>WUUC01019511.1_pt1 | contig 11641 bp, 9 predicted proteins | sample 6278441 | NCBI WGS metagenome assembly WUUC01 (sample SAMN13675441, study PRJNA597444) | soil metagenome | isolation source: soil | place: USA: Washington | collected 2017-10 | reverse complement strand
GTCCTCTACTGCAAGCCTCGAATGGGGCGTCAACCAGGCTCGCTGCTGGCGACGACGCCCAGTGTCGCCCCGATGCCCCAGAGGGGTATGCGTGTTTTGCTAGCAACGGAGCTAGCAACGCAACGCCGAACCGGCGACCCGCACAACGCTCGAGCGTGAGAAATCCCAGCTCAGGCGGCGATGACGTCTGCGCGTCGGATGCGAATGAATCCAACCCCCTTGGTCCGAGACTGCCCTGGTCAGGGCAGGGAGACATGGGGGTTGGACTCAAATGAGTGCACTGAAAGTGGAGCTGGAGGGAATCGAACCCTCGTCCGTCGAGCGGTTGCCGTCCGCGGTACGACCATTCCCGGAACTACGGCTCTACGGCTGCCGTGCCGCCGGGTCGGTAGACCTCGCTGGGAGGCCGCCCCCGGGTCTTTCCCCGACGTCAGCGGTCTTTCTCGCCGTCAGCGGTCTTTCCCGCCGTCAACCATCACTTCTGTTGCCGGGCTGTGGTGGTCAGGCCCCGCGTGCCGTCACCGGTCGCTGGTGCTCTCGTACCACCTAGGAACTAGGCGGCGAGGGCGTACTGCTCATCGGCAGTTGTGTTTGTGCGTTGTTTTACGAGACCACGCATCTCGAGTCGCACGGTGCGACGTCCAGTCTCAACGTCGAAACCGATCAGCCCCTGGATGTAGCTCTGTCAAGTAGCCCCGACAGCCTACCGGGCATCCACGGCGCCCCGAGCGAGATTCGCCGCCACCTCCGCCTCGCTGGAAGGCTGCCGGCCATGGCTGACGCACGCGCCTGGGCTGAACGTGATGCCGCTGTCGTCTGGCACGGCTTCACCCAGATGTCCTCCTACCTGGACAACTCGCCGGTGATCGTCGAGGCGGCCGAGGGGCGCGAGCTGATCGACGTCGACGGTCGCCGCTACCTCGACGCCATCTCGTCGTTGTGGGTGACGACGTTGGGCCATCGCATCCCCGAGCTGGACGAGGCCCTGCGCGACCAGATCGACAAGGTCGCGCACTCGACCCTGCTGGGCAATGGCAACCGCACCACGATCGAGCTGGCCGAAGCCCTGGCGCAGGTGGTGCCGGTCGACGGTCCCCACTTCCTGTTCGCCTCGGACGGGGCGCCCGCGGTCGAGCAGGCCATCAAGATCGCCTTCCAGCACTGGACCAACCAGGGCGTCACCGGGCGCACCCACTACCTGGCCCTCGGCCACGCCTACCACGGCGACACCATCGGCTCGCTGTCGATCGGCGCCGGTGGCTTCGGCACCGATGTCTACGACCCGCTGCGGTTCCCGGTGGTGCGGGCGCCGGGCTACGACGATCCCGACTGGGCCACGACGGCCGCCGGGCTGGTGGACAAGCACGGTCCCCGGCTCGCCGCCGTCGTCATCGAGCCGCTGGTCCAGGGCGCGGCCGGCATGCTCATCAGCCGGCCGGACGCCTACGGGCCGCTGGTCGACGCCTGCCGCCGCCACGACGTGCTGCTCATCTGCGACGAGGTCGCGACCGGCTTCGGGCGGACGGGCACCCTCTTCGCCAGCGAGCAGTGCGGGCTCAGGCCGGACCTGCTCACCTTCGGCAAGGGCGTCACCGGCGGCTACCTACCCCTGTCGGGGACGGCGGCCTCGCCCCGCGTCTACGAGGCCTTCCTCGGGCCCGACCTCTCGGCGACGACCTTCTACCACGGGCACTCCTTCAGCGGGAACGCCCTGGCGGCGGCCGTCGCACTGCGCCACCTCGAGCTGCTCGACGAGTGGGACGTGCTGGCCGACGTCAACGACCGTTCGGCCCACCTGCGCCGGTTGCTGGACGAGAAGGTGGCGCCGCTCGACGCCGTCGCCGAGGTCCGCCAGCAGGGCCTCATGGTCGGGGTCGAGCTGGCCCCGCCGGTCGAAGGGCTGCGCTGGGGGCGCCGGGTGTGCGCCGGGACGGTGGAGCGGGGCGTGCTGCTCCGTCCGCTGGGCGACGTGGTGGTCGTCATGCCGCCGCTCACCATCACCGACGCCGAGCTCGATCGGATCGTCGACGCCCTCGTGGCCAGCATCCACGACGTGGCCGGCGACTCTGGTCCCGCTGCAGCGGATGCCGTCGGCCCGACCGCGAACTCAGGGGTCCCTGGGCTGTGAGCCGGCCGGCCGCAGATGCGCCGGGCGGCATTGGCAGAGGGACAGGGGAGTGGGACCGGCGGGTCACCGGTGAGCTGGACGCCGTGCGGGCGGCGGACCGTTGGCGGCAGCCCCGGGACGTCGACGTCACCGGCGCCGTCGCCGGACGGCTGGTCGAAGACGGCCGGGACATGGTCACCTTCGCCTCCAACGACTACCTGGGGCTCAGCCACCATCCGGCGGTGATCGCCGCCGCCCACGCGGCGCTCGACCGTTGGGGGGCGGGCACGGGGGCATCGCGGCTGGTCGTCGGTTCGCGCCCGGTGCACACATCGCTCGAGGCCGGGCTGGCCGAGTGGAAGGGAACCGACGACGCCGTCCTGTTCCCGACCGGCTACGCCGCCAACCTCGGTGTGCTCGCCACCTTCGGCGGGGCGGCCACCGGCGCCGGTGCGACCGTCCTGTCCGACGAGCTGAACCACGCCTCGCTGATCGACGGGTGCCGGCTGGCCAAGGCGCCCGTGCGGATCTACCGGCACAACGACCTCGACCACTTGGCCAAGCTGCTCACCGACGTCGACGGTCCGGCGCTGATCGTCACCGACACCGTGTTCTCCATGGACGGCGACGCCGTCGACCTGGCCGAGGTGGCCACCTTGGCCGACGCCCACGCCGCCCTCCTCGTCCTCGACGAGGCCCACGCCGTCCTCGGCCCCGACCTTCCCCGGGCGGCCGCCAGGACGACGCCGACGCTGAGGGTCGGCACCCTGTCCAAGACCCTCGGCTCGCTGGGCGGCTTCGTGGCCGGACCGAAGGACTACATCGACCTTCTTCGCAACCGAGCGAGGACCTTCATCTTCACGACCGCCTCCACCCCGGCCGACGTCGCCGCCGCCCAGGCCGCACTGCGCATCGTCCGGTCGGACGAGGGCGCCCAGCTGCAAGCCACCCTCCGCAGACACATCGACCGCCTCCGCCCGGGACACCCCTCTCCCATCGTCCCCGTCATCCTCGGCGAGGAAGCGGCCGCCCTTGCCGCCGCCAAGGCGCTGGCCGACCAGGGTCTGCTGGTCCCTGCCATCCGACCGCCCACCGTCCCGCCCGGCACCTCTCGCCTGCGGGTGGCCCTCTCCGCCGCCCACACCACTGCCGACGTCGATCGCCTCGTCGTCGCCCTCGCCTCGCTCGACCACCTCTGAACGCCGCGCCGGGGGCGCAGGAGGTGGCGGCGGGGTGACAAGGTGTGCGGGTGAGCGCTCGGCCTGAGCGATTGGTGCTGGTCCTGGGCACCGGGACCGAGGTGGGCAAGACGTGGGTCGCATGCCGGTTGGCCGTGGCCCTGCGGGATCGCGACCTCAAGGTGGCGGCCCGCAAGCCGGTGCTGTCGTACGACCCCGACGACGATCCCGCCAGCAGCGATGCCTCGCTGCTGGCCCGGGCCACCGACGAGACACCCGAGGCCGTGTGCGCCCCGCACCGCTGGTACCCGGTGGCGATGGCCCCGCCCATGGCGGCCGATGCGCTGGGACGGCCGGCGTTCACCATCGACGAGCTGATCGCCGAGATGATCTGGCCGGGCGGCACCGCCGTCGGCCTGGTGGAGTCGGCCGGTGGCGTCCTCTCGCCCATCGCCGACGACGCGGATGGGGTGAGCCTGGCCGAGCGGCTCAACCCGGACCTGGTCGTCCTGGTCGCCGACGCCGGGCTCGGCACCATCAACGCCGTGCTTCTGTCGGTCGGCGTCCTCGAACCGTGGCCGGTCGTCGTGGTCCTCAACCGCTACGACCAGCTCGACGACCTCCATCGCCGCAACCGGGCCTGGCTCGTCGACCGGGCCCAGCTCGACGTGGTCATCTCCGCCGAGCAGATCCTGCCGACCCTGCTCGGCTGGCCGGCCTAGGAGAAGCCGGCGCAGAGGCACCGGAAGGCCGCCTCGAGCAGGTCGGCGAGCTCGGCGCCGACCTCGCCTTCCTGGCCGCGGTGGCCGTGCTGCGCTTCCTGCCCCGCCACATCCAGCAGCACGGCGCCCTCCAGGGCCCGGTCGCATCGGCCGAGGACGTCGCCCGGCCCGGGGTCGCCGGCGTCCCACCCCTCTTCGCCGACACCGGGACCAACGGCGACACCGACGGCACCGACCGAGACGCGGTTCCCGTCACCGGCCCCTGACCGGTCACGCACCTTCGTCCCCTGCACACCCCACTCCACGCACCACCGGTCCCAACCGGTACACGCCGCCCCGCAGTTCTAGGCGCGGCGGGCGGCGGCTATGGCTCGGGCCGCGTCGCGGTCGGCGTCGCGCTTGGCGATGACGTGGCGCTTGTCGTAGGTGTTGCGGCCCCGGGCCAGGGCGATGTCGACCTTGGCCCGGCCTTCCTTGAAGTACATCGACAGCGGGATCAGGGACAGCCGCTGCTCGTCGACCTTGGCCCGCAGGTGCTCGATCTCGCTCTTGTGGAGGAGGAGCTTGCGGCGGCGGTCGGGCACGTGGCCGCTGTGGGCCTGCGAGTTCTCGTAGGCGGCGATGGTGGCCTGGTGCAGCCACAGCTCGCCGTCCTCGATGCGGCCGAAGGCCTCCTTGAGCTGCACGTGGCCCAGCCGCAGCGACTTCACCTCGCTGCCGCGCAGCACCAGGCCGGCCTCGACGGTCTCGAGGATCTCGTAGTTGCGGCGGGCCTGGCGGTTGGAGGCGATGAGCTTGGTGCCGGTGTCTCGTGCCATAACGAACTGATGAGGGTACTGGCCCCAGGACCCGGGCCCGCAGCGAGTTGCCCGTTAGCCTCCGGCCGGTGTTGACCCTGTCGCGCGACGTGTGGCTCCAGATGATCGGACACGCCTACGACGGCCTTCCCGACGAGGCCTGCGGGCTGTTCGCCGGTGATCCGGCGACGGGCAACGTCCGGGTGTTCTACCCGTGCCGCAACGCGGCCGAGTCGAGCCGGGTCTACACGGTCGATGCCCGTGACCACCTGGCGGCCGACCGCGATGCCGACCAGCGGGGGCTCGAGCTGCTGGGGGTGATGCACAGCCACACCCACACCGAGGCCTATCCGTCGCCCACCGACGTGAAGCAGGCCCCCGACCCGGCCTGGCACTACGTCATCGTGTCGCTGAAGCGGGAGGAACCGGTGCTGCGCTCGTACCGCATCGTCGAGGGCACGATCAGCGAGGAACAGGTCGGGCTGGCCTGACCACCCCGAAACCCGAGTAAAATGCTCGGGAATCGATATGGCTGTCTTCTCCTCGATCCTCGACCTGGTGGGCAACACCCCGATGGTCGACGTCAGCTCGCTGAGCCCCAACCCCGACGTCCGCATGGTGGCCAAGCTCGAGGGCCAGAACCCCGCGGGCTCGGTCAAGGACCGCATCGCGCTCAACATGATCCGCACCGCCGAGGCCGACGGCAGCCTGCGCCCGGGCCAGACCATCGTCGAGCCGTCGTCGGGCAACACCGGCATCGCCCTGGCCATGATCGCCAAGACCCGGGGCTACCCGATCAAGATCCTGATGCCCGAGAACGTGTCGATCGAGCGGCGCCAGGCCCTCGAGGTGTGGGGCGCCGAGATCATCCTCACGCCGGGCGAGGAGGGGTCGAACGGGGCGGTGCGTCGGGCCACCGACCTGGCCGGCGAGCATCCCGAGTGGGCGTTCCTCTACCAGTACGGCAACGAGGCGAACCCCCAGGCCCACTACGAGGGCACCGGCCCCGAGATCTGGCGCGACTGCCCCGAGATCACCCACTTCGTGGCGGGCCTGGGCACCAGCGGCACGCTCATGGGCGTCGGCCGCTACCTCAAGGAGCAGAACCCCGGCATCAAGCTGGTGGCCATCGAGCCGCCGCTGGGCGAGAGGGTCGAGGGGCTGCGGAACCTCGACGAGGGCTACATCCCGCCGGTCTACGAGAAGTGGGGCGGCCAGGAGCTGCTCGACCGCAAGCGGATCGTCCGGCCCCGCGAGTCCATCGTGTGGACCCGCCGCCTGTCGGAGGTCGGCATCTTCTCGGGCATCTCGGGCGGCGCGGCGCTGGCCGGGGCGGCCAAGGTGGCGTCGGAGATCGACTTCGGCGTGGTCGTGGTGATCCTGGCCGATGGCGGCTGGAAGTACCTGTCGACCGGCGCCTGGACCGACGACATCGACGAGGTCACCGCGCTGGCCGAGAGCATCATCGTCTTCTGACGCCGCTCGCCCGGTGGCGGGATCCGGTGCGGGCCTCGGTCAGGGAGAGGTGAACTCGATTGTTTGTCTCTCTCCGTCGTGACGCACGGCAAGCGGTGGACGACTCGCCCTTCGTGGCCCGCACCGGTCAGGGGCGAACGGTCGGGGGCGCGATCCGCGAACGGTCGGGGACGATCGGTGCGGCGGACCGGCGTCCAGGTGGTATTTCGCGGCGTCGGTGTTGCGGGTCGGTGACGGCGGCGGCCCGGGCTTGACCCCTCCAGGGGATGTGGCAAGCATCGGACAAGGCGCTTCCGCTGGGTCGCAGCGGTAGTGTTGACCACTGGCGGTGATCACTGGGGCGTCGCGACGGGATCGGGTGCGGTCTCCGAGGCGGCGACTGGAGGACAGGTCTCATGGGGCATGGCGGCCTCGCGCGCAGGTGCGCCGTTCTCGCCATCGGCGTAGGGATGTCGTTGTCCCTGGCGTGCGCGTGGACGGGAGCTGCGGGGGCCTCGACGCGCCAGGAAGACCCCCTCCTACCGCCGGCCGACGACGGTGACGTCCAGATCGCGCCGGTCGACGAGCCCGCCGACCCGGGTGACACCGTCCCCGTGGACGCCCGCGAGGGCACGGCTGCCCAGGACGACGAAGGACGGGGCCTCGACCCCTCTGACCTGCTCGGACCGTGGGCCGTGCTGGTGGTCCTGTCGCTCGGCCTCACGGTGGTGGCCGCCACCCGCCTGCGCCGGATGGTGCACCTGTGGCTGTCGCCGGCGTGGCTGCGCCAGAGCGGCTTCGGTCCTCCCGCCGAGGAGACGACCACCTCCTTCTCCCTGCTGGTGCCGGCCCGCAGGGAGGACCCGGTGCTCGGCCGGGCCCTCGACCGGCTGGCCGAGCTCGACCACCCGGCCTACGAGGTGCTGGTCATCGTGGGGCGGGACGATCCCTTCACCCACGACATCGCCATCGCCGCGGCGGCCCGGCACCCCGAGCGGATCAGGGTCATCGCCGAGAACAACTTCCACGAGAGCGCCTCCACGGCGCTCAACACCGCGCTCGACGTGTGCCGGGGCGAGTTCGTCGGCATCTTCGAGGCCGGCGACAAGGTCCACCGCAGGCTCCTGCGCAGCGTCGACACCTGCCTGGCCACCACCGGGGCCGACGTGCTGCAGGGCGGCGTGCAGATCCTCGACCTCGACGCCCGCTGGTTCGGCATCCGCAACGTGGTCGAGCGCTACTTCTGGTTCCGCAGCCGGCTGCACTTCCACGCCCACCAGGGCTTCACCCCGCTGGACGTGACCACGGTGTTCATCCGCACCGAGGTGGTGCGGGCGGCCGGCGGCTGGGACGAGGGCTGCGTGGCCGAGAACTGCGAGCTGGGCGTGCGCCTGTCGGTCGACGGCGTGTCGACCGCCGTGGCCTACGAGCCCGAGCTGGCCACCCGCCGGCTGTGCCCCGACCGGACCCGCGACCTGCTGCGCCAGCAGACCCGGGCCGTCCAGGGCTACCTGCAGGTGCTCGAGGCCGGCGTGTGGAAGCGGCTGCCCGAGGGACGCCAGCGGCTGCTGGCCCGGGCCGCGCTGCTGCGCCCGCTGGTCGAGGCCATGACCGGCGCCGCCGTGGTGATCACGCTGGTCGCCGCCCTGCTGGCCGGGGCGCCGCCGATCGTGCTGCTGGCCGTGCTGGTGCCGGTCGTGCCGGTGCTGATGACGGTCGTGGTGGAGATGGCGGGACTGGCCGAGCTGAGCCGCACGCACGGCTCGGGCATCGGCATCCGCGACTACATCCGCCTGGTGGTGACGGCTGTGCCGTACTGGCTGGTCAGCGCCTGGGGAGCGGTGCGGGCCGTGCTGGCGGTCCTCCGCCCCCGGTCCTCCGGCAGGGCCAAGGACGACGGCGACCTCTCCGCCGGTGAGGTGGGGATCCGGGGTGACACGCTGCCCGGAGGCGCTGCCGGGCGCGGTGCCCTCGGTCCGGCCCCGACGCTGCCGGTCGACGACCCGTCGTGGACCAGTCCGCCGTCCGGCTGGGAGCGGGCCAACGCCGGCGACCCGACCTGGGCCACGCCGACCGACGTGTGGGGCCGGCCGTTGGGCGACGCCGTGCCGGCCGCCGGCAGCCCTGACGGATGGCCCGCCGGTTGGCAGGTGCCCGACGAGCCGCTCGTCCCCGAGGTGGTGGGAGCCGCCTCCGACGACGGCGTCCTCGACGACGAGGATGGCGCCGGCGAGGACGAGGGCCGCAGCGACTACGACCACGACGAGCACGTCGAGCGCCGGTACGGCGGTCGCTACGCCGCAGCCGCGACCACCGGCGACCACGACCTGACCATCGACCTGGCCAGCCTCGGTGCGCTGGTCCCGGCCATCCCCGCCCGGCGGAACGCCGGCGATCCGGGCTGGCCCACGGGCTGGGGGCCCCGTGAGGACGACGGCGGCGCCGCGCCCGACGTCGTGGACGCCACCGTCGACTCGGGCTGGCCCCTCGCCCCCGGTCCCGCCCAGGCCACCCAGACCCAGGCCACCCAGACGGCAGCGACGCAGACCGCTCCGGCGACGCAGGCCCGGCAGCCCGCACAGAGCGGCCCGGGCGTGATCCCCGGTGGGCGGCGCAAGCCGGTCTTCTCGGACGAGCCGGGACCCACCCCCGCCTCCGCCCCTGGCGATGAGCCCGACCCCAGCACCGGCGACGGGACGGCACCGGAGCGATGAACGCCGCCGCGTCCGCCTTCCCCCGGTTCGGTCCGGGGCTGCGCAGCCGGGTCGAGTCGATCCCGCTGGTGCACCTGCCGGGCTTCCTGGTGGCCGCGGCCCTGGTGGCGGCGGGTGCGGTGCTGCGGGCGGCGAGCATGTCGACGGCGTCGGGCTGGTTCGGTGACGACGCCTCGGTCCCGGGCCGCATCGCCTCGCAGCGGCTGATGGTGGCGGCCTACGTGCTGGGCGCGGCGGCCATGTGGGCGCTGGGCCGGCGGGCCGGGTTCAACCGCTGGCCGGCCGCGGTGACCGTGGCGATCTACGCCTTGTCGCCGCTGGCCGTCGAGGTCACCGGGCGGGTGTCGTTCGACAACCTGGGTGTGCCGGTGCTGTTGGTGTCCTTCGTGGCCGCCTACAGCCAGCGGCCCCGGGTGGCGACGGTGGTGGCTGCGGGCGCGGCGGCCGCGGTGGCGATCGTGATCGAGCCGGCGCTGGTGGCCTTCGTGCCGGTGCTGGCGTGGCAGGTGTGGCGCTGGAGCGATCCGGGGTCGCGGCGCTACGCGGCCGCCCTCGGCGGGTCGCTCCTCGCCCTGGTGGGAGGCACCGGGCTGCTCTTCGTCGATCATCCGTCGATCGGCGGGGACCTGGAGAGGGGCGCGGTCGGGGACCGCCTCGACGTGTGGTTCGACCTCGATCCCGTGTTCGTGGTCCTGGCCCTGATCTCGGCCCTGGTCGGACTGGTGGCGGTCGCGGTGTTGCCGAGCCTCCGGCCGATCGGCGCGGCGGCCGTCATCGCCGCGGCCCTCGCCGCCCGGCCGGGGGCCGACGTGGCCGTCTCGGCCGTGGCGGCGCTGCTGCCGTTCGGGGCGCTCGCCATCGGTGGGCTGGCCGACGAGATCTGGAGCCACCCCTCGCGCTGGAGCCGGGGTGCGGTCGTCTCCGCCGGCGTCGGGGCGCTGGCCCTCGCTGTCCCCCGGGGCGTCGACCTGGCCCGTGACCTGGTCGACGACGAGGCCGGGCGGGCGTTGGGCGCCACCGAGCAGTGGGTGTCGAACAACGTCCCCGAGGACAAGCGGATCGTCGCCGACGACGCCCTGGTGGTCGACCTGACCGCCGCGGGCTTCCCGAAGAGCCAGCTCATGCCCTACTCGGCCATCGAGAGGACGGGTGACCTGTGGCAGGACTTCGATCTTGTGGTGGTGCGCGACGCGGTGCGGCGCGCGCCCCGTTCCCATCCCGAGGTGGCCGGCGTGGTCCGCCGGTCGATGGGCCTTGCGGCTCTGGGCTCCGGCGCCGACCGCGTCGAGGTCCGGAGGATCACGCCCGCCGGCTCGGTGACCGCAGCGACCAGCGGGGGCCACGACGTGGCCGCAGCGCAGGCTGCCGGGTCGGCGCTCGCCGTCAACCCGGGGCTCGCCATCGCCCCCGAGGCCCGGGCGGCGCTCGAGGCCGGTGAGGTCGACACCCGGCTGATGACGGCCCTGGTGGCGGTGGCCTCCGCCTACCAGGTGCAGGTCGATGCCTTCCCCCTCGACCCCCACGAGCGCAACAGCGACGGCGTGCGCCGGCGGGTCGAGCTGATCGCGGCGTCGCCCGACGACGCCGCAGCGGTGGCGGCCCTGCTGGCCGCCCAACAGAACCCCTACCGGCCGGTGCACGTCGCGGTGGGCGACGGCGGGACCGTGACCGTGATCTACCCACCTGCGTCGTTGAGCTGATCTGCGGCTCGGCGAGGCACCAGACATCCGAGGACGACGAGGCGGAAGAGGACGAGGGAACCGGAACATGAGCAAGCGACAGACATCCACGACATCGACGGAGACGCCACCCGGTCGCAGGCGGGGACGCTCCCGTCCCCGCCTGCTGCTGCTGGCCCTGGCTGCCCTCGCGGTGCTGGCCGCAGTGGTCAGCTCGGGACCGCCTGCGGGCGCTGCCGCCACCTCCAAGATCCGCCTGGGCCACTTCTCGCCCGACACGCCCGAGATGGACGTGTACCTCGTCGGCTTCGACGGCAGCGAGACCAAGGTGCTCGAGGGCCTGGGCTACGGCCAGGTCTCGGACTACGCGCCCCTCGAGCCCGGCAACTACACGTTCCTGCTGCGGCCGGCCGGCGCCGACCCCGAGAGCACCCCGGCGGTCACCGCCTCGGCCGAGCTGAAGGACGGCGAGGCCTACACCTTCGCCGCCATGGGCCCCCACGCCGACCTGCAGAAGGCCCTGCTCACCGACGACCTCGCCCCGCCGCCCGCCGGCCAGGCCCGGGTCCGGCTCATCCAGGCCTCGAGCAGCGCCGGTTCGGTGAACGTGTCGGCCACCGACGGCCCGGTCCTCGCCGAGAACACCGCCTTCGCCACCGCCACCGGCTACGCCTCGGTGCCCGCCGGTGAGTGGAAGGTGAAGCTGTCGACCAGCGGCGGCTCGTCCGAGCTGCAGCGCCAGCTCGACCTCGAGGCCGGTACCGTCAACACCCTGGTGGTGCTGGAGGGCAGCAACGGCCAGCCCGCCGAGCTGACCCGGGTGGTCGACGCCACCGGCGTCGACGCCTCGACCGAGGGCCCGCTGGGGATGACCGACGCCCTGCCGCTCGGCGGCGTCGACACGGGTGCCGGCGGCACCGCGGAGGCCGCCTCCGGTGGCAACGGCATGGGAGCGCCGGTCCTGCTCGGCGCCGGCCTGGCACTGCTGG
>WUUC01193527.1_pt1 | contig 11643 bp, 11 predicted proteins | sample 6278441 | NCBI WGS metagenome assembly WUUC01 (sample SAMN13675441, study PRJNA597444) | soil metagenome | isolation source: soil | place: USA: Washington | collected 2017-10 | reverse complement strand
AGGATATTCAAGCCGAAAGTGATTGGAAAGTGGTCCTGAAATCGTACGGGACAATTGTCCTTACCAATGGAATTATTCTGGCTGCGCTCATCGCATTCTCCCTGAAATTCCTGATGCCATTTTTGAATCAACAGATTGATGATACAACGACACGGAGTATTATTGGGTTAGTAATTTCATTGATCTTTGCGTCACCTTTCTTGTGGGCGCTAATGGCCCGGCGGCCGAACAACATGGCCTACAAGGAAATGTGGTTAGAAAAGAGATACAGTCGCGGACCACTTTTGTTGCTTGAAATTACCCGTGCTATAATTGGTGTAACAATAATATCATTTTGGGTTTTCAGGCTATTTGATACCCAACTGGCCATCTTTATTGCAGTTCCCGTTATCGTGATAATCCTGTTTGTGTTCACCAAACGGATCCAAACGTTTTACCATCGCCTCGAAGGCAGGTTTCTCAGTAATTTGAACGCACGTGAGGCGGATGAATACAATTCAGTTGCGGCGAATGTTACACGTAAGAGTGCTTCCATAGAGGCAAAATTATTACCCTGGGATGTGCACATTGTTCAGCTCGAAGTTTCCCCCGATGCCGAATACATTGGCAGAACTCTGCTTGAATTGGCATGGAGGGAAAAGTACGGGATCAATATTGTATACATTAAGCGCGGTGAAAGGCTGATCCATGTCCCGAATCGCAATGGAATATTACTTCCATTTGACCAGGTCGGTCTGATTGCGACCGATGAACAGATTCAATCCTTTAAGCCTATATTCGATTCTCGTGTGAATCTCGAGACTGTACCGATGGATGTGAATGACATTTCACTGCAACAGATCGTGGTGAATGAGCACACAAAATTGAAAGGCATGACTATTCGCGACTCCGGACTGCGGGAACGTACAAGTGGCTTGGTGATCGGGATCGAACGCAACGATCAACGTTTTCTGAATCCTGAATCCACCGCCGTTTTTGAGTGGGACGATATTATCTGGATCGTGGGCGAAAGAAAAAAGATACAGGATCTCGCAACTCAAAAGCCGGATTGATGAGTCATGAAGCCTTTTCGGGCTTTCGAAAGATCACGGAAGCCAACATAGAAATCGCAAGTATAAAGACTATCACGATGAGGGAGATCTCGACAGGAATTTTAAAAATATCTGTTAGACACATCTTCGCCCCAACAAATACGAGAATTGCTGCCAGTCCGTATTTTAAATATTGGAAATACTTTTCAATTCCCGCCAACGCAAAGTATAACGATCGCAAGCCAAGAATCGCGAATACGTTGGATGTATAAACAATAAACGGATCATCAGAAATTGCCAGGATGGCCGGTATCGAGTCGACCGCAAAGATGAGGTCTGTCCCTTCGATCAATATAACAACAATAAACAGCGGGGTGGCCCATGTCTTCCCGGAACGCTTGACGAAAAACCGATCGCCTTCAAACGTTGGCGTTACCTGGAACATCTTTCTTGCCAGTTTCACCAATGGATTCTTGTCAGGCTCCAGTTGCACCTCTGCAGATGTCACCATCCTTATCCCGGTAAAAACCAGGAAGCCGCCGAAAATATAGATCAGCCAATGGAATTTGTGGATGAGCTCTATTCCTGCGAAGATGAAGATCACGCGCATGACCAGCGCCCCCAGGATTCCCCAGAACAATACTTTATGCTGGTATTCCCTCGGGACCTGGAAATACGAGAAGATCATGATCATCACAAAGATGTTATCTACACTGAGTGACTTCTCAATAACGTAAGCAGTGAAAAATTCGAGCGCCTTTTCCTTATCGAAATAGTAATAGACGAACATGTTAAACATCATGGCCAGCGTAATCCAGACCGCTGTCCACGTGAGCGCTTCCTTGACTTTCACCTCGTGTGAATGACGATGAAAAACACCAAGGTCAAGAGCGAGCATGCCCAGCACGAACAAACTAAAACTGCCCCAAAGAATTGCGGATTCGCTCATTACGTTATGTCTATTTAATACTTAGTTCAAAGTCAAGTTCACTTAACAAGTCATCGAGATCCAATGCCCAGGCATACATATTCAATGACCCATCCGGTTTTGTGGGGCCATTGTCCTTTAGGTTTGTCCCAATATAACTCAACAACATTTGATAAGTTGCGCGAACATACTTATTGCAATGTCATAATTTCTTTCTTGAAAGCAAGCAGGGTAATTCGCTCAAAAGAACGCCTGGAGAGAACGTTGTTCTTTGCAAGAGGGTTTAGACTGCTCTTTCAAAGGCGTCTGAAAAGAACTACATTCCATTGCGATTGAGAAAAAGAACGAGCCGATTCCGGGTACCCACAAGATCCTTAACACCGCCGACAAACATTTATTTTGGACTCTCTCTTTACAACTTTACTTGACCTGATCGGAACCTTCGCGTTTGCAATTAGCGGGATAAGGTTAGCGTTCCGTAAACAACTCGATTGGTTTGGCGCTTACCTGATCGGGTTAGTGACTGCGATTGGCGGCGGCACAGCAAGAGACTTGTTACTCGATGTTACTCCGTTCTGGATGTTGGACAGTAAATATTTCCTGACCACCGGAGTGGCTTTGATAGTAACATTGATCTTCAAGGATAAAATATTCAAATGGCAGAACACCCTGTTTCTATTTGACGCCATTGGACTGGGGCTATTCACAATTGTTGGAATCACCAAAAGCGTTGAAGCTAACATACCTGTGTGGGTATGTATCGTAATGGGTGCTATAACGGGCTCAATAGGCGGCGTCATCAGGGATGTCTTATTGAATGAAGTTCCCTTGCTGCTCCGAAGAGATATTTACGCTCTCGCATGTGTGGCCGGAGGACTCGTCTATTTTGTCTGTATTCACTTCAATCTTTCAACTCCAATAACAGAAGTTGTCGCCGCGTTGACAGTTATAGTCGTCAGAATAATCGCCTTCAGGTTTCATATTCATCTCCCGGCGTTAGGCTCCCCGGGAACCAATTCAGGCGACGAAACCGGGAAAACATAGGTTATTGGAATACGTCCACGAGTTGCTTACGGAGTTCGTCATGTGCTGGCTTCCCTTGCGTCTCCACATTATCCCAGCGGCATTCAATTACAATGATTCCCTTGAACCCTGCGTCCTTTAGTTGCTTTAAATAAGGTCTGAAATCATCTCCATGAACGCCCGGTGGTGTGCGACCTTCCCGTTCCGCCAATTCACAGTAAACCAGGTAGCCCTTCGTTTTTGCGATCACTGCAGGCGACTCATTCTCTTTCAGCATATGATAAATGTCAACACATAACCTGAGATTCTTGTGATTAACCCCTTTTACGATCTCCAGCGCCTCGCCTACCGTCGTGATAAAATTGGCTTCCGTGGTATTCAAATTTTCGAGAGCAAGAACGATGTTGTATTTGTAAGCAACAGCCGCAATTTTCTTTCCGATAGAGATGAATTGCTTTTTTGCTGTAGCGCGGTCATAACCATCAGGTAATCTCCTCGATCCTGAACTACCCCATATGATCATAGAGAGTCCCGCCTGCTGCGCCCGCGAAAATACCTTCTCTACATATTCCAGCACAGCTTTTTCGTCTACAGAAGGTCCGACGACTTTTAAATCTCCGGGGATAAAGATGTTACAGGCAAACAAAGGAATACGCGATTTCCTGATCACCTTTAGTTGATCTTGAAATTGCTCATCAGATACCGTGCGCGGAGAAAGAAGCTTGGTTGTATTCTCTACCAGGTACTTATAGCCAAAGGCTGTCAACAAACTGTCCTTCTCGATATCTTGTACGACACCGATCTCAGGAACTGTATTTTGTTGAGCCCTAACAACAATACTTGCCAGGCATAGAAGGATACAAACGAAACGCATGCTTTTCATATTGGTGGGATCTAATTTACTTAAAATACCACCATCGCTGATAATAAAAGTTATTCCATCTTCAGGACTTCCGCCGGGTTGCTTCTGGCGGCCTTCATGGTCTGCGAACCGATCATAATGAATGCGACCAGCAATACGGCCAGCAAGCCAGCGAACAACTCGGCGATTTGCACAGGTGTATGATAGGGGAACTTCGTGAGTACAACATTTTCAAAGAAGAAGTAAGTTACTGGCAGCGCAATGAACGCCGATATCGACAGCAGCACAAGAAAACCGCGGCTCAGTAAGAATATCAGATTGCCGGAGCTGGCACCCATCACTTTCCGGATGCTGATCTCTTTTAGTCTCGTCTCGGTTGTGAACACTACCATTCCGAACAATCCCATCGATGCGATAGAAATGGCGAGGAACGAAAGGAACCCAATGATCTTTACCATAACCGAAAATTCACTGTATGCCTCTTCTATTGCTTCATCATAGAACTCAGCCTCGAATGGATGAACACGATCGATCTTCTTCCAGGCAGACTCTATCCTTGCTACAGTCGCCGGCATGTCTGCGCTTTGTAATTTCACACTGATGATTGCCCGGTCTCCTGGCGTCCAAAACATGAATGCTACCGGCTCGATGAGGTTTTCGGCTTTGCCATAATGAAAGTCCTGCATTACTCCGACAATGGTCATCTTGCGTCCGTGCACGTTAAAACTATTAAATGTGATCTCCTCCCCTATTGCCTTCTCAGGGTCGTTGGCGCCTATGTTAAGTCGTTTTAAGACTTGCTGATTAACGATCACTTCCGTAACGGCATCGGCTGTAGTTGGTCGTGCGATGAAATTTCCGCCGGCAAGCAGCTTATGCTCATGCAAAGGCATATAGTTTTCATCTACATGGTTGGTCAGGACCAGGGCAGAGTCGCGCGAATCCTTGTATTTCATATAGCCGCCCCATGCATTCCCCACGCTGGTGACTATAATTGACCGGGACGTTGCAGCTACTTCCGGCATTTCGCTTAGTTCTTTGAGAAGCGCGTCGGGTTCATTTCCCTGCATATTGATGTTCAGGATGCTCTCTGTGTTGAATCCCAGGTCTAAAGCAAGTATGTTTCGATACTGTACATAGCCGACGGCGGTTGTTGTTATAAAGATCAGTGTGACCGTGTATTGGATCATCACCGAGGCACGCCTGAGCGTTAAGTGTTTGAATACTTTCACCGACGATACATTCCTGAGCGCATTGATCGCGCTGACTTTCGAAAAGAATATCGCAGGCATGAATCCAGCGAAAACACCTACCATGAGTGAAAACGTGATGAATGCCAGGACCATCGACGGAGTGAGATCGAGCTTCACCAGGCGCTGCATCTCCGGAGCTATGTTTATCAACTGTGGCCTCAACACGAGAAATATGAAGTATGAAATAAACAGGGCCGCCAGGGAGATCATAACCGCCTCCGCCAGGAACTGCTGACGAATCTGGCTCTTTCCGGCACCGATCGCTTTGCGAAGACCTATTTCCTTAAAGCGACGCATGGCACGTGCTATCGAAAGATTAGTATAGTTGAAACATGCCGACAATATCACGACGAGCGCAAGCCCGCCGAGGATCCAAAGCACGACCGGCGGCATGTGAGGGCCCTGACGACCCATCGGGCGACGGAGTTCTTCGCCGACCACTATATTATATAGGGGAAGAAGCTCGAGTTGGATCCGCGTCTTTTCCTCGGCGAGATTTTCCTCCTTCGCAATTACGTCGAGCTGCGCCTGGATCGAAGCCCGGTCGGCATTTTCCGGCAACAAGAGGTACACCGCGTTCGAAAACATGTTTGTCCAGGCCTCAAAACGTTTGTCATCCCTATTGCTTTGTTCCGCTGTGGAAAACGAAACCAGCGCTTCGAAACTGATATGCGAAAAGAAGGGAACGTCCTTAATTACACCCGTTACCTGGTAATCGCGTGCATCGGATTTGATTGCCTTACCGAGTGCAGATTCGTTCCCAAATAATTTTTTCGCTGCCGTCTCGGTAAGAACGATCGAGTAAGGATCTTTTAGCGCCGTGTCCGGATTGCCTTCCAGCATCGGGAATGTGAAGATCCTGAACATCGAGGGCTCGGCCCAGAAGCCCCTGATAGGAAGAATGTTGTCGCCGACAATTGCATCCATCGAAAAGTCATTTCGCAGAATAGCTACTTCTTCAATGCCGGTCACTTTCTCCCGGATAAGCTTTCCGGTCTTTATTGACGTGGATGCGAACTTGCCGCCTTGCTCACCTTTGAACGTCGCTTCGTTGGTGATCCGATAGACCCTGTCACCATTCTCATTGAACCTGTCGTACGAACGAAGGTCGAGCACGAATGCGATCAGCAGTAAACCGACCGACATACTGATGGCAAGGCCAATGATGTTGAGTGAGGAGAACAGTTTGTGCCGCATTAAGCTGCGCCCCGATGTTTTAATGTAGCTTCCGATCATGATCCACTCGATTTAGACTCTTTCAAAAACGGTGATCCCGTGGTTCGAAGTAACGCAACTGAAATGTAAAAGGGCTGCTGACTTTTCCGGGGGGCCAATCGGGACACCGCAATGCCGTTTTTTAAGATGTGAAGGTCTTTAATCCTTCCCCAACCAATCCTTGAAGTCGGAAGCCCTGTCGCCACTTACTGCAACTTCGTGCTTTGATTTTGGGTCCAGGTCCAGCTTAAGTTTTCCACCTGAAATCGTGTGTACAAGTTGAATGGAATTCAGCGACACAATAAACTGCCTGCTGATCCTGAAGAATTGCCTGGGGTCGAGGACCTGCATAAGTTTATCCAGGCTGTAATCAATCGGAAGAATCGTGCCCTCTTTTGTAACCAGTAGAACTGTTTTTTCTTCCAGGTAGAAATAGGCGATACCGTCAGTTTTGATCGATCTGATCCTGGTCCCAACAGTCACCATAAATCTGTCCTTGAACCGGGGATCATTTTGGTGACCTAACTGGGCGATTAACCTCTTAATATCAACTTGTGTTGGTTCCGATTGATTGCTATTGGATCGCAAAGACCTGAATTTATTAAGGGCCGCTGCAAGTTCGTCGTAATTAACGGGCTTAAGCAAATAGTCTATGCTGTTAACCTTAAAGGCCTTGATCATGTACCCATCGAAAGCCGTTGTAAAGATTATCGGGATCCTTAAATCCAATTTGCTGATAATTTGAAAACTGTCGCCATCTTCAAGATGAATATCCATGAAGATAAGATCGACTGACGTGATCGGATGAGTTTCGAACCACGATAGAGCTTCTACTACGGAAGTGATCCGGGCAAGCACATTGATTGATGGATCGTACTTTTCTACGAGCGAAACCAGTCGTTGCGCTGTCAAGCGTTCGTCTTCAATAATTACGACATTCATATCAGCGGAATTTTTACCGTAAACAACTCCTCATCCCGATCAATTTGAACAGGACTTTTGGTAAGGAGTTGATAACGATTCTTGATATTTGCCAAACCTATCCCTGTCGATGTGATCCTTTCAATCTCGCTCCTGGGTCTGATCGGGTTTCTAACAACCAGGTAATCATCCTTCCTCAAAATCGTGACAGTCAAAGGTTCCTTTTCCGACATTCGATTATGTTTAACACAATTCTCAATCAGAAGTTGCAAGGTCAATGGAGCAACCCTGTATTTTTCAGCTTCCTGCTCGGTGATAAAAATCTTTACATCAAACTTGTTCTCAAACCTGATCTTCAAGAGGAATGCATAGGACTCAATGAATTCCAACTCTGTTTTCAAATAAACCGTGTCGTTATCCTGCTGCTCGAGAATATAGCGATACGCTTTTGAAAGCTGATCGATGAATTTTTCAGAAAGGTTCGCATCAACATGGACGAGTGAAGAGAGTATACTCAGGCTGTTGAAAAGGAAATGCGGACTGATCTGGTTCTTCAGCGCGTTAAATTGGGCCAGTGCGTTCTCCTTCTTAAGTTGCTCCGCCTGAATTTCCATCTGGCGCATTCTAAAATGCGACTTGCGATTCAGGATCAAATAAAAAATAGAAATAGAAATGACGAAAGTAAGCGCGTAGTTCGCTCGTCCCACGGCAATCCACAACCTGGGCGGCGGCAACAAACCCGGCCTGCGAACATCCCCTTGATTCAAAGGCTCAGCCAGCATGGACCAGATCTTGATAGTGCCCTTGAAGAGAAGTTGCGATAATAATACCGCCATGACGGCAACAGCAATGGATAAAACAATAGTACCGATTCGCAGCTCAAGCTTGCGTGGCCGTATCAGCTTTTCGGTCGCATCAATAATGCGATCAATAACTATGATAAGTAATACATAAAATACGAAATGCACCGTTGCAGGCAACACGAGAAACCGTACGTGCCTCCAATTCTCAAGGGGAATATTGGCAGCAATTGTAACGGGGTAATAGATACATAGAACAGTCAGCGCCAGGTATATCGCCCGTCTAAAACTTATCGCTTCCCGGCCTGGATCAGTCATATAAATGGCAAATGTACGGGCAAGTGAAGCATTGATCCTCGTTCACACCGGGGGCAAGTGCTCCGGGTTAAGGAAATTCATTGCTGAATGCCGGTTTTCAGGGCTTGAAAACTGAATCTTCCCCTTTCACCCTGTCAAAGTACAGCGAATGAACTAGCGATCACCCGGTGAAGGTTTCACCGGTATCCAGATCTCTTCCTCGGATGTCGGATCGTTGTTTTTATACTTCGCTCCAAGAACCTCAAAATGCGGGCGATCATCCAGTACATAGGCCGAACCGGGAAGCCACGTGGTAAAAATGTATTGAAAAATACTGTTGTCGCTGCTTGACCCTGTATAATGGAACACGGCGTAAAGTCCGCCTTTCAAGATGAACGTTTCCATATCCTCAGGAATATTTTCAAAATCAGGGACTTCAACTGCCGCCCATTTTTCGAACGCACGAGTAGGGCTAAAGCCCTCGAAATACCCCGCCGGATAAACCTGCATTGAAATTACGTCACTGCTCAAATTGTTCGAGATAGCACTACGCCGTGGCATAAAACTCTTCCAAAGCTCGCCGGTCTTGTTGTCGGCTAAACTCATGGTGATTCGTTTGCCTGCCAGTTTCTTTTCAAGTAACGTTTCAATAATTGGCGTCATAGGTATTCATTCGTGGGAATGGTCAAAGATATTGCATTGCACAAACAAGATTGCCCTCGGTATCCAAACAATTTCAAAATGAGTAGGTCGGTTGTTCATTTGGTTATGATTGAGTTGCGTTCAGAAATGTTCATTCAAAAAAAGTAGAATCTCATCAAAGTGGTTGAGCGGTTCTGCATGTCCTCCTTCGATAACAATATGTTCATACGGGTACTGAAAACTATCCTGTTTCAACTTTGCCATAACCAGGTCCGACATTTCTTTCGAAGGCCACATTTCATCCCGGGTCGCCGACACCAGCAACAACGGGCCGCGAATTTTCTCAACCGGGATCAACGCAGCTTCGACCGCCGCCGAATCTTTCAGCATTATAGTGAATGCCTCACGCAGGTTTCCGGCAGTTGCCGCCGGTACCGCTGCCCATGGCATTGGAACGAACGGTACCTCTTTCTCCTGGTAGGTCCAGGATGAAGTCGTTGCTCCCAGTGTGAGCGCCGGAAATGCAGCGTGACAAGGAACGATTGCCACAACGCAATTTATGTCAGTGTAATGACTGGCAAGCACCAAGGCAAGCTCCGCTCCCTTGGATGCACCCACGAGGCAAATTCGATCGCCATCGATTTTCGGATTCCGGGCAACTTCAAGTATGGCGTCATGAATACCTTCGAGCGAGATGCGGTCCAGTTCACCCGGGGTTTCAGTCCCACCAAAATATTCAAGCGCGAGAAAAGCATATCCTTTTTTCAGAAATTTATCCCGCGTCGAGGCCCAGCGGTCACTATCCCAGGCATTTCCACCTTCACCTCCCCCAAACCCGACTATCAACGGTTGATTACTGCCTTCACCCAAATAGAGCCGGCCGTCGGTTTTTCCGTGCCGTTCAGGCAGCTCGGAATCTCCACAACCCGACACACACAACAGCAGCACCGGCACCCATAACTTCTTCATCATTTTTTTGAGGCAAACCTAGCATGACAGCGTCAGCCAGGCGTTCGGACGTGAAGGTTGGAACGCCTTCTTCAGGGAACCCGGACCTTTCCGGGTTGGGACTTATAATATTGAGAAGGAGTTTGACCGGTGATCTTCTTGAAAACGGTGTTAAAGGATGTCTTTGAATTAAAACCCGACTCCAGGGCAATCGCGAGCAGGGTAAAATTCCTGTACCGGCTGTCCGCCATTTTTCTTTTCACCTCTTCCACCCTGTATCCGTTAATGAAATCAAAAAAGCTCTTCCCTTCGAGCTGATTGATCACCTGCGACAGGTGATTGGGTGACAGGTCAAGTTGCAAAGCAAGCTGGTGGGCGGTAAGCTCACCTTCCAGGTAAAATTGCTTGTCGTTCATCAACTCCAGAAGCCTGGCGTGATAAACAGTCGCCTGCTCCTTAGTTAATCCTGAACGTTCATAGGATGCTGGTTTCTTATCCCCGGCAACGACAGGTTTTTCATCCGCATCGGAAAACACAGCTGCCTGTTTGAACCCGTAGAAGCCCAGCAGGAAAATAAAGATGAGGTAGGCAACCTGTAACAGCATGGCAACCCAGGATGAAGAAAACCAGTGTTGCCCGATACTGAATATTAGTACCGGCACTAAAACCAGCACCGGCATCGCCCACAAATAGAACACCATGTTCAGCCAGTTCAGATTTATTTGATCGAGGTTTGAAACGGATTGAGTACTTCGGTATCTATACTTTTTCAGAAGCCAGTAAAACCAAACGAGGTAGAACGGATCACTGGCAACCAGCAGGAAAACAAAGAATGTCCACGTAACGGGTAATGCCCCGTTGATGTATAACAGCCCGTTTGCTACATGGACGTCATGATGAGGGAAGACGATCCAATAATAATAAAGGAAGTGTATGGCGTACAGCAAAAATGGCAGTAGCGTCAGGGCATACACGAGTGCAGGAATGCGCTTCGAGGTGGTAAGTGTATACACGTAATAGAAGAACAACGGCCCTCCCAGCAAGTAGATTCCCCGGCCGAGAAGCATCCACGATGTATGCTGGAAGGTGCCTTGTGCTTCAAAGTAAAAATAAACCTGGCTTACGATAAAAAAGGACAGGTACAAACTTAAAAATGTGTCGGCGCGAAGTTTATGCTTCTTGGTCAGCATAAGGCTGAGCAGAAATGCTCCTACAGCAATCCCGGATATAATAGTAACGTTGACCAGCATGACCACGATGCAAGTTATGCTAACCGGGTAATTATGAAAGGGCTTTACCTGACCTACGATGGTCGAATATTATGCAAGCCACTGAAGCGTGTACAGCAGGGTAGCGGCGTGTAAGAATTGATCAAATCCAATCAGCAGATAATAAGGCCTCGGTTTGTGTGTAAGGCGGTGCGCGAGGCGGCTTGTTATCAAATCCGTTATCCAGTGAAGTGCCCCGTTAACTCCCGCAAAAAGCAGGATGTTATCAAGAGAAATGACGTTGATGAGATTCAGAAGGAAGACCCCAACGAGCAGCGCGAGGGTATACAACAGAACATGAAAGGTGAGCCACCTGACACTCTTCGATTTCTTTGACGCAATTTCATTGGTTTGAAGGAGATAGTCGCCAACCCAGTGAATAAATAGTATGGCGATGGAGGAAAGCATTCGCAAATTAAATTAAACTAATTCCGGGCCTATATCCTATTTGAGAA
>WUUC01109225.1_pt1 | contig 11647 bp, 7 predicted proteins | sample 6278441 | NCBI WGS metagenome assembly WUUC01 (sample SAMN13675441, study PRJNA597444) | soil metagenome | isolation source: soil | place: USA: Washington | collected 2017-10 | reverse complement strand
CTCGACGCACCGTGGGGCTCGCTCGAGCACGCGCTCGAGTCGTTGACGCCCGGCGACACCCTGCTCGTCAGGGACGGCGTCTACCGCGAGAGGATCACGCAGGCTGCGATCTCGTCCGGCACCGCGGATGCGCCGGTCACGGTCGCGGCGTATCCCGGCGACGAGCCGGTGCTCCAGGGCGCCCTGTGGTTGCGCAACCCGAGCCACTGGACGATCTCGGGCCTTAACGTGACGTGGGACCCCGCAACCGGGAGCCCAACCGACCACATGGTCAAGCTCGAGGGCGGCCGCGGTTGGAGCTTCACCGACGCGGAGGTCTGGGACGCACGCGGCTACTCCGCGATCCTCGTTGCCGGCGACGCCGTCGACTGGTCGCTGCAGCGCCTGTACGTGCACGACACGCACGCGACGCACCGGCCCAACCAGGACGACTTGATCACCGTGGCGGGCAACGCGCACGCCGGGACGATCCAGCGCAACCTCCTGACGGGGAGCCCGAACGGCCGCGCGATCGCGGTCGGGTCGGCGCGTCCGTGGGAGCAGGACCCGCACGGCCTCGTCATCCGCTACAACACCATGTTCGACAACCGGGGGCCGGCGAACGTCGAGCTCGCGTACGAGACGCGCCACGTCGACGTCTACCGCAACATCATGGTCGGTACGTCGCGCGGGCATGCGAACGTCACGCGCTGGAAGCTCGACGGCCGCGACAACTCCGTGAGGCACAACATCGGCTGGGAGTCGCTGCGGGTCGTCACGCGCAAGCAGGTCGACGAGCGCGGCAACCTCCACGAGGACCCGATGCTCGCCGCACCCGCCGACGGTGACTACCGCCCGCTGCGGGCGATCGCCCAGACCTACGGTCTCGGGGGCCTCGACCTCGGCTGGCCCGAGGAGATCGTCGACCCCGTCGACGAGGTCGACCCGGCGCCGGCGCCGGACGCCACGCCGTCCGTGCCCGCACCCGACGTGACCGAAGCCCCTGCTTCGCCGGCGCCGGTTCCCTCGGCCACGGTTCCCGCACCCGTTCCCAGCGCTTCGGCTCCCGCACCTGCGCCCGGTCCCGCTTCGAGCGTCCAGGCCGCTGCGACCGATGCCTCGACGGCAACGTTGCGCGCGGTCCCGCCCACCATGGCGGCGACCGTCGAGATCCGCCGCGACGGGTTCCTCGTCGACCGCTTCCCGGTGGCCGGGTCGTTCACGTACACGGACCGCATGCTGTGGGAGTCGACGGAATACCGCTACGAGGTGAGATGGCTCGGTCGCGAAGACCAGGTCGTCGGTTACGAGCGGGTCTCGGTCCGCACCCCCGTACGTGCGGGCGCGGTGCAGTCGCTGTATCCCGAGGGGAGCTTCTGGAACCAGCCGATCCCCGCGGGGGCCGCGACGGCTCCGGGCTCCGACGTGATGGTCGCCAAGGCGCTCGTCGACTACGGCTCTCGTGCGAACCTCGCCAACACCGACAGCTGGGGGATCGCGGCCACGTACGCCAACGCCGTGTCGAAGGAGTACTCGGTGGCGTGCACACGGTACGACTGCGGGACCGACGTCCGCTTCAGGATCCCTGCGCACGCCGCGCCGACGACCGGCTCCGACCACCACCTCGCGGTATTCGACCCGAGCTCGGGTAGGGAGCTCGACATGTGGATAGCAGAGCGCGCGGCCGACGGATGGGCTGCGGGGAGCCGCTTCACGTTCCCGATCGCCGGCAGCGGTCCCTGCGCCGTCGGCCAGCGTTGCAACGGCGCGGTCGCCGCAGGCTTCTCGCTGATGGGCGGCGTGATCCGCCCGGAGGAGATCGCGCAGGGCCACATCGACCACGCGCTCGTGTTCACGACGCCGCTGACGAAGGCCGGCGTGATCGCCTGCCCCGCGTCGCACACCGACGGCAAGTACTCGGACCCGGGTGCGATGCCCGAGGGTGCCAGGATCCAGCTCGACCCGGATTTCGACATAGAGCGGACCTCGTGGCCGACGTGGAAGAAGGTCGTCGCCCGCGCGCTGCAGCGTTACGGCGCCTACCTGGTCGACTCCAGCGGCACGCTGGCGATCCGGGGCGAGGCCGACGTGAACCGCGGCTACAACGCCTGGGCGAAGGCCGGAGCCCCCGAGGGCGCGATGCTCTCGGACCTTCCGTGGAGCGACTTCAGGGTCCTCGACTTCGAGACCTGCTAAGCCGGGGTCTCCCCCGACTGGATGGCCGCGGCGCTCGAGGGGCTTGCTTCCGGGGGCGTGGCGGGGGCCGGAGCGGGCACCGGTGGCTCCAGCGACGCCTCGTAGCGATAGTGCCCGCCGCCGAAGCTCGGCTCGACCTCCGTCACCACCATCTCGCCGCGGCGGGCCTTGCGGAGTCGCAGGCGGGCGAGCGTCTTGCTCAATGCCTCCGTCGCGGCGATCGTCGACGCGCCGTTGCGTACCGTTGCGACCACCGTGTCGGCCGCCGCGACCAACGGGTATGCGTCGGTGACCACGAGGATCGGCGGCGTGTCGAAGATCACGTAGTCCGCCTGCGCCCGGAGCTCGTCCATAAGCTCCACCGCGCGGTCGAGGTCGAGCTCGCGCGGCCACGGCTCTCCGTGCGCGCTCGGGAGCACCCTCACCCGCCCCGCTTCCGTGCCCTGTCGCCGCCGGGGCAGGTCTACGTCGCGCAGCGCATGTCCCAGGTCCAGCTCGCGCCGCGCCAGGGCCGTGAGGCTCGCAGACGGGCCTTCGTCGGCCTTCAGGAACTTCGCCAGCATCGGCCGGCGCAGGTCGGCCTCGACCGCGATCACGTCGTGTCCCTCGAGCGCGAGCTCGACTGCGAGGTTCGCGGCGATCGTGGTCTTCCCCTCCTCGGGGTTGGAGCTCGTGACGACGAACGTCCGCGGATCGCGCGGCCCCCAGTTCCACACCAGGCTCGCGCTGAGGCGCTGGAGCGCGAGCTCCGCGAGCACGGGGTCGAACCTCCGGTTCGGTGGCGCGTCGGGCTCGAGCGGACGGTATCCGATGAAGCGCGGCGGGAGGGTCGCGGTCGCGGTCTGTCCGAACGCGAGCTCCGAGTCCTCGACGCTCTTGATCGTGTCGTTGAACTGCTCGCCCAAAAAGAGCGCGAGCAAGCCCAGAACGAGTCCGAGCACGCCGGCGACCGCGAGGTTGCGGAGCGGCTTCGGCGCGACCTGGCCCGGCAGGTAGTGCGCGGGATCGAAGATCGTCGCGGTGACCGCGAGGTTCGTCGCGTCGTCCGGAAGCGTGGTCGCGCCGGGGCTCGGCACGAGCTTCTCCCGCACGAGCGCGGTGAAGACCTCCCCGGTCTCCGTCAGGATCGCGCGCCCGCGCGCGCGGTTCGCGTCGTCGTAGGTGACCTCGAGGACCGCGGTGGAGGGCTTCGTCACGACGCCGAGGTTCGACAGCAGCTCCGCGGGCGTCGCGTCCAGGTCGAGGTTCTCGATCACCTCGACCGCGACGACGTCCGACTCCAACAGGTCGCTCATCGTCTGCGTGAACTGCTCGGCGACGTTGCCGACCTCGGGGGCGAAGATGCCTTGCCCCTGGCCGACGACGATCTTCATCGAAGAGCGGTAGACGATCGGTTGCGTGAACGTGTACACGGCGGCCGCGCCGACTGCGAACAGGACCACGAGCGTGACCTTCCACCAGCCACGCCGGACGATGTGGAGGTAGTCGAGGAGATTAGGAGCGCGTTCGTCTTCCCACGTCGCCATGGCTTTGAGACTCTAGCATCAGGCCCTCGCGCGCCTGCTCGAACGAGGCGGCGGCCGCGCCTCCTCGGTGGCGCGGTGCAGGATTTCCGGAAGCGCGACGCTGAGGCCGATCAGCAGCCACAACGACCGGCTCGTCTCGGTCGAGAGGAACACCGACGAGACGCAGAACGCGAGCAACCCCACGAACAGCGCGTTCGCACACGACGTGACGAGGTCGTTGCCCGCCTCGCGTCCGAGACGCGCGGTGATACGCAGCGAACGCGCCGCGCAGAAGAGGATGCCGAGGAAGGCCGCGAGGCCGAGGGGGCCGAGCTCCGCGAGCGACCCGAGATAGGCGTTGTGGACGTACTCGCCGGTCTCCACGAAACGAAGGTGCTCTTCGAGGCCGACGCCGGGAGTCGTCCGCAATAGCTGGAAGCTCTGGTCGTGGAACGCGCCGTACCCGATCCCGCCCAGCGGGTTGTCCTCGTACGCGTGATACGCCGCGAGCCAGAGATCGCCGCGCCCGCCCGCGACGTGGTCCTGGTTGAACCCGACCTCGAAGCGGTGCGCGACGTCACCCCACGCGAACGAGAGGAGGAGGCCGAGCCCGACCATCGCGGCGACGAACACGTTGCGCTTCTGAGCGCGCGACCGGAACACCTCGCGCGTCGGCAGCAGGGTGATGAGCAGGGTCGCGACCAGCAACGTGAGGAGACCCCCGCGCGACAGGGTCGAGACGACGGACGCGGCTATCAGCGCCACCCCGCCGTAGAGGAGGAACCTCCGCAGGTGCGTCTTCGCTCGTGCGGCGAGGACCATGACCAGAGGCAGTGAGATGACCTGGAGCGCGGCGAAGAAGTTCGGGTCGCCCGCGTCGTTGAACCTCCTGTCCACGCCGCTGAGATAGCGGCTGATCCACAAGAGGGCGAGCGACACCGAGCAGGCCGCCACGACCCACAGCAGCGCGTGGAGGTCGCGTTCGTCCTTCAACAGGACGGCGAAGGCAAGCGCGTAGAGGAGCGAGAGCGCGAGCGCTCCGATCTCGTCGATGCTGCCCGCAGTGCTGTGCGTCCAGAGAAGGCTGCAGATCGCGATCGTGCAGTAGGCGACGACCCAGGCCATCGTCGCGCGCGACCATCTCGTGCGGACGGGGGACCGCACGATCGTCGTCACGACCGCCACGAGCGCGAGCGGCGCCACGAGACGTCCTACGGTCACGCCCCCGAGCGTGATCGTGTTGGCGAATGTGGCCACGAGCAGCACGTGCACGACGAGCTTCGGGTAGAGCACGCTCATCGGCAGCGCGACGAGAGCGACCGCCGCGGCGACCCCGAGCTCCGTCTGGTGCGCCGCGAGGAGGCCCGAGGCGGCGGCACCGAGGAGCGCGGCCGTCCATATCAGCGGTTGCGGGTTCACGGCGCGGGCCGTCGCGGAGGCGTTCACCGGCGCGCTCGGGTAAAGATCGCCATGCGCGTTGATGTCTATCATCGATAGGTGAGGATCCTGGCGTGCGTCCACGAGCCCCCCGTCGAGCCGCGTAACGGCTTCGGCCTCCAGGTCACGGAGGTCTTCGACCGCCTCGCCGCGCGCCACGACGTCCGGATGATCACGTACGAGCCGGCGAGCGGCCGCGCTGCCGGCCGCGGCTATGTCTCGTTCGTCGCGCGGCCGCGCCGGACCACTCTGTCCGGCGCGAGATGGCTGTTGCAGAGGCGGCCGCGACGCGCCGACGAGCTCGCGGCGGGTCTGCGGGAGCCGCTCCGCGCCGCGCTGCGGGAATGGCGGCCGGACGTCGTCCACGTCTCGTCGGGCCGCATCGCGGGGCTCGGCCGGGAGCTCGAGGAGACGCCGTCGGTCCTGGCCGCGCTCGACGCGTGGCACCTCAACGTCGCCGCGGCAGCCGCCGTTGCTCCCGCGGCGCGGCGCGCGCTGCTCGGCATGGAGGAACGGCGGGCGCGCGCGTTCATCGCCGCCGAGTACCGGAGGTTCGACCGCGTCGCGGTGGTCACCCCGGAAGACGGTGCCGCGCTGAGGGACGTCGATCCGGCGCTGAGCCCGGTAGTGATCCCGAACGGCGTCGACGCGGAGGCCTTCGCGCCCGATGCGGCAGTCGCGCGCGAGCCGACCGCGGTCGTGTTCAGCGGCGCGATGGACTATCCGCCGAACGAGGCCGCCGCCGCGTTCCTCGCCGGGTCCGTGATGCCGGCGGTCTGGGAGAGGCTCCCCGCGACCCACCTCTACCTCGTCGGACGCAACCCGAGCGACCGCGTGGCCGTGCTCGCGCGCGACGACCGGGTGACCGTCACCGGCGAGGTCGACGCGCTGCGGCCGTGGCTGAACCGTGCCGCGGTCTACGCGTGCCCGATGGTCAGCGGTACCGGTATCAAGAACAAGCTTCTCGAGGCGCTCGCGTGCGCGGCCCCCGTCGTCTGCACACCGCTCGCCTGCCGGGGCCTGACCGCGGTACCCGGCGAGCACCTGCTCGTGGCGGAGGACGCGACGTCACTGGCGGCGGCGATCGCGCGGCTTCTATCGGACGAAGAGGAAGCGCGCGCTCTCGGGGCCGCCGGCCGCCGGTACGTGCTGGACAACCACTCCTGGGACGCGGCGGCGAGCGCCTACGAACGCCTGTACGAAGAGATCGCGGACCGCAGGGGCACGTAGTAGCGCGCGCTCTTGACGCGGAGCACGCCGAGCCGGTTGCCCCTGTAGATCCCCGCGCGCGGAACCGAGAACGGCGTCACCGGCTCCCTTCTCTCGGGCAGGGAGAAGGCAACCTCGTAGCCCGCCTCGGCCGCAGCCCGGCGCACCGACTCGTCGTGACGGCCCCGGGGATAGGCGAGCATCCGCACCGGTCCGCCCAGGATCCCCTCGAGCACCGCGCGGCTCGTCTTCAGGTCCTCGACGCACGCCGCGTACGTCAGCTCGGTCAGGTCTCTGTGCTCGAGGCTGTGCGATCCGAACGCGACGCCGGCGTCCTGCATCTCCCGGATCTGCTCCCGGTCCAGCGTCCGCAGCTCGTGGGCCGGGGGGTCGTCGACCCAGTCGACCGTCTTGTTCTCGGTCAGCGTCGCGGCGACCACGAAGACGGTCGCGGGAACCCGCAAGCGCGACAGCACCGGCAGCGCGTGATCGTGGAGGCCGGCGTAGCCGTCGTCGAACGTGAGCGCGGCCATGCCCCGCGGAAGCGCACCGCGCCGCGACATCGCCGCGGCCGCGCGCTCCGCGGGGACCACGCGCCGTCTCGACGCGAGCCACTCGACGTGCGCCGCGAAGAGGGGCGGCGGCAGGGCCAGCGGCGACTCCCAGGCGGGATCGACCGCGTGATAGCAGAGGATCGACATCCCTACATCCTGCCGGGTCGGCCCGGCGGCTCTACAGGGGCCGCTGGTACGAGAGGACCGCGCTGCGCGAGGTCGTGCCCGCGGGGCCGCGGACGACCAACCGCAGACGGCCGTCGACCTCACGCAGGGTGTTCGGGTACGCCATGTTCGGGTGCCCGGCCGCGCCTATCTCGACCCGATCGGTCGAGGACCACCCGGTCGACGGCGAGAACTGCCGGGACACGACGGCTCCGTCGCTCTTGCGGATCAGCACTAGCCACAGGTTCGTCCCGTCGCCGGCGAGCGCCGGCTGCGCGTAGCCGGTCAGGGTCAGCTCGACGGGCGCCGGTGCTCCGGCCGCCGAGAAACGCTGGACCTTGACGACGTTGTTGGTCGTGTCGGTGTCGGCCGCGGCGATGACCCCGCCCGATGCGAGGGCAACTGCGCTCGGCCGCGCCTTGGGAGCAGCCCCCATCCCGGTGCCGCCCGCGGTCCACGTGCCGAGTGGGTCCGAGGAGCTGTGGCCGAACGTCCTGACCGCACCCGGGCCGGCCCGCGCGACGACGGTGATGCCGGAAGGCGTCGGGACGAGCGTCCCGGTGACGTTGCTGTTCGACGCAGTGTGGAGCACGGTCGGCGTCGTGAACGACGGCGTCGCGGTGTCGAGGTTCGTGAACCACGACACGACGAGATCCCACGACGTGTCGGACGTCTTCTTCAGCCAGACGACCGCGCCGCGCGCGCCCGAGCCCGTTCGCTCGAAGCCGATGTCCGCGCGGTCCTGGACGACTCCGGTCGGTGACACGTCCACGGCGGGACCCACGGCAGGGCCGCCCGCCCCGTCGAGAGAGCTCAACCGCCGGAGCTGGACGGGCCTCAGCTCGTTCTCCCCGGCACCGCTCCAGACCGCCCACGCGTGCTGGGCTCCCGACGAGTCGTTTGCCACCGCGATCGACGCGGGCCAGTCGCCCGTGCCGGTGTTGCCGATCAGGAGGCCGTCTGCGAGGGCCCCCGTCGTCTTCGTCTGCCAGCCGCCTCCCGCGTCGCGCCACGCTAGCTGGACGCCGCTGGAGTGCCGGCCGTGGAGGGCGAGCAACCGCCCGCCGCGCGTGATCGCCAGCCGGTGGTTCGACGGGTAGTAGGTGGGGTCGCTCGAGCCCGTGTACTGGTTCGCGATCTCCATGAGCCCGTCGGCGGTGTAGGCCGAGATCGCCGTGGTCTCGACGATCAGCTGCGGCGGGTTGACGGTCTCGCGGCTGCTCCAGCGCGCCGCGTCGGCGTTCGTGGAGTCGACCGCGAACGAGAACGATCCGTCGCCGCTCACGACCGGGCCGAGGCCGACCTCGTGCCACGCGTTCAACGACACGGCGCCGAACGAGCCCAGGACTCCGGAGTCGAACGACGGCTTCGTGTCGAACGTGATCCCTTCGGTCCACGAGCTCGACGGGACGCGGTGCACCGCTCCGCCGTGCGGCGAGGCGTCGTTGACGAACACGCGCAGCTTCACGTTCGTGACGGTCCGGCCCGCGATCCCCGAGACGTCGAAGCGCATGAAGGATTGCTGTACCGGCGATCCGTCCGCGTAGAGCATCGTCGAGGTCCCGAAGCTCGTCGCCGGCGAGGCGGAGCTCACATACGCGTCGGCCGCCGGCCGGTACGTGAAGACGTCACGTGCGCCGGGGGGAGGCGGCGGCGTCGGGGGCGCCGGGGTGGGGGTCGCCGGCGCCGGGGTGGCTGTCGTGCCCGGCTTCGGCTTCGAGCTCACCTCGACGATGAGCTGCGGCGGGTTCGCCGACGTCCTGCTTCCCCACTTCGAGCCGTCGGAGTTCGCCGAGTCGATCGCCAGCGAGACCAGCCCGTCGGACGTGATCGCGCCGCTCCCGAGCGAGATCTGGTACCAGGTGCCGGAGGTGACGGCGCCGAAGCTCCCGAGGGTCGCGCCGTCGATCGCGGGACGCGTCGTCCACGTGGTCGACTCGTTCCAGGAGCTCGACGAGATCCTGACCACGCGGCCCCCGAACGGGGAGACGTCCTTCTGGAACAGGCGCAGCTTCACGTCGGTCACGAAGCGGCCGCCGATCCCGGACACGTTGAAGCGCAGGAACGATTGCTTCACCGAGCTGCCGTCGGCCTTCAGCGACGTCGTCGTCCCGAAGGAGTCCGACGGCAGGGCCGCGTCGACGTAGGTGTCTGCGACCGGCGCGAACGTGAGGGTCTCGGAGGACCCTGCCCGCGCCGCACCGACCTGCACCGCTGCAGTCATCGCGAGCGCGACGAGCGCGCCGATCGTCTTCTTGCTCAACACCCGGTCCTTCGTTCCTCGCCTGGCAAAGATTGGATATTAGTGTGAGCCGCAGGCTCACGTCCATGCGTATTTCGGGCTATCTCGCAGGCGGCTCACGATACAGGGGGAGGAGAGCCTCCACCATGCCGTCCTCGGAGAAGCTCGTGGCGACGAGCTCTCGTCCCGCCGCCCCATACGCCGCCCGTTTCGGAGGATCGTGGAGGAGCTCTTCGAGCGCGGCCGCCAGGGCAGCGGGGTCCCGGGGCGGCACGAGGATGCCCGTCTCGCCCGGGAGCACGGCGCGGGGGACGTCGCCGACCTCGGTCGCCACGACCGGGCGCCCCGACGCCATGGCCTCGAGGACCGACAGGGGCATGGCCTCCCACCACGAGGGGAGGCAGAACACGTCGGTTACCCGGTAGAGCTCGCGCATGGCCTCGTGCGGCTGGGGGCCGAGCCAGCGGACCGCGAGGGAGCTGGCGAGCCTCACCTCTTCCTCTGCGGCCGGGCCCTCGTCGGGCGTGCCCCCGGCGATCCAGAGCTCGTGGTCGACGCCCCGGTCGAGGAGCAGCCGGGACGCCCGGATCAGGTCGACGACGCCCTTGCGGGGGCTGAGGAGCCCGGCGTAGAGGATGCGCGGGGGAGCGTGGTCGGGGGCCGGGGCCGGTTGGAGCCCCTCGACGTCGACGCCGTTGTCGACGAGGATCACGCGGTCACCCAGGGGACCGGTGAGCGCGTCGCGGGAGCCGTGGGAGCACGTGACGACCGTGTGGCAGGGCCGCAGGAGGATCTTGACGGCGCCCGCGCGCCGGCGGCCGTGCAGCCATCTCTCCACGAGCCCGCTGTGGACGTGCACGAGCACGCGGTTCCGGCGGGGTCTCGCGGCGCGCGCGAGCACGCCGGCCCTGACCAGGGTCACGAACGGGACCAGCGCGGTGTGGATGTGGACGACGTCCGCGTGGCGCGCTCGCTGCCGGAGCCTCCGAGCGTCGCCCAGCGTCCTCAGGACGTTCGCCTTCGTGAGAAGGCCGCCCGCGGGAGTCTCGCTCCGCGTGAGGTTGAGGAGCCGGACGTCGTGGACCTGCGCGAGGCGTCCTTCGAGCAGCCGCTGGAGGAAGGCGGAGATCCCTCCCCGGTCCGGCGGCCCCTTGCCGACGAGCAGGATCCGCGTCATCTACGTCTCGGTGCCGTCATGGCGGAATTATCGTGGACGCCATGTCGCCGGGTGCGTGGGTGCTGTTGACCGACGACGGCGACTCGCAGAGCAGGACCGCGCTGGTCACCGCCCGCGCCCTCGCCGCGGCCGGCTACAGGGTGGCGGCGACCGTCTCCGGCCCGCATTCCCTCGTCGCCGCGTCGAGGAGCTGCTCCCGCGCCGTTCCCGTGCCCCCGATCTCCGACCCCTCCTTCGACGAGCGGCTGGCGGCCGAGCTGCGGCGCGGGTCGTACGTCTGCGTCCTGCCGATGAGCGACGGCGCGCTGCTGAAGCTCGAGCCCGGCGCCGGCGCCCTCGTCGACAAGCGGTCGCTCGCCGAGCGCTGCCGCGCTGCCGGCATCGCCACGCCCGACTCGACGGAGCTCGCCGATGCCACCGCGTTGGACGCGGCCGCCGAAGGGCTCGACTACCCGGTCGTGCTCAAGCCGCTGCGGTCGGTGTGGCGGCCTTACGCGGTGGCATCGCCGGCGGAGCTGCGAGGGAATCTCCCCCCGAGCGGACCCCTGCTCGTGCAGCCGTATCTCGCCGGCACGCTGCGCGCGGTGGCCGGCGTGACCCGGGGAGATCGGCTGGTCGCGGCGGTCCACCAGCAATACCTCCGGACGTGGCCGCCGCGCTGCGGCGGTGCGAGCGCGGCCGTGACCGTGGTGCCGGACAAAGGGCTGGAGGAGCGTCTGCTCCGGCTCCTGGACGGCCGCGAGGGGATCTTCATGGCGCAGCTCGTCGACGACGTGCTGTTCGACCTGAACCCGCGCGCGTACGGATCGCTGCCGCTTGCGGTCGCCGCGGGGGCGAACCTGCCGGCGATCCACTGCGACCTGTTGCGCGGCGTAGAGGTAGCGCCGTTGCGGGGCCGGCCGGGCGTGAGGTTCCGGTGGCTGGAGGGCGACCTCCGTCACGTGTCGTCGCAGCTGCGCCGGAGGGAGATGGGGCCCGGGGCCGCAGTGGGTGCTCTCCTGCCGCGGCCCGGAACGGCCCATCCGGTCGAGTCGCTCCGCGATTGGGGGCCCCTGCGAGCGCGTCTGCGCTACGCGCTCGGACGGCGTTAGAGGAAGGGCCGCCTCGGCGGGACTCCCGTCTAGAGGAAGGGCCGCCTCGGCGGGACTCCCGTCTAGAGGAAGGGCCGCCTCGGCGGGACTCC
>WUUC01031944.1_pt1 | contig 11648 bp, 9 predicted proteins | sample 6278441 | NCBI WGS metagenome assembly WUUC01 (sample SAMN13675441, study PRJNA597444) | soil metagenome | isolation source: soil | place: USA: Washington | collected 2017-10 | reverse complement strand
AGCCCGAGGCCAGTTCGTAGCCGGTGGACAGGGACAGGTTGTTGTTGGGGTAGTACAGGAGCTTGCCGTCCGCGTTCACCCCGAGCACGTCGGCGTGGCCGTCGCCGCTGAAGTCCGCCGCCATCACGTGCTTGAAGGACCCCCAGCCCGTACCGATCTGCCGCGACGTCGCCGCCGAGATCGTCAGGTTGTTGTTGGGGTAGTACACGAGGTTGCCCGCGGCGTTCACCGCGAGGATGTCGGCGTACCCGTCGCCGCTGAAGTCGCCTGCCGTCACGTGGCTGAACGAACTCCAGGCCTGGGCGATCGGCCGCGACGTCGACGAGGAGATCGTCAGGTTGTTGTTCGGGTAGTACACGAGGTCACCAGCGGTGTTCACCGCGAGCACGTCGGAATGCCCGTCGCCGCTGAAGTCGGAGACCCGCTCGCCGTCGACCTTCTTGTAGCGGATGAACGTGTACCCGCTCATCTCCGCGTTGTCGTTCCTGCCGAGCTCCCCCACGTTGTTCCGGGCGTACGGGTTGCGCACGGTCTCACCGTCGTCGTTGAACGAGTAGACGTAGGCGCCCGCGTCGTGGTCGCCCGGGTTCACCCAGTGCGAGAACAGTTCCATGTGGCCGTCGCGGCCCGGCCCGTCGCTGTCGCGCACCATCGCGTCACCCGCCTTGAGCTGGGCGCGCGGGATGACCTCCATCCCGTTCCCGCTGCGGGCCCGGTCCAGGAACTGGTCGGTGACCAGGCTCGTCCCCAGGTGCCAGGCCATCGACACCAGCCCGGAGCAGTCGCGGCGGTAGGTGTGGGCGCCCTCGGCGTCGGTGGCCCAGGTCCCCGTCTGGGTGTAGGTCAACTGCCGGTTCACCCAGTTCTGGGCCCGGGAGAGGATCTCCGGGCGGCCGATCGCCCCGCCCACCGTGGACGCGGCGGCGGTCGCGGGAGCGGTGACGAGCGGGACGACGGCGGCGCAGACCACGGCCAGGACCGCGACCAGCACGGCGAGCACCCGCCGCGGTCCGCGCACGGCGAAGTCGGAGTTCGTGCTCATGGGAATCACGCTTTCTGCGAGTGCGGGCGATGGGTGCCCCCGGTGCCCCTGCCCCGGCGGCTGGTAGCAGAGTCGCCCGGCCCGCTGCACGTTCCCTGTAAATCCGCGGTACCTCCGGTCCTGGCGTTCTACAGGACCCGCGCCGCGGGTTCACCGCCCGTCACGAAGGCGTCGCGGGGGTGTTGCACCGAGGCGAGGGAGAGGATGTCGCGGCCGAAGAGGGCCGCGGTCAGCCACACGGCGAGGACGCGGACCTTGCGCTCCCACGTGGGCACGGCCAGCACGTGGTAGCCGCGGTGCATGAGCCAGGCGGGCAGGCCGGTGACGACGATGCGCCGGTACTGGAAGATGCCGCGGCCGAGCCCGAGGGTCGCGACCGCGCCCAGGCTGTGGTGCACGTACTCCTTCGGCTCCCTGCCGTGCAGGGTGGCGGCGATGTTGTGGGCCAGGAGCTTGCCCTGGCGGTAGGCGTGCTGGGCGTTGGGCACCGTGCGCGCTCCGGGCACGGGGGACGCCAGGTCGGGCACCGCGGCGTCGTCGCCCGCCGCCCACGCGCCGGACACGGGGGCGGCCTCGGTGCCGATCCGCAGGTCGGGGCGGACGACGATCAGGCCGCGCTCGTCGGTCGGCAGGTCGGTGTGCTTGCCGGTGACGGGGTTGGCGCCGTTGCCCGCGGTCCAGACGATCAGGTCGGAGTCGAACTCCTCGCCGGTGGAGAGCACCACGTGCCCACCGACCGCCGAGACCACCTGGGTGTTCAGGTGGACGCGGGCGCCCCGGCGCGCCAGCGAGCGCACCACCCAGCGGCCGGGCCGGTCGGTGACCTCGGGCAGGATGCGGCCGGACGCCTCGACCAGGTGGAACCGCAGTTCGTCGCGGTCCAGCTCGGGGTACCGCTTCAGCAGCGCGTTCGCGAGCGACAGCAGCTCGCCGAAGCCCTCGACACCGGTGAAGCCGCCGCCGACGACGGTGACCGTGAGCAGTCTGCGCCGCAGCGGTCCCGGCGGGAGCGCCGCCGCCCGGTCGAACGCCGTGAGCAGCCGGTCCCGGATCGCGACGGCCTCCTCGACGTGTTTGAGGCCGATCGCCTGCTCGGCGATGCCGGGCACGGGGAACTTCCGGGTGACCGCGCCCGCGGTGACGACGACCAGGTCGTAGCCGAGCTCGACGGTGTCGCCGTCGGCGGGCGCGACGGTGACCACGCGCCGCTCGTGGTGGACGGCGGTCACCGTCCCGGCGATGACGCGGGTGCGGCGCAGGTGGCGCCGCAACGACACCGCCGCGTGCCGCGCCTCGACGGAGCCGGCCACGACCTCGGGCAGGAACGGCTGGTAGGTCATGTACGGGCGCGGGTCGACGAGGGTGACCTCGGCCTCGCCGGGCCGGAGCTCCCGCTCGAGCCCGCGTGCGGTGTAGAAGCCGGCGTAGCCGCCGCCGACGATCAGGATCCTGCGCATGACGATCGTCCCTTCCTCGTGCGGGCGCTCAGCGCGTTCGCAGCCAGTCGCGGTAGTGGGTGGTGCCGACGCGGGCGTCCGTGGTGAGCACGTCCCCCTCGACGGCCGCGAACAGGCCCGCGGTGCCGTCGGTGACGACCCGGCGGCGGTCGCCGGTCGCGGCCAGCGTGAGGCGGCCCAGCTCGTCGAGCGGGAAGACCTCGGGGCCGCCGACCTCGCGGGCGGCGGGCAGCGGAGCGCCCGCGGCGACCTCGGCGACGGCGCGGGCGACCTCGGCGGAGGCGATGGGCTGGACCGGTGTGGCGGGCAGGCGGACGACGTCGCCGTCGGTGGTCGCGTCCAGCACCGCCGGGATGAACTCCATGAACTGGGTGGCGCGCACGATCGAGTGCGGGACCGGCCCGGCCTTGAAGAGGTCCTCCTGCAGCGTCTTGGCGCGGTAGTAGGCGAGGCCGGGCACGCGGTCGACGCCGACGATGGACAGCGCGACGACGTGCCGGGCGCCCGCCGCCGCGGCGGCGGCCAGCAGGTGGGGGACCGACGTGCGGAAGAAGTCGGCCGAGGTCTCGTCGGAGGTCGGCGAGTTGGTCAGGTCCACCACGACCTCGGCGTCGCGGACCGCCTTCTCGAGCCCCTCGCCGGTGAGCAGGTCGAGGCCGGTGGAGCGCGAGTGCCCGGCGACGTCGTGGCCCGCCGACGCGAGGGTGCGCACGACCTGGGAGCCGATGAGGCCCGTGCCGATGATCGCGATCTTCATGGGGGTTCTCCTCCTGCCGGGCCGCACCCGACAAACTCGGATCCATCTTGTCCGAGTTGATAGTACTCGGACACATGTTGTCCGAGTCAAGTGCTAGGCTCGTGGCGTGAAGCTCTCCGGCGGCGTCGAATCGGCGTTGCACTGCTGCGTGGTGCTGACGGCGGCGGCCGAGCCGGTGCCCGCGGCCCGCCTGGCGGAGCTGCACGGGGTCTCGGCGACCTACCTGGCCAAACAGCTGCAGGCGCTGTCCCGCGCGGGGCTGGTGCTGTCGGTGCAGGGCAAGTCGGGGGGGTACGTGCTGACGCGCCCGCCCGCGGAGATCACGGTCCTCGACGTGGTCGAGGCGATCGAGGGGGCGGGGCCGACGTTCGTGTGCACGGAGATCCGGCAGCGGGGTCCGAGGGCGGCACCGCCGGAGGCCTGCGCCGCGCCGTGCGCGATCGCCCGCACGATGATCGCGGCCGACCGGGCCTGGCGCGCCGCGCTCCGGGAGGTCTCGGTCGCCGACCTGCGCCGGATGGTCGGCGAGGGCTACGACACCGACGTGCTGGGCGAGATCGGCACCTGGCTGCTGGCCGCGGAGTCCTGAGGGGCCTGGTGCATGCGCGCCGCCGCGAGCACGCACCCGGGTGTCCTCACGTGTCAGAGGCCGTACCGGTTCTTCAGGTGGCGCCACCAGTCGCGGAGCATCCACTTGGCGAACCGGCGGCCGAGCGCGGTGTGGATCCGGTCCCGCAGGGCCGCCCACACCGGCGCGCCGGAGTCCCAGCGGACGCAGTAGTTGACGTAGCCGCGGTTGGCCATGGCCTGTAGTTGCGGAACCCGTAGAGGTTGGGGTAGGTGCTCTCGACGTGCCGCCAGGCCTGGTCGAGCGGCTGGACCAGTGTGGACGGTGGGCGCTCCGGTGTGGTCCGCGAACCGTGCCGCCTGGTCGTCCGCGCGTCCACCGGCCCCGGCGCCTGACCACCCGGCCGCGGTCCACCACCCCGGCGGAGGTGGTGGACCGGGTGCCCGTCAGTCCGTCCGGCTCACGGAGACCGAGTTGAGGTACCAGGAGTCGTTGATGCGGGCCTCGATGCTGGTGTCGTTGACGCTGCAGGTGACCTCCTGGTGCGTGGCGACGTAGACCAGGACCGTGGCGCCCGCCGGGAACACGGTGCCGGTCTTGACCGACGCCCACCGCCGGGCGCCCGGCGGGACCGGGTGGTCGATGACCGTGTCGTCGTCGTTGATGTAGGTCCCGCCGGACAGGCCCCAGCTGTACTGCTCGCTGTCGGGGGTCCAGTCGTCCCACCCCGAGTAGACCTCGAACAACCCGCGGCCCGTGGCCGCGGCCACGCAGTCGGACACCCCGGTCTCGTCGTCGCCGTCGAGGATCCGCTCGGTGAACGCGCACGTGACGTCCATGCCGATCGACAGCCGCCCCTGGGACGGGAACGTGTACTCGACCAGGTACCCGTTGTCGCGGTGGCAGTGGAACCGGTCCCGGTTGTCGGTGTTCCACATGTGGGCCCAGATGTCGCTGCCCGTGCGGTTCCAGGCCGGCAGGTGCAGGCTGTCGAACCGGGCGAGCCTACATCTGGGCGGAGGGCCACCTATCGGTCAGTCGGCGGTCAGCTCCCGTAGACGTTGAGGTCCCACAGCGAGTAGCCCCACTGGGTGCCGCGCTGGGTGCCGTTGACCCGCACGTAGCGGCCGGTGCCCGAGACGGTCAGGTCGTCCACGCCGCCGTCGCCGGTCGTCGTGGCGTACACGGTGGTCCAGGTCGCGTTGTCCGGCGAGGTCTGCACCTGGTAGGCCCGGGCGTGGGCGGTCTCCCAGTTCAGGCGGACGCGGTTGACGGCGTGGGACCGCCCGAGGTCCACCGTGATCCACTGCGGGTCGCTGTAGGCGCTCCCCCAGCGGGTGCCGGAGTTGCCGTCGACCGCGTTGGCGGCGGCGTGCGCGCTGCCCGGTTCGACGCTGGAGGCGGTGGCCTGCTTGCCCGCGGCCACGTCGGTGGCGGGCGGCTGGCCGTCGGTCCTGATACGGATGTCGCGGTAGGCGATGTCGGCACCCGCGCCGTCGTTCTGCACGCCGATGTAGCCGTTGGCGATGTTCCGGGTGCTGGTGTAGTCGTTGATCTTGACGCCGTTGAGCCAGACCTCGACCCGCTGGCCGTGCACGCCGATCTCGTAGGTGTTCCACTGCCCTGGCGGGTTCAGCGCCGCCGCGCGCAGGGCGGCGTCGGGTGCCCGGAAGCTGTAGACGCTGCCGGTCGTGCGGCTCGGGTCGGCGTCGGTGGCGTCGATCTGGATCTCGTGCCCGAGGTTCACCGGCTGCCAGGGGTCGCCGCCGGGGTCCGGGAACCCGATGAAGACACCGCCGTTGTCGTCGCCCGGCATCATCCAGTCGACCTTCAGCGAGTAGTTGCCGAACGTGCGCACGGGGTACCAGAGCAGCCCCATCCCGCCGAACGAGGTGAGGGTGCCGTCGGCGAGGGTGAAGCCGCCCGGTCCGGCCATCCGCCACCGGTCCAGGCTCGCCTGCGTGCCGTCGAACAGCGCGGTGTAGCCCGTCTCGGGGCGGCAGTCGGCGGGCCTGGCGCCCGCGGCGACCTGGATGCCGCCGAGCAGCATCCGGCGGAAGGCGGTGTCGGCGTAGGACGCCTCGGTGTGGCCGAGCCCGGTGTACCAGGAGCGGCCGCCGCCGTAGGCGCGGCACCAGGTGATGGGGTGGTCGCCTGCCATCGAACCGCCGCTGTAGGAGGACTCGTCGAGACTGGCGAGCACCTTGGCGGTGGACCGGACGTTGGTGCGGTAGTTGTACCACTCGTCGGTGCGCGTCCAGGTCGGCGGCAGGTGCGCCGTGGACGCGTTCGCCCGGTCCTCGACCCTGATCCTGGCCTGCTGGATCGCCGGGTGCGAGGCGAAGTAGGCGCCGGCCAGCCCGCCGTACCAGGCCCAGTCGTACTCGGTGTCGGCCGCGGCGTGCACGCCGACGTAGCCCCCGCCCGCGGCGATGTAGCTCTGGAACGCGGTCTGCTGCGTGGCGTTGAGCACGTCGCCGGTGGTGTTGAGCCAGACCACCGCCTGGTAGCGCGCCAGGTTGGCGGTGGTGAAGTGGGCGGCGTCCTCGGTGGCGGTGACGGCGAACCCGTTGGCCGCGCCCAGCCCCTGGATCGCGGCGATGCCCTGGGGGATGGACGAGTGGCGGAAGCCGGCCGTCTTGGAGAAGACCAGCACCTGGGTCAGCGGCGCGGCCTGCGCCGCCGTCGGGACCGCCGCGGTCAGCCCGGCCGCCGTGGCCGCCACGGCGAGCAGGGACACGATCTTGTCGCGCATCGGTGCTCCTCAGCGAGGGCGGAGAGGCGGCGTGGCCGCCGCCTCTCCTCGGGGGTCAGGAACCGTGGACGTCGAGCTCCCACAGGGAGTAGCCCCACTGGGTCGCCCGGGTGGTGCCCAGGAGCCGCACGTAGCGGCCCGAGCCGGTGACCGCCAGGTCGTCCACGCCGCCGTTGCCGGTGGTGGTGGACGCGACGGTGGTCCAGTTGCTGTTGTCGCCCGAGATCTGCACCTGGTAGGCGCTGGCGTAGGCGGTCTCCCAGTTCAGGACGACGCGGTTGACCGACCGGGTGGAGCCGAGGTCGACGGTGAGCCACTGCGGGTCGCTGTAGGTACTGCTCCACCGGGTCGCCGGGTTGCCGTCGACCGCGTTGGCGGCCACGTTGGCCCCGGCCTCGGTGCTGGACGCGGTCACCGGCCTGCCCTGGGCGAGGTCCGGCGCGCCCGCGACGCCGCCGCCGGTGAACGTGTAGCTGTCCACGTCGAACAACGCTCCCGTGCCGGTGCCGGTGAACACCAGGTACAGGTCGTGCGTGCGGTCGTCGGGCCTGGTCACCGGGGCGGTCACCTCGGTGTAGTTGTCCCAGCCGCCGGTGCCGGGCACGGTGACCCGGGCGACCTCGGCGCCCGTCGGCGAGTCGTACCGCAGCGACAGCACGCCGCCCGCACCCGCCGAGGACACCCGCGCCTTCACCCCGGTGATGCCCTTGAGGCTGACCCCGTGGTGGCGGACGTACTCGCCGTTCTGGATGTCGCCGAGGCGCTTGCCGCCCTCGGCCGCGGCCTGGGTGATCACCTGCGGGCCGTTGAGGGACACGACGTGCTCGGCCTGCCACCGCTTGGGCCACAGCGTCACCTGCTGCTCGCCGGTCAGCGCCACGGTGCCGGGGGCGCCCCGGTCGGTGTAGCTGCCGCGCACCACGAAGAACTGCGGCGCGTCGAGCCCGGCGTGGATCGGGCCGGTGTTGAAAGTGAGGCCGCACCCGGTTCCCTGGCCCTCCTCGTGGGCGTGGTCCTGGTGGCCGAGCGCGTAGCGGACCACGACGGAACCACAGGGGACGGTGCCGTCCTGGGCGTCGGTGGCCGTGGCGGTCACGGTCACGTTGTCGCCCCAGTCGACGATGCCGCCGTCCGGGACGGAGCCGACCGTGGCCACGGGCCGGTTGTTGCCGACCACCACGGGGACCACGGCGGTGCCGGAGCGGCCGGTCCCGTCGTTGACGGTGAGCCGGGCGCGTTTGTCGCCGACCGTGGTGTAGGTGTACGCCGGGTTCGCCGCCGTGGAGTCGACGGTGCCGTTGCCGTCGAAGTCCCAGGCGTAGGTCAGCGGGTCGCCGTCGGGGTCGGTGCTGCCCGCGCCGGAGAACCGCACGGCGAGCGGGGCGAGCCCGTTGTCGCGGTCGACCGTGGCCACGGCGGTCGGCGAACGCCCGCCCGCCACGTAGTTGATCTTGTACAGCCCCGCGGCGACGTCGCCGGAGAAGTAGCCGTTGCCGTACTCCAGCAGGTAGAGCGAGCCGTCCGGCCCGAACTCCATGTCGATCGGGTGCACCAGCTGCATCCCGCCGACGACGGGCTCGATGGCGCTCGGCGCGCCGGTGGCCGCGTTGCCGCCCGCGAACTGGACCTCCTTGATCCAGTTGCGGCAGTACTCGGTGATGATCAGCTTGTTGTCGTAGTACTGCGGCCACTTCACGTCCGACACGAGGTTCGGGTTGTAGTGGTAGACCTCGGCGTGGTTGGGCGAGCCGCAGCCGCCCGGGCTGTCGAGGGCGGGCCACTCGCGACTGCCGCCGTGCTGCTCCCACACCAGCGCGCCCCTGGTCGGCGGGAGCTGCTGCAGGCCGGTGTTGCGCGGCGAGTTGTTGACCGGGCCCGCGGTGCCGCCGCAGGGGAACCACCCGCGCGGGGAGTTCGTGGCGAAGTTCCAGTCGTTGTACGCGACGTTCGGGCCGCCGCAGTAGGGCCAGCCGTGGTTGCCGGGGCCGCTCGCGCGGTTCCACTCGTCGTAGGCGGCGGGCCCCCGGTCGGCGGCGGTCGCGCCCGCGTCCGGGCCGACCTCACCCCAGTAGAGGGTGTTGTTCGCCTGCTTGTCGACCCAGATCCGGTAGGGGTTGCGCACCCCCATGACGTAGATCTCGGGTCGGGTGCCCGCCGTGCCCGGGGCGTACAGGTTGCCCGCCGGGATGCTGTAGGTGCCGTTGTCCTCCGGGTGGATCCGGTTGATCTTGCCGCGGAGGTCGTTGGTGTTGCCGGAGGTGCGCTGCGCGTCGTACTGCGGGTCGCGCTCGGGGCGTTCGTCGATAGGGGCCATGCCCGCGGAGTCGCCGCCGGAGTTGGTGTTGTCGCCGACGGCGAAGTACAGGTTGCCGCCGCTGTCCCACGTCATCGAGCCCGCCGAGTGGCAGCACAGCCGCCGTTCGGTGGGCCACTCGATGACCTTCCTCTCGCTGGCCGGGTCGAGCACGAGCGTGCTCGCGTTGAAGGTGAACCGGGAGATGCGGTTGACCAGCGGGGTGCCCGCCGGGGAGTAGAACAGGTACACCCAGCGGTTCGTGGCGAACTGCGGGTGCGGCGTGATGCCGATCAGGCCGTCCTCGTGCCGGGCGTCGAGCTGCAGCGTCAGCGCGACCGTGGTCTGCCGGGTGGCCGGGTTGTAGAGGCGGACCTGGCCGCCGCCGGCGCTGGTGCCCCGGTTGATGTAGAGGACCTTGCCGTCGGACAGCACCGACAGCTCGATCGGCTCGCCCATGGACAGGCCGCCGTCGAGCTTGACCTTCTCGAAGCTCGAGGTGGGCGGTGGCGCGGCGGCTGCGGGGGCCGGGTCCGCGACCGCGGCCACGGCGAGCGCCAGGACGCTCAGAGCCAGCCCCGCGGCCGTCCGGCGGCGTGGGTTCGTTGACACGGGAACTCCTCGAGGCAGGGGTGGGAGCTCGGGGGCCCGCGGCACACCCGCCCGGCCGTCCCCGGCGGGAGACGCCGCGCGCGGATGCCGCGGGAGCGGGTGCGGGAGTGAACGGTGGCGTGACGACCAAACAACGTTCTGCAAACGTTGCACGAAAGTTTCAGCGCGTCAAGGGTTCCACTTGCAGATGCATGCCAATGATGTGCAAAGGACAGCGAATATCTTGCAGGAACGGTTCGCGTTCAGGGGTGCAGGCCCGGCCCCGGCAGGTGGGCGGCCTCGGGGGCGATCGGCGTGGGGCTCAGGGACGTGTCGTCCTCGCCCTCCTCGAGCAGGGTCGCCGCGGGCCCGACGATGCGCGGGTCGGGGCTGCCCGCGGCGTCGACGTCCTTGTCCGGGTAGTCGAACCGGGCCAGCACGCTGCGCATCGCCTCGAGGCGGGCGCGCTTCTTGTCGTTGCTCTTGACCACGGTCCACGGCGCGGTCTCGGTGTCCGTGGCGCGGAACATGGCGACCTTCGCCCTGGTGTAGGCGTCCCAGCGGTCGAGGGACTTGATGTCGTTGGGACTGAGCTTCCACTGGCGGACGGGGTCGAGCTGGCGGATGACGAACCGGGTGCGCTGCTCGTTGCGCGACACCGAGAACCACAGCTTGACGAGCAGCACGCCGTCGTCGACGAGCATGCTCTCGAACTCCGGGGCCTGGCGCATGAAGCGCTCGTACTCCTCGTCCGTGCAGTACCCCATCACGCGCTCGACGCCCGCGCGGTTGTACCAGGACCGGTCGAAGAGCACGATCTCCCCCGCGGTCGGCAGGTGGCGCACGTAGCGCTGGAAGTACCACTCGCCACTGTCGCGCTCGCTCGGCTTGCCCAGCGCGACGGTCCGCGCGCCCCGCGGGTCGAGGTGCTCGGTGAAGCGCTTGATCGTGCTGCCCTTGCCCGCGGCGTCCCGGCCCTCGAACAGGATCACCAGCCGCCGGCCGGTGTCGGTCACCCAGTACTGCAGCTTGAGCAGCTCGATCTGCAGGAGCCGCTTGGCCCGGTCGTACTCGGCCCGCCGCATCCGCTCGGTGAACGGGTAGTTGTCCCGCCAGGTCTCGACCTCGGAGCCGTCGGCGTTGCGCAGGACCGGCTCGTCCACGTCCCGGAAATCGGCGGTGTAGCCCTCGACGAGCAGGTCCGCGGAAGCACTGGCCACATTGGTCACAATTCCCGCATACCCGTCATCCGGCCGGGCGAAACTGTGAGCTCACGCGACCAGGATTGGACTAGACCACGCCGCCGATCGGCGGTGTGGCCGCGAGGGGCCGCGGAGCACGATGGCAGGGGATCACATCAGGCCCACCGAGGAGGACAGCCATGCGCGTCATCACCGCCTGCCTCACCGCCGCCGCCGTCATCGCACTCGTCACCCCTGGCGTGGCGCAGGCGACCAACTGGATCACCGTCGGGCCGTACCCGACACAGGAGTCCTGCCAGCCCGACATGGAGCGCTACCACCAGATCTACCCGGCCTGGGGCTGCTACCAGTCGGGCGGCGGGTGGTACTTCCAGTACAACAGGGTCTGACGGCGTGGCGCGGCCCCCGTGAGCCGGGCTCACGGGGGCCGCGCCGTCTGCCGATCGTCTAGCGGAGGCCGTTCTTCATGGCCGTGATCAGCTCACCGTTGGCGGTGTCGCCGGACAGCTCCCAGAAGAAAGCGCCGCCGAGGCCCTGGGACCTGGCCCAGGACATCTTGCCGCCGATCGTGGCCGGGGTGTCGTAGCTCCACCACTCGCTGCCGCACTTCGCGTACGCCGTGCCCGCGATGGTCCTCGTCGCGGGGCAGCGGGTCTTGAGCACCTTGTAGTCCTCGATGCCCGCCTCGTAGGTGCCCGGTGCGGCGCCGGTCGCGGTGCCGCCCGGTGCCTCCTGGGTGACGCCGGTCCAGCCGCGCCCGTAGAACCCGATGCCCAGCAACAGCTTGCTCGCCGGGACACCCTTGCTCTTGAGCTTCTGGATCGCCGCGTCGGAGTTGAACCCGGCCTGCGGGATGCCTGCGTAGGACGTCAGCGGCGAGTGCGGAGCCGTGGGACCCTGCGCGTTGAACGCACCGAAGTAGTCGTAGGTCATCACGTTGTACCAGTTGAGGTACTGCGCCGCGCCGCCGTAGTCGGCCGCGT
>WUUC01169711.1_pt1 | contig 11653 bp, 10 predicted proteins | sample 6278441 | NCBI WGS metagenome assembly WUUC01 (sample SAMN13675441, study PRJNA597444) | soil metagenome | isolation source: soil | place: USA: Washington | collected 2017-10 | reverse complement strand
AGAGCAGCTCCTCGCGCGTCGGCTTCTCGCGGCAGGGGCGCAGCTCGCCCTCGCGCAGCTCAAGCTCGTTAACGGTGGAGAAGACCGTGAGCCCTACAGGGTAGTGATAGATAGTGTCGGCGATGAGCCCTTTTTCGACGACGAGGTAGTCGAGTCCCTCGCGCCGGGCGGCGTCCGCCGCCGAGAGCCCCGCCGGGCCCGCGCCGATGATGATGAGGTCGAGTCGCCCGTCTTTCATAACTTTTAATCGAACGGCCCAATCCTCGCACGCGTCGCGCCCGGTTAGCAACTCTCGCCCGCCCGCTCCGGCGCGCGAAGTTGACGCGGGTTTGCGCGCCTCCCGAAGCGCTCGCTATAATCCTCGCCTTGAAGCAACGAGCACCCATAGACGAACCCGTTTCAGCCTTCGCGTCAGGCGAAGCGCTCCGGCGTAAACTGCGCGGCATCCAACTCCCTTTCACCACGCCTTTCGACGCCGGGGGCGAAGTGGACGCGCGCGGCGTGCGCTCGAACATCGAACGCTGGAACAAGACGGGCGTCGGCGGTTACGTCGCGCTCGGCTCGACCGGCGAGCGCGTCCATCTGGACGAAAGGGAGCGCGAGTTGTTGGTCGATGCCGCGAGAGAGGCCGTGCCCTCCGAGCTGGCCTTCGTCGTGGGCGTGGGCGAGCAGGGCACGCGCGCAACCATTCAGGAGGCAAGGCGTGCAGCCGGGGCGGGCGCGGACGCGGTGCTTGTGCTGACGCCCCATTTTTATCGAGGGGCGATGACGGCGGACGCGCTCACGGAACATTTCCAAGCGGTCGCGGACGCCTCGCCCGCACCCGTCCTGCTCTACAACATCCCGCAGAACACGGGCGTCACGCTCGCCCCTGAAACCATCGCGCGCCTCGCGCTTCACCAAAACATCGCTGGCGTCAAAGACAGCTCGGGCGACGTGCTGGCACTGACCGAGACTCTCAGCCTCACGCGCGACGTGCGAGACGATTTCGTCGTCATGACGGGGCACGGCGGGGCGCTCTACGCGGCGCTGTGCGCGGGGGTGCGCGGCGCGATTCTGGCCGTCGGGTGCGTCGCGCCGCAGTTGTGCGTCGCCGTCTGGGAGGCGGTCGAGGCCGGGGAGTATGAACGCGCGCGGGCAATGCAAGCGCGACTCGCGCCGCTGGCGCGCGCCGTGACGACGCGTTACGGCATCGGCGGCTTAAAGGCCGCGCTCGACCTGCTCGGCTACGCGGGGGGGGCGGTGCGTGCGCCACTCCGCGCGCCCTCTGAAGAGGCCCGCCGCGAGATTGCGCGGCTGCTCGAAGAAGCCTCCGACGCCCACAGCGTTTCCGTTGACACTCAACCGGCGTGAGCTTGCCGACGCCAACGGCATCATCACCGGCACGGACAAATTGACCTTACTGCCGTGCGCCTTCTCGCGCGCTTCGGGGCACAGGTTTGCGCGGCGTCGAAGGCCGTCGTTATAATGCGCAAGACTAGGTTAAGGGTTTTGACGGCAAGGCGACTGAAAAAGGGTCGTCCGACAGGAGCATGAAGCGTGTGACCACGACGACGACCGAACCCGCATGTTACAGCACGCCCGAAGAGGCCGGCCTACGCGTCGAGCGCCTGCCCTTCGAGCGCATCCCGCACCAGTCGAAACTCTTCCTCGAATACCTTAAAGACCCTCTCTCTCTACGTCGCTTCTACCCGGAGGCCGTACGCTTTCATCACGAGCTTGCCGAGCGCGCCCCGCGCGTTCTGGCCGCGCACCGGACTGACCGCGACGCGCTCGCCACGGCGCTCGCGGCCATGAACGCGGAGTGGGGCGCGGGGCCGGAGACGCTTGCGAACGTCGAGCGGCTGCGCTCTTCCGACGTGGTCGCGGTCGTCACGGGGCAACAGGTCGGGCTCTTCACGGGGCCGCTCTATACCATCTACAAGGCGCTCTCGGCGGTGAAGCTCGCGGGTTGCCTGACGCAGCGAGGCACAGAGGCCGTACCCGTCTTCTGGATGGCGACCGAAGACCACGACTGGGACGAAGTGAGCGCGGCGGAAGTCATCGCCTGCGACGGTCGGCTCGCGACGACGGGCGTCCCCGCCGGTTGGCACGCGGAGGGCGAGGCGGTCGGCAGAGTCCGCGCGGACGAGCGAATCGAAGAGAGCATCCGACGGCTCTTCGACCTTCTGCCGTCGAGCGAATTCCTGCCCGAGTTGGAAAAGCTCATACGCGATTCGTACCAGCCGGGCCGAGGCTTCGGCGAGGCGTTCGCGCGCATGTTGACGGCGCTCGTCAGCCGTTACGGGCTCGTGCTGCTAGACCCTTTGGACGCGCGACTGAAGCGACTCTCCGCGCCGCTCTACGCAGAGGCCGCGCGCCTCGCCCCGGAGATTGCCGCCGCGCTCGACGCGCGCTCGCGCGAGTTGGAAGCCTCCGGCTATCACTCGCAGGTGCACACCTCGCACGACTCCTTCCCGCTCTTCATGCACGACGAAGACGGCGCGCGCCGCGCGCTTGTGCGCAACTCCGCGGGACGCTACGGCTCGAAGGGTTCGGGGCAGGAATGGACGGCTGAGGAGTTGGCGGAGTTGGCCGCGCGCGAGCCCGAGCGCTTCAGCCCGAACGTCACGCTGCGCGCCGCCGTGCAGGACTTTCTGCTGCCGACCATCGCCTACTTCGGCGGCGCGGCTGAAATCGCATACTTCGCGCAGACGGCGGAGGTCTACCGCGTGCTCGCGCGCCCCGCGACGCCGATTCTGCACCGCGCTAGCCTGACCATCGTCGAGCGCCGCACGGGGCGCACGCTCGAACGCTACGGGCTACGGCTCGAAGACTTCTTCGCCGGGCTCGACGCCGTGATAGCGCGCGTCGTCGAAGAACACCTAGGCGCGGACGTGGCGCGAAGGCTCGACGAGACGGACGCGACCGTGGCCCGCGCGCTCGAAGAGTTGCGCGAGAGCCTCGGCGCTTTCGACCCGACGCTCGGCGACGCGCTCTCTACCGGAAGGCGCAAGATTGAGCACCAGCTCGAAGGCTTGCGCACGCGCTTCCACCGCGCGCAGATGGCCCGCGACCGCGCCGTCCTCCGACAGCTCGAACGCGCCGCCAGCGCGCTCTACCCGGAGAAGGCGCTACAGGAGCGCCACCTCAACATCACTTCGCTCATCGCACGCCACGGTCGCTACACCATCGAATGGCTCCACGACGCCATCGACATCGGCACAACCGAGCACCAGATAGTCTATCTTTGAGCGACAGGCAAAACTCGTAAATCGTCAATCGTCAATCGTGATGAGAAAGAACCCGCTCTTCTCTTATCATGATTCACGATTGACGATTGGCAATTCACGTCTTTCATCTTATGTCGAAAATCCGCATCCTCTCAGACCACATCGCGAACCAGATTGCTGCTGGTGAGGTGGTCGAGCGCCCGGCGTCGGTGGCGAAGGAGTTGGTAGAGAATTCTATTGACGCGGGCGCGCGCCGCGTCGAGGTGGACGTTGAGGCGGGCGGGCGGAGGCTCTTGCGCGTCGCGGACGACGGCGGCGGGATGACTCGCGACGATGCTGTGCTCGCCTTCGAGCGACACGCCACTTCAAAGATAAGTACGACGGAAGACCTCTCGCGCATCAGCACGCTCGGCTTTCGCGGCGAGGCTCTGGCGTCCATCGCATCCGTAGCGCGCGTCGAACTCGTCACGCAGGTCGAGGGCGAGCCGGAAGGGACGCGCGTCATCATAGAAGGCGGGAAGATGCGCGATGTGGCTCCCGCCGCCCGCCCGCGCGGGACGACCATCTCCGTGCGCGACCTCTTCTTCAACGTCCCCGCGCGCAGAAAATTCCTGCGCTCCGAAGCCACCGAGAGCTTTCACCTGACGAACCTCGTCACGCACTACGCGCTCGCGCACCCGGAGATAGAGTTCGTGCTCACGAACGGCGGTCGCGAAGTCCTGCGCGCCTCGCCCGCGGCCTCTCTGCGCGAGCGCGCGTACCAGATTTTCGGCGCGGAGTTTCTTGAGAACCTTCTGGAAGTCGAGGGCGTCTACGCCGATGTGGCGCGCGTGCGCGGCTACGTCTCGGCCCCGCGCGAGCGACGCACGACGCGCGACGCGCAGTATCTCTTCGTCAATGGTCGCTTCGTGCGCGACCGCCTCATCACGCGCGCTCTCTCCGAAGGCTTCCGCTCCGTGCTCCCGCAGGGCGTCTACCCTGCGGCGCTTCTGTTCCTAGACGTGCCGCTCGCGGAGGTTGACGTGAACGTCCACCCGGCCAAGACCGAGGTGCGCTTCCGCCGCCCCGCGCCCGTATCCGATGCCGTCCGCGACGCCGTGCGCGCTGCCCTCGCCGCCAACGGTTTCGTGCGCCCCGCAGAGAGTCCCGGCGCGCGAGGCGGCGTCGTAGAAGCGCCTCTCGACGCCGCCGTCCACGGCTTCGGAACCGCTTCCGCGCCCCCGCCGACTCCGCCCCCGAACGCGCCTCAAGGAGCGCGGCGGGAAGCGCAGCAAGGCATGGAGTTTGGCCGGACGCCCCGCACGGCGGAAGAGATTTTAAGTCGCGACGAACAACAATCGGACGCCGGGACGAGAGAGCCTTCGGCGTCGGCGCTCGAATCCTTAACGCGTCAAGCGAAAGCCGATTCATCGCGGGCGTCTTCGACTGAAGACGCGGCGCGTCACACAGAGCCTTCGAGTGAAACGACGACAGGCGCGCGCGACGTGCTCTCGACCGAGCCCACACGCGCCGGGGGAGCACTGCCTTCATCGACGGACGCGCCGTCTTCAACCGTGTTTGCGGGCGCGCACGCCTCCACTCTTCCGCCTCTTAGCTCCGCCGCCGCTCTGGTGCGCGAAGTCGCCCCCGACTCGCTCTCGTCGAACATCCGGCCACTCGGCCAGCTCGACGACAGCTTCATCGTCGCCACAGACCCCGAAGGTCTCCTGCTCATCGAACAGCACGTCGCGCACGAGCGCATCCTCTTCGATAAATACCGCGCGCTCGAAGAGACGCGCGCCGCCGAGTCGCAGCACCTCCTCGTGCCGGAGACCTTCGACCTGACGCCAGCGCAGGCCGCGGCCTTCGACGAAGTCTCCGGGGAACTCGAACGCTACGGCTTCGGACTGATGCGCCTCTCCGGTCGCACCGTCGCCGTCCGCGCCCATCCCGCAGACCTCCCTGCCGGTGAGGCCCGCAACCTCCTCGCCGACATTCTAGACGCCGTGGACTCCGAAAAACGCGGGCGCGCACGCTCATCCCTCCGCGACGAAATCGCGGCCTCGCTCGCCTCCCGCGCCGCCGTCAAACCAAAAACGCCGCTCACGCGCGAGAAGATGCAGTGGCTCATCGAACGCCTCCTGCTCACCTCCTCGCCCACCACTTGCCCGCACGGACGCCCCATCATCCTTCGCCTCGCCAGCCGGGACATCGAGCGCGGCTTCAACCGTTAAAGCATTTTAGAGTGAATCGAAGACGCGCATGACGGCGTCCGTGTCCGAGAGGTCTGGGAGGAGCGCGTCCGGGTTGTGTGGCCGGAGCGTCTCGACGCTGTTGAGGCGACCCGTGCCGACACCGACCGCGCGCGCGCCGAAGTGACGAGCGCAGGCGATGTCGTTCGGCGTGTCGCCGATGACGATGAGCTGCGAGGGGAGTAGCTTGATGCCGAGGTGTCTGCTGATGCGGCGGCGTGCGATGGCGGGCAGCGTGCGGCGGTCGTGCGAGTCGTCGCCAAACGCGCCCGGCAGCGTGAAGAATTCCGAGAGCCCTACGAGCCGCATCTTGAGCCGCGCGGCGGGCTCGACGTTGCCTGTGAGCAGCGCAGACATGTATCGAGGATGCGCGCGCGCGGCTTCCAGAACCTCTCGCACGCCGGGCAGTAGTTGGAACAGGGGCTCCTCCTGCTCCGTGGAAGTGACGCGCTCTAACTCGGCCACGTAACGCGCGCGCAGCTCCACGACGCGCTCTCGAACCTGCTCGCGCGTGAAGCCCGCCGAAGCCAGAGCCTCCAAGACTATCTGCCAGTCTGTCATCCCCGAGACGGTCATCTCCGAAAGCCGCCCCGCCGTCCCGAAGACGCTCTCCAAAACCGGAATCGTGTAGTCCTTGAACGCGCCCGCGCGCACCGACCGCATCAGCGTCCCATCGATGTCCCACAAGAGAATGCGCAGCTCTGTCATAAAGAAAAACGTCCGGAGTTCCGATTCAAAAGCGCGAGAGCCTTTGTCTCGGGACTACAGACGCCGGGCTCTTCCAAGTTTATTCGACGACGGCCAGAACCTCGCCCGCGTTCACCGTCGCGCCTACCTGCGCGTGCAGCTCTACGACCGTCCCGGCCTTCGGCGACTTCAGCTCGTTCTGCATCTTCATCGCTTCGACGACGACGAGGCCGTCGCCCGCCTCCACCGCCTGCCCCTGTTCGACGAGCACGCGCACGACCTTGCCCGGCATCGGCGCGAGGACTTGCGCCAGCCCCCCTTCGTGCCCCGCCGCGACGCCCGCGCCGCGCAGTCGCTTCGGGTCTGCGAGCCGCACTCGATACGAACGATTGCCCACGCGCACTTCAGCGCCGCCCGCCTCCGCCGCCCCACCGCTCAGACGGCACTCGTAGACGCGCCCTTCGCGCAGCAGCAGGTACGCGCCCGGTTCCGGCTCTCGCACCTCAACTTCGTAGCGACGCCCGCCGACCTCCGCGACGACCGAGTCGCCGACGCGGTTCAATTCGACGACGGACTTCTCCTCTTCAATCTCCGCGATGAGTTTCATAAAAGCGCTCAGAGCTCGGCGTTCAACGTTCAGCCGGTCAGCCAATCAATCATCCGTCCAGATGCTCACGTCGAAGGACGGACGCGTCTTAGAAAGTGCTGCGCGCGTGATGGAGCGCGGCGCGTCCGGCCATCTTCCAGCGGCTCGGCGTCTGTTGAGTGGACTGCTGCGTGGAAGAGTCCTTGACCGCTTGTTCGTAGGCCAGTGCGGCGACGATGGCCGCCATGTCGCGACCGGTTAGCTCTTCATGCTCGTCAGCGGCTTTTTCCTCAACGCGCGCGCTGCGCTCGTTGAAGCGCTCGATGAAGCCCGTGTCGAGCCGTGCGGCGACGAACTCTTCGTCACGCATGATGCGGCGGAAGAAGGGAAGCGTGGTCTTGATGCCGCCGACATCGTATTCGTCGAGCGCGCGGCGCATGCGCTCGATGGCCTGCGCGCGCGTTCGGCCCCACACGGCGAGCTTTGAAATCAGCGGGTCGTAATAGATGGAGACTTCCGCGCCCGCGTAGATGCCGCCGTCGTCGCGCACGTTCGGCCCGGCGGGCACGCGCAGGTGCGTGATGCGTCCCGGCGAAGGCATGAAGTTCTGCTCGGGGTCTTCGGCGTAGACGCGGCACTCGATGGCGTGGCCCGTCCAGCGCACGTCCTCCTGACTGAACGAGAGCGGCAGCCCTGCGGCCACGTTAATCTGCTCGCGCACGAGGTCTATGCCGGTGACGAGTTCCGTGACGGGGTGCTCGACCTGAAGCCGCGTGTTCATCTCAAGGAAGTAGAAATCGCGCGTCACGTCGGAGACGAGGAACTCGACCGTGCCCGCGCCGACGTAGTTGGCCGCGCGCGCAATCTCAACCGCCGCCGCGCCCATCGCGGCGCGCAACTGTGCGTCGTCAATCGGCGAGGGGCATTCTTCGATAACCTTCTGATGTCTGCGCTGTATCGAACACTCGCGCTCGCCGAGGTGCGTGAAGTTGCCCTGCGTGTCTGAGAAAATCTGTATCTCGATGTGACGCGGGCGCTCGACGGCTTTTTCGAGGTAGACGGAGGAGTCGCCGAAGGCCGCTCCCGCCTCGGACTGCGCCGTCTCGAAGGCCGAGGCCAGCTCGTCTTCGGAAGTGACCAGACGCATACCCTTCCCGCCGCCGCCGGCTGCGGCCTTGAGCATCACAGGGTAGCCGAAGCGTGCGGCGGTCTCGCGCGCCTCCTCGTTGGAAGTCAGAGGCTCGACCGTCCCCGGCACGACGGGCGCGCCCGCCGCTATGGCCGCGCGCCGCGCGCTCGTCTTCGACCCCATCAGCTCCATCGCCTCCGGCGTCGGGCCGATGAAGGTCAGCCCCGCCTCCGCGACGGCGCGCGCAAACGACGCGTTCTCGGCGAGGAACCCGTAGCCGGGATGGACTGCATCCGCGCCGCTCAGACGCGCCGCATCGACCACGCGCTCGATGCGCAGGTAGCTCTCGGTCGAAGGCGCGGGGCCGAGCAGGTATGCCTCATCCGCCAGCCGCACGTGCAATGCAGCGGCGTCCGCCTCCGAGTAGACGACGACCGGCGAGATGTCCATCTCCCTGCACGCACGAATCACGCGCACAGCGATTTCGCCCCGGTTGGCGATGAGAATTTTTTTAAACATGGAAGAAGGTATCGGGTGCAGGGTGCAGGGAGTCAGGAAAGGCCGGGATTTTAACCGGCCCCTGATACCCGTCACCCGCTATCACACGACGACCGAGTTGCCCGGCTGGCGCGGGTTGAAGCGGACGGTGACGCGCGCGCCGGGGAAGTAGTCTCCGGCGCGGTCACGCTGCCCTTCGTCGAGCGACTGCGACGATTCGTACTCTACGCCGTTGATTTCGTAGTTGTAGAAGACCTGCGTGATAGAGCCCGCTTCGTCCGTGATTACGTCGAAGATAGAGCCCTCCGTGATGCGTCCCGTGCGGAGCAGTGCGGCGCGGCGGGAGGCTTCGTCGCCCGCCTTCTGGCGGCGAAAGATGTCTAGGATACCCATATTTGAACGGAGCGTCTTAAGGCTTGCGTCTTTCGGCCCGGGCGGGCGTGCTGCCGGGCGTCTCCACGGCGACGGCCCGCGAACTGCCCTCGACTATCAGCCCGTCGCGGATTCGCAGGTCGTCATCCGTGCCGAGGAGCTTGTCTCTGCCGGGCAGCAACAGCTCGTAGTTCGTGAGCGCGAGCCCCGCGCCGGGCAGGTCGTCAGTATTGCGCGCTGAGGCCGTACGCACGCGCGCGCCTGCCGCGCGCCTTGAGCCGCGCCCTTTCACGCCCGTCGGCGTCGAGAGCGATGCGAGGTCGGCCTCCGGTTTGTATTCGCCCGGCCCCATCGCCGCCAGCACGCTCGCCAGCGAGCAGTCGGGGTCGTCTAGGCGGCGCAGGTCTGCGAGCGTCGCCGGGTACGTGCCGAAGCGCGTGCGGTAACGCGCGAGCGCTTGGTCGCCCGCGTAGAGCAGAGCGTTTTCGGCGGCCCTCAGTCCAAGCTCTCTCTGCCGTAGTCTTTCGGGGATGGTCACGCCTATTAAAGCGACGAGCGTGACGGCAGTCAACGCCGTCAGGGCGAGCCCGGCCTGCGCCACGCGCGCGCCGATGAAGCGCGAAGGCTCACGCCGCATCCTCGCGTAGAGCCTCGAACTGACCAGCGCCGCGACGACGCCTGCGGGCAGAGCGCTCCACTTCAGACGCCACGCGGCTGTCTCGGCGGCGCGAATCAGGTTGCCCGGTTCGAGCGAAAAACTCTCGCGGTCGAAGAGCGACGCGACGATGGTGGCGACGAAGGAAACGAAGAGCAGCGTGCCGGTCGCGCCGACGACGAACGCCGGGCCGTAGCCGGGCAGCTCATGCTCGGGACGCGCGAGCGGCGGCCCGACCGCACGCGCTCCGCACTCGGCGCAGCCGCTTCGCATCTCGCCTTCAAACTTCGAGCCGCAGCATGGACAGGTCGTCAACTTCGGTTCTCCTCAGCGCGGGCGTGGAAGATAAATCTACCCGGAGCTTCTCTTCGCGCGCTCTTCATCTTTCGGCTCAGCGCGAAGCGGGCGCGCGGTGCACTATCTCCGGCGGGTTATGCCGCTCGGCGCTCGTGTTAGACGCAGCTTCCGTGTCAGGCGATGCTTCCGCCGCCGCTTCGCCTCCACCTCCGGCGAGGGGCTGCGCGGCGCTCGCGTGTTGCGAGGCGTCTCGACTCGTTAACTGTGACGGGCCCGCATCAGCTTCGACCGTCGCGTCGGCGCGGTTCAGCTCGCTCCACGTGTGGTACATGCGGTAAGCGAAAGTCCAGTAGGAGCCTATCGCGAGAATCCAGAGCACGGCGGGCATGCGGTTGGCGAAGGGGCTGGCGGAGCCGGGGTGCGTCGAGAGCGCGCCGATGATAAGGAGCACCACGCGTTCCGGGCGACGCAGGAAACCGACATCGCACTTCGGGATTAAGCTTTCGGCGCGCGCGCTCGCGTACGAGACGAGCACAGAGCCGACCATCGCAGTGCCAGCGAGGAAGACGTTTAGGGTTGAATGATATTCGGTGTCGCGCGCGTAGAAGACCAGCAGTCCGACGAAGACGGACATGTCCGAGAGGCGGTCGAGCGAAGAGTCTAGGAAGCCGCCGAAGCGCGTCACACGGCCCGTCAGACGCGCGACCGAGCCGTCGAGCATATCGAAGATGTTGGCGATGATGAGGATGATGCCGGCCCAGAAGAACTGGCCGATGCCGAACAGGATACCGCAGAGGACGTTGATGGAGACGCCGATGACGGTGAGCAGGTTTGGATTGATGCTGCTGCGCGCAAGGCCCTGCACCATTGCGTTGATGATTCGGCCCGCGCCGCGTCCGATGCTCGCCCCGAACAAACTGTGTGCCTTTCTCCGCCTCGGTCTGGTAAGAGGTTCGACGCGCTCTCGACTGCGGAGCGAGCGCGCGTGCCGTCTGGTATCTTCACGAATCGTCCCGTTGGTCATCATATGGACGCCTCAAACGGCTTGTCAAGGAAGTTAACCCGGCGGCTTTAAGCCTCATCGCGCGCCGCGCCGCGGCCTTCTGAGGCGACCCCGCAATGCTTTGACAAAACAGGGCGACTTACTTATCCTGCCTTATGTCCGCACGCGGCAAGCGCCCGGCGGCCTACGGATACGAGGCGAAGATGATCGTTCACAATTACAGCTATCGCTATTACTACTATTACGGCTCACTCTCTGCGCGGAGGGTTGAGGCGGGCGATGGCTGTTTGCGTGTAAGCATCTAGCGAGACACAAAAACAAGTTTCCAAGAGAGCCTGTCACATAACCTTCCGGCGCGGAGGTTATGTGACAGGCTTTTTTTGCGTACTCATTCTGAAGCGGAGGGGCTTGAAGACATCATGCAAATACAAACACAAGAGGAATTGCTTCGAGACCACGTAGAGACACGAATGGTCTCAGGAGAGGGCCGGCCTTCGGCGACGACAGACCGCCACTCGATTGTCCAACTCGAACCGGAGCATCCCGGCTTTCGCGACGAGGAGTACCGCGCGCGGCGCAACCGCATCGCGAGAATCGCGACCGAGTACGTGCCGGGCTCTACGGTTCCCGACGCGCCCTACACGCAGGAGGAGCACGAGGTCTGGCGCATGATAGGCGAGGCGCTCGAACCCGCGCACCGCGAGCACGCCTGCGCCGAGTACCTGAGCTGCTTGCAGCGCCTCGGCCTGCCGCGCGAACGCATCCCGCAGTTGCGCGAAGTGTCTGTGAAGGTCGAAGCGCTCAGCGGGTTTCGCCTTGAGCCCGTCGCCGGACTGGTCGAGCCCCGCGTCTTTCTCGAATCTCTGGCCGGGGGCGTCTTTCTCTCCACGCAATACGTACGGCATCACTCGACGCCGCTCTACACGCCCGAGCCGGACGTGGCCCACGAAGTCCTCGGCCATGCCGTGACGCTGGCGAGCGAG
>WUUC01206605.1_pt1 | contig 11654 bp, 4 predicted proteins | sample 6278441 | NCBI WGS metagenome assembly WUUC01 (sample SAMN13675441, study PRJNA597444) | soil metagenome | isolation source: soil | place: USA: Washington | collected 2017-10 | reverse complement strand
AGCCGCGCTCGGTCGCGATGATGCCGAAGTCTTTGCTCTGCGCTTCGGCGCACTCGCGCGTGCAGCCGCTGACGGCGCTCTTGAGCTTGTGCGGCGCGCGCAAACCTTTGTAGCGATTCTCGACTCGAATCGCGAGCGCGACAGAGTCCTGCACGCCGTAGCGGCACCAGGTCGTACCGACGCAGCTCTTCACCGTACGCAGCGCCTTGCCGTAGGCGTGGCCGCTCTCGAAGCCGGCGTTGACGAGCTCTTCCCAGATATCGGGGAGCTGGTTCACGCGCGCGCCGAACAAGTCGATGCGCTGACCGCCGGTGATCTTGGTGTACAGGCCGTACTTCTTGGCGACCTGGCCGATGACGATCAGCTTCTCGGGCGTGAGCTCGCCGCCCGGCACCCGCGGCACGACCGAGTACAATCCGCGGCGCTGGATGTTGGCGAGGAACCTGTCGTTGGTGTCCTGCAGCGTCGCGTGGCGATCGAGCACCATCTCGTTGTGCGTGCTGGCGAAGATCGCGGCCGCCGTCGGCTTGCAGACCTCGCAGCCGTGGCCTTGGCCGTAGCGCGCCAGCAGCTCGTCGAACGTCTTGATGCCGTTCACGCTGACGATCTCGAACAGCTCTTGGCGCGAGAACGCGAAGTGCTCGCACAGCGATTTGTTCACGACCGCGCCGCGCGCGAGCATCTCGGCCGACAAGATGTCGGTCATCATGGCGACGCAGCCGCCGCAGCCGGTGCCTGACTTCGTGCACTTCTTCAGCTCGTCGACGCTGCACAACGACTTGGCAGCGATCGCGTCGCGCAGGTTGCCCTTGGTGACGTTGTGGCACGAGCAGACCTGCATGCTGTCGGGCACGGTCTTCTTCGTGCCGCCCGCTTTGGGTGTGAACACCAAGTCTTCGAGCGGGCCCGGCAGCTCGATGGCTTCGCGCGCGTAGTACGCAAGCTCCGTGAAGCTCTTGGCGTCGCCGACCAAGATCCCGCCGAGCAGCTTCTTGCCGTCTTTCGAGACGAGCAGGCGCTTGTACACGCCGGTGACGAAGTCTTGGTACGCGACCGCCTCGATGCCTTCGCCCTCGACGAACGGGTCGCCGAAGCTCGCGACCTCGACGCCGAGCAGCTTCAGCTTGGTCGAGAGATCGCCGCCCTCGAAGGCCTTCTCTTCACCGCACAGGCGGCGCGCGAGCACGTCCGCCATCGCGTAGCCGGGCGCGACGAGGCCGTAGATCTTGCCGCGGTGCAGCGCGCACTCGCCGACGGCGAAGATGTTCGGGTCGTTCGTCGCGAGCATGTCGTCGACGACGACACCGCCGCGCGCGCCGAGCGTGAGTCCTGTCTTCTTGGCGAGGTCGTCGCGCGGTCGAATGCCGGCCGAGATGACCAGCATCTCGACCTCGAGCATCGAGCCGTCCGACATCTCGAGGCTCTCGAGCGCACCGGCTTGCTGCTCTACGCCGCCGACCGCGTCGCGGCTTTGCGACTTCCGCACCGAGCGCACCGACTGACCGAGCACGATCTCGATGCCCTGCCCCTTCACCTCACGCTCGAGCAGCTTGCTGGCGGTCGCGTCGAGCTGGTTGGGCATCAAGCGCGGCGCCAGCTCGATGATGTGCGTCGCAAGGCCCAAGTCCTTCATCGCGCGCGCGGCTTCGAGGCCGAGCAGGCCGCCGCCCAACACCGCGCAGCGCTTGCAGCTTGCGGCGTACGCGGTGATCGCCTCGAGGTCCTCGATCGTGCGGTACACGAACACGCCGCGCGCTTCGACGCCGGGGATCGCAGGCACCCAAGCCGTCGACCCGGTGGCGAGCACCAACTTGTCGTAGCCGAGCGTGCGGCCGCGTGAGGTGATGAGCGTGCGCGCGTCGCGATCGATGCTGTCGACCCGCTCACCGGTGCACAGCTCGATCTTGCGGCTGCTGTAGAAGTCACCGTCCGCGAGCGCGAGCGCTTCGGGCTTACGCGTCGCGATGAGCTCGGTCAGGTGCACTCGGTCGTAGGCAACTCGCGGCTCCTCACCGAACACGATCACTTGGTAGCGATCGGTCGCGCCGAGCTCGGCGAGCTTCTCGCAGAAGTTGTGCCCCACCATGCCGTTGCCGACCACGACCAGCACCGGCTTCGTGCCGACGGTGCTCACGCGTTCGCTGTGGACCGGCGCTGCCTGGTCTATCGATTCACGATGCATGCGCCCCACGATTCAGCACGCGTGATCACCGAGCAAGGCGATCTCGAATCGGGAGCGAAGTGTTCGCCGTGAATTAACGAACGTGAAACGCGGCGGCGCGACGCGACGTTCGCTTTGTTTCGTCAGCGTTGCTGATCGTCGACACATTTGGCGCGAGGCCAACAATTTTGGCGTTGAGCGCGGTATTTCCGGCGGACGCTTGCAGTCGATACGGCGTCGAAACAATGGCCAGCGCTACGCCGCGTCTAACTCGTAGTTAGCTCGACTTAACTTTGAGTTAGAGCCGTCGCGGAGCGTTCACCGTCGCGCCGAAGCGCGTCGCGCGCATGACGTGCAGCGCTTTCCGAGCGGTCCCGCGCGCTCGATCACGCAGGGGCGCGCATGTCCTCAGAGCGGGGCACTCGAACACCAACTCTGGGAGCTGCTGCTGAAGACAAATGTGAGGACCTGCGCGCCCTAAAATGGGCACTCAGTGCATTTTTTGTACATGTGGCTTGCGCGGCTCGGAAGCCGAATCGTAGAAGTTCGTGACGCGGTCGTGCGCGGCATCGGGAGCGCGGTATGGCATGGAAAGCATGGATGTTTGGGCTCGGCCTGCTAGCGGCGGTAGGGTGCCGCGTCGCCAAGACGCCCGTGGACGGTGAAGCCTGTCCCACCTCGAGCGCGACGGGCTCCCAGGTGCTCTGCAGCTGCGGCCTTGGCAAACCGGCTGGCACGCAGATCTGCCAAGACACCGGCCTACTTTCGGCCTGTGATTGCGTCGGAGACGGCACCGGCGGCACCGGCGGCAGCGGCGGCGATAGCGGCGTCCTGCCCGGTACGGGCGGCACCGGCGGTGGCGACGGCGACGGCGACGGCGACGGCGACGGCGACGGCGATGGCGACGGCGATGGCGACGCCAGCATCGATGGCGGCGACGGCGACGGCGACGGCGATGGCGACGGCGACGGCGACGGCGACGCCAGCATCGACGGTGGTGATGGCGGCGACGGCGACGGCGATGGCGATGGCGATGGCGACGGCGACGGCGACGGCGACGGCGATGGCGATCAGGGTGCGCCCTGCGACAGCGCCGAGGACTGCCGCGGTGAGCTCGACTGCTACGACGCCGGCGAGCTAGGCCGCGGCGTCTGCACCATCGAGTGCGAAGGCAACGGCGACTGCGAAGCGCTCGAAGGCGGCGACTACACCTGCTCGATGAGCACTGGCCTGTGCCACATCGAGTGCAACGGCCTAGCCGATACGACGAGCTGCCCGGATCCGATGGTCTGCACGATGACCGCGTTCGGTGGCCCGGCCGGCGCGACGTATCGCTGCAAGCACCCTGCGACGAGCGGCTCCGGGGACGCGGAAGCGTTCGAGCTTTGCTTATCGGACGGCGACTGCGTCGAGGGCTTGGTGTGCACGGACAGCGGCAGCGCTGGCAATGGCTACTGCACCGCCGCGTGCCAAGGCCAAGGCCCGAATTTTTGCAGAGAGCTCGGCGACCCAACCGGATCGATCGAACCGCAGTGCCTCACACAGATCGGCACCGAAAACCGCTGCTCGTTCGCGTGCGAGGTGAACGAAGAGGGCTGCCCCGAAGGCATGGAGTGCATCGACTACACCGCGTATCAGCGCTGCGGTTACGAGTGATGCGCACGGCCCGGACAAACCGCTAGGCGCTTACCACCGCGCCCGCTTCGCGCGCGCGCAGCGCGTCCGACACTGCGCCGAGCGCGACGATCGGCGTCACGATGCCGCCCTCGACCAAACCGAACAGCGCCTTGTAGATCGCCAGGCCGTCGCGGCCGATGCTCGAGAAGTCGAACGCGACGAATAGCGCGATCACCGGCACGCTGAAGATCACGGTGCCGACCACGCCGAGGTTCATGCCGCGCTGCAGCGCCGACACCGGCCATTGCGAGAGGCTCTGATGCCAGCGCGCGGGCAGCTCGGGCGGCACCACCTTGCCCGTCGCGATCTGCTTGCGCAGCTGTGGCGTCAATAGAAGGCCGGTGCCGAACGCGATGCCGAAGGCCATCGCCAGCGTGTCGACGAAGATCGACGGCAAGCCCCACAGCGGCCAGGTCGCTGCGCCCTGCAGCGCCGCATACGCGAACAGCCCGTTGAGCACCGCGTTGATGAGCGCGCCGGCGACCGCCTGCTGCGTGATGAACCCTTTGAGCGTCATATGCACCTACTCTCGCAAACGGTGGCGCTCGGCGAGAGTTACTCGCGCAGCGCTGCGTTTTTCACGTACTGCGACAAGCCGGGCAAGAGATCGGGTTGCGGCATGCGCGCCATCAAGCGCTGCGCACCCTTGAAGTCGCGGCTCACGAGCAGCGAAGCGAGCCGGTGCCGAACGAGCTCGGGCGCGAGCTGGGCGTTGGGCGGCAGCGCCTCGAGCGCGGCTTGGATGTCGGGGTCGCTGCCGAGCATCAAGAGCGGCGGCCAGTGAAGCGCCGTGCGCTCGAGCACTTGCCCGAGCACCGCTGTCTGGCGGGCGCCCGTCTGCACCGAGAGCAGGAGGTCGTTGATCAAGCGCTGCGTATCGAACTGCCGGCCGGCGTCGCGGATCACGTTGGGCGGGAACAGCCGCGCGATCAGCTCGCTCGCTTTGAAGCGCTTGAGCGCCGCGGCCGTGTCGCGCCAGCCCCAGATCAGCGCGTCGCGCACGTTGCGATCGGCGCGGATCACGATGCGGCGGGGGAAGTCGTCCGTCAGCGGCTCGACGCGCCGCCACGCACCTTTTTTTCGCGACTGTCCGGTTAGCTTTGCGAGGTAGGCCGAATCGCCGATGAACAGCGTGCCGAGCTGCGGCGCTGCTTCGATGCCGATCGAGATCAACTCGTTGCGCAGCGCGCCGATGCGAAAGGGTCGTGTGAACCGCGACAGCGAAGGCTCTTCGGGCTTGAGCGGTGCTTGCACCGCTGGCGCAGCCTTGATGCCGAGCAACATGAAGTTCTTGGCCGCGCCGTGCCACAGCGAGCAGTCGGGCATCGCGCTACAAAAGCCGGCGATGATCGCGCGCGCGCTGGTGGCCGAAAGGTTCATCATCGGCAGCCAATACGTGACCATGCCGCCTGCGCGCAGCGCGCTCGCCAGCTGCTCGAAGTACTCGCGCGTGTAGAGGTGTACGACGCCAGCCACGATCGGCGGCGGCGGCTCGCCCGTAATGAGGTCGTAGTGCCCGCCGCGCGCCGGCACGCCCTGTACGAAGTGGCGGCCGTCGTCGATGTGCACGCGCGTGCGTGGATCTTGAAGCGGGTCGCTGCCGTGGCGCGCGTTGGACGACGCCGCGCGCACGCTCGAGGCCATCTCCAAGAGCTTCGGCTCGGTGTCGACGATGTCGAGGCGCTTGACGTCGGGGTTGTCGAGCACCGCTTGCGCCGTACTGCCGAGGCCGTAGCCGATCACGAGCGCGCGCTCGATGCGCGGGTGCGTCGCCATCGGCAGGTACGCGTAGAGCTTCATGTACCGGCGCGCGACGTAGTCGTTCACCGTCATCGAGTAGGCGTTGGTCGCGATCTGATCGAACACCGGTAGGCCGTGTTGGCGGTGTTCGACGTGCACGAGCGTCGCCGAGCGGCCCTCGCTGATCGACACGATGCGATCTTCGGCCTGCATCCAGCGCTCGACCGCTGCGGTGATGAAGCGCGCGCGCACGTCTCCGAACGGAAAGCTCGCGAGCAAGACGAGCAAGAGTGCGGCCGGCCCGAAGCGCCGCGCATAGCCGAGCGCTGTCTTCGACGCCGGCCCATGCGGGCTCGCCGCGAGCGCGAGCAAAAGGCCGATCGCGCCGTAGCTCGCCGCGAGCCCGATCAGCGCGCGCTCCATGCCGGCCCTGGGCAAGAGTAGGAGACCGCCCGCGAGCGCGCCGAGCGCTGCGCCGGTGGTGTTCGAAAAAGAGAGCCAGCCGGCCGCACGCGCGTCTTCGCCGCGGTCCGACCGCGCGAGCAGCTGCCGGATGCGCGCGCCGAGCACCGCGTACAGCGCGCCCGACGCGAGCGAGGCAGGCAGCACCAACGGCGCGCTGACCGCGAGCACGGTGCTGGCGTCCTGGTCGATGCGAAAGCTGGTTTGAAGGAGCGCGGAGTACGCGTGGTAGCCGGCGATCACGAGCGCGCCGCCTGCAAAGGCGAGCGCGCTGCCCGCGCCCGCGCCCGCGCTCGCTGCGAAGCGCGCGGCGAGCGCGCTGCCGAGCGCGATGCCGCCCAAGACCGTCGCGAGCACCACCGCAAAGGCGAGCGGCGTGTCGTTCAACGCGAGCGCCAAAAACCTCAACCACACCGTCTCGAGCGCCAGCAAGACAAAGCCGCACAGGCCGGCGGCCAAGAGCAGCGGCGCCGCTTGCGACAGCGCCTGCATGCGCTCTTCGCGCGAGAGCTCGGGAGCTTGCGCGGGCTGCGCAGGCTGCGCGATGCGGCGCGCCGCGAGCGCCGCAACGATCGCGAGGCCAGCACACGCCGCGCATGCAAAGAGCGCGCTGCCGCGCACGCCGTAGTGCGGCACGAAGTGCAGCTCCGCCATCATCACGCCGCTGACGGCACCGAGCGTGTTGGCGGCGTACAGCGCGCCGAGCGCGCGGCCGAAGCGCGCGCTGCCGGGCGCGACCGCCGCAAGCATCACGGGCAGCGTCGCGCCCATCGCCGTGGCCGGGATGCCGAGGAGCGCGAGCGTGCAACCGATGCGCAACGCGAGCATCGCAGGCGACGCGCTAGGCAAGTGCGCCGTCAACGGCACCAGAAAGGCCGAGGCGAGCGGCAGCGCGTGCACCGCCAAGAGGCCTAGGCCGCCGACGCAAAGCTCGAGCGCCGCGTAGATATAAAGCGCGTGCCGCTGGCCGCGTACCAAGCGCGCGGCCACGACGCCGCCGAGCGCGAGCCCGCCCATGAACGCGGCGAGCACGCAGCTGGCGGCGATCGCGTCGCTACCGAGTGCGATCGCCGCTTGGTGAAGCCACAGCGCCTCGAGCACGAGCGCAGCTGCGCCCGATGCGAAGAGGAGAAGACACGCGAGCGCTACGTGCACGAACGGTCGATCACATCGGGCCGGGTGCGCCTGCGCAGATCCAGTTGCGAATCGGCGCGATGCGCGCTTCGCTCGAGTACATCGTGGTCATGCCGTACGGCATGCGCACGCCGTAGGGCTGACCACCCATCTGGTTGCACGTAGCGACCGGTGCGCCCCACGCTGCGTTCTCGTCGAGGATGCCGCTGGAATTGGCCGGAGCGACGAGCTTCAACCACAACCAGCTGCCCTGCAGCGCAACGTCACCGCCACCCGACTTCACGAGCGGCACGGTCGGCGCGATGCACGACGGCTTGTCGACGAGCAGCGCGTTGAGGTCGGGCGCGTCGAGCATATCGAGGCCCGCGGTGCGGGTCGGGCCGTCGTGGCACGTGCCCGCGAAGCTGCACTTGCCGTCCGCGGTGAGGATGTCCTTGGCGGCCGTATGCAGGTCGGCGGGCGTGCCGGTCACCGCGATCTCGCAGCCCAGCGGCGGAGCCGGAGGCGCATCGCCGCCAGCGCCACCTGCGCCACCGCCTGCCATGCCGCCTGAGCCACCACCGCCGCCACCGCCCATGCCGCCGGTCATGCCAGCCGCACCGCCGGTGCCGCCGCCCACGCCGCCGCCGCCGCCCACGCCGCCGCCGCCCACGCCGCCGCCGCCCGCGCCGCCTGCGCCTGCGCCATCGGCCGGCTCTTCTTCACAGCCGCCCGCAAGCACCAGCACGATCGACGCGCACGCCAAAGCAGCACGCATTGCTCCGTTCGACTTCACCAACATGCTGTTCTCCACCGCACGCGACCCGCGGTCGCACCCATGAGCTCGCGCATGCGCAAAGCACACGCCTTACATGCGCGCATGTAGCACGACCCCGCGCGGATCGGCGAGAACACAAAACCGCGAGTCATGCGCTGCGCAGCGTCATTCCCGGTCAGGGAGTGTCAATCCTGCGCGAGATCCCCGCATGCTGCTCAATCGTCCCACGACGAGACTGCTTTAACAGGAGCCACTCCGTGAGAAAGCCACTTGAGTTGGGCGTAGTCGTGGCGAGCGCGCTGCTCGCGTTCAGTGCCGGCTGCGACAGTAAGCCGCAGGGCAAGCCGCTCGTCAGCGATGGGCCGAGCGCCCCAGAGCTGGCCTTCGAGAGCAGCGCCGACAGCGTCGAGCGCGCGCCGATCGCGCTCACCGCGTCGGACGGCGCGGGCCTGGCGCTGGTGTCGGTGCGCGCGCGAACGGTGATCGAAGACCCGCTGGCGTTCACCGAGCTGCAGCTGACGTTCCGCAACCCCGAGCCGCGCCGCCGCGAGGGCCGCTTCGAGATCACGCTGCCGCAGCGCGCCGCGATCTCGCGCTTCGCGATGCAGGTCGCGGACGGCGAGCTGCAGGAAGGCGAGATCGTCGAGCGCAAGCGAGCGCAGCAGATCTACGAAGACTTCTTGCACCGCAAGCAAGACCCGGCGCTGCTCGAGCAAGCCGCCGGCAACCAGTTCGCGGCGCGCGTCTTTCCGATCGAGGCGCACGAAGACAAGTTGCTCGTGCTCTCGTACTCCGAAGAGCTGACCGAGCGCGACGCACCGTACCGCGTGCTCTTGCAGGGCCTGCCGACGCTCAACGAGCTGGACGTCGAGGTTCAAGTCGGAAGCGGCGGCGGCACGCAGTCGCAAGACGAAGGGCGCGCGCCGCTCGCCAAGCTGACGCTCAAGAAGCAAGGCTTCGCGCCGACGGGCGACCTCGAGCTGCGCTTGCCGGCGCAACGGCCGGTCGCCTTGCGCAACGGCGAGCTGGTCGTCGCGCGCGTCGTTGCAGCGCCCGATCCTGCGAAGACGGTCGAGCCGGTAAACGGCCTCACCGTGCTGTTCGATACGAGCGCCTCGCGCGCGCTCGGCTTCGGCGCGCAGATCGATCGGCTGAGCGCGCTACTCGCCGAGCTGCGGCGCCGCTCGCAAGGCGACTTCGAGCTGCGCGTGGTGGCGTTCGACCAGGCTGCGCAGGAGATCTACCGCGGAGCGGCGAGCGCGTTCGGCGAAGACGAACAAAACCTACTCTTGGAGCGCGATGCGCTCGGCGCTTCGGACCTCGCGCAGGCGCTCGACTTCTTGGCGCGGCAGCCGGTGAAGCTCCCGCGCCTGATCGTGATGGGCGATGGCGTCGTCACCGCGGGCCACGACAGCACGACCGCGCTGCGCGAGGCCGCGGCCAAGCTCGCTGCGCACGGCGTGCGCCGCATCGACGCGATCGCGGAAGGCGGCATCCAGGATCGCTCGACGCTCGAAGCGCTGTGCCGCGCGGGCTTGCCGAGCGCGGGCGTCGTAGTCGACGCGCGCGCCTCCGTCGATCACATCGCAAACAAGCTGATCGCGCCGACGCGCGAGCGGGTGGAGGTTCACATCGCGGGCGCGAGCTGGGTGCACCCGAGCGTGCTCGAGGGCGTGCAGCCGGGCGACGAGCACTTGGTGCTGGCCGAGGTGCCCGCAGGCGTGCCGGTGCAGATCGAGCTGGTCAACGCAGGCGCCGAAGCGTTCGAGACGATCGAAGCGCCGCGGCCCTTGCTCGAGCGCGCCGTCGCGCGCGGCAAGATCGAGCAGCTCGAGCGCGAGCTGCATGCGCTCTCTGCGGACCAAGGCGATGCGCGCGCGAGCCTCGAGCAGAAGATCGTCGCGCTCTCGCGCGAGCAGCGCGTGCTCTCGGAGCTCACCGCGCTGCTGGTGCTCGAAAATGAGGGCGACTACCGGCGCTACGGCATCGCGCAAGACGCGCTCGCCAACATCCTGACGGTGGGCGAGCAAGGCATCGAGCTCACGCGCAGCGGAAGGCTGCGCGAGCGGTTCGGTTACAAGGATCTGCGTCCGGAGCCGCCACCGCCGACGGCGGAGATCGCAGCCGAAGTGGAGGGCGAGCCCAAGGGCCGCGATGAAGAAGGCCGTGCCGTGCCGGAGAGCTCGGCGGCGGAGCGTCGGCGCGAGCGCGCGATTGGCGGCCCGGGCGGGCCTGCGACGATCGGCGGCGGGCGCGCGGACATGGGTGAGGATCAGAGCGCGATGGCCGACAAGAGCAGGCCCAACGAGAACAGCGCGCGCATGGTCGAGCCGAGGACGCAAACGCCGGGCGACATGTTGGAGCGCGAAGCGCCGGCGCGCAGCGAGCCGGCCAAGGCTGAGGCCAAGAGCAGCGCTGCTGCGCCGGCCGCCATCGCGCCCAGCGCGCCACCGCGGCCGGCCAGCGCGCGCGACGTGATCGGACAAGGCGCGAACGACAGCTTGGCTTCATCGAGCTCGGGCTCGAGCCTGGGCGGCTTGCGTTCGCGAGGCGGCGGAAGCGGTACGCGCGGGTTGCCCGATCTCATGCGCGACAGCGATGACGGCGCACCCGCGCCCACCAAGCCGCGTCCGATGGAGCCGTCACCCGAGCAGCAGATCGCCGCCAACATCGAGGCCAAGGTCGAGCTCTTCGTGCGCAGCGTGCAGGGCCTCTCGCAAACCGAAGCCGGCGCAGCGCGCGGGCTCAGGGCGCGCGCGCAGCGTTGCTATGCGAACGCCAGCGAGCGCCGCAGCGAGAGCGAGCGCCTCGTGATCGAGATGTCCATCAACGATAAGGGTGCGGTCGCCGATGCCTACGCCGCGGGCGGCTCGCTCGCGGATCGCGGCGCGCAAGCTTGCGTGCTCGCGGCGGCACGCGCGCTGCGCTTCCCCAAGCCAGCGGGCAATAACGCCAGCGTCTCGGTCGGTCTCACCTTCGCGATGGGCGTCGCGAGCGTCGCGACAGGACCCAGCACGCGCCCGGTCGTGCGGCGCGCCCCCGCCAAGATCCCTACCCCCGCGCTCAGCGACGCCTACGATGGCGTGCTCGCGCAGACACTCGCGGCGCTCGAGCGCAACGACGCGCAAGCCGCGCGCCTGCTCGCGAGCGCCGCGCACGCACAAGACCCGGGCGATGTGCTCGCGCTCGTAGCGCTGGGCGAAGCGCTCGAGAAGACGAACGAGCTCGAGCGTGCAGCGCGCGCTTACGGCTCGCTGATCGATCTCTTCCCTTCGCGCACCGACATGCGGCGCATGGCGGCGGCGCGCCTCGAGCGCCTGCCGGCAGAGGCCAAGGCATTGCCGCTCGCGGTCGATAGCTACCGGCGCGCGGTCGCGCAGCGGCCTGATCATCCGGCCGGCCACCGCGCCCTGGCCTACGCGCTGTTCAAGCTCGGCGAGCGCGCGCAGGCGTTCGAGGTGCTCGAGCGCGCGCTCGAGCGCCATTACAACGACCAACGCTTCGAAGGCGCACGGCGCATCTTGGCCGAAGACCTCGCGCTGATCGGCCGCGCGTGGCTGCGCGCGGATCCGAGCAGCGAAGCGCGCGTCACTTCGGGCCTTGCGGCGCACGCCGCGGATGCAGACAACAAGCCCTCGCTGCGCTTCGTGCTCAGCTGGGAGACCGACGCCAACGACGTCGACTTCCACATCTACGATGGTCGCGGCGGCCACGCGTTCTACC
>WUUC01130243.1_pt1 | contig 11654 bp, 10 predicted proteins | sample 6278441 | NCBI WGS metagenome assembly WUUC01 (sample SAMN13675441, study PRJNA597444) | soil metagenome | isolation source: soil | place: USA: Washington | collected 2017-10 | reverse complement strand
TATCTTAATTTTTATGGTGGTTAGCTACCACCGTAAGAAACAAGGTGAGCTTCCAGTTGCACATCGAGCTTATTGCGTGAATCCAGCGCTACGCTTTGACTGGACCGATTACAAACTGACACACAGTGCCTCAATCAGGGAGTTAGGAACCTGCATCGTTGTGAGCAGTGATTTCAAAATAACCCGTTTACGTTCGGCATTCGTATTGGTGATCACCCAATAGGGCGTCTCTGGGATTTGCTGGGGCTTAGTCTGGAGACCTCTCTGCTGTAAGGTCTGTTGATCACAAGCAAAATAGCGCCGTGTTCGACCCTGAGTCACTGCCGCTGCCTGCGCGAAAGTATGGGCATCTACTGCATAAAGGGTGGAGAGCACCTGCATCAATCGACCAATTGATTTTGGTTCATTACGATACCGCGCTGCATTCAATAACTGCTTCAGGGCTTGCTGAAGATCAGTAGGGGGCGTGTCAGGGAAGTGATGCTGCATGGCTATAGACACGCCCCCATCTAGAGGTAGCTTTAATAGTCGCCGCAAAATCGCTGAGGCACTCTCTCCGATATGTTGAGTCTGGCGGGCAATATAGTCGTAAAGTTCAGCATCAATCTGTAAGGCCTTCATTTTCATCGAAACAGCAGCTCTCTCGCTAGGAATGGTGATGGTTTTAGATTAATCAGTTGATAAACAACGGGAAACCCATCTAGGTTCTGGTTGCACTGCTTCCTTATCAAGATCAAACTTCCCTTAAAACTTATCGTTTTCTTCTCGCTTGCCGTCGCTGCCACTGCCAACTCATCGAGCAACGCCAAAAGAGTCTGATCCCCCAGTAACCTAAAAAGGCCAGAATAGCCCCACATAATACACTACCTAATAGAAAAGCCCATAAATGCCCAGTGAGCTCCTGCCAGTGGCCGCTCATCCATTGCCAATTCAGCAGGACATTTTTTATCCAGCTCCAAGAGAGATTTTCTCCATTCGTGAGTGGCGCTGGTTGCAGGATCCAGGCGCCTAATTGATAGGTGGCATAAAAAATAGGGGGCATGGTCACTGGATTCGTCAACCACACTAGGGCGATCGAGAGCGGTAGATTAACCTGAAATAGAATGGCCCCAGCCGCTGCTAAAGCCATTTGACAGGGGAGTGGAATAAAGGCCATAAATAATCCCACTGCAAAAGCTCCCGAGGCCGATCGACGATTTAACTGCCATAAATTGCTCTGATGCAACCAACGGTTAACAATGCCTAGACCTTTCTGTTTTTTAATCGTTTCCTTACTGGGAAGAAAGCGTTTGATCAATTTTTTAGCCATTGGTAGTCGATCCTTGCAAATCAGGGGCACTTTAGACACCGCAGCCTTTGCTGTGTTACTAGGCATGTTACCACTATTGTTGTTACCGAGCCTACCATCCTACCGATTACTACTCGGATTCGCCCTGGTGACACTGCTGTTACTGGGCACCTCCCGAGTAGGTTGCCGATTACTGGCCATGATGACGGGCAGTTTCCTCTGGGCGATATTATCGGCTAAGCAGTGTCTATACCCCTTACGCTATGCGACGGTGACGCCTGTGAGTGCCGTTATCGAAGTGGTGAGCATTCAGATTGGCCAGAGCGTGCCTGGATATTCTGTACGGATCATGGCACTAGCTGGCCATTCACTCCCTCATTGGCAGCGTTTTTTAGTCAAGGCTTACTGGCCTAAATGGGCGCCACTGATCCAGGCTGGCCAACGATGGCAAGTTACCTTGATCTTGCGGCCTGTGCATGCGCAATTGAATGAAGGGGGCTTTGATAGTCAACGGTGGGCTGTCTTGCAGCGACAGCTGCTCAATGGTTATATCCGTCAGGCGACCTTGTTGACGAACCGGCCAACCTACCGACAACGGCTGATCAATCAGTGGTGCCCACGCCTTGAAGGATTTTCCTCTACTGATCTGCTATTAGCACTTCTATTTGGTGAACGCAGCCGTTTAAGCTCTGAACATCGTCACTGGTTACAATGGGGTGGTATCGCTCATTTGCTGGCTATTTCAGGATTACATATTTCGTTGGTCGCAGGGTTAGGCTGGGGCTGTGGACGGCTATTGCAATGGCTAGTGCCGTTAGGGCGGCTGCAACTACTGATACCGCTGGGTCTTGGGTGGTCGTTAGCCACACTCTATACCGGGTTAGCAGGCGCCAATCCCCCTGCATTACGAGCTTGGCTGGCTTTGAGTATCATCGTCTGGCTACGCTTACGGGGCTACCATTGGCTTCCTAGCCAGCTGCTACTGCGGGTTGTCGCGCTGTTGCTTCTGTACGATCCGTTGATGGTACTCTCAATTAGTTTTTGGCTCTCCGTTACTGCTGTTTCAGTGCTGTTATTTTGGTCTTATTGGGTACCCTGGCCACGCTGCTTCTCCTCACGAATCTGGCGGTTTCTATTCTCCGGATTGCATCTCCAATGCGGGATGTTATTACTGCTGCTCCCTTTACAGGTAGGGATATTCCAGGGTGTAACTCTCTGGGCGCTACCAGTTAATCTTTTAGCTGTTCCTTGGGTATCGCTCTGCACAATGCCTCTGCTATTCATCGCACTACTGACCAGTGGCTGGCCACTGATTTCTCAGACATTATACCAATGGGCTGATTACTCATTAGTTCTGTTAGGTCAATTCACCCTGTTTGAACGGTTTGCACCGGTCGTCAATCACGGTTGGTTGAACTGGCCGGCTGCTGCCCATGGGTTCAGTTACCTGGGCTGGTTTGCTGTCATCGCTGGACGGTTAGTGCTGTGGCGCTCCCATTATTGGACTTTGGGAGTATTATCACTGGTAAGCCTTGCTCCGCTGTTGGGTACGCAGCATCCAGAGTGGCGTTTAGACCTGTTAGACGTTGGCCATGGCTTAGCCATGGTGATCAGCCGCCAGGGGCGGGCGATTCTTTATGATGTTGGTAATGCTTGGCCGGGTGGATCCGTAGCAGAGCGAGTTATTATTCCTCACTTACACTGGCGTGGATTAAGCCTGGACGGTGTGATCCTCAGCCACCAAGATCGAGATCATGCGGGCGGGTGGCCAGTGATACAGCAACGCTATCCTCAGATCTGGTTACGCAGTGCAGCCACACAGCCTGGTGCTTTGCCCTGTCGAGCTGGCGAGCATTGGAGGTGGCAAGGGCTCTATTTTGAGGTATTATGGCCCCCAAGTCTGGTGCCACGGGCTTATAATCGCGACTCCTGTACACTGCGGGTGAGTGATGGACGGCATCAAGTCCTATTGACCGGTGATTTAGATCGATCGGCTGAGTGGCGATTGGTACGAGAGAGACCGCAACAACTGGCTGCGACAGTACTATTGGTCCCGCATCATGGCAGCCGAACCTCCTCATCCGAAGCGTTATTATTGGCAGTAAAACCGCAGGCTGCTATCGTATCAGTAGCTCGTTATAACGCCTGGCGATTGCCGGCGGCTGTCGTACAAAACCGTTATCAACAGCAGGGGATTGCCTGGTACAGCAGCGCACAATCTGGGCAAATCAGTTTGCAGTTTAGTCCGTCAGGTTGGCAACTCTTAACCTATCGTCACCAATTATCTCCACGCTGGTATCATCAGTGGTGGGGTAAGGTGCCTACAGAGTAGTCGCTAGGGCCATCGGCAACTTTGCGTATCGAAAGAGACAACATAAAAGAGTGTGTAGGGTGAAGGATAACGATTTAACGACTTGGCAAACTTTTCGACAACTCTGGCCGAGTATTGCCCCTTTTAAGCTGAGCCTGGTGTTGGCTGCACTCGCTTTAACCAGCAATGCCGCTATCGATCTTAAAATGATGTGGTTGATCAAACCGCTGTTAGAGGGGTTTGAACAGGCTAACCAACAGGAGTTGCGCTGGCTGCCATTGACCATTTTATTATTGATGTTGCTGCGTGGCTTAAGCCAATTTGTAGCCAGCTATGGCTTGGCTTGGGTCTCTGGTCGGGTGGTAATGGCGTTACGTTGTCGCTTATTTGACCATCTGATGAGCATGCCTGTTGCTTTTTTTGATCGCCATTCGACAGGTAGCTTGTTATCACGAATCACTTATGATTGTGAGCAAGTGGCTAATAGTACCTCTGAAGTTTTAGTCACTTTGGTCCGTGAAGGCACCTTCGTAATCGGTGCGGTGGGAGTGATGTGTTATCACAGTTGGCAGCTCTCTTCTATCATTATGCTGGTGGCTCCCTTAGTCTCCTTCACTATTTATCGGGTCTCTAAACGATTTCGTGTTTTGAGCAAAAGTTTACAGGAGGCCATGGGTGTAGTGACGGCACACACCGAACAGATGCTTAAAGGGCATCGAGAGGTGTTGCTGTTTGGTGCTCAAGTGAAAGAGTCGCAACGTTTTGCCAGAGTCAGTAACCAGATGCGCCAGCAAAAAATGAAAATCGTGGTGGCTTCGGCATTGAGTGATCCCTTAATTCAGTTGATCGCCTCAACTGCTTTAGCTTTCATATTATATGCGGCGACTTTACCCAGTATTGGCCAGACATTGTCTGCAGGGACATTTACTGCACTATTTAGTACTATGCTCTCTTTGAGACGACCACTGAAAGCACTGACCAACGTCAACACACAATTCCAGCAAGGAATGGCAGCTTGCCAAACCCTATTCGCCTTGTTAGCGCTACCGTCAGAGCAAGATAACGGGAGTGAATTGTTACCCGCTGTCAGCCCACCGGAGATCATTTGGAATAATGTGAGCTTTCGTTATCCAACCAAGCGTCAGCCTGCGTTAAAACAGATTACAATGACGATTCCTGCTGGCAGCCGGGTGGCCATCGTTGGACGTTCAGGGGCGGGGAAAAGCACGCTAGTCTCCCTGTTAACCCGTTTTTATGAGCTTCAACAGGGGAGTATTCAGCTACATGGCCGTGATATTAGAGAGTATTGCTTGGCCTCACTGCGTAGTCAAATTGCGGTAGTCTCTCAACACGTCCATCTGTTTGATGACACTATTGCCAATAATATTGCCTACGGTTGTCCTACGCCTGTTAGTGATGAGGAAGTCGAAGCAGCAGCCTGCCAGGCTTCTGTGACGGAGTTTAGTGCGTCGCTGCCACTGGGGTTGAACACACCAGTTGGGGAAGATGGCATCTTACTCTCTGGTGGGCAACGTCAGCGCATCGCTATTGCCCGTGCCTTACTTCGAAACAGTCCACTGCTTATTCTTGATGAAGCCACTTCAGCACTGGACTCTGCTTCAGAAAAGTTGATCCAGGCTGCTTTGCAGCGCCTGCAAAAAAATCGTACGGTATTAATCATCGCCCACCGTTTATCAACCATTGAACAGGCTGATCACATTGTCGTTCTCGAGGGTGGGGAGATGGTCGAAACCGGGACTCATCAGGAACTATTAGCCAGTGCAGGGCGCTATGCAGCTTGGTATAGCTTACAATAGTGCTGGACTATCTGCCAAAAAAATTTATTGTTTTAGAACGATTAGCTCTTAAAGTCATTGATAAGCTTTGGTTTGGGAAAAGTCGCTGGGCCTGCCTGCTATTGCCGCTATCGGCGCTCTATGCCCTAGTGGTGACATTACGTTGGTACACCTATCGAATCGCTCTATTGCCGCGCTGGCAAGCAGCGCTGCCTGTGATAGTTGTGGGCAACTTGACGGTCGGAGGCAATGGTAAAACCCCCTTGGTCATCTGGTTAGTGCAACAGCTACAAGCACGTGGAGTAAGGGTAGGGGTGGTCTCCCGCGGTTATGGCGGCGATATTGGTCAGCGTGCTCTGGAAGTCAATAAAGCGTGTTCAGCCACGATAGTCGGTGATGAACCGCTGCTGATTGCTCAGCGGACCGGGGCTCCCGTGGCGGTGGCAGCAAAACGGGCACGGGCGGTGGCCCTGCTGTGTCAGCGCTACCCCTTGGATGCCATCATAGCGGATGATGGGCTCCAGCATTATGGGCTCAGGCGTGATCTGGAGTTCGTGGTGATAGATGGTCAGCGCCGTTTTGGCAATGGTTATTGGTTACCTGCAGGTCCGTTGCGTGAAGGAATCGGGCGCTTGCAATCGGTCGATGCCATGGTTGTCCATGGTGGCACGCCACAGCCTGGGGAGTTGCCAATGCAGCTCCGTTTATTGAATGCTGTGAACCTGTTGAGTGGGGAGCAGTGCCCGGTCGCCCAATTGCCCCCGAGCGTGGCGATGGCGGGCATTGGACATCCTGAGCGTTTTTTTACTCTGTTGACACAACAAGGCCTCTCTTTGCAAGGTACCACGGTTTTTCGAGATCACCAGCCCTATCGACTGGCGATGCTCCAGAGCTTAACGCTGGAGCATCAGCCCTTGCTGATGACGGAAAAAGATGCGGTTAAATGTCGTCTGTTTGCCCAGCCGAACTGGTGGTTCTTACCGGTGGAAGCTGTGCTGCCAGCCTGGGCTGAAGCAAGGTTAATTCACTGTATGATGGAGAAAATTTCCCGTGGATCCAAAACTGCTTGAGAGTTTAGTCTGTCCTCGCTGTCATGGTGCTTTGCAGTTTGAAGCCGCGGCTGAGCAACCACCACAAGCGTTACTTTGTACGACTGATCAGTTGCGTTACCCGATTGAGGCGGGTATTCCGGTACTCCTGCTGGCTAAAGCAAGTTCCTATTCATGGGATTATCTAGCATGAGATTGCAACCTGGATTGAAAGCTGCAGGGGAGTTTGTGGTGGTTATTCCAGCGCGTTATGCAGCCACCCGACTTCCGGGTAAGCCTTTAGTGGATCTGTGTGGCCAACCGATGATCTTGCGCGTGTTATCGGCGGTACGCCGCTCAGGGGCACGCCAGATTATTGTGGCAACTGATCATCCTCAGGTGGCTGAAGTGGTCACTGCGGCAGGGGGTGAAGTCTGTATGACCCGATTGGATCACTCGTCAGGGACTGCCCGCTTAGCAGAAGTGGTGTCTCACTATCAATGGGCAGATGAGACGATTATCGTCAACGTGCAGGGAGATGAGCCACTCATGCCGCCAGTGCTGATTCAGCAGGTTGCGCAGCAGTTAATGCTGAGCGATGCAGCGGTGGCGACTCTGGCTGCACCACTGCAGTCGATGTCAGCGCTATGGGATCCCAACGTGGTCAAAGTGGTGACTGATCGTCGGGGGTATGCACTCTATTTTTCACGCGCAGCTATCCCGTGGGATCGCCACCGTTTTAATACGCAGCCACAGCAAGATCAGCAAGCATTCACGGTGCAGCAGACGATTCATGGTGACCACGCAGCGGCGATCTTAGCTCACCCCTGTTATCAACAGCATATAGGGATCTATGCTTATCGTGCCGCTTTTATCCGCCGTTACAGCCACTGGACGGCCTCCCCATTAGAACAGTTAGAACTACTAGAACAGCTCAGGATCCTCTGGCAGGGTGAAAAAATTCAGGTCGCTTTAGCACAGGTTCCTGCTTTTCATGGGGTGGATACACCGGAAGACCTATTCAGGGTCCGACATCAACTCACCACAGCACTACCTGCTTAAGCAGTCAATTTTTAATATCGGGTATTACGGAGAAATAGTAACATGTTGTCATGCCAATTGATCCCAGACGCTATCAAAGTGGGCACGCTAACGCAAGAAGCGATCAAAGTACGTGACGCGCTACAGGCTCGGGGCTTAGAAACACCACTGCAAGCAGTGCAGCACTTATCTTTAGAGCAGCGTAAACGGCAATTAGAGGGCCATTTTCATGCCATTTTGCAGATCTTATCGCTTGACTTAAGCAATGACAGTTTGCTTGAAACCCCCCGCCGGGTAGCCAAGATGTACCTAGAAGAGCTATTTGTTGGTTTGGATTATGCGCATTTCCCTCAAATCAGTGTGATTGCGAATAGCATGCAGCTTGATGAGATGATTGTAGTACGGGATATTGGCTTAACCACTACCTGTGAACATCACCTAGTGACCATCGATGGTTTAGCTAAAGTGGCTTATATTCCAGATCAGCAGATCATTGGTCTCTCTAAGATCAATCGCATCGTACAATTTTTTGCGCGTCGACCCCAGGTGCAAGAACGTTTGACCCAACAAATTTTGCTGGCGTTACAAACTTTGCTTGAAACGGATAACGTTGCAGTGGCTATTGACGCTGTGCACTATTGTGTTAAAGCGCGCGGCGTGATGGATACCCGCAGTGCCACCACAACCAGCGCACTGGGTGGTCTATTTAAGCGCTGCCCCGTAACCCGCCAAGCCTTCTTATTGACGCACTCTACAGGCGGTTAACCTCCAGAAAAAGCTAGGATTTAGATTCCGGTTGCTGTACAGTACGGCTGCAATATTTTACCTAAATCTTAGCCAATAACTGTAGGATATTGCGATGCTCCGTATCACACCAACCGCATTAACCTTTGATGATGTACTACTGCAGCCAGCCTATTCAACGGTGCTGCCCACTCAGGCTGATCTCAGCACTCGTCTGACAGCGTCCATTCCACTTAATATTCCCTTGCTATCAGCTGCTATGGATACGGTCACAGAAGCCTCCTTAGCCATTGCTATCGCACAGGAAGGTGGGCTTGGCTTTATCCATAAGAATATGAGTGTTGAGCAGCAGGCACAAGCTGTGCGCTGTGTTAAAAAACATGAGAGCGGCATTGTCTCTGATCCAGTAACGGTTCAGCCAGATACCCCTATTCGTCAAGTGCTTGCCCTGACTAAAAAAAATGGCTTTGCCGGTTATCCGGTCGTCACCACAGAGCATGAACTCGTCGGAATTATTACTGGGCGTGATGTGCGTTTTGCCTCCGATTTAGATAAAACAGTCAGTCGGGTGATGACGCCGAAAGAGCGCTTAGTCACCGTGCAAGCGGGGGCCTCCAGCGAGACTATTTTGCAGTTAATGCATCAACATCGGGTAGAGAAAGTATTGGTAGTCGATGCTCAGTTCCGCCTCAAAGGGATGATCACGGTCAAAGATTATCAAAAGGCTGAACGTAAACCTCATGCCTGTAAAGATCACTTAGGTCGTTTACGGGTGGGGGCTGCTGTTGGAGCAGGGTCTGGTAATGAAATCCGCATTGCAGCGCTAGTAGAGGCGGGCGTCGATGTGCTCCTGATCGACTCATCACATGGTCATGCGGAAGGCGTATTGCAACGTATTCGTGCCACGCGAGCGACCTATCCTGATCTGCCTATTGTTGGTGGTAATGTTGCCACTGCTGCTGGCGCACTGGCACTGGCGGAAGCCGGGGTGGATGCCGTCAAGGTGGGGATTGGCCCAGGCTCAATCTGTACCACCCGTATTGTTACCGGGGTTGGGGTCCCACAAATTACCGCCATCGCCGACGCTGTGCAGGCTTTGGCTGAAGCCAATTTAGAGATCCCGGTCATTGCTGATGGTGGAATCCGGTTTTCTGGAGATATTGCTAAAGCGCTTGCCGCTGGCGCCTCCTGTGTCATGGTTGGATCACTGTTAGCGGGGACCGAAGAGGCCCCTGGTGAGCTGGAACTCTCCAAAGGACGTGCTTATAAGAGCTACCGGGGAATGGGTTCTCTGGGGGCCATGGGTAAAGGATCAGCGGATCGCTATTTTCAGAGTGATAACGCGGCGGATAAATTAGTACCAGAGGGGATTGAAGGGCAGGTCCCTTATAAAGGGAAGCTAAAAGAGGTGGTGCATCAGCAGATGGGCGGCCTCCGCGCTTGTATGGGCTTAACTGGCTGCGCTACTATCGAGGATTTACGCACTAAAGCACAATTTGTTCGTTTGACTCGCGCGGGCATTGCTGAGAGTCATGTACATGATGTCATGATAACCAAAGAGGCCCCTAATTACCGTTTAGGGTAATTTTCAGATCACACTGCCTCTTAACCTGGTGGCGCTTATCCTAGCGTTACCACTATTGAATCACTAGGATAACCTTTAGCCATGCAGAGTAACTCTCCCGATCAACGAATCCTGATTTTAGATTTTGGATCACAATATAGCCAACTGATTGCACGCAGAGTTCGTGAATGCGGCGTGTACTGCGAATTATGGGATGGATCAGTGTCAGCTGATAAGATCCGTGATTTTAATCCACGCGGCATTATCTTATCTGGAGGGCCTGATAGTAGCCGAGACGTCGATAGTCCACGTCCCGCAGAGGCTATTTTTCACTTAGGAGTTCCGCTACTAGGGATCTGTTATGGGATGCAGATCATGGCCTGCCAACTAGGGGGAGAGGTCACTCCGGCCGTGGCCCGGGAATTTGGTTATGCTGAAGTGCTGGTGCATACCTCAAGTGCTTTATTCGATAAAATTGAAGATAGTCTGGCAGATAACGGCGATCCGCTGCTCAAGGTATGGATGAGCCATGGTGATCAGGTAACACAGTTGCCAAAAGGTTTTGTGAGCCTGGCCGGTACCCCGAACTGCCAACTAGCCGCGATGGCAGATGAAAACCGGCGTTTTTACGGGATACAATTTCACCCAGAAGTCACCCATACTCCTCAAGGCCTGCGGATTTTATCGCGTTTTGTTCAGCAGATTTGTGTCTGTACCCCGAGCTGGACGCCGCAGTCGATTATTGACGAGTTAATTGCGAGCATTCAACAGCAGGTTGGGGCAGAGGAGCAGGTGATCCTCGGGCTCTCTGGTGGCGTGGACTCAGCAGTGACTGCTTTGCTACTTCAGCGTGCGTTGGGACAGCGACTACACTGCATTTTCGTCGATAATGGTTTATTACGCTGGCAGGAAGCTGAACAGGTTCACCAAACTTTTTCTGAGCATTTTGGTCTGCATTTAACAACCGTGCAGGCTGATCAGCGATTTTTTGCTGCACTGCAAGGGGTGGTTGATCCAGAAGCCAAGCGAAAGATTATCGGCCGCCTATTTATTGAAGTTTTTGATGAGCAAGCGGAGCAATTCTCAGGGGTTAAATGGTTAGCTCAAGGAACTATTTACCCGGATATTATTGAATCAGCCGCTTCAGCTACGGGTAAAGCACAGGTGATCAAGTCGCATCACAATGTTGGTGGCTTACCGGAGACCATGAACTTAAAACTATTGGAGCCGTTACAAAAGCTCTTTAAAGATGAAGTTCGTGCCATTGGTTTGGAGTTAGGGTTGCCCTATGAACTACTCTATCGCCATCCTTTTCCGGGCCCGGGCCTCGGGGTTCGGGTCTTGGGGGAAGTACGCTCCACTTACTGTGATCTATTACGCCAAGCAGATGCTATTTTTATTGAAGCACTGCAGCAAGCGGGACTCTATTATCAAGTCAGTCAAGCATTCGCTGTATTTCTTGGGGTCCGCTCGGTGGGTGTGATGGGGGATGGTCGTCAGTATGCCTGGGTCATCGCGCTACGGGCCGTAGAGACCGTGGATTTTATGACCGCACGCTGGGCCAGGTTACCAGGAGATTTTCTAGAGTCCGTGGCCAATCGTATTATTAATGAGATCCCCGGAATCGCACGTGTGGTGTACGATATCTCAGGCAAACCACCTGCCACGATTGAATGGGAGTAGGGCAGGGATTAGCCCTAATTGATGCCGCTTAGTCCTGAACGATTTCTAGCGTGAATCAGATAAGTGCTGATGGACCAGTAAACTATGCAGTTTAAAAAATTAAGGAAGGTGATTGCGATGAAGTCCCAGAGTCTTTTCCAATTCTCAAATGAGTCTGAAAGGTGTTAGTGTCAGCTTGCCAGTCTTCGCTCATGGATTT
>WUUC01065823.1_pt1 | contig 11654 bp, 10 predicted proteins | sample 6278441 | NCBI WGS metagenome assembly WUUC01 (sample SAMN13675441, study PRJNA597444) | soil metagenome | isolation source: soil | place: USA: Washington | collected 2017-10 | reverse complement strand
TCATCACCGGCATGTCGTAGAGGCAGTCGAAGAGCCAGTGGCTGTCGACCCCGTGCTTGACCAGGGTCGCGACCCAGAGGTCGAGCATCGAGTCGGGGACGAAGCCGAAGCTGCCGGCCGCGACCGGCCGCATCCCGGCCCGGTGGCCGACGTCGGGCAGGCCCTTGATGATCAGGTCGAAGGCCTCCCACGGGTTCTCCCGCCACTCGCGCATCATCACCACGTAGGTGGTGGCGCCGAGCAGGTCGCAGGTGTCGAAGCCGGTCGCGTTCAGGTTCTTCAGGACCGGCGCCGCCTGGTAGGCGCGCATGCGCATTCCCCAGAGGCTCTGGGGGCCGTCGCGCAGGGTCTGGTCTATGAACTCGATCTCGGCGATGGGCCAAGCTACCAAGCGGGAATCCCCGGCTTCCAGGGCCGATTCGCCGGGGGCTGGAGGACCCCCAAAGCGAGCGCTCCGAAGCCCGGCGCGCGGCCCCGATCCGGACTAGCTTCGGTTATGGGAAAGGTGGCTGCAAACCGACAAGGAGAGATGGCTGATGGCGCGACTTCCGCTGGCTGAGGAGACCGAGCTCGACGGGTTCGTCAAGGAAATGCACGACGGTGCCGACGAGAGCGACTGGGCGACCCAGCACGTGGCGCGGGTCTTCGCCGCCCACCCCGAGTTCGTCGAGCAGTACCTGGCCTTCTACTACCCCTGGCACTCCAACGCCGAAGGGGCCGAGGACGCGGCCAAGCTGACGCCGCGGATGAAGGAGCTGGTGCGGCTGCGGATCGCGATCCTCAACGGCTGCGTCACCTGCCAGTCGGCCCGCCTCGCCCCGGATTCGGTCCCCGAGGACCAGGCGACCGGGATCTGGGCCGAGGACTTCGCCGCCAACCCCGAGTACAGCCCGGCCGAGCGCGCCGCGGTCGAATTCGCCGAACGGATGGCGGTCGACCACCACAACATCGGCGACGACGACATCGCCGCCCTGCGCGAGCACTTCGACGAGGCGGAGACGCTGGAGCTGATGATGATGGCCGGCCAGTACATCGGCTTCGGCCGCACCCTGGCGATCCTCCAGCTCGAGACCGTCGCTTGCCCGATCCCGGCCTCCTCTTGAGCGGCGCGGTTGTCCTTTGTAACCCTCTGGGTGACAAAGGACAACCGCGCTCGACCCATGCCTAACGACCTGCGCCCGGGCGACGGCTTCGGTCGCCGCGCCGTCTACGAAGACGAGCACGAGCACTACCGCGAAACCGTCGCCGGCTTCCTCGCCCGCGAGGTGATGCCGCACGTCGAGGAGTGGGACCGGGCGGGGATCGTGCCGCAGGAGATGTTTACGCGGGCCGGTGAGCTCGGCCTGGTCGGCATGGCCGTGCCGGAGGCCTACGGCGGCGCCGGAATCGAGGACTTCCGCTTCAACGCCGTGCTCAGCGAAGAGTTCCACCGCGCCGGGGCGACCGGCTTCGGCCTCGCGCTCTGCAACCACACCGACGTCTGCGTCCCCTACTTCCTCGCCTATGCCGACGAGGAGCAGCGCCGGCGCTGGCTGCCCGGCGCCGCCTCCGGCGAGGAGGTGCTGGCGATCGCGATGACCGAGCCCGGCACCGGCAGCGACCTGGCGGCGATCGCCACCAGCGCCCGCCGCGACGGCGAGGACTGGATCGTCAACGGCTCCAAGACCTTCATCTCCGCCGGCTACCGCGCCAAGCGCTTCATCACCGCCGTCCGCACCGACCCGAAGGAGCGCCACCGCGGCCTCTCTCTGCTGGTGATCGACGACGAGATGGAGGGCTTCCAGCGCGGCGCCAAGCTGGAGAAGATCGGCCAGCACGGCATCGACACCGCGGAGCTCTTCTTCGAGGACGTCCGCGTCCCCGCCGCCAACCTGCTCGGCGACCCCGGTCGCGGCTTCGAGTACCTGGTCTCGAACCTGCCCCAGGAGCGCCTCTCGATCGCGATCCACGCCCAGAGCATCGCCCGCGGCGCCCTGGTCGAAGCCGTCGACTACACCCACGAGCGCAAGGCCTTCGGCCAGCCGATCGCCGACTTCCAGGCGACCCGCTTCACCCTCGCCGACGCCTACGCCGAGGTCGAAGTCAGCCAGGCCTACCTCGACAAATGCCTGCTCGAGCTCGTCGCCGGCACCCTCACCCCGGAGGCCGCCGCGGTCGCGAAGCTCTGGAGCACCGAGATGCAGGGCCGCGTCGTCGACCACTGCCTGCAGCTCTTCGGCGGCTACGGCTACATGCGCGAGTACGGAATCGCCCGCCGCTTCGTCGACTCCCGGGTCAGCCGCATATACGGCGGCACCAGCGAGATCATGAAAGAGATCATCGGCAGGGGGCTGGTCTCAGATCCCCATCGCTCGTAGCGCTTCCTCGAACTGCGACCGGGTGATACTGCAGTAGCCGCCCTGGACACTCTGGCCACTTAGCCCGAACTCCTCGAGCTTGGCACCCGACTTGACCGGCACTTCACCGACCACCTCGGTCATCGTGCGGTACGGCCACTGCTCGGCCGCCTTGGGATCGCCATGTGCGGCGATCCACTCGCGGGCTAGCTGCGAGGGATCGGTGACCCTGACCACCGCCGGGCAAATGGCGGGACCTCCGTCTTTGGCGCTGAGGTAGAGGATGACGAGGTCGCCGATCGCATAGGAGGCCTGCCGCCAGTCGCTGATCCAACCCCTTTTCCACCAGGTTGGGTCGTCGTGGCGCTGGTGGTTGGACTTGACCCAGTACCCACGGCCGAGCGCGGTCAGCTCGTCCTCGGCGAGGATCTCCTCCAGACTCTGCGGCAAGTCGACACCGACTGGCGTGCCATAGGCGCGAGGGGCGGTTTTCAGTCGCGGCAGCGAGGCATATTCAGCGATCTGGCTGGAGCCGATCGGATCGGCACCGTCCCACCAGCGGGCGAAGAGCGTTGCCGTGTTGGCGATCTGTTCGTCGTTCAGAACGACGCCGAGCTCGACGTTGGCGCGGCCCTCGCCACCGAGTCCGGCATTGGTTAGGTTGCCGGAGCCAACCAGTCCCCAGCTCGTGTCGATCAGGCTGACCTTGGCGTGCAGATTCGGAACGCTGCAGAGTTCGAAGCCGGAGTCGAGCAGGATCTCGAGCGCGCCCGGATCGAGGACTCGCGTTTGCACGCTGCCCGCAACCAGCGCGGTTAGGAGACGTCGCTCGCTCGCAGAGGCCTCCCCCGAGGCTGCGCTGATCTCTTCGGCGACGGATTTGCTCAAAAATGGGCTGGCGAGCCAGACCCGCTGCTTCGCAGCCTGAATACGCGCCAGCAGCTCGGTGCGGGCGTAGGTGATCAACTCGCCGGCGGCTCCCGTCGCCATGTCGCCGAACATATTCGATGTCGGCGGCGTTGGCGGAGGCCGATTAGGTTTGCGCAATGAACTTCCCGGCGGTGGACGCATGGCAACCAGGCTGAGACTCGACGAGCGCGGGATCGCTGATCTCCTCGGCATCTACGGCCAAGTGCTCGAGGAGCTCCGTAGGCGCGATGTGATTCGCAGCGCCAACGCGCCCGTTGGTGACTACGCGGAGTGGCTGGTGCGGCGGGCGCTCGGTGGCGAGCTGCAGCGGAGATCCAACAAAAGTGCCGACCTGATCGTGCGCAAAAGGAGGATTCAGGTCAAGGCCAGGATCCTCGGCGACCCCGAGAGGCCCGGTGAGCGGCAGCTTTCTTCGTTTCGCTCATGGGACTTCGACGATGCCGTCATTGTCTTCTTCGATAGGCGCTATGAGGTCCGCCGGGCAACCCGGATCGGGGTCGTCGCGGCCGCGACATCACCGAGAGGCTGCGCGAGGCGGCGGCGAGCCAGGACGATTGAAGCCCAGCTCCGCGCCCCGCGGATCGCCGGGGTTGAACTTGGCCCAGCCGTCGTCGTCGTAGAAGCGCAGGTCGAACGCTTTCGATTCGAAATCCCGCGCGGCGGCGTTGCACTCGTCCTGGGTCAGCTTGCCCCGGGTCGTCGTCCACTTCGCGGTTTTGGCCGGTAGCGAAGTGCGGCCGCCGCGGATCGGGCCCATCGTCGCGGTCCACTCGCCGTCGGCCAGCACGGAGTAGGGGATGCCGGTCCACATCTCGCCCCGCTCGCCCGAGTAGCGGGCCATGTGGTGGGGGCTGCGGTTCTGGGAGGAGAGGGAGACGAGGCCGACGATCTCGGCGATCAGGGAGCCACCGTACTCGTCGTTCATCAGCGGCTTGAAGGTCTGGGCGCGGTCCTCGATCAGGAACCAGTCGTCCTGGTCGTAGACGCCGGCGAAGTGGGCCAGCTCCTTGGCCCCGCCGTAGTAGACGAGGGTGCCGGCGTCGACCATCTGCTCCCGCGTCCAGCCGGCCATCATCCGCCACATCCGCGCGGTCGCCCGCTCCATCTTCTCGGCCTGGTCGTCGAGGAAGTCGGCGAGCGCGGCGGGGTCGTCCATGTGGATCGGGACGTAGCCCTCGGAGAGGTAGTCGGAGGTGTAGACGCCGAGCGCGACCAGGTTGCGGAGGTCGTAGGAGGGCTCGGCCTCGAAGCTGCCCCAGTCGTCGACCATGCCGAAGTGGGTGTCTTTCATGATCACGGTGACGGTGAGGTTGTTGTGCTCGATCTCGCCGGCGATCCCGTCCATCCACGGGTAGTCGCACTCGGCCAGGTCGACCGCGTCGCGGACCAGCATCTCGTGGCCATCCCGGGTCCGGTAGGGACCGTGGTTGCAGAAGCTGAGCCGGCACTCGCAGTGGCTGAGGAAGCCGTAGGTCGACATCGCCGCCATCAGGCGGGCGAAGGCGGTGTGCAGCTTGTCGCCGGGCGTCACCCCCAGCGCCGCGTCTTCGAAGGCCTCGGTCTGCCGCGCCGTATGCACCTGCATCTTGTAGCCGGCGTCGCTGGGCAGGACGTGTGCCGAGGGCCGCTGGTAGGCGAGGCTGAGCCGGCGCGAGAAGTCGAGCACGAACATCATGTCGTCGAGCCCGTCGGTCGGTTTCAGGATCCCCATGTCGAGCAGGATCTCCCGCCCGCCCATGTAGAAGTTCGGGATCAGCGAAGCGCTGACGATGTTGACGTAGGTGCCGACCTGGCGCGCCCGGTCGCCGATCTGCTCGGCCGGCATCGCCGCGTCGATCTTGCGCAGCAGCTGCGGCCAGCGGTACCAGGCGTTGAGGTAGGACATCGCGATGTAGGGGCTGACGGGATAGAGCTTCGACTCCTGCACCGTCCGCGTCGTGCACATGAAGTAGAAGGAGTCGGCGGCCTTCTGCAGGTAGGCGTTGTTGTCGAGCAGTTCGACGTAGCGGTAGTCGGCGGGGCCGTTCATCGCGCTCAGCGCCCCTTCCATTGCGGCTCGCGCTTCTCGCGAAAGGCCCGCAGCGCCTCCGGCATGTCCTCGGTCCGCGAGGCCAGCACCTGGTTGCGGTTCTCGGTCTCGATCGCCGCTGCCAGTGAAGGCGCGTCGACGTTCTGCTGCAGCACCTGCTTGGTCAGCCGCACCCCGAGCGGGCTATTGCGGGCGATCTGCTCGGCCAGCTCGAAGGCCGCGTCGAGCAGCTCGTCGGGCTCGACCACCCTGTTGACGAGGCCGATCTCCGCCGCCCGCGCCGCCTCCACCGGCGCCCCGGTCAGCAGCATCTCCGAGGCGTGCGTCATCCCGACCAGCCGCGGCAGGAGCCAGGAGACGCCGGCGTCGCCGCCGGTCAGCCCGATCCGCACGAAGGAGGCGAGGAAGCGCGCCGCCGGGGTCGCGATCCGCAGGTCGGCCATCAGCGCCACCGCCATCCCGGCCCCGGCCGCGGGCCCGTTGACGGCGGCGATCACCGGGACCGGCAGGTAGCGGAAGGAGGCGATGCTCTGCACCCAGCTCTCCTGGCCGCGCAGCATCTCGGCCATGCTCATCGTGCTCAGCTTGGCCGCGTCGTCGAGGTCGAGGCCGGCGCTGAAGCCACGCCCGGCCCCGGTCAGGATCAGCACCCGCGCCGCCGGGTCGGCCTCGATCTCAGCGCAGAGCAGCGGCAGCTCGGCCAGCATCTCGAAGCTGAGCGCGTTCAGCCGCTCGGGCCGGTTCAGTGTCGCCAGAACGACCCCCTCGCGGGGCCGCTCGACCAACAGCGTCGCGTACCCGCTCACGCCGCCGCGAGCCCGCCGGCACGGGCCGCCAGGTCCCCCTGGCGCAGCCCCGCTCCGGCACCCTCCAGCGAGCTGCCGAGCTGGGTCGCCGCGTAGAGCTCGGCCGCCCGGGGATCGTCGGCGTGCCACTTGATCCAGACGTCGTCGAGGTAGCGCAGCGCCGGGTCCTCGAGCGGCAGCTTCGCCCCGCGCGCGGCCGCGTTCAGCTGCTCCAGGGTCAGCCGGCCCTGGGTCGTGGTCCAGGTCCCGCGCTTGGGATCGAGCGAGCTCCAGCGCTTGCGCGGCCCCCCGGTCGTCGCCGTGAAGTCGTCGTCGGCCAGCACCGAGTAGGGGATCCGCGACTCCATGTGCGCCGGCGAGTCGGAGTGGCGGCCCATCACGTAGTCGTTGTCCTGCTGCGAGGGCAGGGTCAGCAGCGCGATCAGCTCGGTCAGCGAGTCGCGCCCGTACTCGTCGTTCATCAGCCCCTTGAAGCGCTGGGTGCGCTCGTCGATCGACCACCACTCGTCCTGGTCGTAGATGCCGGCGATTTTCGCCAGGTCGCGGACCGCGGCGAAGTAGACGAGCGCCCCGGAGTCGAGCATCTGCTCGCGCGAGAAGCCGGCGAAGACCTGCCACAGCTTCGTCGTCGCCTCCTGGAACTGGTCGCGCAGCTCTTCCAGCTTGTCGGCGAGTTCTGAGGCCGAGCCCATCGCCACCGGGATGAAGCCGCCGGAGAGGTAGTCGGAGGAGTAGAGCCCGACCCGGGTCACCTTGTCGGCGTCGAGCGCCGGCTGGGTCTCGAACGAGCCCCAGTCGTCGAGCAGGTAGACGTGGGTGTCCTCGATGAACATCGGCACCACCAGGTTCGGGTACTCGATCCCGGACGCCACCCCGTCCAGCCAGGGGAAGTCGCCTTCGGCCAGCGCCTGGTAGCTGCGGATCAGCAGCTCGCCGTCGCGCGTCTTGTAGGGGCCGTCGTGGTGGATCTGCAGCCGGCACTCGCAGCTGGCGAGGAAGGCGTACTGGGAGATCGTCGCGTTGAACTGGCCCAGCGCCGTGTGCAGCCGGTCGCCCGGTTTCATCCCGATCGCGTCGGCGTCGAAGACCTGCAGCGTGCGCTCGCTGCGGATCTGCGCCCGGTTGCCCATCTCGCCGTTGGTCATGTGGCCGTCGGCGCGGTGGTAGGAGAGCTGGAAGCGCTTCCAGAAATCCATCACCTCGACGACGTCGTCGACGCCGTCGGTCGCCCGCAGCATCCCCATGTCGATCAAGAGCTGGCGGCCGAGCAGGTAGAAGTTGTTCAGGCACCAGCCGGCCGAGGCCTGCTGCAGGCTGGTCGTCGTCTCCCGGGCGCGGTCGGCGATCTCCTCCGCCGGCATCGCCGCGTCGATCCGCCGCACCATGTCCGGGTAGCGGTAGTAGCACTCCAGGTAGCTGAGGATCATGTAGGCCGGGACCGGGAACAACTTCGACTCCTGCGCGGTCCGCGACCGGCACAGCCACAGCGAGCTGTCGCTGGCGTGGCGGATCAGGTGGTTGGTCTCCAGCAGCTGGGCGTATGAGTGCTTGCTCGGCATCAGGCGATCCTCCAGACGGTTGCGCGTTGCTCTCCACTCGCGGTCGCGGCGGCGGCCATCGCCTCCGGGGTGATGTCCCGGGGCACCTTGGTGGTCTCGATGCGGACGCCGTCGCCCTCGCGCAGCCCGTCCAGCTCGGTCGCCATCAGGCAGGGGATGCCGTACTCGCGGGAGAGGATCGCGAGGTGGGTGCGGACGGTCCCGGCGAGGCAGAGGATGCCCTTGAAGTCGGCGATGATCGGCGCCGTCATCGTGCCGCCGCAGTCGTCGATGATCGCGATCGTGTCCGCGGGCACGCCCTCGGTCAGCATCTCCATCACCCGCTCCAGGGTCGAGATCTCGCGGGCGACGCCCTCGACGTCGCCGTCGGTGGCGAAGACGTTGTCGCCGTGGCCGACGACCAGCGGCGAGTCGACCTGGTCGGGGTGCGCGCCCTGCTCGGCGCCCGCGCCCTCGGCCCCGGCTTTGTACTTGCCGGGCTCCTCGGTCACCGAGACCTGGGCGGAGTGGTCGAAGCGGTAGCCGTCGGCGAGCATCTCCGCCTCGACCGCGGCGAGGTCGTCGAAGCCCAGCTCGTACTGGGGGTCGAGGACGAACTCGGCCCAGGAGAGGCCGGAGGCGGCGAAGCGCTCCTCCACCCGTGCCCGGATCGCCGCGTGGAAGCCGCGCACGGTCGGCGTCGCCGCCTCGGTCGCATACTTGTCCTGCAGGCCGGCGAAGCGCTCGCCGCTCATCGCGACCGCCCTCCGAATCCGAACAGCTCTGCGGCGACCTTCCTCATCTGAACCTCCTCGGCTCCCTCGGTGATCCGGTATCGGCGGTGGTGGCGGTAGATGTGCTCGAACGGCAGATGGCGCGTGTAGCCCATGCCGCCGTGTACCTGCATCGCCCGGTCGGCGGCGTCGCAGGCGAGGCGGTTGGCGCGGAAGTTGGCCATCGAGATCATGTGCGTGACCTCGAGCTGGTTCTGACGGTCGAGCTCCCAGGCGGTGCGGCGGACCAGCCCGCGCAGCAGCTCGGCGTCGGTGTGCAGCTCGGTCAGCGGGAACTGGATCCCCTGGTTGACCGCGAGCGGCTTGCCCCAGGTGTGGCGCTGCTTGGCGTAGGCGACCGCCTCGTCGATGCAGTACTGGGCGGCGCCGACCGAGGCCGCGGCCTGGCGGATGCGGCTGGAGTGGACGAACTTCTGGGCGACCATCAGGCCCTCGTCGAGCCCGCCGAGGATCGTCTCCTCCGGTACCCGCACGCCCTCGATCGAGACCTCGGCGTGGTCGGTCGGCATGTTGAAGGTCCACCAGAAGTGGTCGACCTCGAGGCCCGGGGTGGAGGTGGGGACGAGGAAGGCGGTGATGCCCCGGCCCTCGCCGGGCTCGCCCGAGGTGCGGGCGAAGATCAGGTCGTGGGTGGCCGAGTGCATCCAGGAGTTGAAGCGCTTGGACCCGTCGAGCACCCAGTCGCCGCCGTCGCGGCGCGCCCGCGTCTCCATATGGGCGGCGTCGGAGCCGTGGTTGGGCTCGGTCAGCCCGAAGGCGACCCGGTAGTCGCCGACGATCATCGGCTCCAGCATCTCCTCGCGCTGGGCCGGCGTCCCGAAGGCCTGGACCAGTTCGACCACCATCAGGTTGGCGATCACCGAGAACTCGTTCTGGAGGTCGTTGTGGAGGCCGAGGCCGCGGTGGGCGAGGTGCTCGCGCAGGATCGCCACCTCGAGGTTGCTGCCGTCGGAGCCGCCCAGCTCGGCCGGCAGCGCGAAGCGCCAGAAGCCGGCGGCGTCGGCGCGGCGGCGCACCTCGCCCAGCAGCTCCTCCCAGTCCTCGGCCGGGATCCCGTCGCGCTCGAGGTCGGTGCGGGCGAACTCACGCCGGTGGTCGAAGAAGCGAGCGTTGTCGTCTTCTTCTTCGAGCGGGCGCACCTCGGCCTCGATGAACGCATCGAGCGCGTCGATCCGCTTCCGCGTCTCCTCCGGGATCGCGAAATCCATTTGCCGAACCTATTCGCGAACCCCGGCGTCAGTCAATTGCCCGGTCGATAAAGAGCAGTAGAAACCCATCAACAAGCGGGATACGGTCACTTGCATTCTTCGACCCAGTGGTCGAAGATCGAGCGCATGGGAGGTCTGCGAGCAGGCGCGCCCGCGGTCGCGGAGCTGGAGGGCGAGGCGGCACGAGCGCTCGGCGCCGTCGCCGTCTCCGAGCCGACGCCGCTGCCTGGCGGCGCCTCGCGGGCGCTCTGGTCCTTCGACGCGCGGCTGCCCGGTGGGGAGGAGGTGCCGCTGGTCCTGCTGGTGACCAAGGGCACCGCCGAGCGCGAGTGGGAGGCGCTGACTGCCGCCCACCGCCGCGGCGTCCCGGTCGCCGAGCCGCTCTGGCGCAGCGCCGGCGGCGAAGGGTTGGTGATGCGCCGGCTCGAGGGCGAGGCGATCCCGCCGCGGATCTTCCGCGACGGGCGCTTCGAGGGCGCCCGCGAGCGGGTGCTGCCGCAGCTGGCGGCGGCGCTGGCGTCGATCCACGCGATCCCGTTGGAGGCGGTGCCGGCGGTGCCGGTCCGCGCCGGCGCCGAGGCCGAGTTGGACGCGATCGAGGCCGAGCTCGACCGCTACGGCGACCCGCACCCGGCCCTGGAGCTGGGTCTGCGCTGGCTGCGCCGCGAGGCGCCGCCGGCCCGCGCCCCGGCCCTGGTCCACGGCGACTGCCGCATGGGCAACCTGCTGGTCGACGAGCGCGGGCTGGGCGCCGTGCTCGACTGGGAGCTGGTCCACGGCGGCGACCCGGCCGAGGACCTCGGCTGGCTCTGCGCCCGCACCTGGCGCTTCGGCCGCGACGAGCTCCCCGCCGCCGGCCTCGGCTCGCGAGAGGAGCTGCTCGACGCCTACCGCGAGGCCGGCGGAGCGGAGATCTCCGAGCAGGAGCTGTATTACTGGGAGGCGCTCGCCAACCTGCGCTGGGGCGTGCTCACCCTGCGCCAGCTGCACGAGCACCTCTCCGGCGTGCGACCGTCCCTCGAGCTCGCTGCGATCGGCCGCCGCACCTGCGAGGCCGAGTGGGACCTGTTGGAGATGATCCCGTGACGCAAGATCGTCCCGACGCCCACGAGCTCCTAGCGGCGCTGGAGCGCTACCTGCGCGACGAGTTACTCGGCGCCGTCCCGGCCGAGAACCGCTTCGGCGTCCGCGTCGCCGCCAACGTCTGCGCCATCCTCGCCCGCGAGGCCGAGCCGCTCGCCCCCGATCGCAGTGAGCAAGCCGCCCTTGCAGCCGCCATCCGCGCCGGCGAGCACGACGACCGCCTCCCGCAGCTAGCGGCTCAGCTCGGCCCCGAAATCGCCGCCAAGCTCGCCATCGCCCATCCCGGCTGGAGCGCTCCTGCCTTTAGTAGCCCAGAGGGCGACAAAGGACAGGAGCGCTCATGACTTTTGTCACCCAGGGGGTTACAAAAGTCATGAGCGCGGCAGGACTAGGAGCGCAGGCCGGCGAGGAGGATGCCGGCGATCTGGGAGCCGAGCTCCTCGGGGGAGAGGGGGCCCTGGGGCTGGTACCACTTGTAGGTCCAGTTGGCGGCGCCGAGCAGGGTGTTGACGAAGATGGCCGGCGTCGTCGTCAGCGTGAACTCGCCCGCCGCCTCGCCGGCGGCGACCACCTCCAGCAGCGTCTCCTCGTATTCGTGGCGGACGCTGATCAGCCGCGCCTGCTGGCGGGCGGGCAGCTCGGCCTCCTCCTCGAAGAAGATCCGCAGCAGCTCGCGGTTGCGGCAGGTGTAGGCGACGCGGTCGGCGATCAGGTCGGCGAGCGCGTCGAGCGCCGAGCCCTCGCTGGCGGCGATCCGCCGCGCCGCGATCACGCTCTCGCGGAGGACGTCCTCGTAGAGCTCGATCAGCACCTCCTCCTTGGAGGCGACGTAATGGTAGAGCGAGGCCTTGCCCATGCCGAGGCGGGCGGCGATGTCGGCCATCGAGGCGGCCCGGTAGCCGCGCTCGGAGAAGACCGCGACCGCCGCCT
>WUUC01043781.1_pt1 | contig 11655 bp, 11 predicted proteins | sample 6278441 | NCBI WGS metagenome assembly WUUC01 (sample SAMN13675441, study PRJNA597444) | soil metagenome | isolation source: soil | place: USA: Washington | collected 2017-10 | reverse complement strand
GCGATACGGCTCTTCGCGCGCGTAATCCTTTGCTCCATGGCTGCCTCGCTCACCACGAATGCGCGGGCGATCTGCCTGATCGACAGGCCGCAGACGATGCGCAGCGCGAGCGCGATCTGCTGCACTGCCGGCAGCTCGGGATGGCAACAGACGAACAAGAGGCGCAGGATGTCGTCACGGTAGTGGCCGTCGTCGAGCCGCTCGGCGAGCGCCATCTCTGCGTCGTCCAGGTTCGAGATCACCTCTTCCGCCGGCAGATCGCAAAATTTGCTGCGTCGTCTTGCACCGTCGATGGCAGCGTTGCGTCCCACGAAGATGAGCCATGCTGCGGGATCGCGCGGCGGTCCGTTGCGCGGCCAGTGTTGCAGCGCCGACAGGCACGCCTCCTGGAAAGCCTCCTCTGCGCTGTCGAGATCGCGGAAGTAACGTAAGAGCGCACCCAGCGTTCGAGGGCGTGCCGATCTCAGGGCAGTATCGATCCAGGTGAGGTCAGTCATGTGGCCAGGCTCCCCGGCCTGAAGACGGCCATCGGGCGGATCTCGTAGCCGCCCATCGAGCTGCTGGCGCGGCCCAGCTCCCGCGCGGCTTCGATCGCTTCATCGAGCGATGCACACTCGACCACGAAGAAGCCGAGAAGCTGCTCCTTGGTCTCGGCGAAGGGTCCGTCGAGCACCAACGTCTCGCGCCCTTTGCGCACGGTGGTCGCTGTCGTCGTCGGCAGCAGACGTGCAACGGGCCCAAGCCTGCCCTGACTGGCGAGCTTCTGTTGCACCAGCTCGAGCTTGGCGATGGCGGCATCGTCCTCCTCCTTGGTCCAGGAGCCGACGATGTCTTCGGAGTCGTAGCAAAGGATGGCGTAGAGCATGGGGTCGTTCCTCGTCTTTCTTAGGACGAACGAGTAGCCCGCGGGCGACAGCGCGTCCGCTGAAAAATGGTCCGCGCGGCGCGGCGGCTCACGCGCGAGGACGCAGCGCAGCGAGTGCGCGCAGTCGGTTGTCGCGCAGAAAGAGGCCGCCCCAAACCAGCACAGCGATATAGATCGGGAACAAGGTGTGGCTGAAGAGGGGACTCTCGACGCGTACATGGGTCGCGATCGCGCCACCCAGGTAGCCGGTCAGCAAGATGGCACCCAGGACGGATGTGCGCGGGACCACGTATGCAACGACGCAGACCAGCTCAATGAGCCCGATGCCGAGAACCGTGCTGGCGGGATACCCGAGCTGCGTGGTTGCCTCCATGGCGGGAGCCAGTTGCAGCAGCTTGCTGACGGTGTCGAACGCGAAAAACAGTACCGCCAGAGTGCCGAGGGCGCGTCCCGTCCACAGCCTCTTCTTCGAGCTAGGAACCGTCCATGAATTCGTTGGGGAATACGGCACAGCGCCCGCCCGGGTGTTGTCTGCCGTGGAAATGGTGGCTTGCATCGTCGAGCCTCCTTCTGGGTCCAAAGGCGTGGTGAATCCCTGCCTCTATCGGCACGACGCACAGCGGCGCCCGAAATCGACACGTCGCGTAGTTTTTTTTGCGCGACGAACATGCAGCGGCGTGCGCCTTGCCCAGGCGGCGCATGCGCTTGCGCGGGGGGCCCGGCGAGCCCCATCGTAGAAGTGGACGTCACGCGATCGATTCACGACGCAGGGTGAGCGCGATGGCACGGCTGGTCGTATTTCTGCTGTCGGCGAGTGTCGGTTGCGCGCACGGTGAACCGGCGGTTGTCAGGCCGCTCCCGCCGCCGAAGCAGGACGTTTCGCGGGAAGAGGTACGCCTACTCGGCAAGCGCCACTGCGGAACGTGCCACCAAGGTTCGATCGCAAGTGCGAAGCCAGCCGCGCTGGCAGTGTTCGATCTCGACAAGGAGTGCTGGAGCTCGCGCATGAGCAGCGCCCAGCTTCAGGGCTTCTTCGAGCGCATGAACGGTGAGCTCGACGACGTGACGCGCCCGCGCGTCCAGGCCTTCGTGGCACGCGTGCTTGCGCGACGCGCGCACGGCTCCGCGCCGTGAGGAGCCGTGCGCTACTCGATCTCCTTGGCATACGTCATGACCAGATACATGACTGCGCCATCGTGGCCCGGATTGTCGTAGCTGTGCTCGACGTCCGCGCGGAACAGGACCGCATCTCCCTTGCCGAGCACGTGCTCTTCCCCGTGCACGCGGATTACCGCGCGTCCGCTCGTGACAACCAGGTTTTCCGTGGTTCCAGGGGGATGTGCCGTAGCGATCTCCCGCCCACCGGGTGCGAGCGTGAGCTCGTAGAACTCGCTGCGACGCGGTCCTCGGCCGAACGGGAAAAGCGGCCGCGACACGAAGCTACCGTCGGCGCTGGTCAGACGCGCGCCGCCCTGCTGGCGCACCACGATGGTCGTACTCTCGCCGTCGCCTCCGAGCAGTGCGCTGAACGGAATCTGCAGCGCGGTAGCGATGCGCCAGAGCAAGTTGATGGTGGGAGCGCTCTGCGCGAGCTCGATCTGACCCAACATGGCGCGGCTCACGCCCGACGCGCGCGCCAGCCGCTCGAGCGAAAAACCCTTGCGCGTGCGCAGCCGTCGCAGATTGGCTGCGACGGCAGGCAGCACGTCGTGGGTGGGAGCGGTCATCCTCGGCCCGAGGTCCGAAGCTTGTGGGTTCTGCGTCATGTCCAGGGTACGCCTTTCGGATAGACGCCGCCTCGCAAGAGGCGTGCAAAGTGGGCTTTGCGCCAAAGGCCCAGCATGCGTCGTCTACCGCGGAAATACCCTGGCTCGGCCCAGGGAATATGCTGGCAGCTTTGATCTGCGCGTGCCCCGATGAGCGCTCGAAACGACGTCGACGGGCTCGGCCTGGTCTCTTCCTGCGGCGCTCTATCTAGATGAGCCAGCTGCTCTGAAGCTGCTTGAGCACCGCCACCAGCGCGTCGATGTCTTCGCGGGTGTTGTACAGCGCCAGCGACGGGCGAACGGTGCTCTCCAGGCCGAAGCGGCGCAGCGCGGGCTGGGCGCAGTGGTGGCCGGCGCGCACCGCGATGCCCTCCTTGGCGAGCGCGGCACCGACCTGTTCGGTGCTGAGCCCGTCCATCACGAACGACATGACGCTGGCCTTTTCCTTGGCGGTGCCGATGGGTCGCAGCTTGGGCACCTCGAGCAGCTTGGCAGCGCCGTATTGCAGCAACTCGTGCTCGTAGCGCGTCACGTTTTCCATGCCCACCTGTTCCAGGTAGTCGATGGCGGCGCCGAGGCCCACCGCGTCTGCGATGTTTCCGGTGCCTGCCTCGAAGCGCATCGGCGCCGCGTGGTAGACCGTCTTCTCGAAGGTGACGTCCGCGATCATGTTGCCCCCGCCTTGCCATGGCGGCATCGCATCGAGCACTTCGGACTTGCCGTAGAGCGCCCCGATGCCAGTGGGGCCGAACAGCTTGTGGCCGGAGAATACGTAAAAATCGCAGTCGAGCGCCTGCACGTCCACGCGCAGGTGCGAGACGGCTTGCGCGCCATCCACGAGCACGCGCGCGCCGTAGCGATGAGCGATGTCGACCATGTCTTTGACGGGTGTGATCGTGCCGAGTGCGTTCGAGACCTGGGTGAGCGAAGCGAAGCGCGTGCGCGCCCCAAACAGCTTCTCGTACTCGTCGAGCAGGATCTGTCCGGAATCGTCCACGGGCGCGACTTTCAGCTTGGCGCCGGTCTGCGAGCACAACAGCTGCCAAGGCACGATATTGGAGTGGTGCTCGAGCCACGTGATGACGATCTCGTCACCCGCGCGCAGGTTGCGGCGCCCCCAGCTCTGCGCCACCAGGTTGATGGATTCGGTCGTCCCACGGGTGAACACGATGTCATGGACCGACGGCGCGCTGAGAAAGCGCCGCACCTTCTCGCGCGCGGCTTCGTATGCATCGGTCGAGCGCGCTGCCAGCGTGTGTGCGCCGCGATGGATGTTCGAGTTCTCGTGCGCATAGAAATAGGCGAGACGGTCGATCACGCTCTGCGGTTTGTGCGTGGTCGCTGCGTTGTCCAGCCAGATCAGCGGCTTGCCGTTCACGCGCTCGGACAGGATGGGAAAGTCGCGGCGCAAGGAAGCCGCATCGAACTGCCGTCCGACGACGCCGGATAGTGAGGGCAGCGCGCGTGTATCGTGCAGGTAGCTCGCGGGCGCTGCGCGCTGGCCTGCCGACCCTGCCGCGATCGCCGGGGCCAGTGTGGTCGTGCCGGGCACGGCGGACTCGAAGCTCGGCACGCGCGTCTCCGTCCCGTTCAGGCGCTGCATGGCGTCGCGCGCGTGCTCGAGGAAGTACAGCGAGGAGTTGCCCGGGTCCGTGGTTGCCGGCGACGGCACGTCGAAGCGGCGCGTTTCGGAGGAGCTCCACACTGGCGCATGGGGTGGGCTGCCGCCCGGTTGGTTACCGCGGGCGGCAGCATCGTAGCCCGGAGGGCTGAAGAGACGCTCGGTGCCGGTGCCAGCCATGCCCGTGGTAGCCGAATTTGCAGCGCCCGCCCGCGGTGCCACCGCCACGCCGGGAGAGTCGCCGAGGTTCTCGAAGTTTTGCTCGTGCGCGAACCCGCGCGCGTCGATCGCCTGCATTCCGCGGCGGAAAAGCTCGTTGGCGAGCGCGCCGAGTGCTTGCGTGTCTAGGGGCGACGCAGGGCCGCTCCCGAGCAGAGCGCCGGGATCGAACCCGGCGAGCTCCAGATCGGAGCTGGGCGCGGCGTCGTTGCCATCACTTGTACTCATGATAGTTGCCCACGTCGACGTTCTCGAGCACACCGAGCGCATCGGGTGTCAGGACAGCTGCCGAGCAGTACAGCGAGACCAGGTACGACGCCACCGATGCCTGGTCGATACCCATGAAGCGCACCGAAAGTCCGGGCGACTGCTCGCCAGGCAGGCCCGGCTGAAACAGTCCCACCACGCCCTGCTTTTTCTCGCCCACGCGGAGCAGCAGGATGTTCGTCTTGCCGCTGCCGGCGGGCGAGTCGCCCGCGATGGAGAGCTTGTCACAGGGCACCAGGGGCAGGCCGCGCCAGGTCAGGAACGGCGACCCGAACAGCGTGACGGTGGGCGGTGGTACGCCGCGGCGCGTGCACTCGCGGCCGAACGCGGCGATGGCGCGCGGATGGGCCAAGAAGAAAGCCGGCTCCTTCCACACGCGTGCGATCAGCTCGTCCAGATCGTCTGGAGTGGGAGGCCCTTTGCGGGTCGACACGCGCATACCCGGGCTGACATTGTTGAGCAGACCGTAGTCCTCGTTGTTGACGAGCTGATCCTCCTGGCGCTCCTTGACGGCCTCGATGGTGAGCCGGAGTTGCTCGCGGACCTGATCGAACGGGCTGCTGAACAGGTCGGCGACGCGCGTGTTGACCTTGAGCACCGTGGAGATGGCGCTGAGCGTGTACTCGCGCGGCTTTTGCGCGTAGTCGACGAAAGTCGCGGGCAGCTCGACCTCGCCGTCCACCGCGCAGGCGACCTCCACCGGATGTTCCGAGTTCACGCGATTGACGCGAAGCACGCCCGCCTCGAGCGGCTTCCACTGCAGCAACATGGTGAGCCAGCGCGGCGTGATCGCCGGCTGCTGGACGTGAGTCTTGGTGGTGTTGGCTAACTTGCGCGCGCCCGCGCTACTCAGGGCTTGGTTCGACATGACTCTCCTCGATCGGAATCGCCAACAACGCGCGCCGACTCGTGGCGATGCTGGCTACGATGCCTCCGGGAGATAGCTTCTGAAGGGAGAGCGTCACGCAGAGAGTGCAAACGGCTCTACGAATCCTCTGCCATGGCGGAGGACCGTCCGTTCGTTCGAGTACGCTCTGACCAAACTTTGTTGCGCTCTTTGTTTCCCCAGATGCTCAGGGCGACTTCGCGTAGCTGGGCGCCGCTTCGCGCACCACTTGCGTGTTGCTGGCGGCGCTCCTTCCGCTTCGGCAAGCACAGCGCTCTTCGTGCGCCACTGAGCGCAGCACCTCTTCGATGTGCCGGCCACAGCCGGCGTAAGTAGGCCTCCCGCAGGTCTCACATTGAATGCGTCTGCACATCGATTCCCCCCTTTGCGAAGCTCACTGGGGGGCGCATCTGCACGGCTGATGCCAAGCTCGGAGCAGCTGCGGAATGCATGGCGTGCGTGCTCGATATCCGGGGAGTTTCCAGCAGCGCACGTAGCCCATCGGCGTTGTTACGCTGCCGGTCCGCACCGGCAGGGAGCCTTGACCAGGAGATCCCACGGCAAACGCCCAGCACATCTCACGGCCCAGCGTCGCGGTCCGCGATGGGCGCGGGCGGTGCTCGCGTTAGATCCCAGCACCCTCGTCGAACTCGTCCTGGTGCGGGCGCGCCTGGGTCACGTGGCTGCAGGGTGGCAGACTGTGCGTTACCCACACATTGCCTCCGATCGTGGAACCTCGGCCAATGGTGATGCGGCCTAGAATGGTTGCCCCCGCGTAGATGACGACGTCGTCTTCGACGATGGGATGGCGCGCTCTGTTCTTGATGGCGGCGCCGTGCTCGTCGCGAGGGAAGTTGCGGGCTCCGAGGGTGACGCCTTGATACAGCCGCACGCGCTTACCGATGACTGCCGTCTCGCCGATGACCACGCCGGTGCCGTGGTCAATGAAGAAGCTGTCGCCGATCTGCGCGCCGGGATGGATGTCGATTCCAGTGTTCGCATGGGCGATCTCGGCGACGATGCGCGAAAGGAGCCCCGCCCCCAGCCGATACAACTCGTGTGCCAGGCGATGGTGCATGATGGCAGTGATGCCCGGATAGCAGAAGATGACTTCGGAACGGCTCTGCGCCGCGGGGTCCGCCTCGAATGCAGCACGGATGTCCAGCTCCAGTGCGCCGCGCACGCGCGGCAGGCTGTGGGCGAACTCTCGGGTCAGCGCGCGCGCCTGCGAAGCGAGGCTGGCAGCGTCGCGCGCCGCAAAGGCGGGGGAGTAGCGAAGGGCGCGCGCGAGCTGCTCTTCCAGGGCGCCCAGAGTCTGGAGGAGGGTGCTCCCCACAAAGGCGTCGATGCCCTCGTCGCCGGAGTCGAGACCACCGAAGTGAGACGGAAACAGAGCCGCGCGCAGATCTTTGACGATGCCGACGAGCACGTCATGAGCCGGCCTCTTGCGTCGGTCCGCCTCTTCGACGTGCCAGGCGCTCTGGATGCCGCGGGCCTTGCGCAGTTCATGCACCAGCCAATCCAAATGCCAGGGCGGATCGCCGCTCGGCTCGGGCGGCTGGGCGGCCTTGACTGCGTCGAACGTGCCACTCACGATGTGTGCTCCGGCCTGTCTCCCATTCCCGCCCGGCGCGCTCTGCTCGTCCATGCTGTCCATCGTGTCCATCATGTCCATCGTGTCTGCATGCTGCATACCAACTTGGACTCAGCTTGGCCTGGTCACAACGGCATGAGCGCGCCTGCTTGCAGTGCTTGCGCGGCGCGAGCCCTGCTGGACTACGGCACCGCACCGGAGATCGCGTAATCCTCGCGGCCGCGGGGCGGGTGCATCCGCGGCGTTGGCGCTCGTCAACATACGGGCGAGTATTCCTGGTCGCGCCGCACTTGCGGCTGCACCGGCCTCGACCGCGAGCCCTTGACGGTATCTCCGGTGCGGTGCACTAGCTGAGCCATGCCGCCGAACAGCAGCAGCCCGCATGTGCTCAGCGCGTGCCAGGCCATCGTCGCGCGCTGCGCACGCAGCGAAGTGTCGCCCGAGGTGGCCGTCATGGAGCTCTTGATCGCCAGCGAGGATGCGCACGTGGTGGAGCAGGTGGTCGGCGCGGAGGCGCTTGCCACGGACGGCGGACCCCTCGCCAGGCTGCGCGACGTATGGACGGAAAACCGCGCGCAGTGCGGGCGCCTTGCGGAGCTCTTGCGCGCGCAGGAACTGCCTTTGCAGCCGGACGCTTCGCTCACCGCCAGGCTTGAGCATTGCCGCCGGCTCTTCGACGCTTTGGTCAAGCACTCGGAGGAGGCGAGCGTCGCCCTGTATTCGCTCGGCAACCCAGAGATCCTCGCGGCCGCCACGCGCGAGATCGTCGCGCTGCTTCGGCGTCTCTCGCTGCTCTCGGAAGACACACGCGCGCTGGACATCGGCTGCGGCATTGGCCGCATGGAGACCGCGCTGGCACCGCACCTCGCGCACATCCACGGCATCGACCTTGCGGGGGAGATGGTGGCCACCGCGCAGCGGCGCTGCGCAAAGCTCGAGAACGTGCAGATTTCGCTGTGCTCGGGCCGCGACCTGGCAGGAGTTGCGAGCGGCTCGAAGCAGCTGGTGCTCGCCGTCGACAGCTTCCCCTACGTGTTTCAAGCGGGGCCGGAACTCGTGAACAGCCTGTTCGCCGAGGCTTTCAGGGTGCTTGCACCCGGGGGCTACTTCGTGATCTTCAATTTCTCGTACCGCGACGATCTCGCGCGCGACTGTGCCGAGGTTGCGGAGCTCGCGGCGCAGCACGGCTTTTCCGCCAAGGCTCTCGGTGAGCGACCGTTTCAGCTGTGGAATGGGGCGCTGTTCTTGCTGCAGCGCGGCGGCACGAGCTAGCTGGCGGACTCTTCGTCGTCCCACCACTTGGATAGACTCTCCGTGGGGCGCCGCGGCTGGTTCTGGTAATGGGAGACATCGTTGAACAGCATCAGCCGCGCGCGCACGGCGTCGCGAAAGTCGAGCACGTTCAAGCAGGCGGGCGACTGATCGAGCCGGTCGCGGTAGCCACGCGCATCGAAGCCGAGCAGGCTGGAGATCACCAGGCGCAGCGTCGCCTTGTGAGACACCACGAGCACCGTCTGACAGGTGTGTGCGACCACGATCTCGCGAACTACGGGCAGTGCGCGCGCGAGCACGCTCAAGCCCGACTCGCCGCCCTCGGGCGCGAACGTGAACGGGTCGCTCTCCCAGGTCCGGTATTCCTCGGGGTAGCGCTCTTCGACGTCACGCCGCGTCAGCCCTTCCCAGTGTCCGTGGCTAATTTCTTTGAGTCCGTCACGCTCAGCGATGGGCAGGCGCAGCGGAGTGGCCAAAATGCGCGCCGTCTCCAGGGTGCGGCTCAATGGGCTGGCGTAGATCGCTTCGATCGGCTCCAGCGCCAAACGCTCCGCCAGCCGGCGGACCTGAAAGCGACCCTCCTCGGACAGATCGACGCCGATGGCGCCCGCAAAGCGGTCTTCGGCGCTGAGCTGGGTGGCGCCGTGGCGCACGAGGAGCAGGCGTGTGACGGAAGGATGCTTCATTGCGATCTCCTGGCCAGATCTTTCGCCAATCCGGCGCATATGGCTACGCAAGAATGGTGAACGATTTCTCGATCCACGCTGGGCGGCTCCAGGCGCGTCGCTTGGAGCGTGCACGACTAGCTGGCTCGGCTCTCAGCGCCAGCGGCGGCGCTGTGCGCCGAGGTGGCGGGGGCGCCAGTGCCTGGCTTGGTGTGCGGCGACATAATCGCGTCGCGCGAACAAGTTGACGAGCAGAACGCCGGCGAGAAAGCCGCCCACGTGAGCCCAGAAGGCGACGCCACCCTCGCCCGTTGCGCCCAGCCCTCCGACAACCTGCAGCAGCATCCAGTAGCCCAGCATCACCCAGGCCGGCAGTGCAAAGGAGGTGACGAAGAAGCCGAGCGGCACCAACGTATACACGCGCACGCGCGGGTACAACCAAACATAGGCGCCCATCACGCCGCCGATCGCGCCAGAGGCGCCGACCATCGGGATGACCGAATCAGGATCTGCGAGCACCTGGGCCAGCGCCGCGGCCACCCCGCACAGCAGATAGAACACCAGAAAGCGCATGCGCCCCATCGAGTCTTCGACGTTGTTTCCGAATAGCCACAGAAACCACATGTTGCCGATCAGATGCAGCCAGCTTCCGTGCAGGAACATCGAGGCGATGATGTGCTCTGGCGCGCGGCCCGGATCCACGAGACAGGCCAGGTCTTGGCTCATCGCAAAGCCCGTCCCCGGCCTCGCGCGCAGGGTGAGCTCGCCCGGGATGAGGCCAAAGTTGCACACCGAGGCGGCCACGGCGAGAGCTGCGCCCGCACCTTGCACCAGGATCCAAACCAGTACGTTCGTGGCGATCAAGGCCAGGGTGAGAATCGGGGTGTGGACCGTCTCGTTTTCGTCGCGATAAGGAATCACCCGGATAACGTACGCCAAGTTCGCCGAGACTCCACGCGACCGGTGTTCGACCCAGGCGTGGCCAACTGCGTTTCGAACGCGCGGCGCCGGGCGGTCTGAAGGCTCTAATGCATGGGCCGTTCAGCCGCCGAAGTGGCGGCGGACGATCGCCTCGAGCGCAGAACGCTGCTGCTTCACGCTCTGCGCTAGCGCCAGTTGGCTTTGCGCGCGCGCCAAGTTGTGCTCGCTGCGCGAGGCGAACTTCTCTGGGTTCCAGCCGAAGTAACTCTCGTGCAGGGCGTCCGCGCAGAAACGCGAGGCCAGCTCGAGGGCGATGGTCTCCACTGCCGGCACCAGCGCGGCGCGCTCGTCGACAGTGAGCAGCGTGCGCGCGCCGGACGCATAGCCTTCGATGCCGGCGGCGAACAGGTCGGCACGAAACGTCACCCGTACTGCGTCTTCGCCCGCCGGGTTGCACCAGGAGCGGAAGGCGTCGCCCATCTCCACGGGAATGGTAAGACTGGCCAGTGTGTCGAGATCGACCAGGGCGAGCGCTCGGTCGTGCGTCTGGTTGAACAGCACGTTGGAAATCTTCAAGTCCCCGTGTACGAGTCGCTTGGGAAGTTGCGGCAGCGGCTCGAGCTCGTCGGCGCTGCGCGCGATCAACGCGGCGATGGGCGCGATAGCGTCGTATTGCGGATGGCTTGAAAACGCCGCCAGCGCGAGGCGCATGTGCTCGATGTGGGCGGGGGTGTCGTGCACGCCCGGGCGACTGAAATGGAAGGTGTGCTGAAGATCGCTCAGTGCGTGATGAAAGCGCGCCACGAGCTGGCCGGCGCTGCGCGCGGTCTCGGGGTGTTGCACCGTCGTCAGGGTGTGTCCGTCGAGCCATGTCAACATGCGCCAGACTGCACCCGCTGCGTCCGTGGTCCAAAGCGTGCCCGCGCTGGTTTCGAGCAGACGCGGCGTCGCCAGTCCCTTGCGGGCCAGGTGCGCCGTAATCACGTCGATGTCGAGGTGCACGCTGGGTTGAAAGACCGGATGGACGCGCTGCAGCACGGCGCGCCGCCCCGCCTCCTCCACCAGAAAAGTCTGATTGATCAGGCCGCCGGCGAGCGGGCGCAGTGTGCTGGCCGAGGAAAACGCGTAGGCGGCGAGGATCGGCGCGAGCGCGGCGTTCATGACTTGCCCATTAGCATGTCTGGCGCACGGCAGCCGAGCCGAGCAGCGTCCCGTTTCGGGGTTCGCCGTCGGAGATCTGGTGCCGCTTCCGATAGGCGTTGGTTCAGCTCGGCCAGCGAGCGACGGCCAGCTGCCACGAGCATCGGGCGCTGCTTGGCGCGATGCCGACCACCTCCAAGGCAAAGTGAGAAAACGCCTGCGACGTGTCGATCTCGCGCAGGCTCGCTCGTCGTCTTCCTAGATGGCGGATTTCAGGCCCATCTCGGGTTTCGAGAGCACTGCTCCAGCCAGACAGGAGGTCGACATGTTGCGCGAGAACAAGAACATCGCCTCCCAGGGGCGAGCCGCCAGGTTGGGTGTGGGCGGCGGCGGTTGCGGCCGCTTCTTGCGGCGTCTCTTGGCACCGAAAGTGGGCCTG
>WUUC01125924.1_pt1 | contig 11658 bp, 6 predicted proteins | sample 6278441 | NCBI WGS metagenome assembly WUUC01 (sample SAMN13675441, study PRJNA597444) | soil metagenome | isolation source: soil | place: USA: Washington | collected 2017-10 | reverse complement strand
ATCTTGTTTCATACAACGAAAAGCACAACGATGCTAACGGTGAAGAGAACAAGGACGGCGAAAATCATAACCGTTCATGGAACTGCGGTGCAGAAGGGGAAACATCAGACACTGCGATATTGTCGTTGCGGCTTAAGCAGAAGCGAAATTTACTCGTTACGTTAATGCTTTCGCAGGGCATACCCATGCTCTCCGCTGGCGACGAACTCGGAAAGACGCAACTCGGGAATAACAACGCATACTGCCAGGACAACGAGATCTCCTGGATAAACTGGAATGAAACCGATCACGAGCTGCTTCAGTTCGTATCGTCATTAATCATGTTCAGGAAGAACCACCCGGTTTTTTGCCGGAGAAAATGGTTTCAGGGACAGATGGTGAAAAGAAGAGGCCTGGACGACGTGAAATGGTTTCAGCCCGCAGGTGAAGAAATGACGGACGAGCAATGGCAAACGTCCATGGCCAGATCGCTTGGTGTGTTTTTGAATGGTAAAGCACTTCTGATGGTGGACGATCAGGGTCAAAAAATTATTGACAGTTCTTTCTACCTCTTGTTCAATGCCCACCATGAGCCCGTCGAATTCAAGCTGCCGCCACAGCAGTATGCAAAGCAATGGTACAAGGAAATTGATACAGCGATGATCGACGCCGGGCATGATACATCGTTCGAGGCAGGCCAAAATATTATGGTCGTCGAGCGCTCAATCCTGGTTCTTAATTCCCGCAAGTCATGAACAGGATTGATCCATCGGCAAGATCTATCGGTGCGATAGCCGCTTTGGATGGGATTGAACTTGCATTCAGGGTGTGGGCTCCTGACAACAAATCGGTTAGCCTGTATTTTCCTGAGCGGGAGTTTCAAGTATTGTTAGAACGACGTGGGTTTGGATATTGGTTAACAAATGAGTGGACACCATGTGATGGAGAGCTGTACTGGGTAGTATTGGATGACGGACGTTTCGCTGATCCGGCATCACTTTCTCAGCCGCAGGGAACCACGGGCCCTTCACAAGTAATAGACGTGAACAAATTCAAGTGGACAGACGCACAATGGAGTAACCCTTCACTTGAGCAATATATTATCTATGAGCTCCATACCGGAACATTTACACCTGAGGGTACTTTTGCCGGTATTGCCTCAAGGTTAGATCACTTGATCGAACTCGGCATTACCGCGATCGAAATAATGCCGGTCGCACAGTTTCCGGGAAGTAGAAATTGGGGATATGATGGCGTGTTCCCTTTCGCAGTTCAAAATAGCTACGGTGGCGCGCGAGAACTTCAAGAGTTGATTGATGCATGTCATGCGAGAGGAATAGCGGTGATCCTTGATGTGGTCATCAACCATATGGGGCCGGAAGGGAACCACCTGGGCCAATTCGGTCCGTACTTTACTGATAAGTATAAAACGCCATGGGGCAGCGCAATCAATTTTGACGATGCGGGATGCGATGGTGTCCGGAAATATTTTATCGAGAATATTTTGATGTGGTTTCGCGATTTCCACATCGATGCCATCCGGCTGGACGCCGTTCATGCTATCTGTGATTTTAGCGCAGAGCATCTTCTGGCTGAGATCAGGAGATACACAGACCAATTAATGAAGACTACGGGGAAAGTTCATTATCTCATTGCCGAGTGTGACCTTAACGACCCTAGGTACATCCGGCCATTGGAACAAAATGGTTATGGCATGCATGCCCAATGGATCGATGAATTCCATCATGCACTTCGTGTGTCAGGCGGCCAGGAACGTTCCGGTTATTACAGCGACTTCAACGGAGTTGATCACCTGGCAAAAGCATTTTCATCTGCTTACGTGTATGACGGCATTTTTTCTACGCACCGCAATAAAACTTTCGGTAGAGTGGCGGACGGCTTATCCGGGCACTCGTTTGTCGTGTTCTCGCAAAATCATGATCAGGTTGGCAACCGTATGCTCGGCGAAAGAACGAGTGTGCTCGTGGATTTTGAAATGCTGAAATTAATGGCTGTCGCGGTTTTGATAAGTCCTTTTATCCCATTGCTATTTATGGGAGAAGAGTACGGTGAAACAAACCCATTTCTATATTTTATCAGTCACAATAGTCAGGAACTGGTGGACGCCGTGAGAAAAGGGCGAAAAAAGGAGTTCGAGTATTTTTTCAGCGGCAATGAATTCCCCGATCCTCAATCGGAGGAAGTGTTCAATAAATCGAAGCTGTCATGGGATCGCATTTCAGCTGATACAAACCAGAAGCTATTCGATTTATATAAATATATTATCCGGCTACGCAAAGAGACGCCTGCACTCAGGACGATGGACAGAAACCGAATTACGGCAGATCGTATTTCGGAAGGTATGATCTCGGTTATCAGGAGACATGACAAAGGAGATGTTCATTGCTATCTGAATTTTTCTTCGGGACAACAGGTCATTCCAATAAAAGACCCGGCCGGGTTCCGATTGTTACTTCGCACGTCTGATGTGCGATGGGGGGGCGACGGATTTGGGGAAGTATTTTCTTCAGGCGGTATTGTGTTAGAAAAACACGCTGCTGTTATTTTGTTAAGCGATCATGTATAACCCGGTATCCACGATTCGACTACAGTTCAATGTCAATTTCACCTTCAGTGACCTTGAGCGATGTATTCCTTTCATTTCATGGCTGGGAATAAGAACAATCTATGCTTCGCCTATATTCCGGTCTGTTCCGGGAAGTTTGCACGGCTACGATGTCACCAATCCTTGTGAGATCAACCCTGAGCTAGGAACTGAAATTCAGTTTCGCTTGCTTGTTTCCACGCTCAACGAAAAGGGTATTGGATGGATACAAGACATTGTTCCCAATCACATGGCATTTCATCAAACGAACGATTGGCTGATGGATGTTCTGGAGAATGGTGCCGCTTCCGATTATGCTACTTTTTTTGACACTTCCTTTGCCGATCCGTTTTTCCGGGGCAAGTTGGTAGTACCTGTCCTCGACGCGTCGGTACAGGATGCAATTGATGACGGAAAATTGAAGGTAATTCATGACCGGAAATTTTATCTGGAGTATTCTGGAAACCGGTTTCCGATGAATAAGCAATCCATTGCGATGCTTAATGAAGACCTCGCTTCGGTTAACTCAGACAGCACGTTGTTGCATCAACTCGTGGAGCTTCAGCATTACCGGTTGTGCGATTGGCGCGAGACGAACAAGCAAATCAATTACCGTCGTTTCTTTACTGTCAACAGCCTCATTTGCCTTAACATGCAATCGCCTGAAGTATTTAGAAAGCATCACCGGCTGATCCAATCGTTCTTGCACGACGGGCTCTTTTCCGGACTGCGTGTCGATCATATCGACGGTTTGCTTGATCCTCAAGCTTACCTGGCAGAGCTCCGGCAACTCTGTGGCCCCGGCATCTATATTAATATAGAGAAGATCCTCGAACCTGACGAAAAATTGGCCATTTCGTGGCCTGTTCAAGGCACCACCGGCTACGATTTCCTTGCAACAATGAATAACCTGTTTACCCACCGCGCTGCAGAGCACCAGTTCGACAGCTTTTATAAGGAACTGGTGGGAGCGGGCGGTTCGATTCAAAAGCAGATCCGTCGAAAGAAGGCGGAAATTCTTTTTAACAATATGGCCGGGGAATTGGACAATCTCTATCACTACTGGATTGCACTCGGTCTTTCACATGATCATCCCCTGTTGAAAAACACCATCGCTGCTTTCCTTATCCATTGTCCATGGTACCGGTTCTACGGCAATTCATTCCCACTTGATGACAGGGAAAAAAAGCTGGTACTCGAAGTCATCGATGATTGCCTGAACGACAAAGGAATTGAAAGTGAAGCGATGTTACTGCAGGAAGTGCTTATTGAGAACCCGGCGAAAAATGATTTGCATTACAACCGCAATGTCCTGGCATTCTATCAGCGGATGATGCAACTGAGTGGTCCTCTGATGGCGAAGGGTGTGGAGGATACATTCATGTATACCTTTACGCGGTTTGTAGCACACAATGAAGTCGGAGACTCGCCCGAAGAGTTCGGAACTTCCATCACTTCATTCCACAGTGCTATGGCGGAACGACAGGCGCATTGGCCATTGGCAATGAGTTCCACAGCAACTCACGACACCAAACGCGGCGAGGATGTGCGCATGCGTTTAAATGTACTCACAGATATTAGTGACGAATGGATAGTATTGGTTCGGGATTGGCTCCGGAGCGGGTTGGAAGAAAGTGAAAGTATCGACAACGGTGAAAAGTATTTGATCTTTCAAACTATCGCCGGTTGCTTTCCAATGGATGGGAATACTGAAGGTTTTCTGGAGCGATTAAAAAATTATTTTATAAAAGCATTTCGTGAAGCAAAACGACACACGGCCTGGGAGAACCCAAAGGAAGATTTTGAGAACGCTGTGAAGGGATATGTCAGCGCACTGATGACCAACAGTTCGTTTCGTGATTCATTACTGCCTTTTGTTCGGAAGGTCATTGACTTTGGGATCATTAACTCGCTTGCGCAAGTGATTTTGAAAATGACATGTCCCGGCGTTCCCGATATTTACCAGGGCAGCTTGTTATGGGACCTGAGCCTTGTAGATCCTGATAACAGACAACCAGTTGATTATGAATTGTTGTCGTCATATCAACCGGAGCTGCAGAACGAACCGGTAACTATTGAATCGCTATGGCATACCAGGAACGATGGTAGAATTAAATTGTGGCTTACCAAGAAGCTTCTTCAGATCCGAAACGAACATGCCGCAGTGTTCAAAGTAGGACGTTATGTGCCTGTGGAAGTGTCTGGCAGGTATAAAAGTAATGTTGTCGCATTTTGTCGCGATCATCAGGATGTCAGGGTACTTGTGATCGTTTCACTTCACCTGGCGCGCGTCGCCAGCGATGCAGACGCTTTGCATGCAATTGACTGGCGTGACACCTTTATCAATTTGCCGCCTGGCTTCCCGGTGGAGTGGACCAGTATGTTAGAAAAATGCGATGGCACTCACAACGGCACCATTCGCATGCACGATATTTTCGGAACGTTACCTTTTGCTGTAGTTGCTTTTAAAAAGGTTAATCACTACCGCAGGGCAGGAGTTCTACTGCCTGTAAGCGCTTTGCCTTCCATATCGCCGGTGGGCGACCTGGGCCCTATGGCGAGAGCGTTCGCTGATTTTCTTTTTCGTAGTGGTCAGAAGGTATGGCAGATGTTGCCGCTAAATGTCGCCGATGATAAAGTTGGATTTTCTCCCTACAGTGCATACTCGGCTGTTGCTGGTAGCCCATTGTTCATTAGTCCCGAAGATCTGGCAGCTGAAGGGCTGTTGTCTGCTGAACACCTTTCTGCCAAGAATTCCAGATTGATTAAGGCAAATGACTTTGCGGCAGCGTATCTGTTAAAGGATAAGTTACTCGGCCTGGCCTGGGAAAACTTCAACTCAAGGCGCCCCGTCGCACTCACTAACGCGTTTCACGATTTTCTTGAGGCAGAGAAACAATGGCTCGACGATTTCGCTACGTTCGAGTTGATTTATCGCAAGGAGAAAAGGCCCTGGACTGACTGGCCGGAAGTTCTAAAACAAAGGGATGAGAAAACGATCGCCGATTTGAAAGCGGATTATCATCACGACTTACAGCGCATTAAGTGGATACAGTTTATCTTTTTCAGGCAGATGCGTGCGCTTCGTGCATACTGTAATGACCGTGGTATTTTGCTTATGGGTGATCTCGCGTTTTATGTTAGCCACAACTCTGCCGACGTTTGGGTTCATAAAGAACTTTTTGAGATCGATATCAATGGTGCGGTGAATGGTATGGCTGGCGTGCCTCCCGATTATTTTAATGCCGACGGGCAGTTGTGGGGCATGCCGGTGTATCGATGGCCGGAAATGCAGAAGCAGCAATATTCCTGGTGGACGTTACGGATAAAAAAGAATATGGAGTTTTTCGATCTTCTTCGACTGGATCACTTCCGCGCTGTTTGTGATTTCTGGTGCGTTCCAAAAGGAGAAACAACAGCAATCAATGGTTTATGGCAGTCCGGCCCGGGTGAAGAAATTTTTTCAAGACTGAAAGAGGAACTTGGTGAAGTGCCATTCATCGCCGAGGATCTGGGCGACATCAGCGAAAAGGTTTATGAGCTGAGGAATAAACTGAACTTCCCGGGAATGAAGGTACTCCAATTTGGTTTCGGCAATGACTTCCCGGCGTCGCCGCATCTGCCACATAACCATTCCAGCAACTTCGTGGTATATACAGGAACACACGATAACAATACATCGAGGGGATGGCACGAGAACGAGCTCACAGCTGCAGGCCGGAATAATTTTGAAAGTTATACTGGTGTCGCTTCAGGAGCGAAGGCGGCTATGCAGCTGATCAGGTTGGCTTATTCATCTGTTGCAGGTACGGCCATTATACCCGTACAAGACATTCTTAATTTACCGGCTGGCGCCAGGCTCAACACGCCTTCAAGTACAAAAGGAAACTGGACATGGCGAATGAAAAGCATTCCAGAGAGCAAAGTAGAGGAAATGCTGTCAGCTCTTTGCCACACATTTGGCCGTTGACGATGAGTGAACGGCTAGTTTGGGATAGCTCAACCATCGTTTATCGGTCTGCATGCAGGATTTTTTGGTCACTCGAACCCCTTTTTTTAACGGGAATGCAGTGTTTTTGATATTTTTTCCGGAATGATGATTTGTATCACTGTTTGCTTGCATCGGGTGCTCTTAAATTGGTTCATGGTTCAGCAAGCCCGTTTTAATTGATACCACCAAACCTGACAGTCTATGGCAATCGCAGTACTTATTGATGATGATGATGACGACCTGTCGCTGTTAAAGGATTCAATAAAAGAAATGACGGAACCTATCGAGTGCCTGACTTTTTCAGATCCAATCGAAGCGATGAGTTTTCTTGGCACTTCCACAGTTCCTGACTTCATTTTCCTGGACATCAACATGCCGATGATGAATGGCATAGAATGCCTGCAACTATTACGTGCACAAAGGAAATTCGATGCTACATTGATCACGGTGTTGTCAACTTCAATGCCTGACGACGTTGTGGAAAGTCTTACGCAGCAGCGGGCTGATTTTACATTTGCGAAACCACATATTTTCGCGGAATACGATCGCATACTGAAAGAAGTTTTTGCGAAGGATCAGAAAACCTTCGTTGAGTCACGTTGCTTGACACCGGTTTATTTAAAGCGCAAACCTTTTCAAAGTTCTTTTCAGCAATCGGCTTGAGGTTGGACCGCACGCACGTGGCTGGTAATTTCATTTTGCGCCACAGGCGCTTGCCTATTTTTTAGCTTGATTTAAAAACTCAAGTATCCGTGCGATCAGCTCATTATATCCCTGTATTGAGTTTGGCTTCCGAAAAAACATATTGCAACCCAATGCGATACATCTCTCCTCATCTTTTTTACTGGAGCTTGCAGACAAAATGATCACGGGAATAGATCGCAGTGCGTTATCAGCCTTGATCTCCTGTAATACTTCAAACCCGTTTTTTACAGGCATATTGAGATCCAGAACAATAAGCTGCACCTGAGGCTTGGTTATGCGATCCAATTGAGTCATCAGTTCCTGTCCATTGTTTAACTGAACGGATTTTCCTGGGTATCCACTTTTATCAAGAACCTCCTGGAACAGGTCTAAGTCGTCAGCATCATCATCTACCAAAAGGATCATCTTTCAAAGTACTCTATTTAAGTGCCAAAAAATTCGCCATTTGTTTCCCGTTATACCCGACGACCGAAAATTTGCGCATCTTGTTATTAAAATCGGACGAGATGACTTCAATTATTAAACGTAACAACGTAAGAGTTTTCGGAACTGGAAATCAGGTTATGATGTTCGCACATGGGTTCGGGTGCGATCAGAATATGTGGCGATTTATCACCCCAGCTTTTGAAGACAAGTATAAGTTAGTGCTGTTTGACTATGTTGGCGCGGGCAAGTCGGATCTTGGCGCTTACAATTCAGAGCGATATTCCGATCTAAACGGGTACGCGATGGATGTGCTGGAGATCTGTACGGCGCTGAAATTACGGGACGTGATCTTTGTGGGACATTCAGTAAGCAGCATGATCGGTTTGCTTGCTGCGATCAAGCAGCCGGAAACATTTGTGCACATGATCTTTGTTGGACCATCGGCGTGCTACATCAATGATGACAACGGTTATGTTGGTGGTTTTGCAAGAAAAGATATTCAGGACCTGCTCGCGACGATGGAGAAAAACTATATCGGTTGGGCTAATTTTCTCGGGCCCGCAATTATGAAGAATCCTGAGCGGCCGGAACTGGCAGGAGAGCTTGTCGAGAGCTTTTGCTCCACCGACCCGAAGATCGCCAGGCTTTTTGCCGAGGCTACATTCTTTTCGGATAACCGCGAAGACCTTTCAAAACTTCCAACGCCTACTTTGATCATGCAATGTTCCGACGACATCATAGCTCCCCTCGAAGTCGGCGATTACCTGCACGACCACATCGCAAACAGCACATTAAAGGTTCTGAAAGCCACGGGTCATTGCCCTCATGTGAGTGCTCCGGAAGAAACCATTGAAGTAATACAAGAGTACCTGAAACGTCAGTAGTCTGAATGGAGAAGGTATTGGACTTTGCACCTTGCGGGTACATTTCATTTAAGGATGACGGAACTGTGCTCAGCGTGAACCAGACGTTGACTGACCTGCTTACAACATCAAAGGTGGAGTTGGTCGGGAAAAATATCGAGAGCATACTTACTGTCGCCAGCAGGATATTTTATAACACCCACCTGTTTCCCATCTTAAAACTTCATGATAAGGCTGAGGAGATTTTTATTTCACTGCGGGGAGGCGGAAAGGAAGACATACCGGTCTTACTGAATGCGAAACGTAAGAATACCGGCCCTGAATATGTAAACGAGCTGATCCTTATGCCTATCCATCAAAGGCGGAAATATGAGGATGAATTATTGGCAGCGAAACGGAATGCTGAGAATGCGATCAGGGAGAACCAGCACCTGCTCACACTAACGAATGAATTGGAGACCAAAACAGCAGAACTCGACCAGCAGTATTCGCGGCTCTTGCAAATCAACAGGGAACATTTTCAATTCAGTAAGGTCCTGTCTCATGATCTCCAGGAGACGCTTCATAAGATGAGCGTTTTTAGCGATAAGTTATCCATTGAAGAGTCAGGTCACCTTTCCGACAAAGGGAAAGAAATGATCGCTAAGATCACCAAAGCCATTCTAAAAGCTAACGATCTTATTATTGGGCTTCATCATTTTATCCAGGTCAACGAAGAGGAGGAATTCACAAACGTCGATCTCAACAACGTTGTCACTGAAGCGAAAGCTAAGGCAGCAAAAACATTGGGATTTAATGATTTTGAAATAGACGTCAGCAAGCTGCCGGTCATACATGGAATTGATGCCCAGCTTGAAGAGTTATTTTATCAACTGATCTCAAATTCAGTTCATTACAGAGACGCAAAAAGACAACTGAAGATCACCATATCGCACACAATGCTGAAAGAGAATAAGTATCAGAATCTGAGTGACAAATATGATTTTACCGATCACGTTAGAATTATATTCAAGGATAATGGTGTTGGGTTCGACAGTACTTTGAATAATTATGTGTTCTCGCTTTTTAAGAAAATTCACTTCTCATCAACGGGATTAGGCATTGGCCTTGCTATCGCCAGGAAGATCACCGAAAAACACGCCGGGTCAATCAGCGTTAATAGTACTCCCGGCGTAGGTACTGAAGTTGTTGTTCTTTTACCTCTTACAAAATAGGTAAGATTAAGAGCGCGTTAGTTGCTTCGCAACACTTGCGCCGGATTGGTGATCGCGGCGTTGTAAATTCTGTATCCTGTTGTCGATATCGAAATGATCATCAGGGTTAGGAACGCAAAAAGGAAGTACCACCATGTCAGGTCGATCGCATACGCGAAGTTTTCCAACCATCGCGACAAGGCGAACCACGTGATGGGAATACTGATAGGAATAGCGATTAGTATGATCACAACTGTGGTCCGGTTGATCACCGCAAAGATCTGGCTAATCGATGCCCCGGAAATCTTTCTGATCCCGATTTCCTTCATTCTTCTATTTACTTCGAATGAGATCAAGCCATAGAGGCCAATGCAGGTCAGCAAGATTGCCAATGCCGTAAAGATCTTAAACACGTCTGAAAATTGGAGGTCCGGATCATACAAGCTGGCAAAGGTGTTGTCCAGGAATTGATACTCGAACGGGTAATCGGGCAGGATGCCGGTCCATTGTTTGGAGAGCTGGCCGAGCAAGGCGTTGATATCTGAACCTTGTCTGGCGCGCACGATGACTTTTTGAAAACTCTCCGGCAAGATCACCAGGGCGATCGGTTCGATGGCACTGTGCATCGATGCGAAATGGAAATCTTTCATGACGCCGATCACCGGACCTTTCATCCTGTCAAGGATTGTCATAGTCATATGTTTGCCTACCGGGTCTGTCCACCCCGCTCTCTTCGCACACGCCTCATTGATCACGTAGGTTGCTGAGTCGGCATACTCGTGCGAGAAATCTCTTCCGAGCGCCATTTGGATTCCCAGGGTTTCTACAAAATCGTGGCTTACAAAAATCGTTTTGGTCCCGATGCGGTCTTCCGCTGTACCTTCGAACTTATAACTGATCGAAGCCATGTTACTATAATCACCCGGAAGTGTTTGAGAGAACGCCACGCTTTCCACGTCAGGTACACTTTCAAGTGCTTGTTTGAGTGGGCCCATATGTTTTTCGAGTCCGTCTGCGGTCCTTCCATTGATGACAATTACCTGGGACCTGTCGAATCCAGGATTTCTGGAGGTCACCATATCAAGTTGACCGGAGATAATAAAAGCTCCGGAGATGAGTATAGCGGAAATAACATACTGTGCTGCGAGCAGGAACCTGCGAAATGTTGAGCTGTTATCTGATGAAAAAAATCGTCCTCTCAGTGCGTCAACAGGCTGGATGCCTGAAAATATGATGGCTGGATATATGCCGGACAGCATGCCAATCGCCGTTGCCACAGCAACACCGGTTAACGCGTAGTGCGCAAGGAAGGCTGACCATAGCAACGTCTTTCCCAGCAGCGCACTGAAGGGCACGTAAAGTAAGCTTGCGGAACCTATCGCGATGACGAAGGCTATCCAACTGGCGGCAATCGACTCGACGACAGCCTGAATAATCAACTGGCTTCTGGAAGCCCCAAGAGTCCGTCGCATTCCAAACTCTTTAAGGCGTAACGACACGAGCGCCGTAGTGATGTTGATGTAATTGAAACAAGCGATCAGGAGGATCAGCACTCCGACAGCGGTGATCAGGTAGAGGTTGTTCTTATTTCCATTGTCTTTGAACTCATAGTGGAGGTTTGACTCGAGGTGTATGTCCTGGATGGCTTGAAACTTCGGTTGAAATTTGTGACTGGTAAAAGTTTCTGAATAGCGGTTCTTCAGGTAAGGTCGAATTTTGGCCTCCAGCGCTGCAATGTTTGTTCCAGGTGCGATCCTAAAATAGGAGTAAACCATCTGAACAGGTCGTAGCGAGTCCATTGGCATGACGAAATTAAAATCGAGATGAGACTGCGACGGTAACTCTTCAAGGACGCCGGTTACACGCAACGATCTTTCGTTGTCAAGAGTAAGCATC
>WUUC01001922.1_pt1 | contig 11658 bp, 11 predicted proteins | sample 6278441 | NCBI WGS metagenome assembly WUUC01 (sample SAMN13675441, study PRJNA597444) | soil metagenome | isolation source: soil | place: USA: Washington | collected 2017-10 | reverse complement strand
CGCCTGCCGCGCGCTCGTCGCCGAGGAAGGCAGGCGTCTGGCCCGGAGGATCGAGGGACGCGTTGCCGCATTCGAGCGAAGCCTTCTCGTGGATCGTCGCGGCGCCGGGCGCGGCGAGAGCCAGGGCCGCCAGGCCCAGGACTGACAGAGAGGGTGAGTCTTCGCACACGCTTGCTCCTTCTCCCCCGGTGGTCGTGTGGGATCTACGGCGGGAGCCGGAAAACGGATGTGGGAAGATCGGCGCGTGGACTACCGCATGTACGTCGGCGGGTCGTGGGTCGAGAGCGAGTCGGGTGCGCGGAGCGAGGCGACGAGCCCGGCGACGGGCGAGGCGATCGGCTCGGTGCCGGAGGGCACCCGCGCGGACGTGCGGCGGGCGGCGGCCGCGGCGGGCGACGCGTGGCAGCCCTGGTCGGCGCTCTCGGCGTTCGAGCGCTCGCGCGCCTGCGAGCGCGTCGCCGAGGCGGTGCTCGCCCGCCGCGACGAGCTGGCCCGCACCCTCACGCTCGATCAGGGAAAACCCCTCAGGGCCGAGGCGTACGACGAGGTCGACGAGCTGGCCGAGTACTGGCGGATGGCCGCGGCGGACGCCCGCCGGGTGGAGGGCTCCATGCCGCCGTCGGTCGACGCCCGGAAGCGCGTGCTCGTGTACCGCGTACCGCGTGGCGTCGTGGGCGTGATCACGCCGTGGAACTGGCCGTACACGATGCCCGCGGAAATAGTCGCGCCCGCGGTCGCGGCCGGGAACGCCGTCGTGTGGGCGCCCGCGCCGACGACCACCGTCTGCGCGGTGAAGCTGGCCGAGTGCGTGGACGACGCCGAGCTTCCGCCGGGCGTCTTCAACCTCGTCACCGGCCCCGGGCCCGTCGTCGGGGACGAGGTCGCCGCGAACCCCGGCACGCACGCGATCGGGTTCATCGGCTCGATCGCCACGGGCCGCCGGGTGGCCGAGCGGGCCGCGGGCAAGGCGCTCCTTCTCGAGCTCGGCGGCAACGGGCCGCTCGTCGTGCTCGACGATGCGGACCTCGACGCGGCCGTCGAGGCGACGCTCACCGCCTCGTTCCTCTGCGCCGGCCAGAGCTGCACGGCCGGCGAGCGCTTCCTCGTCCACGAGGCCGTTCACGACGAATTCCTCGACCGCCTTGCCGCCGCGACGGCACGCGAGGTGCGGCTGGGCGACCCTTTTGCCGACGACACGACGATGGGCCCACTCAACAACGAGCCGGTGGCCGAGAAGGTCGACCGGCACCTCGCGGATGCGCTCGAGCGCGGGGCCGCGCTCGTCGCGGGGGGAAGGCGCGCGGAGGGCTTCCCCACCCGTCTCTACTACGAGCCGACGATCCTCGACGGTGTCGGCGGCGAGATGGAGGTCGCCCGCGAGGAGACGTTCGGCCCGGTCGTTCCCGTCACGACCGTCGCGAGCGACGAGGAGGCGCTCGCGGTCGCGAACGGCTCCCCGTACGGCCTGCTCGCCGCCGTCTTCACGCGCGACCTCGCTCGCGGCCTTCGCTTCGCCGAGGGAGTGCGCGCCGGCTGGGTGAACGTCAACGCCTCGTCGAACTACTGGGAGAGCCATCTGCCGTTCGGGGGGCGCTCCGGCTCGCTGAGTGGCATCGGCCGCGTCGGCGGAACCTTCCCGCTCGAGACGTTCACGGAGCCGAAGACCGTCGTCGTCGACCTCGGCTGACCGCTTCGCTCCGGACGGTGCCGCGCCGCTAGCCTTCCTCCGCGACGGGACCGAAGCACGAGAGGGGAAAGGAGGCTCGCATGAACGTGACGATCATCGGCGGCGGAAAGATGGGCCGCGGAATCGGCACGCGCCTCGTGGCGGGCGGCAACGACGCCCAGGTGATCGACCGTGACCCCGCCGAGGCCGAGGGGCTCGCCGAGGAGCTGAGCGCCGCCGCTTCCGACGGGGGCTCCGCGACGGGAGCCGGGCCCGACGACGAGCTCCGCGGCAAGACCGTCTTCCTCGCCATGTACTACCCGGGCGTCAAGGACGCCGTCGCTCAGTACGGGGAGAGGCTTGCGGGCAGGGTCGTCGTCGACATCACGAACCCTGTCGACGCCTCCACGTTCGACAGCCCCGCCACCCCGGCGGAGACGTCGGCCGCCGAGGAAATCGCAGAGCTCGTGCCGCCGGGGACCCCTGTGGTGAAGGCCTTCAACACGACCTTCGCCGGCACGCTTCGTCGCGGGCGAGGTCGCCGGGCAGCAGCTCGACGTCCTGATCGCGGGGACGACGCGGAGGCGAAGTCGAAAGTGGCGACCCTCGCCGAGTCCGCCGGCACGCGGGCGGTGGACGTCGGCCCGCTCCGGCGGGCGCGCCAGCTCGAGAGCCTCGGCTTCCTCCACACGAACATGCAGGAGGCGCTCGGAACTGGGTTCGGCAGCACGGTCAAGCTCCACTGGTGAGCGCGCGCGATCCGGAGGAGCTCACGGCGGCGAGACGGGGCGCGCCCGAGACGCTCCTGCCCGAGGCGACGACGATGGGCCCCGTCCACGTGACGGTCTCCGACCTCGCTCGCTCGCTCGCGTACTACCGGGACGCGATCGGGCTCGCAGTGCTCGAGCGAGCGTCCCGGCGGGCATCCCTCGGGGCCGGGGAGACCGAGCTTCTCGTCCTCGTGGAGGAGCCCGGGGCGCGCCCGGCGCCGGGCCACACAGGGCTCTACCACTTCGCGCTGCTCGTACCCGAACGAGTCGACCTCGCCCGCTGGCTGGCGCACGCGGCGCGCGAGCGTGTGCCGCTCGTCGGGCTCTCCGACCACTTCGTCAGCGAGGCCATCTACGCGAGCGATCCGGACGGGCACGGGATCGAGATCTACTGGGATCGCCCGCGCCGCGTCTGGGAGGGTCAGGTCGCCGGCCGGCTGACGACGCTCCCGCTCGACGTCGACCGCCTGCTCGGCGAGCTGGGAGACCCCGCCTCGGACCCGTTCGCCGGCCTTCCGGGCGGCACGCGCATGGGCCACGTGCACCTCAAGGTCGCCGGCATCCCGGAGACGATCGAGTTCTACCGCGACACGCTCGGGTTCGGCCTCATGGCCGCCTTCGCCTCGCAGGCAGCGTTCCTCGCGGCCGGCGGCTACCACCACCACGTCGGCGCGAACGTCTGGGAAAGCAGGGGCGGCTCGCCCTCGCCGCCGGGCTCGGCGGCGCTCCGCCACGCGACCATCGTCCTTCCGACGCGGGAAGACCGCGACGAGCTCCTGCGCCGGATCGAGACGGACCCCGCGGAGACCGAGGACGGCCCGGCCGTGAGCGACCCGTCGGGGAACCGCCTCGTCCTAGCCCACGGGTAGCCGCCGGGCGACGTCGGCCATCCGCTCGAACCGAGCGCCCGCAGCGAGGCAGTGGCGGACGAACTCGTCGAGCATCGCCATCCGGTGGCCGCGGCCGATCACCTGCGGGTGCATGCAGACGGTGAGGACGCCGCCGTCGACGTGCCCGTCCATCCAGTCGAACTCGCCGCGCCAGATCTCGAGCACCGCGCTCGGCGTGGCGCCTCCCTTCCGGTAGGGGTCGAAGTTGAACTGGAAGTGCGGCCAGTCGTCGAGCTCGAAGCAGAGCGGCAGCTCCCACAGGCGCGCCTCGCGGCCGCGCTCGAGTGGCTCGTCGCGCGAGACCCGGTCGCCGATGCGGGGCCGGAACGGGCGGTAGTCGTCCGTCATCAGGCTCGAGTCGTAGAGGAAGCCGTGTTCCTCCACGAGCGCGAGGGTGACTTCGGAGAGGTCGGCCGAGGGAGAGCGGAACCCGAGCGGCTCCACACCGATCTGCTCGAGGACGTGCCAGGCGCGCTCCATGTCGGCGCGCTCCTCGTCCGCTGTCTGCGTGCTCGGGTCGACGTGTGCGTACGAGTGGTGCGCGACCTCGTGCCCGGCCTCGAGAATCCTTTCCGTCTCGCGCGGGAAGGACTCGACGGTGTGGCCCGGCACGAAGAACGTGGCGGCCAGGCCGTGCTCGGCGAGGAAGGCGAGGATCCGCGGGACGCCCACGCGGGCTCCGTACTCGCCCCGGTTCAGCATCGCGGGCGTCGCCCGCTCGTAGGCGAGCCAGACGGACAGCGCGTCGAAGTCGAAGGAGAGGCAGACGGTGCTCGCCGGCATCCGGCCCGATGCTACGCCAGGAGGGTCTCGCGCTCGGGGATCTCCAGGCCGCGGAGCGCGAGCGTCGTGCGCCGGAGAAGGACGTCCTCGGCGGTGCACGCCCACTCCCGCTCGCGGGCGTAGAGCGCCTGCGCGCGGATGTCCGGCGCCTGGGGATGCAGGCGCTCGAGCAGGGCCGGGTCGTCCCCCGCACGCTCGAGCACCTCCTCGGCGAGGCTGCCGTAGAGGTGCGCCAGGTGCGAACGGACGGGCGCATCCAGCCCGGCGGCCCGCCTCGCGAGCCGGCGCGTCGCCTCCGAGAGGTCCGCGGCGCCGGGGAGCGGCGCGGGGGCGCGGTCGAGCCGCGGCAGTCCGAGGTCGGGCCGCAGGGCGTCCAGCGCCGCGAGCGCGATGCGCCGGTACGTCGTCAGCTTGCCGCCTGCGACGGAGAGCATCCCGGCCGGGCCGCGGAGCAGCATCGTCTCCCGGCGGGCGCTCGCGGTCGCTCCGCCCGCCCCGGGCAGGACGCGGAGGCCGGCGAAGCGAAGGCGAACCGCCTCCGGGCGCACGAGGTCGGCGTCGAGCGCCGCCGATGCCTCCGCGAGGATCGTGCGCACGTCCTCGTCCGTCGCCGCGGCGTTCGCGGGGTCGCCCTCGTAGAGCTCGTCCGTCGTCCCGAGCAGGAGCATGCCCTCCCACGGGACGGCGAAGGAGACGCGGACGCCGTCGTGGGGAATCGTGAGCGCGGCCGACCACGGCTCGGGGAGCGGCACGAGGACGTGCGCGCCCTTGCTCAGCCGACTCGACGGCCGCGCCCGCGGGTCTTCGAGCCGCCGTACCTCGTCGACCCACGGGCCCGTGGCGTTGACGACGGCCCGAGCCGAGACGGAGACGTCGCCGACCTCCGCCCCGACGACGCGCCCGCTCGCGATGCGCAGGGCCGAGACGCCCGCGTAGTTCAGCACAGTCGCTCCCGCGTCGGCGGCGGCGCGGACGTTCGCCAGGCAGAGGCGCGTGTCGTTCGTCGAGGCGTCGGCGTAGAGCCCGCACCCGCGCAGCCCCTCCAGGCGGAGGGCGGGAACGCTCCTGAGTGCCCGCTCCGGGGGAACGAGCCCGCCGAGACGCTCGCGTGCGATCGTCGAGTAGAGCCAGAGGCCCGCCTGGACGGTGAGCGGCCGGTACGGGCCGCCCCGGTAGAGCGGCAGCAGGAACGGGAGGCGGCGGACGAGGTGCGGGGCGACCACCCGCATGAGAGCTCGGCGCTCCTGGTGGGCCTCGCGGACGAGCCGCACGTCGCCGAGTCGGAGGTAGCGAAGGCCGCCGTGGACGAGCTTCGACGACGCGCTCGAGGTCTGCGAGCCGAAATCGGCCCGGTCGACGAGCGCGACGGCGAGACCTGCGCGCGCCGCCTCGTTTGCGACCCCGGCTCCGATGATGCCGCCGCCGACGACGAGCAGGTCGAAGCGGCGCGTGGCCAGCTCCTCGAGCGCGGTGGCTCTCCAGCCTAGATCCAGAGCGGATTCGTCCACGCCGTTCTTCCCTGTGAGTCCGCCACCTCGAGCCGCCCGTACGGCGTGCCCGCCGCCCGCTCGAGGCGGGCGGCGACGATCTCTCCCGCCTCGTCCAGCTCGAGGATCTCGGCCCGGTGCCGGTAGCCGTCCTCGCCGGCGTTCGCCCGCGCGCCTCGCGCTCGGCCGGCGAGGAGCGTGACGCTCCGTGCCGGCGTGCACCGCACCTCCACGCCGCCCTCCTCGACGACGAGCGCGAGGATTCGGGGGCCGGCCGAGCTGTAGAACGCGCCGACGCGAAGCGCCTCGAGCACCGCAGCCGGCGAGCGCTCGCTGCAGCGCGCCCAGACCCAGGCGAGCGACGTGTCGTAGCGCGGATGGTGGGAATCGTCGGTCGCGATGCCGAAGCAGACACGGCCGTGCTCGAGCACTTCGTCCCAGTGGAGGCTCGCGAGCCCGCGGCCGACCTCGAGCTCGCAGCCGGCGTTGTAGACCTCGAGCCCGACGAGCTCCTCGACCTCTTCCCAGTCGTCCGGCCGCAGGCCGCTCCAGTAGGTGTGCGCGATGTAGGGGACGCCCCCGCGCTCGGCGACCCACGCGGCCGTCTCGGCCAGCCCCGGGAACGCGCCGGGCTCGGCCGGCGGCTCGGGGTCGGCTTCGAGCCCCAGCGCGAGGACGTGCGCGTAGCCGCCGTCCGACCCGAGGCGCGCGTCGAGCTCCGTGCTCGGCACGACGAGCAGCCGGTCGGTCGAGGGCTCGGCCGTTCGCACCCAGTGGTCGGTGATCGCGAGCACGTCGTAGCCGGCCGACTCGTAGTGCCTCACGAGCTCGCCCGGGGAGAGCTCGCCGTCCGAGTTCGTCGTGTGTGCGTGCAGGGCGCAGCGAAGCCAGCTGCCGCTCGAGGCGAAGGGGTCCGTCAAGCCGCCACGGAGCCTATCGCCGCGCGCGCGCCCTCAAGATCTTGTAACGGGCGGTGCGCCGTCCTACGATCCGCTCTTTACCCCCGCCCGAGGAGGCATGCATGAGGGACCGTGAGATGGACGAGCGCCTCGCCCGCGCTCTCGTGGAAGCGAAGCTGACGCGGCGCGCTCTGCTCCGGCGCGGCGCGGCCTTCGGAGCAGGATTGACCGCGGTCCCGGCGCTTCTCGCGGCGTGCGGCGGGGACGATGAGGGGAACGGAGGAGGCGGCGGGAACGGCGATGCGGCGGCGGAGCCGCCGGCCTCGGGCGCCGACATCGACCTCGCGGAGCTGGAGCGGATGGCGAAGGAGGAAGGCGTCCTCAACACGATCGCGCTCCCGCCCGACTGGGCCAACTACGGCGAGATCATGGAGACCTTCGGCTCCAAGTACGGCCTCCGGGTCGTGAACGCCTCCCCGAACGCGAGCTCGGCCGAGGAGAATCAGGCGGTCAAGGCCCTCCGAGGCCAGGATCGCGCCCCGGACGTCCTCGACGTCGGCCCGGCCTTCGCGGCCGAGGGCAAGGCCGACAACCTCTACGCCGTCTACCGGAACTCCCAGTGGGACACGATTCCGGAGGAGCTCAAGGATCCCGACGGCTACTGGGTTGCCGACTACTGGGGCGTTGTCTCGCTCGCCGCCAACACGCGGGAGGCGACGCTGCCGCAGACGTGGGATGACCTGAAGAAGCCGGAGTACAGGGGGAAAGTCGCGCTCAACGGCGATCCCCGCGAGTCGGGCTCGGCGTTCGCTGGCGTGCTCGCGGCCGCGGTCGCCAACGGCGGCTCGCTCGACGACATCCAGCCGGGGATCGACTTCTTCGCGGAGCTGAAGGAGCTCGGCAACTTCATCCTCGTCGACGCCACGCCGGCGACCGTCGCCAACGGCCAGACACCGGTCACGATCGACTGGGACTACCTCCAGATCGCGTACGGCGACGAGTTCGCGGAGAACATCGACTGGGAGGTCACCGTCCCCGCCGATGCCGTCGTGGGCAACTTCTACTGCCAGGCCATCAGCGCCGACGCTCCGCATCCCTGGGCCGCCCGGCTCTGGCAGGAGTTCCTCTACTCGGACGAGGGCCAGCTTCTCTGGCTCGAGGGCTACTCCCATCCGGCGCGCTTCCAGGACATGAGCGACCGCGGCGTCATTCCCCAGGAGCTGCTGGACAAGCTCCCGTCGGCGAGCCTGTACGAGGATGTCCAGTTCCCGACGCAGGAGCAGTCGGACCAGGCGACGGAGGTCATCTCCGAGGGCTGGGCCGCAGTGGGAGGCTAGGCGCCTGGCCACCACTGCCGAGACCGTCGACGCCGCCCGGGTCGCCCCGGCCGGGCGGCGTCTGCCGCTCGCCTGGCTGGGCGTTGCCCCGTTCTTCCTCTGGGCGCTCGCGTTCCTCCTCCTCCCGGCGGCCGCGCTCCTCGTCGGTGCGTTTCGCACGCAGGAGGGGACGTTCACGACGCAGTTCGTCCGGAGGCTGACCGAGGGCGCTTACCTCGACGGCTACCGCACGAGCGTCGAGATCAGCCTCATCACCGCCGTTCTCGGCGGCCTGATCGGTCTGCTGATGGCCTACGCGGCGCTCTCCCAGGGCGCACCAGCCTGGATTCGACCGATCCTGACGACGTTCTCCGGCGTGGCGGCGAACTTCGGGGGCGTGCCGCTCGCGTTCGCCTTCATTTCGACGCTCGGCACGGTCGGCCTCGCCACCCGCGCGCTCGACTCACTCGGCCTCGACATCTACGGCGAGGGCTTCACGCTCTTCGGCTTCTGGGGCCTCGTGGTCACGTACCTCTACTTCCAGATACCGCTGATGATCCTCGTCATCGCGCCCGCAATCGAGGGTCTGCGGAGCGAGTGGCGCGAGGCCGCCTCGAACCTCGGCGCGACCGCCACCCAGTACTGGCGGCACGTCGGTCTCCCGATCCTCATGCCGTCCATCCTCGGCGCCATGGTGCTCCTCTTCGGCGGCTCCTTCGCCGCGTACGCGACCGCCTACGCGCTCACCTCGGGACAGATCGGCCTCGTTCCGCTTCAGATCGGCGAGCTCATCGGCGGCAACGTCCTCTCCGACCCGCACCAGGCCTACGCCCTCGCCCTCGGGATGATCGTGGTCATCTCCGTCGCGATGGCGATCTACTTCGCGCTCGAACGTAGGGCCTCTCGCTGGCGGAGGACGGCGCGGTGAGGATGCCGCGCTCCGGCTGGATCTGGCTCGCGCTCGGCGGGGCGTACTTCGTGTTCCCGCTCGCCGCCACTGCCGAGTTCGCGCTCAAGGAGGGGGGCACGTACGGCTTCGGCCCCTTCCAGCAGATCCTCGGGGACCCCGCCTTCCGGGAGACCCTTTGGCTCTCTTTCAAGCTGGCGCTCGCGACGATCGTCGTCAGCCTCGTCCTCTTCATCCCGACGGTGTACTGGGTGCACCTGCGTCTGCCCCGCGTCAGGCCGGTGGCCGACTTCCTCTCCGTGCTCCCCTTCGTCGTACCGCCGATCGTGCTGGTCGTCGGGATTCTCTACGTCTACAACGCCGACTGGGTGCCGGGCTGGTTCATCTCGTCGGCCCGCTACCTCGTCCCCGCCTACGTCGTCCTCTCCTTCCCGTTCATGTACCGCGCGCTCGACACCGCCTTCCGCGCCATCGACGTGCACACGCTCACCGAGGCGGCCCAGAGCCTGGGCGCCGGCTGGCGGACGACCCTTTGGCGCGTGATCCTCCCCAACGTCTCCACGGGCGCGCTCGCGGGCTCGTTCCTCACGCTCGCGCTCGTCATGGGCGAGTTCACGATGGCGAACGTCGCCCTCTTCTACACGTTCCCGGTCTACATCAACTACGTCGGGCAGACGCAGGCGAACCCCGCCGCGGCGCTCACGATCATCTCCTTCGGGATCACCTGGGCCGCCATGCTCGGCCTCCTCCTCGTCGGCAGGCGGCCGGGCCGCGGCGCGGTGCAGGTGGGAGGGACGAGGTAGTGCCGTACCTGCACCTCGAGCGCGTGCACAAGAAGTTCGGCGACTTCACCGCCATCCACGAGATCGACGTCGCCCTCGAGGCCGGCGAGTTCCTCTCCCTGCTCGGGCCGTCCGGCTGCGGGAAGACAACGGCCCTCCGGATCGTGGCGGGGTTCGAGCGGCCGACCGCCGGCCGCGTGATCGTGGACGGAAAGGACCTGACCGCCGTGCCGCCCAATCACCGCGACATGGGCATGGTCTTCCAGGCGTACAGCCTCTTCCCGAACATGAACGCCGAGCAGAACGTCGAGTTCGGCCTGCGCGTGCGCGGGAGGCCTGCCGGCCAGCGGAGGCAGCGCGTTGCCGAGCTCATCGAGCTCGTGGGACTTACGGAGGCGGCAAAGCGCTACCCCCACCAGCTGTCGGGCGGCATGCAGCAGCGTGTCGCGCTCGCGCGCGCGCTCGCGATCGAGCCCCGGGTGCTCCTCCTCGACGAGCCCCTCTCGGCGCTCGACGCCCTCGTCCGCCTGCAGCTCCGGGAGGAGATTCGCCGCGTTCAGACGCAGCTCGGGATCACGACCCTCTACGTGACGCACGACCAGGAGGAGGCTCTCTCGATCTCCGACCGGGTCGCCGTGCTCTCGAGCGGACGCGTCGAGCAGATCGGCCGCCCGGTGGAGATCTACGACGAGCCGAACACACCCTTCGTGGCCGAGTTCATCGGCACGATGAACCGTCTCGAGGCGACCGTCGCCGACGGCGAGCGCGGCGAGGTCGACTACGGAGGCACCCGGCTCGCGGTCGAGGCGGCGCGCGGTCGCGCCAGAGGCGAGCGTGTGCTGGTCCTCGTCCGGCCGGAGACGCTCGCGCTCGATCCGGTGCCGGACGGCTCCGTCCCGGCCGGCTCCCTCGGCGGCGAGGTCGTCGGACACATCTTCCTCGGAGCCACCACCCGCCTGAAGGTCGCCGCCGACGAGAACGAGCTCTCGGCGGACATCCCCAGCTCCCGCGCTGCCTCGCTGCCGATCGGCTCCCGGGTCAGCGCGCGCTTCGCGCCCGAGACGGCGCGAATCCTGGCGCTTCGGCCAGAGCCCGCCGGATCAGCCCCGGCCGGTCGGTGAAGATCCCCTCGACACCGAGCGAGGCGAGCTCGCGGGCGCGCCCGGGGTCGTTGACCGTGAAAACGGTGGCCGCGAGACCGAGCGAGCGCGCGAGAGCGATCTGGCCCGGCCGCGCGCGGTCGTCCTCGAAGCCGACGCCCCAGAAGCGGCTTGCCGCCGCGGGATCGGGACGGCGGCCGAGGTGGAGAACGTAGCGGAGGTCCGGGCGCTCACGCTGGGCGTGCTGGAGGTCGCGGATGCGGAACGAGAGGAGGAGGACGTCGTCGGCGGCGATCCGGTGCGCTTTCAGAGCGGCGAGGGCGCCTCTCATCGCCGCGCCGTCCTTCGCCTCAACGGCGAGCCCGACCCGGCCGGCAAGCGCCCCCACGGTCTCGTCGAGCGTCGGCGTCCCGGGCGGCGGCTCTCCACGGACGGGGTCGTGCGCCACGACGAGCGTGCCGCCGGGCGCCTCGCGGACGTCGAACTCGACGTAGTCCGCGCCCTCCTCGACGGCGAGCTCGAACGCCGCCAGCGTGTTCTCGGGCACGTCCCAGCAGGCCCCGCGATGCGCGAGGACGAGCGTCATCCGAGCAGCCGCCTCATGAGATGGCGGTCGATTCGCTCGACGAGCTCGTCCGCGACCCGCAGCCGCTCGGGGCTCAGCGTCCCGAGGAGGGCCAGGCAGCGCATTCCGGCGCCCTTGGCGGCGGCGACGCCGGCCTCGGTGTCCTCGAGCACGACGACGTCCTCCGCCGCCAGCCCGTCGTCGAGGAGCTCGAGGGCGCGCGTGTAGCCCTCCGGATCCGGCTTGCCGCGCTCGATGTCGTCGGCCGGCACGAGCGCGGTGAAGGACGATGTCAGGCCGGCGGCCTCGAGCACCGGCTCGATCTCGGCACGGGCCGCGCCCGAGACGAGCGCGACGGGGACGCGCGCGGCGGCGTAGCGGACGGCCTCGCGCGTCTCCGGTGCAATGCTCCTGCCGTCCGCCACGCGTTCGCGGTAGCGGGCGACCCGCTTCTCGAGCACCTCCTCGATTGCCGGGTGGTGGTCGCCGAGCC
>WUUC01139803.1_pt1 | contig 11660 bp, 8 predicted proteins | sample 6278441 | NCBI WGS metagenome assembly WUUC01 (sample SAMN13675441, study PRJNA597444) | soil metagenome | isolation source: soil | place: USA: Washington | collected 2017-10 | reverse complement strand
TTGGGCAGCATGTTGTAGACGGCGCTGATCACCTCGTGCTCCACGCGCGTGCCGGTGCCCAACGCCGCGCCTTCCGCCGCCTTCCGTACGCGCTCCCACACGCCGTCGAGCACGCGGATGTCGGCGTGGCGCGCCATGTAGTAGACCTCGGCGAATTCCGGCACGACGTTGGGCGCTTCGCCGCCGCGTGTGATCACGTAATGCAGACGCGCATCGCTGGGCACGTGCTCGCGAAGCATGTTGACCATTTGGTTCATCGCCTCCACGCCGTCGAGCGCGGAGCGGCCTTCGTGGGGCGAGGCGGAGGCATGGGCTGCGCGCCCGCGGAAGCGGAACTTGGCCCCGATGTTGGCCAGCGTGGTGCCGGCGTTGACCTCGTTGCGGTCGCTCGGGTGAAAGGCCACCGCCGCCTCCACATCCCGGAAGAGTCCTTCGCGCACCATGTACACCTTGCCCGAGCCGCCCTCCTCCGCCGGCGTGCCGTAGTAGCGGACGGTGCCGGCGCGGCGCTCCGCCGCGAGCCAGTCGCGGACCGCGATCGCTGCCGCCGCAGACGCGGTGCCGAGCAGGTGATGGCCGCACCCATGGCCGGGTGCCCCGGCGGCCACCGGCTTTCTCTCGGGTACGTCCTGCTGGGAAAGGCCAGGCAGCGCGTCATACTCCCCGATGAAGGCGATGACGGGACGTCCCGATCCCCAGCTCGCGACGAAGGCGGTGGGAATGCCCGCCACCCCGCTCGTCACCTCGAAGCCGGCGGCCTTCAGCTCCGATTGCAGGAGTGCGCTGCTCCTGACCTCCTGGTAGCCGAGCTCCGCGAAGCCCCAGATCTGTCTGGCCACGTCCGCGTGCCGTGCGCCGCGCGCGTCGATGGCCTGCATCAAGCGCTGCCCCGTGACGTCGTCGAGCGCCGGCACCGCGGTGCCCAGCCCGGCGAGACACGCCACGATCCAGCTCATCCGAAGTCGGTGCATGTCACGCTCCGTTTTCGGTGCGAATCATACCCGGCGCAGGCGGACGGTAGAATCGGACGTGTCCTGGCAGCGCGCGCTCGACGTCGCCGTGGCCGCGGCTCGGGAGGCGGGACGCATCCTGCTCGCCGACTTCCACCGCCGTGACGGACCGCGTGGCGCCGTCGACAAGGCTGACGCCGACGTGGAAGCGGAGGGGGCCATCCGCGGGCGCCTGCTCGCGTCGTTCCCGTCGTGGGGTTACCTCGGTGAGGAGACCGGCCGCGTGGCCGCCGCACCGGGCGAGCCCATCTGGCTCGTGGATCCCAACGACGGCACCCGCGACTACCTGACCGGCCAGCGCGGCAGCGCCGTGGCCATCGGCCTCTTCGCCGAGGGCCAGCCCGTGCTCGGCGTCGTCTTCGCCTTTGCCTACCCCGACAGCGCTGGCGACCTGTTCGCGTGGGCCGAAGGCTGCGCGCGGCTCACGCGCAACGGCGTCGCCCTCGAGCCTCGCCTGCCTGCGGCGCTGGGGCCGCTCGAGGTCGTGCTCGTGTCGAGCAAGGGCGACCGCGATCCGGAGGGCAACCTTCGCTGCGCCGAGCCGGCGCGCTTCCGCAGCCTGGCCAGCATCGCGCATCGTCTGGCCGTCGCGGCGGCGGGAGAAGCGGCGGCCGCCACCTCGCTCCATTCTCCGGGCGCCTGGGACTACGCCGCGGGGCACGCGCTCGTGCGCGCCGCGGGCGGCGTGCTGCTCGACCAGCGGGGAAGCGAGATCGTCTACGCGGAGGACGGAGAGAGCGCGACGCGGTTCGCCTTCGCGGCATCGCCGCCGGTGGCCGCGGAGCTGGCTTCGCGTTCGTGGCACGACATCCGGGGCGGCCCGCGCGGTCCGTACCCGGTGCGGCTCGAACGAGGCCACGCCGTGGCCGACGCGGGTCTACTCTCTCGCGCGCAGGGCTGCTTCTTCGGCCAGATCACCGGGGACAGCCTGGGCAGCCTGGTGGAGAAGGCGTCCGCCGGCGAGATCGCCGAGCGGCATCCCGATGGGGGACCCCGGATGCTGGCCGACGGAGGGCGCTGGCAGACGCTGGCCGGCCAGCCCACCGATGACTCGGAGATGGCTCTCGCGCTCGCGCGCAGCGTCGTGGCGGCGGGCGACTGGGACGCGGAACGCGTGCGCACCGCCTATCAGGAGTGGTACCGCTCCGGTCCCTTCGACGTGGGTCAGACCACACGTGCGGCCATGAACGGCTACTTCGTCGCGGAGAGCCAGGCCAACGGCTCGCTCATGCGCGCGAGCCCGCTCGGCATCCTCGCGCACGCCTGGCCGCCACCCGACGCCGCGGCGGTGGCCCGGCAGGACAGCGCGCTGACGCACCCGCACCGCGTCTGCGGCGATTCCGCGGCGGCGTTCGTCGTCGCCGTCGCGCACGCCATCGGCCAGGGGAGCGGCCCGCGCCCCGCCTACGAAGCCGCGCTGGGCTGGGCGCGCGAAGCCGCCGTGCCGCCGGTGGTGCGCGCGCTCGAGGATGCCGGCGCCGAGCCACCCGTCTGCGACGGCGACAAGCAGGGCTGGGTGCTCATCGCGCTGCAGAACGCGTTCTTCGAGCTGTTGCACGCCCCGAGCCTGGAAGAAGGCGTGGTCGCCACGGTGCGCCGCGGCGGCGATACCGACACGAACGCCGCCATTGCCGGCGCGCTGCTGGGCGCGGTGCACGGGCGGGAAGCGGTGCCGCGACAGTGGCGGTCGATGGTGCTGAGCTGCCGCGCGCATCCCTCGCGGGCGCGGCACCCGCGGCCGATGGCCTACTGGCCGACCGACGTTCTCGAGCTGTCCGAGCGGTTGCTGCTCGCCGGCCGTCGCCCGCCGGCCTGAAGGCGACCTACCAGGCGGGCGCCTTCGCGAACCCGCCCTCGCCGCGATCCCGCTCGCGCAAGCGATCGCGCGCCGTCCACCAGGGCCGGACGTCGATGCCGAGCGCGCGCAGGCCCGACGCATACTCGTAGCGCAGCGTGATGCGCTCGCCGGGCTGCGGCTGTGGATCGAAGTCCACGAGCGTGGCGTGGTCATCTGTCCGCGGGCCCCAGCCCGTGCCCGGATACGAGCGAGGCGCCGCGGCGCCGGGTCGCGCGCTCTCTCCCGCGCCGTCGGCGGTCGGGGTCTCGCGGTCCTCCGCCTCGTCCCGGCCTTCGGCGGGCGGCGGTGGAATCTCGCGGCCCCTTCGCAAGCCGGACACGTCGGGGGAGACCGGCTGGCGCTCACGGTACACGGCCAGCTCGATCCAGCCCATCCTTGCATTGGCCTGCCCCGACCGCGCCGCATACGAGCGCTGCTCGTCTACGAACGTGAACCGGCGGACCTCGTCGAGGGACGTGCGCCAGCCCTGGACCGTCACCGACGCCCACGGGTCGAGCACGTACATCCGGCCATTCGGGCCGCGCCGGCCGGGGAGGGCCGCAACCTGCTCGCCGCTGATCGCGTTGAGCCCGTCCACGGTGATCACGACGCCTAGGCGCTGGTGCGTGTTGTTCGCGAGCCGCAGGGCGTACCGGGATCGGGGGCGCGCCTCCAGGTAATAGCGGCCCGACCCGTCCGGCGCGCGATAGAGCGGCGTCGGCTGGCCTTCCACATCGACGGAGACCGTCACGAGAGAGCCTGCGCCGTCGCGCGGATGGAGGTGCGCACGCGCCGTGGAAGGAGCAAGAACAGCCAGGGCGAGGAGCCAGGAAGCCATTCGGGAGCGACGCATGCGCAACCTCCTTGCCCCTGGGTACAAGGCGGGGAGCCCGCCTATTCCCGCGCAGCGGTGGTAGGCTTTTTCCCGGGCCGGACGGCTCCCGCACCGGAGGCCGACATGAGTAGTGCCCCCAAGAAGGGCTCGTCCAAGGCCGAACCCCGCGTCGCGCTCGTCCCCCTGGCGGCGGAGGCCGAGCAACTCCGCGCGGTCTACGACGTCGCGGTGGCGGTCACTCGCGCGGGCGCCCTCCCCGAGATCTACGAGGCGGCGCTGGACGCGCTGCAGGCGTCGCTGGGGGCGGATCGCGCATCGATCCTGCTCTTCGACCCCGATGGCGTCATGCGCTTCAAGGCCTGGCGCGGCCTGTCCGAGGCGTATCGCCGCGCGGTCGAAGGCCACTCCCCCTGGTCGCCGGGCGTGCGGGGGGCGATGCCCGTGCTGGTCCCCGACGTGGACCGGGACGCTTCCCTCGAGACCTTCCGCGCCACCATCCGCGGAGAGGGCATCCGCGCACTCGGCTTCATCCCCGTCTACTCCGCGGAGAACCTGCTCGGGAAGTTCATGGTGTACTTCAACGCGCCGCACGTCTTCACGCGCGAGGAGGTGCGGCTGGCCGAGATCATCGCCAACCACGTCGCCTTTGCCGTCGAACGCCGGCGGTCCGAAGAGGAGCTCGAGCGGTACGTCACGGAACGCAAGCGCTCCGAGGCCGCCGCGCGCTTCCTGGCCGAGGCCAGCGGCCGGCTCGACGCCTCGCTCGACTACGACGCCACGCTCGACACCATCCCCCAGCTGGCGGTGCCGTACCTCGCGGACTGGTGCCTGGTCGAGGTGGCGGAAGGTGCGCCGCTGCGCCGCCTGGCCGTCGCCCACGCGGATCCGTCAGGGCTGCCGCTGGTGCAGGAGCTTCGCGAACGGTGGCTGGCCGCCACGGCCGCCACGGACGAGGATGCGCGGTCCGCCGGCCGCTGCCGGTTCGGCGCCGAAGCCATGGACTGGCTTCTATGCCATTTCGGCGCCGACCCAGGCGTCGCCGATCTGATCCGCCGGCTCGCGCCCGCGTGCGCCATCACCGTGCCCCTGACGGCCCGTGGACGGACGCTCGGCACGATGACGTGCGTGTCCTCGGCCGGGGACCGCCGCTGCGGCGAGGCCGAACTGGCCGTCGCTCAGGACCTGGGCCAGCGCGCCGGGCTGGCCCTGAACAACGCGCGGCTGTACGGCGAAGCCCAGGAATCGGACCGCCGCAAGGACGAGTTCCTGGCCATGCTCGCGCACGAGCTGCGCAACCCCCTCGCGCCCATGCTCACCGCCTTGCAGCTCATGGAACTGCGCCCCGACGACGCCGCGGTCGTCGAGCGCGCGCGGGTGGTGCTGGGCCGGCAGGTCCGCCACATGACACGGCTCGTCGACGACCTCCTCGACGTCTCGCGCATCACGCGGGGGAAGATCGTCCTGCGCACCGAGCGTGTGGACCTGGCCGCGCTGGCGGCTCGGGCCCTGGACGCGGCGCGTCCGCTCATGGAGGGCCGGAGGCTCGAGGTGTCCGCGCAGGTACCGTCCGGGCTCTTCGTGAACGCCGATCCCGTCCGCATGGAGCAGGTGTTGCTGAACCTGCTCAACAACGCGGCCAAGTTCACGGAACCGGGCGGCCGCGTGCATGTCTGGGCCGAGGCGGTGGACGGCCGCGTGACCATCGGCGTGTCGGACAGCGGGATCGGGATCGCCCCCGAGCTGCTGCCGCGCATCTTCGACCTGTTCATGCAGGGCGAGCGGTCGCTGGACAGGACGCAGGGCGGGCTCGGCATTGGCCTCACGCTGGTGCACCGGCTGGTGGAGATGCACGGCGGCATCGTTGGCGCGGCCAGCGCCGGCCTCGGACAGGGCAGCGAGTTCGTGATCGAGCTACCCCTCGCTTCTGAAGCCGGCCCCGAGACGACCGTCGGCGAGTCCGTCGCGCCAAGCGCCGCCGCGGCGCCACGCCGGATCCTGGTGGTGGACGACAACGTGGACGCCGCGCGGACGCTGGCCGAGGCACTGGCGGGGTGGGGACACGAGGTGGCTGTCGCGCACGACGGGCCGGCGGCGGTCGAAAAGGCCCTGCGCGACCGCCCCGATGTCGTGCTGCTGGACATCGGGCTGCCGGGCATGGATGGCTACGCCGTCGCGGAGCAGCTCCGGAGCGAACCCCGGTTGTCGGATACGGTGCTGGTGGCGCTGTCGGGTTATGGCCAGCTCGGCGACCGCGTGAGGTCGCAGCGGGCGGGCTTCCGCGAGCACCTGGTCAAACCGGTCGACCTCGAAGCGCTCGCCGCGCTGTTTCGGTAGAGGGCAGGGGGCCGGGCGCCACGCCCTGCGCCCCCTACCCGCATTCACGGGCTCCTACTTCGTGGCCGGAGGAGCCGGCGGCTTCGGCGGGTTCGCCTCGATGTTCACGCTGATGAACACCTCGTCGCCGAGCACCGTGCCGCCCGCGTCGAGCGCGCGATTCCACACGATCCCGTAGTCCTTCCGGTTCAGGATGAAGTCCGCGGAGAACCCGGCCTTCTCGTTCGGGCCGCTGCCCATGAAGCCGAGGAAGCTCACGGGGACCGTGATCTCCTTCGTCACGCCGTGCAAGGTGAAGGTGCCCGTCACGTCGTAGGCGTTCTGCCCGCGTGGCACGATCCTCGTGCTGCGGAACGTGATCTCGGGATACTTCTCCACGTCGAAGAAGTCAGCCGAGCGGAGGTGCTTGTCGCGTCCCGGGTGGGCCGTATTGAGGCTGGCCGCGTTGATCTTCAACTCGACCGCGGAGGCGGTGGGATTCGCGCGATCGATCTGGATCGTGCCCGTGAAATCATCGAAGCGTCCCCGGACCTTGGTCACGAAGTGCCGCACCTGGAAGGCCGCCTCCGAGTGCGGCGTGTCGACCACGAAGGTCTCTGCGGCCTGGGCCGGCCCGGCGGCGACGGCGAGCGTCGCGGCCACGGCGATCGCGGCCGCTCGGGGCCGCAGGATGTTCAACATTGCGCATCTCCTCTGCTTCTTCAAAGGCGGGCCGGACGACGCCGCCCGCTCAGTTCTTCTTCACCGTCTCGCGATTGACCGTCACCTTGACCTCGTCGCCCAGGATGAATCCGTGGGCGTGCCCCGCGCGAACGCGGTCGAGCAGGCCGATGAGTGTGTCGAGCTGCGCTGGATCGAGCATTCCGAGGGCTTCGCGATCCGCCCTCTCCATCGGAGCGTTCAGATCCTCGAGCAGACGCAGCGCCGCCGGCGTGGCAAAGCACAGCACCTGGCGGCGGTCCTGGGGGCAGCGCTTGCGCCGCACCAGGTTCTTCGCCTCGAGCCGATCCAGCAAGCGCGTGACACCCGGCGCCTGCTCGATCATCCGCTCCGCGATGTCCAGGGTCGGCAACCCGGCGTCGCCCGCGCCGCGCAGGATGCGCAGCACGTTGTACTGCTGGAGCGTGATGCCGTGAGAGTCGACGACGCGCCCCAGGCCCCGCCGCACGAGGTCCACGGTCCGCAGGAGCGCGACCACGCCCTCCTGGGAGCGCGACTGGAACGGTCGCGTCTGGCGGATCTCGCGTTGTACGGCGCTGTCCGGCTGGCTCACGGAGGGACAAGCTACGCACCAATGCTTGACGCGTCAAGTAAAAGGGTGTCAAACGACGGCCAGCCCGGGTCACGCCCTGCTATCCGTCCCGCGACGGATAGCAAAGGTCAATGAACGATCTCACCCGGCGCTCTCGGCGAACGCGAGCAAGGCTTCGAGTTTTCCGGGATTGTACGCGGAGGGGGTAACCTGAGAACGTCAATGGGCGGTCTTCTCACCCGGGTCCGGCAAGCGCTGCCGTTCCTGCGGTCCCCAACCGATACGCTGGCGGCCCTCATCATCTTCGCCAGCACGTTCCTCGCCATCAGTGGCGTGTGGTGGTACGGCCGCCACGCCTGGGCGATCTACCGCCTGACCCGCGGCGTGGGCGACACGATGTTCTACAGCGCCGACGGGAAGCCGTGGTTCCCGCTCGACGAGCAACGCCGCGACGTGCCGCTGTCCGAGATCTCGCCGCATCTGCGCAACGCGGCCGTCGCCGTGGAAGATCATCGGTTCCGGCGGCACGTCGGCGTCGATCCGATCGCCTTCGGCCGCGCCATGTTCCAGAACCTGCGCGAGCGGCGGATCGTGGAGGGCGGGAGCACGCTCACGCAGCAGCTCGCGCGCACGCTCTTCCTGTCGAACCGCCGCACGTGGGGACGAAAGGCGAAAGAAGCCGCGCTCGCCCTGATGCTCGAGGAGATGCTCACCAAGGACCAGATCCTCGAGCTCTACCTCAACCGCGTCTACCTGAGCGGCGGGGTCTACGGCGTGGAGGCCATGTCGCGCTCGCTCCTCAACAAGCCGGCGCGGAACGTCACGGTGGCGGAGGCAGCGCTGATCGCCGGCCTCATCCAGGCCCCCTCGGCCCTGGCGCCCTGGTGGAACTGGGACGCCGCGCGGCAGCGCAGCCACGTCGTCCTCCTGCGCATGCGCGAGGAGGGCTACATCACGGCGGAGCAGGAGAGGGCGGCGCGCCAGGCGCGGTTCCGCATCACGTCCCGCCCGCGGCTGGCCGACAAGCGCTCCGGCTACGCCAAGGAATACCTGCGCCAGCTCTTCCGCGACCGGGTCGGCCGGGACAACCCGCCGGAATGGAAGGTGCACACGACCTTCCTGCCCGGCGTGCAGCGCGCCGCCGAGCAGGCGGTGGCGGACGGCCTGCGCGGGCTCGGCGTGCCCGGGCTGCAAGCGGCCCTGGTCGCGCTCGACCCCCACACGGGCGATGTCCTGGCCATGGTCGGTGGATCGGATTACGGCGTCACGCCGTTCAACCGTGCCGTACGCAGCCGCCGGCAGCCGGGCTCGGCGTTCAAGCCGTTCGTCTACGCGGCGGCCCTGGAACGCGGCCTCTCGCCCATCTCCGTGCTCACCGACCTCAACGCGGTCACGGCGAGCGGGGAGCAGGAATGGACGCCGCGCAACGAGGGGGAAAATGGCCCCGACACGCAGACCTTGCGGGAGGCTCTGCTCGAGTCCAACAACCAGGCCGCGGTGGCGCTGCAGCAGCGCATCGGCTCCGGGCGCGTGATCGAGGTCGCGTCGGCCGCCGGCATGCGCGATCTGCCGGACGTTCCCTCCCTCGCCCTGGGCACCGGTCTGGTGAGCCCTCTGGATCTGACCGCCGCCTACGCCGTCTTTCCCGCGGGCGGGTATGCCGTCAAGGCGCGCGGCCTCCTGCGCGCGCTGGACCGGGACGACGACGTGGCCTTCGACGTGACGACCGAGCGGAAGCGCGTGCTGTCCGAGGAGGTGGCATTCCAGACGCTGAGCATGCTCCGCGACGTGGTGGACCTCGGCACTGCCTCGACGGCGCGGTCGATGGGGCTGCGCATCCCGGCCGGCGGCAAGACGGGCACCACCGACGACTTCAAGGACGCCTGGTTCGTGGGCTTCTCGTCGTCGCTGGTGGCCGGAGTGTGGGTCGGCTTCGACCAGCCGAAGCCGATCGGCCGGCGCGCGTACGGCGCGCGTGTGGCCCTGCCCATCTGGGTCGAGTTCATGCGAAAGGCGTCGAGCGTCGTCCGGCCGAGCGCGTTCGAGCCGCCCCCGGGCCTGACGGAGCGGGAGCTATGCCGGATCTCCTACCAGCGCCCGCTCGAGGGCTGCCCCACGTACGTGGAGTACTTCAAGGAGGATGACGACGTGCCGCGCCGGATGTGCCCGGTCCACGAGGGCACCCTGAAGCAGGAGGCGCGGCGGGCCGTGGACGAGGTGCTGGGTGCGTTGGCCCGGCGTCTGCGCCGGATCTTCGAGCGCTGAAAGGAACGTCAATGAGGATCGAACGGGACGGCGACGTGGTGCGCATCGAGCTTCGCGGCCCCGAGCTGCGTCTGCTGCGCCGGGCGCTCGAGCGCGCCTCGTTCATCGACACGCCTGTGGCGGAGCAGGCGGAGATCGCCGCGTTCTGCGCGAGAGCGCTGGACACGCTGCCGAAAACCTAACTCGCGGTGACGGGCGTTCCGCCGTGCGTACGGCTTGCCAGCATGCCGCAGGCGGCGTGGATGTCCGGCCCGCCCGAGTAGCGGCGGACGAAGCCGATACCGCGGTCGGCGAGCGCCGACATGAAACGGCTGCGCTCGGCGGCTTCGGGAGCGTGGAATCGCCCGGTGGGGTCGTTGACGTCGATCAGCGAAAGCCGCACCGGGACGGCGGGGAAGAGGCGCGCCAGCTCGGCTGCTTCGTCCTCCCCGGTGTTCACGCCCGCCATGAGCACCCAGGCCAGGTTCACGGGACCGCCACGCGCCGCCGCGTGGCGGCGCATCGCCGCCGCCAGGTCCGCGACCGAGTAGCGCAGGCCCACCGGCATGAGCCCCGCGCGCTTCTCGTCGAAGGCCGACGTGAGTGACAGGATCAGCCGGTAGGGACGGCCTTCGGTCGTGAAGCGCTCGATCATCGGCAGCAGACCCACGGTCGAGATGGTGATCCGGTCGCCGCCGATGCGCACACCCCACGGCGCGCGCAGGATCTCCGCCGCGCGCATCACGTTGTCGTAGTTCTGGAACGGCTCGCCCTGCCCCTGGAACACGACGCCGGTCACGGGCCGCTCCGGTGATTCACGCCGAACGGTGAGCACCTGCTCCACGATCTCCCACGGCTCGAGATTCCGCGTGAAGCCGAGGCGGCCCGTCTCGCAGAACGCGCAGGCGAGCGCGCAGCCGACCTGCGACGAGACGCAGACGCTCCAGCGCGGGCGCTCGAGCGGGATGCGCACGGCCTCGAACACCTGGCCGTCCGGGCCGCGGAAGAGGTATTTCACGAACGGGTCCACGGCGCTGCGGCGCCGGTCCAGCACCGAGAGACGCTCGAGGTTGCCCCTGGCCAGGAGGGCGGCGCGGGCGCGCTTCGACAGGCCGCGGACGTCGTCCAGATCGTCGCGATCGTCGGCGAGCAGCCGGTTCAGCACCCGCCGGGCCACGTCTTCGGGCAAGGCGGCCTCGGGGAAGGCGGCCGAGAGGGCGACCGGCGTCTGGCTTCGCAGGTGGGGCCGCGTCATCGGAGTTATCCTATCAGCGCCTCGTCCCGTGCCCTCGGAGCGCTCATGCTGCTGGCCCTGTCCGCCGCCCTCGCCGCGTCGGTCGCCGTCCCGCAAGAACAGGCCATCCCCGAGTTTCGCGCCGACGTCCGCGTCATCCGGCTCGATGTGTCCGTGGTGGACAAGAAGGGCCGCCCGCTCGCCGGCCTCGCCCCCACGGATTTCACGGTGCTCGAGGATGGCCGTCCCGTGGAGATCACGTATTTCGAGGCCGTGGACGGACGGCCCGACGCGGTGGCGGGCGTGCTCGACCCGGTCCTGGTGCCGCCGCCCCGACGGATCCTGCTCCTCGTGGACACGGGCCGCATGGGGATCGGGGACCTCTTCCGCGCCCGCAAGCAGACCGCCGCCTACCTGCGCCAGACCGCCGGAGATGGCGATTGGGTGCGGCTCCTGAACCTCTCGACCGGCCGTGTGTGGGACGGCCGGATGCCGCAGGACCGCGAGCGAATGGAAGCCGCGGCCCTGGGTCTCGAGCGGCGCGGCTCGTTCTGGGCCGACCTGGAACGGGACGACGGCGGCTGGCTCGACCGGCCGATCCAGGACCGGATCGAGATCGACGCCGGCCCGGGCATCGCCTCCACGGGCGAGACCTCCGGCCAGTTCCTGTCGCAGTTCGCCCAGAGCGCCGGGTTGTTGGGCCTGCTCGAATCGGTGCTCGTGCAGCTCGCAGCCGTGGAGGGGCGCAAGGCGCTCGTGCTGATCTCGCCAGGGTTCCCGCAGCTCTTCGGCCTCGACCGCCAGCTCCAGCAGGTCGCCACGCTCGCGCGCCAGGCCGCCACGGCCGTCTACTTCCTGGACTCCGTGGGACTCGAGGCCCACATCCCCGAGCCGGGAAAGCCGATGGTCTCCCT
>WUUC01177034.1_pt1 | contig 11661 bp, 11 predicted proteins | sample 6278441 | NCBI WGS metagenome assembly WUUC01 (sample SAMN13675441, study PRJNA597444) | soil metagenome | isolation source: soil | place: USA: Washington | collected 2017-10 | reverse complement strand
GCGTGGCCGCCCTGGCCGATGCCCCAGGCGACGAATCGCTCGCTCGCCTCGGCGGCCTTGAAGCGATGCATCGCGCGCACCGCGTCGAGCGTCGCGCGCGCGCTCGCCTCGCCGACGAGGTACGGATGCGTGCCCGCGGTGCCGAGCCCCTCGAAGTCGGGCACGACGACGGCGTAGCCAGCGCGCATGAAGCGCGCGAGCCCGTCGACACGATCCACGAAGGCACGCCCGCGCGAGATTCCGCAGCGCTGTGCGATGCCGACCGTTCCGTGCGTCAGCGCCACGACGCCGCGCCCGTCTGGCGGCGCCGGCCGCGCCGGCACGAACAGCAGCGCGCTGAGCGCAGCCGGACGGCCGTCGTGACCGCGCGACCGATAGAGGATCCGGTAGGCCGTCGCGTCCGGCGGCGGGCTGGCGATCGGCTCGCTGCGCAGCAGCGCACCGGGCGGTCCGCCGGGCAGCGGATCGGGCGGCTCGTAGAAGCCGTCCTCGGCCGACGGGGCGTCCGAGCCGGACCGCAGCACAAGCACCGGCACCGCGACGGTGGCGAGCACCACGATCGCCGCGAGCGCGATCGCCGGGCGCCGACCGCGCCGGGACGATTTCGGCGCAGCAGCCTCGCCGTCGTGCGGGTCCACGAATGCGACTGTAGTCCTCAGGTGCGGCCAGAGGAAATCGCGGGTGCGATCTGGCACGGTGGCGCGTACATGCGACCGTGCGACCCATGGCGACCGCGGATCTGACCGTCATCGCCCTTGGCCGGGCCGACGCCTCGGCGTCGGCCTACGTCGCCGAGATCCAACGCCGGCTCGGCGCGCAGGATCGCGTCCGCTACGTCATGCATGCGATGGGGACGTCGCTGGAGGGCGCCACCGCCGACATCCTCGCGATCGTCGGCGAGCTGCACGCCGTCCCGTTCGCGCTGGGGGTTCCGCGCGTCTACACCGTGCTCAAGCTCGACGAGCGGCGAGACAAGGCGCAGACGCTGGAGGACAAGGTCGCGTCGGTGCAGCGGCTGCTGGATCGGGACTGAGCCGAGCGCACGGTCCGTCCGGCGCGGCCGAGACGACCTACTCGGCCTGCCGCCCGAGGATCACCGCGAAGCGCTCGATGCGCTTGCGCTCCTCTTCCGACAACGGCCCGCCGGCTTCGATCAGCAGCGTCATCGGCCCGCGCTGCTGCGCCCACCGTTCGGCGTCTTCGGAGAACGACGCGGCCACCCAGACCAGCGGCTTGGCCGCGGCGTAGGCGATGACCGTCGCCTCCTGCTGCGCGGCGGTCTGCTCGGCACGCAGCACCGGCACGACGACGAGGTCCAGCTCGTGCGCGAGCGCGGTGATCGCATCCAGGCCACCGTCGTCGGCGAGCATCGCGAGCTCGCCCTCCTCGAGCATCGTCGTCACCCAGCCGGCGGGCACGGCGTCGAGCACGGCGGGGGCGCACGCGAGGCGAAAGAGCGGGTCGGCCACCTCCGCCACGCTAGTCGGTTTCTCGAGACGTGGTCCCGGAGCTGCCCCCCGGCAGCTGCGGTGCGAGGTCTCAAGAAGGCCCACGAACGCCCGGGGGAGCGCGAGCGTGGTCGGGCAAGCCGCTTGCGGGCCCGCCCGACGGTGCCCGTGCGCCTCAGGCGGTGGCCGGGAACACGACGACCGGCCGCACCTCGACCGAGCCGAACTCGATGTTCGGCATCTTGGCGGCCAGCGCCACCGCGGCGTCGCGGTCGGGTACGTCGACGAGGTAGTAGCCGCCCAGGATCTCCTGCGAGTCCAGAGCGGGGCCTTCGGTGAGCTCCGTGTCGCCCCCGCGTACGCGCACGGTGGTCGCTGCCTCGACACCCTCGAGCGGGGCACCGGAGACCATTGCGCCCTCCGCCATCAGCGAGTTCGTGTAGTTCAGCCACTCCGTGTACTGCTCCTCCTGCTCTCCAGGTCCGGGCGCGTTTGCGGGATCGCCGTAGATCAGGAGCATGTACTGGGGCATCTGCGTCACCTCGGGTCGCGAGCCGGCGAGGGCCGGCATCGGTTGAACGGTCGGGGCATGCGTTACCCGGTTCGGCGCTTCTGCCCGAACGCCGCGGCGCCACCTTCCGGGGAGCTCACGCCGACGGAGGACTCGTCGCCGCCGAGCCCGCGCCGAAGCAGACGAAGCCCGCCGCCGTCGCGTAGTCGGCGGGAACCTGGCGATCCAGCGCGGAGGCGCTCGCGGCCGCGAGCGCTGTGGCCGGTTCGTCACCCGCCGCCAGGCGCTCGTGCAGGGTCAGCATCAGCCGGTGCGTCGGTTCGTCGGGGACCGGCACGACGCTCGCGATCAGCGCGCTCGTGCCCAGCGCCAGCAGCGCGCCGCTGAAGCCCATCAGCTCGTCGCCCGGACGCACGGCGGTGACACCACCGTCGCAGGCGCTGAGGATCATGTCGCGCGGCGCGGCACGCAGGCGCTCGAGGTCGTAGACGGTGAGCGGACCATCGGCGAGCTGCAGGGCCGAGAACAGCGGGTTGTCGGCGCGAAACGTGCCGTGGCTTGCGATATGGGCGCGAGCGGCGGTCTCGAGCGCTGCGGCGACGGCGCCCACGCTCGCGTGCTCCGCGAGCAGGACCGCGCTCGCCGCATGGCGCTCGGCGAGCGCTCGAACCTCCGCGGCGGCGTGCGGGAGGCCGGGGCCGGCGGCCAGCACGAGCCCGCCGTGGCTCGCGCCGGCGCGGCGCCGCGCGGCGCGCAGCCACAGCGCCGCGGAGGGCGCGACGCTGAGGGCGCGCCCCGCGCACGAGGCGAGCGCCGGCCACGGCACGGCGTGCAGCTCGCCCGTCGGGACGAGCACGAGCTCGCGCGCGCCGATCGCGCCGGCGAGCGGCGCGAGCAGCCGGTCGTCGAGCTCGCGCGCGGCGTGGCGTGCGTTGTCGCGCGCGACCTCCTGCGAGGCGGTCGAGCCCGTGCCGCGGGCGAGCGTGCGCAGCGCGAAGCGCAGCGCCAGCAGCTCGCGCTCGATGCTCGCGCTGGCAGCGAGCTGCACGAGCCGCGCGGGGGCGGCGGCCGTGACCGCGACCGCCCACAGGTCGTCGCCGTCGCGCACGAACTCGACGAGCGCGCGCGCGTCCAACGCGGCGCGCAGGCGCTCGATGTCAGGTGCTGTGAATCCCTCGCCGGCGTCCTGAGCGCCGGTGCCTGCGGCGTGGCGCGCGCGCCGGCGGATCGCCCCCTCCAGCTCGGCCTGGCGGCGCAGGTGGCGAGCCGTGTCGCCGGACTCCTTGCCCGCTTCGTCGACTGCGGCGAGCACCGTGCGCAGCTCGGCGAGGTCGGCGGCGAGCCGGGTGTCGTCGGGCGGCTGCGCGGGGCGCTGCCAGAGCGCGCCGGCGCGCCCGCGCTCGGCCCATTCGATCACCGCGCCGGCGCGGCCGGAGGCGAGCGCCAGGCGCAGCCCGAGCGCCGCGAGTGCGTTGCCGTGAATCGCGGCGCTGGCACGCAGCTCGGTGGCGCCGAGGCTCAGGCGGTGCTGGTCGAGCACCGCGAGGCCGGCGCGCAGCGCGCGCAGCGCGGCGCCCCGGCGGTTCTCCGCCAGGCGCCTCAGCGCCTCGGCGTGCCAGGCGCCGACCCGCAGCGCGACGGGCCCGCCGCGACGTGCGCGCGCGACGCCGCCCAGCACGCGCGCGGCGTCGTCGTCGTCGCCCAGCGCGAGCGCCACGCGCGCGGCGAGGACCTGTGCGTCGAGCGCGGCCGTCGGCCAGCCCGCCTCCGCCAGTGCCGGGGCGATCGCGCGGGCGCGTGCGTGCAGCGCCTGCGTGCGCTCCCCGCGGGCGAAGGCGGCCCGCACGGCGACGTGCTCGGCGAGCGCCGCCCAGCCGGAGCGGCGCTGGCGCTCGAACTGCGCCGCCGCCTGCTCGGCGGCGGCGAGCGCCGCGTCCGCGCCGCCGTCGGCGAGCAGCGCCTCGGCCAGCGCCAGGCGCGCCTCGGCGAGCTCGGCCGCCATCGCGCCGTCGTCCAGGCGGGCGACCGCGCGCTGCGCGCTCGCCCGCGCCTCCTGTCGCAGACCGGCGGCCAGCAGCGCGTGGCAGCGGTCGAGCTCGAGCACGCCGTGGCGCGCGCCGGCCTGTGCCACGACGGGCTCGGCGGCGTCGAAGTGCTCCAGCGCGGCGGGCAGGTCGCCGCGCCGCGTCGCCACCCAGCCGAGGTTCTGCAGCATCGTCGCCGCCAGCAGCGGCTGGGCGAGCCCCTCCGCGATCGCCAGCGCGGCGCGCAGGTCGCTCTCGGCCGCTCGCAGGGCGCCGCGATAGGCGTGCAGCACGCTGCGGTTGCACAGCAGCTTGGCCTCGGTCTGGCCGTCGCCGGCGCGGCGTGCCGCGGTCAGCCCCCGGCGGTAGCCCTCGAGCGCCTCGTCCATGCGTCCGAGGCGCTCGAGGATCGCGGCATGCTGGAGCGCCATCTGGGCATCGCCGCCGCCTGCGCGGGCGGCGATCCCCGCCTGGCGCAGCGCGGCCGTCGAATCGCCCTCGTTGAGCAGGGCGAAGGCGAGCGCCATCCGCGCCTCGGCCACGCGCTGCGGTGAGCGCGCGCGGCGCCCGCAGTCGACCGCCGCGCGCAGGTGCTCGACGGCGGTCGCGGCATCGTCGAGATCGAGCGCCGCCATGCCGAGCGCGCGCAGCGCGATCGAGGCGGCCTCGTGGTCGCGAGCCGCGCGCGCCCGCTCCAGCGTGCTGTGCGCGAGCGCGCGGGCCCGCACGGGGTCGACGCCGAGCAGGCGGTGGGCCTCGTCGGCGAGTGCTGCGGCGTCGCTCAGACCGTCAGCCATGCGGTCTCGACGAGCCGGCTCGCGCCGGTCGCTGCGTCGAGACGGCAGCGCAGGCTCACCGGGCCCGGCGCGACGCCGCGCGCCGCAAAGCGGCCGCGCTCGTCGGCGCGCACGGCGATGAGCTCCGCGCCGTGGCGGACGGTGACGTCCGCCGCCTGCGGCGGCACGAGCTGTCCGACGAGGCGCATCCCGCCGTCGGCGTCGACGATCTCGGCCTCGACCTCGATCGTGAGCTCCGGTGCCTCGAAGATCAGCGCGCGCCACGCGCCCGCCACGCCGCGGACGGCGAGCGCCGCCACGTCGCGCGCCGAGTCGTGCACGAGCGCCGCCAGCTCGGCGTCGAGCGTGCGCCATTCGATCGCCGCGCGCGCGGCGATCTGCACGGCCTCGGGAACCGCGTCGATCTGCCCGACGATCTGGCGCAGCTGCGCCAGGAGGGCATCGTCGTCAGGGGGAGTTGAAAAGCGGGTCGGCATGAGCATCAGTTGTAAGAGCCGGGTGGGGGCGACGTGATACGTGTTCCCGCGATCGCTCTGCGCAACGTGGCGAGGCAGCGCCCCCTGGTGGGGCCGATGCTGCCTTTCGGCATGCCCAGCGCGGCGCCGACGTCGTCGTAGCTCGGGGCGGGATCGCTCGCGAGCATCCGCAACAGCGCCTGGCAGCGTCCGCTGAGGCTCGCGAACGCACGCCACAGCGCGCGGTCGCGTTCCTCGGTGAGCAGCTGCGCGTCGAGGCTGGCGCTCGTGCTGTCGGCGGGGATGCGGTCATCCTCGGTCGGGATCGTGCGCGACTGGTGGCGCAGGACGCGCAGGCATTCGTTGCGTGCCGTGGTCGCCAGCCAGCCGCTGAGCGACGCGGGGTTGCGCAGATCGTCGACGTGCTCGAGGAGCTTCAGCCAGGTCGTCTGGACGACGTCCGACGCGCTCTCCTCGTCGAGCCGATGGCTGCGGGCGATGCCCCACAGCAGCCCTTGGTAGCGCTCGACGAGCGACTCCCAGGCGGCGCGTTCGCCCGCTGCGGCGAGTCGGACCAGCTCACCGACCTCCATGACGATCTCCCACACCCCACTCGTTGCTGTCGGCCAACCCTAGCGACGGCCGGAGACCCGGCGCGGTCGGTATTTTCGGCGCGCCGGCGCTCTCTGACCCCTCGACGGCCGCCGGGCGCGGCCCGCCCGTTCGCGGTTTCACCCACATCGAGGAGCACCATGATCAAGGCGTCAGACGACGACTGCAGCAAGGTTCCATGGGATGACCTGTGGGACCGGACGATCGAGCAGCTGGTCGAGGAGGGCAGGCTCGGCTTCACCGGCGACGTTGGCAACCCGCGGGGCCACTGGGTGCTGTTCCGTCCGCGGCGGCTGCTCGTCGACGCGCGCGTCACGCGCGCGCGGGGCGTCGCAGATGCGTTGCGGTCAGCCGGCGCGCGGCCCGCGCGCTCGCGTGCGACCGAGGGCGCGCGCCGGATCGCGGCCCGCGTCGGCCTGCGCGTCTACGAGGCCGACACCGAGGCCCTTGTCGAGACGGTACGTGCCGGCAACCGCGCGGTCGCGCGCGCGATATCGCTGGACCACGTGCTGATCGGCGGCCCCGCGCGCTGGGGCGGCGACAGCGTGCCGCTGCCGATCGCAGATCCCGGCACCGTCCCGGGGCCCGATCCGGCGCTCGGCCGGGGCATCACGGTCGCGGTGCTCGACACGGGCATCGCCGACGTCCCGTTCGCCGCCGACGCGGGCGCGGGCGACGGCGAGGTCGCCGACGAGGACGGCGACGGCAGGCGCGACGCGCCCGCCGGCCACGGCACGCACGTCGCCGGGCTCGTCGCGTCGGTCGCCGCCGGCGCGCAGATCGTCGCGCGCCGGGTCCTGACCGGCGTCGCCGGCATCGCGAGCGACCTCGACGTCGCGGGCGCGCTGCTGCAGAACGCCGACGCCGACATCATCAACTGCTCGTTCAGCGGCCCGGTGCTCGACGACGGCCCGCCGCCGGCCGTGGACCGCGCGCTGGCGCAGCTGCCGCCGACGACGGTCGTGGTCGCGTGCGCGGGCAACTTCGGCAGCGATCGTCCGCAATGGCCGGCGGCGGCCAAGGGCGTCATCGCGGTGGGCGCGATCAAGCGCCGCCGGCAGAGCACGAGCTTCGATCGGCCCGACTTCACGAACTTCGGCGCGTGGGTCGACTGCTGCGCCCCCGGCGTGGACGTGCCGAGCACGTTCCTGCGTGGGATCGAGAACTTCGACGGCTTCGCGAGCTGGTCGGGGACGTCGATGTCCTGCCCCCAGGTCGCGGGCGCGATCGCGGCGATCGCCTCGCGCGACGGCGTCGACGTGCGCACGGCCGCCTACCGGCTCGTGCACGACCCCACGCGCCCGCGCATGCAGGACCTCGGCACGATCGTGGATCCGGCGAGCCTGCCCTGAGCATCGCCGCGCCCCGGCCGCGGTGGCGCGGCCGGGGCCCGTGGCGGGTTCGCGCCACGGGCGAGCAGAGCGGGTGCCGCGCCGTCAGGTCCTCACAGGAACGGGCGCTGCGCCGTGCTGTCCTCCAGCACCCCCGCCGCCTCGAGCCGTGAGACCGCGTCGAGGACGTCGTGGTGGCGCAGCAGCGGGTACGCGGGCGCGAGCGCCGAGAACAGCTCGCTCGTGCTGCGCGCTCCGTCGACGAGCTCGACGAGGGACTGCACGGCGCCGTGGGGATCCTCGATCGTGACGACGTCCTCGCTTCCGACGATGTGCAGCTCGCCGCCGCCGCGAAGCAGGGCAGCCGTGGCCTTCATGCGGGGTGCAGCATGCATCGCTCCTCCTTCGGTGTCGCGTGGTGTGGCAGGCCGCTGTGATGCGAACTGGGCCTTCAGAGGACTGAGCACGCTGCGACGCCGCTGATACACACGTCGGTGCCCCGACCCAGCGGGTCGGCGGCGATCAGAGCTCGCAGTCGTCCGCGGCGACGACCTCCGCGCGCATGTTGCGCTCCATCATCCGCAGCGCGCAGTCGGCCATCTCGCGATGGATCCCGGCGACCGCGTCGCGCGGCACCGCGACCGCGAAATGGCGCACGTAGGCGTCCAGCGCGGAGTACAGGATGCATTGCTCGGTGACCTGGCCGACGAGCACGATCCGCTCGATCTCCTGCTCGCGCAGCAGGTACTCGAGCTGCGTCTCGTAGAAGATCGAGTGGCGGGCCTTGGCGATGAACCACGTCCCGTCGGCCGGCGCGATCGGCTCGACCAGATCGCCCGCACGGCCGGCCATCGCGCGTTCGATGAGCTCGGGCCGGCCGGCTCCCCAGTCGCCGTTGTTGTCGTTGACGTAGACGATCGGCGTCTCGTCGCGCCGCGCGCGCTCGACCAGGCGCCGCATCGCGGGCAGCGCCGCGCGCACCGATTCCACGAGCACGTCGGCGTCCTCGTGGTCGTACTCGTTGAGCATGTCGACGACGATCAGCGCGGTCTTCATCCGCGGGCGCTTACCCCGTCGGCCGCCCGGCCAGCCGCGATGCTGCGCCCGTCGGGTTCGGGCGGTCGCGAAGCGACATCATGGCTCCATGCTCGTCCGCCACGCCGATCCCGCCCGCGACGGCGCCGCCTGCGCGGCGATCTACGCGCCCTACGTCAGCGCCAGCGCGGTCTCGTTCGAGGAGGTCGCTCCGACCGCGCAGGAGTTCGCCGGCCGCATCGCGCGGACGAGCGCGCGCTTCCCGTGGCTCGTGCTCGAGGACGGCGACCGCGTGGTGGGCTACGCCTACGCCTCGCGCCACCACGACCGCGCCGCCTACCGCTGGGCGGTCGACGTCGCGGTCTACGTCGATGCGGCCGGCCAGGGGCGGGGCGGCGGCCGCCGGCTCTACGTGGCGCTGCTCGAGCTGCTGCGCCGCCAGGGCCTGAGGATCGCCTGCGCCGGCATCGCGCTGCCCAACGACGCGAGCGTCGGCCTGCATCGCGCGCTCGGCTTCGAGCCCGTCGGCACGTACCGCGACATCGGCTGGAAGGCGGGCGCGTGGCGCGACGTGTCGTGGTGGCAGCTGCAGCTCGCCCCCGGCGCGCGCGACGACGGCCCGCCGCCGGAGCCCGGCGAGCCACAGCGGCTGTGAACGACGGCGGGCCGGTCTGCGTCGGCATCGACCTGGGCACGCAGGGCGTGCGGGCGCTCGCCGTCGGGCGCGACGGGACGGTCGCGGGGCGCGGCGCTGCGCCACTGCGCAGCCGCCGCGACGGCGAGCGCCACGAGCAGTCGCCACGCAGCTGGTGGCCCGCCGTCGCGACCGCCTGTCGCGCGGCTCTCGCCGGCATCGCGGCCGAGCGCGTCCGCGCCGTCGCCACGTGCGCGACGTCGGGCACCATCCTGCTCGTCGACGAGGGCGGCGAGCCGGTCACGGAGGCGCTCATGTACGACGACGGGCGCGCGGCCGAGCAGGCGCGGCGCCTCGGGATGGGGAGCTCCTGGGCGCTGCCGAAGCTGCACTGGCTGGTGGAGTGCGAGGCGGCCGCCAGGCGATCGGGCGTGCGTCTGGCCCATCAGCCCGACGTCGTCACGCGCGGGCTGATCGGCCGCGTCGTGGCGTCGGACGCGAGCCACGCCCTCAAGACCGGCTACGACGCCGAGCGCCGGAGCTTCGCGGGCACGCGGGCCGACGATCTGCACGACCTGCTGCCCGCGGTCGTCGCGCCCGGGACGTGTCTGGGCGAGGTCTGCTCCGATGCCGCTGCGCAGACGGGGTTGCCGGCCGGCGCGGCGGTCATCGCCGGCATGACCGACGGCTGTGCCGCGCAGATCGCGGCGGGGGCGCTGCGGGTCGGCGACTGCAACTCCGTGCTCGGCACGACGCTCGTGCTCAAGGGCTGCTCGCGCGACCGCATCGACGATCCGGTCCACGGCGTCTACTCGCACCGCTCGCCCGACGGCGGCTGGTTGCCGGGCGGCGCGTCGAGCAGCGGGGCCGGGGTCCTGGCGGCGACGTTCCCCGGTCGCGACCTCGACGAGCTCGGCCGTCGCGCCGCCGAGCACGAGCGCACCCGCGTGCTCGCCTATCCGCTGGTCTCGCGCGGCGAGCGCTTTCCGTTCGCGGCGCCCGACGCGCAGGCGTTCATGCTCGGCACGCCGAGCGGCGACGGCGAGCACGCCGCCGCGCTGATGCAGGGCCTGGCGCTCGTCGAGCGGCTGTGCTTCGAGCAGCTCGCGCGGCTCGGCGCGCCGACCCGTGGCGAACTCAGCCTGACCGGCGGCGCGACGCGCAACCGCGCGTGGTGTCAGCTGCGCGCCGACGCGCTCGGACGTCCCGTGCGCCTGCCCGAGCAGACCGAGTCGGCGTTCGGCATGGCGATCCTCGCGGCGGCCGCCGACGCGAGCGAGCACGTCGCGGACACGGCTGCCCGCATGTCGCGAACGCGCGCCGTGATCGACCCGCGCCGGTCGATGCGCGCGCATCTCGACGAGCAGTACGCGCGCCTCGTCGGCGAGCTGCAGCGACGTGGCTGGCTCGCCGCGTGACGCGCGCGTGGATGGAAGGGGCGGGCGCATCGTGACCGAGCTCGAGCCCGGCGGCGAGCCGCGCGCCCCGTGGCCTCGGAGGCCGCCCGAGGGCGCGGGGTGCGGCGTCGAACATCCGTCCAACCGGCTACAGAACCGAGCATCGTTCGTCCGTCCACATCGGGCCCCGCCCGCCCACGCTAACCGTCCAGAGACCCGAGAACACGTTGTGTGGCCCGCCTCTACACACGACCGCTCACCGCACTCGCCGCGACGCTGGCGCTCAGCGCCGCCGCCATGCCGGCAGCCGCACACGCCGCAGGCGACCCGCTGCTCTCCGAGCAGTGGGCGCTGACGAACCCCGCTGCGACGGGCGCGGCCGAAGCCTGGACGCAGTCCAACGGCGGCGGCGTCGTCGTCGCGGTGCTCGACAGCGGCGTGCAGTTCGACCACCCCGACCTTGCGGCGAACCTCTGGACCAACCAGGACGAGGTCGCCGGCAACGGCGTCGACGACGATCGCAACGGCTTCGTCGACGACGTGCACGGCGCGAACATCATCTCCCCCGGCGCGAGCGCCGCCGACGACGAGGGTCATGGCACGCACGTCGCGGGCATCGTCGCGGCCTCGGCAGCCAACGGCGTGGGCGGCTCGGGCATCGCGACGGGCGCGCGGGTCATGTCGGTCAAGGTCCTCGACGCCAACCGCGTGGGCAACTCGTCGCTGCTGGCGCGCGGCATCCGCTACGCCGTCGACGAGGGCGCGCGCATCCTCAACGTCTCGCTGAACGGCGACGGCACGAGCCCCGATCTCGACGCGGCGCTGAGCTACGCCGGCGACCACGGCGCGACGATCGTCGCCTCGGCCGGCAACAACTCCCGCGACATCGACGTGAAGCCCTCCTATCCGGCGTCGTCATCGCTGCCGGCCGTGATGAGCGTCGCCGCCACCGAGCAGTCCGGCGGCCTGCTGGCGGCCTCCAACCGCGGCCCGGGCTCCGTCGATATCGCGGCGCCCGGCTCGTCGATCCTCTCGACCGCGCGCGGCTCGGATTACGAGCTGCGCGCCGGCACCTCGATGGCGGCTCCGTTCGTCGCCGGCTCGCTTGCGCTCCTCGCCGCCGCGCGGCCGGACCTGCCGCAGTCGGCCTTGCGCGACGCGCTGCTGGCGAGCGCTTCGCGCACCGCGCAGCTCAACGGGCTGGTGCAGACCGGCAGGCTCGACGCCGGCGCCGCGATGCACCAGATCCTGCCGGGCACGATGTGGCGCGCGACGCCCGCCACGGCCTCCGCTGCGGCAGCGGCCGCCAGCCTGAGCGTCTTGTCGAAGTCGCGCGTCAACAGCGGCCGCTCCGCCACCGTGCGCTGGCGCGCCAGCGGCGACCAGCGCGTGGCGAGCTGGCGCGTGATGCTCGACG
>WUUC01033665.1_pt1 | contig 11662 bp, 5 predicted proteins | sample 6278441 | NCBI WGS metagenome assembly WUUC01 (sample SAMN13675441, study PRJNA597444) | soil metagenome | isolation source: soil | place: USA: Washington | collected 2017-10 | reverse complement strand
GCGTTGACGCCTCGATCGAGAGGCGGCCGCGCGAGAGCAGGCTGTTCGCCTTGAGCACGGCGCCGACCTGCTCCCAGCACGCCGTCATCAGGTCCTCCTGCTCAGCGCGCACGACCTCGGCGCCGAGCCCTGCGGCGACACGCGCCCGGGGGTCGAGGTTGAGCTCGGCGAACCAGCCGCGATCGAGGTCGGCGACGTGGAACCTGTTCGCCGGCCAGGAGCCGTAGAGCGGCGGCCCGACGGCGCCGTCGTCGGGATCGGAACCCGATGGATCGGCGATGTCGTCGAGGAGCGCGCCGAGCGGCGTGCGCAGCTCGGTGGGGACATCGTCGAGCTCGCCGTCTTCTTGCTGGAGGGCCCGGAGCGCACCATCCATCTCGACGATGCGATCGGGGTGGTCGGCCGGCAAGTCGACCGGACCGCCCGCGGCGCCGATATGCATCTTCACCGTCCCGACGGTGGGCACGCCGTTCTCCGACGTGATCACGAACGGCTTCAGCCGCCGCGCGAGACTCTCGAAGTCGCCTTCCGGTCCCGTCGTGAACGACCAGTGGAAGTAGAGCGGCAGCGTGATCGAGTCCTGGTCGGTCCAGGCTGGGGCGAGCGGGTTCGCGGGTGGCGTTCGTCCGAGCCCGCGCGCGACGCCAGCGTCGAACGCGGGCACGAGGCAGGCGAGCCAGCGCGTGTTCGGACGGAGCCGCCGCGGGCAGAGCAGGCGCGAGACGTGCTGGTCGGGGTCCGACGCGAGGTGGACCGGCGCCGCCTCGGCGCCCGAGCCCTGCTCGACGAGCAGCTGCGTGTGCGCCCACGCCCACGAGCCGTCGAGGTCGGGCAGCTCGCGCGACGCGCCCGACTCGATCTGGAGCTGCGGCAGCGGCGCGCCGGCAGGGACCGAGACGCGTACGCCGGGGCGATCCTCGACCACGACGAGCACGAGCCACGGCCTGAGCTGCCCCATGCTGTTCGCCTTCGCCGGCGTGAGCAGCCAGGGGAAGTCGGCGTCGTCGAAGTCGACCGCGGCGAGGTAGTTCGGCTCGACGTTCGACGCGTGCGCGCGCGGCGTCGTCCGGACGATCGAGCGGAGGTCGATGCCGACGACGTCGCCGGGCCCGGCGACGGGTGCCGACGCGGTCGCGGTCCCAAAGCCGCCGGAGAGCGTGACGTCGAGCTTGATCTGCCCGCGGAACGGCAGCGCCCCGGCGGCCGCGCCCGCGGAGTCGCGAAGCTCGGCGACGAGCCCACGCCGCGACCACGGCAGGAACCGGTATACCGCGGGCGAGCTCAACGCACGACCTCGAACGTCTCGACCACCCTGTGGCCTCCCGCCGCGGCGACCTGCTCCGCGAGCGAGGGTGCGTCGCGCGCGGCGCCGACGAGCGTGGCCACTTCGCTCAACGTTCCCCGGCCGACGAGCGTGAGCGGCGGCTCCTGGACGGTCACGGACGACGTCGCCAGCGGCGACGACGCGCGCACGCTCCGTTCCGCGCGCTCGGAGCGAGCCGCGGCGCCGAGCTTGGCCGCCGCCTGCATCGTCACGTAGTCGGGCGTCATCGCCGTCATGCGCACGAGCGTCCACTTCGTGATCAGCCCGCGCGGCTCCGGATCGAGCCGCACCGTCTCGAAGCTCGCCCTGACGTCACGTGCGAGCGCGGCCTCGGGCGTGACGTAGTCGGTGCGGCCGACCACGACGCCGGCCGGGAACGGTTCGAACACCTTCCCGGTCAGCTTCTCCGTGTCGCTGAGCTCCATGAACTGCCCACGTGCGAACAACTCCGTCGCCGAGTCGAACGTCGGCAGTGTCTCGTCGTTCAGCGCGACCGACGAGACCGTGACGCTCTGCGCGCCGCCGGCGAGCCGTTTGGTGCCGAGGCGGTCGATCTGCAGCCCCAGCGGCACAGCGCTCTGGCGCACGGCCAGGCGCCCGAGCGGGTGCGCGAGCTTCTCGGTTCCGCCGGCGGGGGCGAGCGTGACGAGGCTCGCCCCGCCGACCGGACCTTCCGGCACGACGTTGTCGGCCTTCGAGAGCTCGGCGATGAGCGCGTCGCGCAATGAGGCCGTCCCCGCGTCGGCCGTCTCGACCTCGCCCCAGCTCTCGTCGAAGGAGACGCTCTTGTCCCACCACAGGATCGAGAAGCTGAACTCGCCGCGGACGCGCCACTGGTCGGGACCCGTGAGCGTCGCCGAGACGCCGACCGACGCAAGCGTCTCGCCGAACGCCTTCACCTTCGCCCTGAACTCGAGGTCGACGATGAAGAAGAAGCGCGGCGAGATATAGAGGAGCGCGTCGAAGCTGAGCGACGCCTCGATACCGGCGACGCCGAAGTCGGCGACGAGGCTCGTCTTCTGCCCGGCCTGCACCGAGTTCGGCGTAACCGCGAAGTACGTCTCGACAGAGAGCTTCACCGGACCGATGCCGAAGCTGACGCGCAGCCGGTCGAGGTCGGTCGGGACCCGCGCAGGGAGGCCGGTGTAGCGGGGATGGAAGCCGCCGGCCGAGAGCACGAAGCTCGGGTCGGGACCGAAGTCCATCGCGAGGAGGAGCTCTCCCGCCAGGTCGAGCTTCGCGAAACCCTCGATCCCGACGAAGGAGTCGCGCAGGCGCGCGCGGATCAGGAGGAACTTCGTGTCGGCGTCGTAGTAGCCGACGACGTCGATCAGGAGCTTGAGGATCGCCGGCGTGCCCAGGTCCTTCGGCGGCAGCTGCGCGAGCAGCTGGCCGAGCAGGATCACCTTCGACAGCGCCATCGGCCTGTCACCGCCGAGCGCGTTGCGGATGTCGAAGATGAACCCGAGCCGGATGTAGACGATCGGCGGCGCGGAGAAGCTCAGCTCGAGCATCGGCCCGATCAGGAAGTTGTTCTCCGCGATCGGGAACAGCGTCCGGTAGCGGTTGATGATCCGCGGGGCGTTCGCGATCGGGTCCTCGGGGAAGAGCACGTCGTCGAGCGCGCCCGTGCGCATCCCCGCGGTCAGCGCGTCGACGTCCGAGCGGTGGTGCAGTCCGATCATCCCGCCGAGGCCGGTCCAGAAGATCCCGAACGCGATGTGGATCGAGAACTGGCCGAAGACGAAGAGCAGGAGCGACCAGCCGACGCTTCCGTCCGGCCGCTTCGTCGACAGCAGGCCGATTGCCTTGATCGAGAAGTGGAGGAACTTGAGCTCGAGCGCGCCCGCGTACTCGCCGCGCTGCTCGTCGATGAACAGGTAGCCGCCGCCCTTGACGAAGCCGAAGTCGAGCGCGAGGCCGATGCCCTTCGGCGGGGCGAACGCGATCAGGTCGCGCAGGTCGTCGACGCCGCGGCTGACCTTGTCGAGGTCGACGGCCATGCCCGCCCGGTCGACCGACGCCGCGAACGGTCCGAGCTTGAGCGAGAACCCGCCGCGCAGCTCGAGCGTCGTCTTCGGCACGAACTGCAGCTCGAGCTCGAGGAACTGCACGGTGAACACGCCGAACAGGGACGCGGAGACCGGGAGGTTCACCTTCAGGCCGGTGCCGCCCTCGAAGCGGACGCCGTTCGCCGTGTCGGCGATCAGGCCGACGTCGAACGGCACCTCGATGTTGCCGCCCGGGAGCTGGCGCAGGAAGCTGTCGCCGTCGCCGAGCGCGATCACGAGCTTGCCCTTGCGGAGGGAGAAGCGGAACGCGGCGCGGTCGCCCGCAACCTCGATCCCGAATGCGAACGCGCCGATCTGGAGACGCGTCGCGTCCGCCGTGCCGACGATCACGGCGGGCGCGTTCGTCAGCTGCTCCGCGTTGCGTTTCGGCTCGGCCGAGACCCTGACCGCCGGTGTGAAGCCTGCGAAGTACCGGACCGGCTCCCCGATGAAGATGCCGAACCTTCCGGCGCCGGTGATGTCGGTCCTGTACGTCGTCTCGCCGACGTCAGTCGCGAACTGGAACTGCGTGGTCGTCGAGACGAGCAGGCCCGGGCCTCCGTGACCCGACGGCACCGCGATCAGCGTGATCGCCGGCCGGACGCCGTCGAGCACGTCCCCGGCGAGGGTGACCGTGAGCGCTCTCGAGGCGACGACCGCGGTCTCGACGTCGTCCTCTGGATCCGGATCCCAGCCGTACATCGCGTCGATGACGCCGTCGATCGCGTCCACGACGTTCGCGGCCAGGACGACGCCGACGCCGCCGAGCATCGACAGGCGCTGAACGATCGCCTCACCGTCGGCTGCGGTGCCCTCGCCGCGGATGAGCTCGGTCAGCGCGGCCGCGTCGAGCTGGGGGAGTGTCTCCTCGTCCTGCGTCGCAAGGCCTCCGATGCGGACGAGCGCGTACGCCGACGGGTTGCGGACGCGCAGGACGTCGAGCGAGAAGACCTTGAAGATCGCCCAGAACAGGGTCCAGGGGTCGACGGCGTCGGCCTTGACGGCGTCGACGAACGTGAGGATCGAGTCGACGGTCGCCTTGATGTCGGCGACCACCTCTGCGAGTGCGAGCTCGTCGACGTCCTGCTTCGCTGCGAACGCTTCGAGCCTCGCCTTGCGCGCCGGGTCCGTCGGCGTCGGCGTCGCGGGGTTGTCCGGGTCGAGCCCGAGGTCGTCCTTGATCTCCGCGGCGAGCTCTGGATCGCCGAACGTCTCCTCGACCCACTCCTGGAACTCCTGCGCGAGGGCCGCGATCTTCTGGAAGACGTTCTTCTTCTCCGGCTCAGCCATCGGGCACCACCTCGAGCTGAGGTGCGGGGAGCGCGGGGTCGAGCGCGAGCGACGAGCGGTGCTTCGTGAACGGCCCGCCCTCGGTCGAGGTCGGCCCGTCGACCGTCCAGAGCTCGTGCACGACCCGAAGGTCGGTGCCTACGGGCTCGAAGCGGACGACGCCGACGTTCGGGCGGAAGACGAGCGTCCGCAGGAGCTCCGTCGGACTGAGCGCGAGCTGCGCGTGGACTCCGGCGACCGCGTCGTACGTCACGATCGGGTCGCCGCCGTTGAACGCGGGCAGCGCCGGTTGCGGTCCTTCGGGGTGCACGACCTGGGCGCGCGGCGTGTCGTCGCGGAGGACCGTGAGCCGCCAGCGCCAGTCCGGCGGCTTGTCCGCCGGGATCGTCGTTCCCGACGGCCAGCCTTGCGCCGGCAAGAGGCCGGGCGATCGGCGCAGTCGAGTCCGTCGCGCGGGCGAGATCGGCTTGCCGCTCGGCACCGAGATCGACGACTTCGCCGTCCAGCCGAGCCGCCCGAAGGGGAGGCCGCGGAGGAGCTGCTGGCTGAAGCGGGTCGAGCGGATGATCGCCGCCTTGGTGCTGCCCGCGGCGTTGCGGGCGCCGGACGAGGTCAACTGCACGATCCTCGAGTCGACCGTGGGGTCGGTGCCGTTCCAGAAGTCGAGCGCGAGGCTCGAGCCGAAGTGCACGTCGCCCGACAGCACGATCGCCCGCGGGTACGTCGCGAGCCGGCGGATGATCGCCTCGAGGCTCCCCTCGTCGCTGCCCCAGCCTTCGAGGTCGTAGTCCTCTTTGCCCGTGATCGGCGGGCCGTCGGGGCCGGACTTTGCCTTCCCCTTCACGTTGGCCTTGAAGTCGGACACGGCCGCCGCCAGCGGCTGGATGAGCGTGTCGAAGAGCCGCGGGAACAGGATCGGCGGCGGCGAGACGACGACGAGCAGCTCGCGGCCTTCCGTGAGCGGACCGGCGGGGAGTTGCGCGTCCAGGCCGTCGCCGAGCAACCGCGGCGGCCCGAGCCTCCCCTTGTACCTTCGCCTCGTGCGCGTGTCGAGCACGCGCACGAGATGCCGAGGGCCGGGAACGGCGTAGTGGAACGTGACCTGCGGGTCCTTCAGGGGGCCGTCGAGCCCGAACAGCTCGTCGAGCTTGTCCCGCTGCGCGTTCGAGATCGTTCCGGCGGTCCCGATCGCCTCGAGCGTGTCGAGCAGCTCCTCGTTCTTCGGCTTCGGCGCCCCGCCGGTGTGCGCGAAGGACGCGGGGTCGTTGCCCCACGCCTGGCACACGGTGTACGCCGAGTAGCCGTTGCGCATCACCGCTCGGCCGAACGGCGCGGTCGCCACGCGGCTGCGCCAACTCTGCGTCAGGTTCCAGTCGTCGGTCTGCTCGTGGTCGTCGAAGATCATGTAGGTCGCCGTGTTCGCGAGCGCGCGCGCGACGCGCGGCACGGCGGCGCCGAAGACCCTCGCGACGTTCGTCTCGTCGACGAACGCGGCTTCGCGCGTCCTTCCGCCCTTCACCTTTTCCTCACGCCACTCCGCGGGCGCGGGCCAGTCCTGGAGGTGGTGGTCCTCGACGTTCGCGGCCGCGACGAACACCTCGTCCGGCTCCGCGAGCGTCCGCCAGAGTCGCGGGCTCCACGACAGCAGGTGGAGGGCGACGTACTCGCCGAACGAGAGCAGGTGGTGGAGGCCGTCCGTCGTCGTGAACCGCGCCAGGTCGCGCACGACGCGCCGCCGCCGCATCACCGGGAAGTTGGCGATGCTCACCTCGACCTCGTTGTTGGAGATCGGCAGCGTCTCGGCGAACCCGACGAGCTCGCGCCCGATCGCGTTCAGCTGCGGCAGGAGAGCGCCTGCGAGATCGTCGGCGTAGATCTGGTCGCCGGTCAGGAACAACTGCTGCGGCCGTCGGGAGAGCTCGCTGCGCTCCTCCTCGATCACGTCGTCGAGGAACGCAAGTGCGTCAGCCCCGGCGGCGTTGGTACGCCGACACGAGGCGCTGGCGAGGCACAGGTCCGCGAGAACGGGCGCGGGCGTCGCGAAGCTCGGGAGGCGGTCGAGCTCGTACCCGAGGGCGAGGTGCAGCGGCGCAGCGGGGTCGACGCCGGGAAGCCGCGCGTCCGCGCGCTCGTCGCGTAACAGCCCGAGGTCGCGCAGGCCCTGGCCACCGACGTCGAGGTCGTAGCTGTGGATCGTGCCGGGCGCGATCACGGACCCCGGCGCCGCCCGGGCGGTCACGACGGCGACGTGGAGGTGCGCGCCGAACTTCCGTGTCTGCACGAAGTCCCGCGCGACGTGCGCGACACCGCTCTCCACGGTGCCCGTCCCGCTCGAGCGCTGCAGGCCGGGCCAGACGGTCAGCTCGACCCTCGCGGGCTCGCTCAGCGCGATCCAGACCGACACCGAGTTGCCGGCGACACGGCGGACGATCGGACCTGCGAGAACCTGCGGCAGGGCTATGGCGGCTCGCTTCCGTTCTGACGGCGGAAACTGCCCGACCCTACCCCGCCTGCGAGCGAGAATCTAGGAGGGCGTCACACGGCCTGCAGCGCGCGCAGCACGTCGAGCATCCCGCTGCCCTGGAAGTACCGCTCGCGGCCGAGGTCGGTCGCGTTCTCGCAGAGCACCTGCTTGATCCGCTCGGGCTGGCCGATCAGCTCGTGGTAGCGCGCCATCAGCAGCGCCGCCGCCGCGCTGACGTGCGGCGCCGCCATGCTCGTCCCGTCCATGGTGTCGAGCCGTCCGCTCGGGATCGGCGCCGTGATCTTCTCGCCGGGCGCGACCAGGTCCGGCTTGTTCCGCCCGTCGCCAGTCGGCCCGCGGCTCGAGAAGTACGACACGCCGTAGGAGTGCGGGCGGAAGCGGTGAGTCGCGCCGACCGTGATCACGCCTTCGGCGTTGCCGGGATCGGTGATGCTGATGCTCCGGTACCCCTCGCTCGAGCCGCCTTCGATCGTCTGGTAGCGGGCGTAGCCGTCGTTTCCCGCCGCCGCCACGACCACGGTTCCGGCGCCGATCAGCCGCTCGCACTCCTCGCACACGGGCGTGCGCCCGCATGCGTAATTGGCGACGTCGTGGCGGATCGACAGGCTGACGTTGACGCCGTGCACGAGCACCGCGTCCTTGCTCGCGTTCAGATGGCGAGCGAACTGGAGCGCTGCGATCAGCGTGAACTCGTCGCCCAGTCCGTCGTCGTCCAGCACCCGTAGGTCGTAGAGTTCGAGGCCCGCGGCGACGCCCAGCAGGCTGTGCTCGCCCGGCATCCCGTCGTCGTCGACGCGCCAGTCGGCGGTGAGGATGCCCGCGACGTGCGTTCCGTGCTCGTGCGCCGGCGGGTCGTATTCGTCCGGCTCGTGCGGGACGCGCAGCAGCGGCTCGAGCGCAAGCCAGTCGATCGCGCGACCGGTCTCGAGCGAGCGCCGGAGGTCTTTCACACGCTCGCGCTCGTCCCGCGTCAGACGCGCACCGCCGACGTCGGCCTTCGGACGCAGCAGCTTGCGGAGGCGGGTGAAGTCGTACGACGCGATGATGCGCGTCCGGTTGCGGGCTGGTGCTCCCCGCCGGCCCGGCTCGAACGGCTCCGGATAGAGCGCGCCGTGCTCGTCGCGCTTCCGAAAGGCCGGGTGCGTCGCGTCGATGCCGCTGTCGACGACCGCCCAGCGGAGCTCGTGGCAGTTGAGGTCGAACAGCCGGACCGCAGCGTCCGCCTTGACCGCCAGCAGCGAGCGCGAGATCGCCGCCGCCGCCGGACGATTTCGGTCGACGCGCCAGAGGAGCGGCTCCGGGGGCGCCTCGCCCACGTCGCCGGCGGCGAGCAGGTCGAGCACCGCTTCGACCACCTGCTCGTTTGACGGCTCCGCACGCGCTCGCCGCCCGCGCCGCTCGAGCTCGATCCGTCCCACGATCCGCATCAGCCAGAGCAGGTCGGGCGATAGCTCGCCGCCGAACCCGGACGGCCCCGGTGCCGCGAGCTGCTGCGCGATTCGCTTCTTCACTGCAGGCTCTCGGAGCTGCTCCGCGTCGCTCAGGTCCGCCTTCGTGCGCCAGACGTGGTCGCGCCACCAGTGCGTGAGCGGCAGCGCGACCTTGACGAGCTCGTGGAAGTCGAGCTCGGCGACGACGTACGACTCGTTGTACGCGACGCGCGCCTCGTCGGGCCGCTCCGCCCGCCCCTCATCACCGCCGAGCCGCCGGCGCAGCTCGGTCCCGAGCTCGGCCGCGGAGGCCTGCACGTGGGGGGTGAGCAGCAGGTCGAGGCTGGCCGTCGGCTCGAGGCCGTACGCGATCCAGACGTCCGGCATCACCGGCGAGTCCTGCGTGAAGCGCCGGAACCGCTCGGTGCCGTAGATCAACTCGTCGAGTTTCTCGGCCGTGAGTGCCATTCGGCCGGCGCGATGCTACTCCGCCACTCGCCTTCGCGGGACGTGCGCGCGATACTCGGTCTGCCTCGGCCCGCCGTCGCACGAGGAGAGTAGGACCGTGACCGCCGCGTTCAAGATCGTCCTCAACTACCGCCGCGACGACGCGGCCGGTCACGCCGGCCATCTCTACGAGGACCTCGTCGAGCGGTTCGGCGACGGCAACGTCTTCATGGACATCGACGCCATGGAGCCGGGTGTCGACTTTCCCAAGGTGATCGAGGGCGCGGTCGGATCGTGCGACGCGTTCGTCGCGATGATCGGGCAACGCTGGCTGAGCGCGACCGACGCCAAAGGCCGACCACGCCTCGAGAACCCGAAGGACTTCGTCCGCCTCGAGATCGAAGCGGCGCTCTGGCGCGAGGTTCGGCTGATCCCCGTGCTCGTGCAGGACGCCGAGATGCCGAGCCCGGACGACCTTCCGGAGAGTCTCGCGCCGCTCGCCCACAAGCACGCGCACGAGATTCGCGACTCCAGCCGGCGCTACGACGTCGACCGCCTGATCGAGGCGCTCGAGAGGGTCGCAGCCGAGAAACACGGGCAGATCGCGCCGCCCCCGCCGCCACCGCCTCCGTGGTGGAAGCAGCTGCCCCTCTCCCCGAAGGCGCTGATCGCCGTGGCTGCGGCACTCGTCGTGGCGCTCGCCGTCGTCGGCGCCGTCCTGCTCCTGGTCGACGGCGAGGACGCCGATCGCATCGCCTTCGCCGCCCAGGGGCGGATCTACACGATCGGAGCCGACGGCAAAGGCGAGAAGGACGTGACGAGCATGCGCTCGGACGACGGCTCGCCGGACTGGTCGCCGAACGGGAAGCGCCTCGCCGTCGCTCGTTCCGGCCGGATCTGGGTGCTCGAGGCGTCGGGCAAGAACGCGCGTGCGCTGACGTCGGGGAGCAAGGACGGCTCGCCCGACTGGTCTCCCAGCGGCGAGCAGATCGCGTTCAGCCGGCCCGAGAGCCCCGGCAGCGCCAGGTACGACGTCTGGATGGTCGACGTCGAGAGCGGAACCCAGCGGAACCTGACGAACAGGCGCGGGGAGACCGGCGCCGTGCCCGACTGGTCTCCGACGGGCGACGAGATCGTGTACCAGCGCCGGGCAAAGGTCTGGCTCATGCGCGCCGACGGCGAGGACCAGCGGGTGCTCAGGCTCGCAGTCCCGGGAAGCGCGCAGCGGCCCAGCTGGTCTCCGACACGGAGAGAGATCGCGGTCGCGATCTTCCAGGACAAGACGACGTCCGACATCTACATTCTCGACCCGGACTCGGGCGCGATCGCGAACGTCACGGACGGCCGGTTTCGCGCGCCCAACGCGCCGACCTGGTCACCCGACGGCGACCGGATCGCGTTCGCGGCCGCGGACGGGATCTGGGTGGTGAACCGAGATCGCACCGAGCCGCAGCTCGTCGCTCCCGGCCGCGGCAACGAGAACCCTTCGTGGCGTCCCTCGTCGGAGGGTTGAAAACCACCCTGGAACGCGCTCTAATCGAGGTTCTCGCACACCGCATCTGCGGCCGTGCGCGGCGGCGAGGAGCACCGAACGATGGCCGCCGTCGCCCACCATCTCGCTTCCGTTCCCGGCTGAGCCGTGGCCAGGCGGACGTCCTACCCGCAGTGGCTCGAGCGTGAGTTCGCGAGCCTGATCGAGGACCTCGAGCTCGAGCCGCAGCAGAAGCGGTTCCTGCGCTCGCGGTGGCTCGACCAGGTGCTCTGGCTGGAGCGGAAGGCGACACGCGCGCGCAATCTCTACTACGGGCTCAGGCTGACGACGGTCGTCGGCGCGCTGCTCGTGCCGGCGCTCGTCAGCATCAGCCTCGCCAACGACACCCTCGACGCCGCGGTCAAGGCGGCGACCTGGATCGTCAGCCTCATCGTCGCGCTCAGCGCGGCACTAGAGCAGTTCTTCCATTTCGGTGACCGCTGGCGGAGCTACCGGCGCACGGTCGAGCGGCTCAAGGCCGAGGGCTGGCTGTTCCTCCAGCTGGGCGGCCGCTACGCGGCGGACGGCGCTACGCACGAGAGCGCCTACCCGGCGTTCGCGGCGCGGACCGAGCGGCTGATCGACGCGGACGTCGACGCGTTCCTCACCGAGATCGCGGTCGAGCGGGAGCGAACTGAGGAAGCGCAATGAGCGCGACGACGGCACCCGAGGCGCCGCCCACCGTCGAAAGGCAGAAGCCCGACCGCCCGGACGTCTTCTTCTCGTACTCGCGGAAGGACGCGGATTTCGTGCGCGGACTGATCGTCGAGCTGGAAGCCCGCGGCAAGGACGTCTGGGTCGACTCGGACGACATCCGCCCAACCGCCGAGTGGCGCGGCGAGATCGCGGCCGGGATCGAGGCATCCGACTCGTTCGCGTTCGTGATCACGCCCGCCTCGCTCGATTCCGAGGAGTGCGGCCGCGAGCTCACCCACGCGGTCGAGCAGGGGAAGCGGATCGTGCCGCTCCTGCACCGCGACCCCAACGGCAGCGTCGTGCCGCCGGACCTCGCGTCACGCAACTGGATCTTCTGCCGCGACGACGACGACTTCGGCGGCGCGGTGGCGACGCTCGTCGACGCGCTCGAGACCGACCTCGAGTGGG
>WUUC01208802.1_pt1 | contig 11665 bp, 1 predicted proteins | sample 6278441 | NCBI WGS metagenome assembly WUUC01 (sample SAMN13675441, study PRJNA597444) | soil metagenome | isolation source: soil | place: USA: Washington | collected 2017-10 | reverse complement strand
GCCGAAGCGCGTCTCCGTAAACTCCACGACGCGGCGCAACTGCGCTTCGTCGCTCACGTCCGCCGCCAACACTTCAACTTCCGCCCCTTGTTCCTCCAGACGCTTCACCCACTCGATCTGTCGCCGCTCGCGTCGCTCTCTTTCGCTCTCGTTGCGCCGGTCGTCCTCAACTCGATTGTCGCCGTCGTTCTGCTGCAACGTCTCAGCCCAACGCTCTCGCGGCGGCAAGCCGCTCCTGCTCACCAGCGCCAACTTCGCTTCCCACTCTCTACATAAATACTCCGCCAGCAATAAGCCGACGCCGCCCAGGCCGCCTGTGATCAAGTAGACGCCGCCGCGTCGCAAACCGCGCCCGTCGCCCTCCGCCGCCAGGCGCACCTGTTCATACGCCTGCGCCCAACGCTGCGCGCCGCGATACGCCACCGCAGGCTCTTCGCCGCTCCCCGACACTTCGCTCAACAATTGTTCGACCACGCGCGCGCGCCCTTTCTCCGACGCGCCCAACGCCACGTCAATGCTGCGGCATGTGACCTGTTCCTGCTCCTGTGGAATCACTTTGCAGGCCGCGAGCACCGTCGCCTGTTCCGGCACACAACGGTCCGTGCTCTCGATCTGCTGCATGTAATTCGTGACGACAGAGATATTCAACGGCAACGCCGAAGATTGCGCCGCACTGGCCTGAGCCAACGCAAGCAGACTGTAATACCCGCACGCCTGCGCACGCTCGAACTTTTCCCATTCACTGATGCCACCGTCGCCCGCAGCCTCTCGCTCGCGTTCTTCGCTTCGCGCTCCGTACGCTTCTGGCAAACTCCACAGGTGCACCACTGCGATACCGCTCCCGGCTTCTGCTGCTGTCGTCTCAAACTCGCTCAATAATCTTTCGTAATCTTCTCTCTCGGTCGCGCGCACGCGGTATCGCTCCGCCGTCACTTGCTCGAATCGTTCTCCCATCTCGACAACGGCTACGCTCTGTTGCGCTGCTCCGAGTCTTTCTGCCAGAGCTTCTCCCAGCCCTCCGCCGTCCGTGAAGATGATCCATTGCTTCGCCTGCGAGAGCGATTCTCCGCTGCCCTGTGCGCGCGGCGCGAGCGTGCGCTTCCACGAAGGCAGGTAGAACCATGAGTCCAACTCCCCTCGCGCGTCTGCGCCCGCGCGCCCCGCGTCCACCGCGATGTGATGACCGTAGCCCGCCATCGCTCTCGGTCGCGCGTCGGCTTCTACCCAGTAGCGTTGTCGCTGGAATGGATAAGTCGGCAAGGCCACGCGGCGCGGGCGCGTGGGTTGATGCATGGCTGCCCAATCAATAGACGCGCCCGCTCCCCACAATTTCCCCACCGCGCGCTGCAAGTAGACCGCGTCGTGCTGTTGATCGTAAGGGTGGCGGATTGACGAAACGACGTTGACGAATTGGCCTTCGTTCTCTTGAAGGCTCGCCAGCGTGCTCAGGGTTTGACCGGGGCCGACTTCCAGATAGATGCGCGCAGGGTCGTTCGACAACTCCCTGATGCCGTCCGCGAAGCGCACGGTCTGTCGTAGATGTCTCGCCCAGTAGTGCGGCGAAGTCGCTTCCGCGCCGGTGATCCATGTGCCCGTCACGTTCGATAGATAGGGAATCTGCGGAGCTTTCAACTTCAGCTTCTTCAGAAACGCCGTGAACTCTTCGAGGAGCGGAGCGACCATCCATGAATGGGCCGCCACGTCTATCTGTATCCGGCGAAATTCGATCTCCTTCTCCGCCAGCAACTCGGCCATCTCATCTATCGCATCAATCCCGCCCGATACGACGCACTGCGACGGGCCGTTAATGGCGGCGATGGATAACTGCTCGTTGAGAAGTCCCTGCACTTCGTCTGCCGGAAGCGAGACGCCGAGCATCGCGCCCTCCGGCAACTGCTCAAACAGTTTTCCTCTGAGCACAACCAACGCCAGCGCATCTTCCAGAGAGAAAACTCCCGCCAGGCACGCGGCGACGTATTCACCGAGGCTATGACCGATCATCGCCTCAGGATAAACTCCCCAGGCCATCCACAACTTCGCCAGCGCATACTCCACCACGAAAAGCGCGGGCAGCGCGACCGACGTTTGTTTAAAGCGTCCGGCCATCTCTTCGAGCCGGTCCGCCGAAGGATAGAGCGATTCGCGAATGTCGTAGCCAATCTGTTTTTGCAGAATCCCTGCGCAGAGATCAACCTGTTCACGAAACACCTGCTCCGTGCGGTAAAGGTCCAGCCCCATCTGCACATACTGTGTGCCGCCGCCGGGAAACATGAAAACCACGGAACGCTGGCCGCCCTCGTATTGAGAGGTCTGGACATAACGCGCGTCGTTGTTGATGAGATTTTCGACCGCCTGCGAAAGCGACCGACACACGACCGCGCGCCTGTGACTGAAATGTTGTCGCCCGACCTGCAACGTATAGGCGATGTCTTCCAAACGCTGTCTCGCTCCCTCGCCTGCCTGCAAGTGCTCCGCCAGACGCGCGCTCGCCGCCTCCAACGCCTCCGCGCTCTTCGCCGTCAACAACAACAACTCCGTAGCGTCCTCTGTCGCGTGCTCTGTCGCGTCCTCTGTCGTTTCTGCCGCCGCTTCCGACTCGCTTGCCACCGCCTTAATCAAGGGCGCTTCTTCCACGATCAGGTGCGCGTTCGTGCCGCCCACGCCGAACGAACTCACGCCCGCGCGCCTCACTCCTTGTAGCGGCCGCCATTCCCTCAACTCGGCGTTCACATAAAAAGGCGACTCGCCAAATTCGCACTTCGGATTCGGCGTCTTGTAATGCAGCGACGGCGGCAACTGTCTGTGCTTGAGCGCCAAAACGGTCTTGATGAGCGAGGCCACGCCAGCCGCCGCATCGAGATGTCCGACGTTGGATTTGACGGAGCCGACGGCGCAGAACTGTCTCTTGTCCGTCGAAGCGCGAAAGGCTTTAGTGAGGGCTGCGATTTCCACGGGGTCGCCGAGCGGAGTGGCCGTGCCATGCGCTTCGACGTAAGAGATGGTGTCGGCTTCCACGCCCGCGACGAATTGCGCCGAAGCTATCACCTGCGATTGGCCTTCTATGCTCGGCGCGGTGTAACTGATCTTCGCGGAGCCGTCGTTGTTGATGGCCGATCCTTTGATGACGGCGTGGATCGTGTCGCGGTCGTTGATGGCGTCGTCGAGCCGTTTGAGTACGACGATGCCGACGCCGCTGCCGAAGATCGTGCCCTGCCCTTCAGCGTCGAACGGGCGACAGTGCCCGTCGGGTGAAGAAATCCCGCCTTCCTGATAGAAATATCCTGTGCGCTGCGGGACCTGTATGGAGATGCCGCCGACCAGAGCCATGTCGCATTGATAGTTCAGCAAACTTTGCAGGGCGACGTGAACCGCGACGAGAGATGTCGAGCAAGCCGTCTGAATATCCAGACTCGGCCCTTTCAAATTCAGTTCGTAAGAGACGCGCGTGCTCAGAAAGTCCTTGTCGTTTCCGATCATGGTCTGAAAGCCGTCTTCGGGGTCCACGCTTTGCGCCAGAAGATTGTAGAGCAGGTAGGTGCTCAAACTCGTGCCCGCGAAAACTCCGACCAATCCTTCGTACGCTTCGTTGTAACCGGCGTTTTCGAGCGCCTCCCAGGCGCATTCGAGAAAGACGCGATGTTGCGGGTCAATGATCTCCGCTTCTTTCGGGGAGTAGCCGAAGAAGGAGGCGTCGAACATTTCAACGTCGTCAATCAAAGCGCCCGCCTTGACGAAATTCGGGCTGTGCAAAAACTTCGGGTCAACGCCCAGAGATTGCAGATGCTCGTCGGAGAAGAGCGTGATGGACTCCACGCCGTCGCGCAGATTTCGCCAGAACTCTTCGAGGTTTCTGGCCCCGGGAAATCTGCCCGCCATGCCGACGATGGCGATGTCGAAGCTTTCTCTGTACTCGTTCTCGTTCAGTTCGTCCATGAGACTTTAACGGATCGGCTGCAAAGGTCCGGTCTTTCCGGTGCGGCGTAGTCTTTCGCGCTGCTTCAACGCGCGGTCGCGGCTCTGCTCAAAAGAAGGCTGTTGCCGGGTCGGTTCCTGAGATAAATATTTAGCCAGCGAACTGATGGTCGGATGTTCTAATAATTTGACGAGCGGCAGGCTCTTTTTAAAGTTTTGCTCCAACTGGCTGTGCACCTGAGCCATCAACAATGAATGGCCGCCGAGGTCGAAGAAATTGTCGTGGACGCCCGCCTTCTCGATCTTCAACACCTGCTGCCAGACGGCTGCGATGCTCTGTTCGAGGTTGCTGCGCGGCGGCACGTAACCGGCCTGCAAGTCGGGTCGGGTCAGTTCAGGCACGGGCAAAGCTTTGCGGTCAACTTTCCCGTTCGAGGTCAGAGGCAACTCGGGGAGCATCACGAAGATGGAAGGAACCATGTATTCGGGAAGCTTCTCTTTCATGAAACTTCGCAACTCGTCTATGACCGGAGACGAACCCGGTTTGGAGACGATGTAGGCGACGATGCGCGCGTCGCCGGGCACTCTCTCCTGCACCGTCACAACCGCCTCGCGCACCGCTCCGTGTTCGCCGAGCACAGATTCGATCTCTTCGAGTTCGATGCGGAAGCCGCGCAGCTTGACTTGAAAATCCGTGCGCCCCAGAAACTCAATCGTGCCGTCCGGCAGGTAGCGCGCTTGATCGCCCGTGCGATAGAGGCGCGCTCCGACCTCTTTGCCGAAGGGATCGGGGATGAACTTTCCCGCCGTCAATTCAGGACGCTTCAAGTAGCCGCGAGCCAGACCGTCGCCGCCGATATAGAGTTCACCGGCGATGCGCGCGGGCACGGGGCGCAGGTGGCCGTCGAGAATGTAGCATTGCGTGTTCGCGATGGGCCTGCCGATGGGGATGGCGCTGCCCACTTCTTTAACGTCGTGCGTCGTTGACCAGATGGTCGTCTCGGTCGGGCCGTACATATTGATGAGTTTGCCGGGCAGCGATTCCTTCACCTGCTGCGCCAGCGCAGCGGGCAGGGCTTCGCCGCCGAGCATCACGGCGCGAAGCGGCTTCAAGGCGTCGAGCGTTTCCGGCTCAAGCGAGAGCATCCTCATCATCGAAGGCGTGCATTGCATCAAGGTGGCTTGATGTCTGGCGGCCTGCGCGGGCAGAGAGTAATCGCGGCTCTCCTCTTGATGATTGTTCGACAGTTCGCGCAGCGTGTTGAGATAACTCAAACCGGCCAGCGCATCGTCGGCTTCCACTCCAAAGTCTATCAGGCAGGCCACCTCGTCAACGCCGATGGCCTTGAGTTGTTCGATCATCGCGCCGCACGAAGCGGGCGTACCGAACAGCGCGCTCGTCTCGAAGTAGCGGTCGAAGGCGAAGGCCAGCAGGCTGTCCATGTCTTCGGCGCTCATGGTCTTCAAGTCGAGCGGCAGTTCGAGGCTTCTCACCAGATTGGCGATGAGTCCGATCGAAGTTCTGAGATAGTTGGTGAAAGGCACGCGCACCTTTTCGCGCACGAGTTCGCGGTCTTCGTCAATGAAGGTGTGGAGCATGAGCGTGACCTGTCCGGCTTGCGGGTCGTGGCCGTGGCGCGCCAGCGATTCACGATAGAGCCTGACCTTCTCGGCCACTTCCTCGACGCTTTGCCCCAACAGATGCGTCAACACGTTTGCGCCGATTTCGCCCGCCTTGATGAACGTCTCGGCGCTGCCCGCCGCGGTGATCCAGATGGGCAGCGTCGGCTGGACCGGCTTGGGAAAAATCTTCACCTCGATCTCGTTACCCACGCCGCCGCGCACAGGGATCGTCGCTCCGCTCCAAAGTTTGCGCACCGTCTCGATGCCTTCGAACATCAACTCTTTACGGTCGGTGTAATGTTCCGGGTAGAAGACGAAATCGTCGGAGTGCCAGCCGGAAGCGAAGGCGATGCCCACACGCCCTTTCGAGATGTTATCCACCAGAGACCATTCTTCCGCCACCCTGATCGGATGATGCAGCGGCAACACGACGCTCCCCGCGCGAATCTGCACGCGCTCGGTGATGGCCGCCAGCGCCGCGCTCATCACGGACGGGTTCGGATAGAGTCCGCCGAAAGCGTGGAAGTGGCGTTCCGGCGTCCAGACGGCGGCGAAGTCGTGCTGGTCCGCATACTTCGTCCCTTCCATTAACAGGCGATACCTGTCCGCGGACGCCTCCGCATCGTTGCTGGCAAAGTAGAACAGGCTGAACTGCATCTCGCGCTTGTGCTTCGGGAGCTTCGGCTGGCCGATCACGCTGCCGGACTGTTCGGAGATGAGCACGACTTTCGCGCCGCGCGTCAGGGTCCAGAAAAGTTCGAGCACGGAGATATCGAACGAGATGCTGGTGACGGCCAACAAGGTGTCGGAAGCGTCGCAACCCACGCGCTCGTCCATGCCATGACAGAAGTTGACCACGCTGCGATGGTTGATCATCACGCCCTTCGGCTGGCCTGTGGAACCGGAGGTGTAGATCACGTAGGCTAGATTCGAAGGCGTGACGCCGCTCTCGAAATCAGTATCTTCCTCTTGAGAGATGACCCTGTTGTTCGCGTCCAGCACGATCAACTGCGCTTCGCCCGGATGAACTTTCTGCACCAGCTTTTGCTGCGTGAGCAGCACGGAGATGCCCGCGTCTTCGAGAATGAAGGCCAGACGCTGCTGCGGGTAAGACGGGTCTAAAGGGACGTAAGCCGCGCCCGCTTTGAGTATGCCGAGCAAACCGACGATCATCTCCACCGAGCGTTCGACGCAGATGCCGACCAGCGTTTCGCGCCCCACGCCCGACGCCTTGAGATGATGCGCGAGTTGATTCGCGCGGCGGTTCAACGCATCGAAGGTAACTTCCTCGCCATCGGAGACGACGGCGATCGAATCGGGCGTGCGCCGCGCCTGCGCCTCGAACAATTGATGGAGGCAGAGATCGGTGGCAACTTCGGTCGCGGTCGCGTTCCACTCTTGAAGCAGACGACGATTCTCCGCATCGGTCAGCAGCGGCAAGTCCACGAGTCGTTGGCGCGGGGCGGAGGCGATGCCTTGCAGCAAGCTCTCGAAGTGGCCTGCCATGCGCGCGATGCTCTCGGCTTCAAAAAGGTCCGTGTTGTACTGCAAAGACCCTGTCAGCCCGCCGTCAACTTCAGCCATCAAGAGCGTCAAATCAAACTGCGCCACGCGCTGTTCGAGCAGCATTGACTCCAGTTCAAGCTCTCCGAGTTTCATGCGCCCGCCCTCTTCACCGAGCGCGAAGGCGGCCAGCCCTTCCTTGTTCAGCAGAGGAGCTTTCTGCAAGGCGAACATCACTTGAAAAATCGGTGAGCGGCTCGGGTCGCGTTCGGGTTGGAGTCGTTCGACGAGCAGCGGAAACGGGTAGTCCTGATGCTCGAACGCATCGAGCACCGTGCGACGCACCTGCGCGAGAAAACTTTCAAATGTCAGTTCGGCGGAAGGCTTCGCACGCAGCACGAACGGGTTGGTGAAGTAGCCGACGAGGCCCCCCAGTTGTGCGCTGCTTCTGCCCGCCGCCAGCGAACCTATCAAGATGTCCTGCTGCCCTGTGTAGCGATAGAGCATCGCTTGAAACGCGGCCACGAGCGTCATGTAGAGCGTGGCCTCTTGCGATTGGCTGATGCTCTTGAGTTGTTGCGTCAGAGCAGGACTCAGCCTGAAGGTCTGCGAAGCCCCGTGATAATTCTGCACGGGCGGGCGCGGCCTGTCGGTCGGTAGATTTAAGACCGGGAGTTCGCCTTCCAATTGCTTCTGCCAGAAAGTTTGGAGCAACTCTCCGTCGGCGGTGGCGAGCATCTGTTCCTGCCAGCGCGCATAGTCTGCGTATTGCCAGACGAGCGGCGGGAGCGTAACCGCCTGCCCGTTCTTCTCGCCCGTGTAAAGAATTCCGAGTTCGTTGATGAGCACGGCCAACGACCAGAAATCCGCGACGATATGATGCACGGCCAGCAGCACGACATGTTCGCGCGGCCCACGCGTGAGCAGGTTGACGCGCAACAGCGGCCCTTGTTCGAGATCGAAGGGGCGATGCGCTTCGTTCACCAGATACTCGTTGAGCTTCGCATCGTTCCAGCCGCCCGCCTCAACCGTCTGAAAGCAAACGTCCATACGCTCGCGAACATACTGGACGGGTTCGCCCTGCGGCGCGCTGAAGGTTGTGCGTAGAGCCGCGTGGCGGTTGACGAGCGTTTGAAAGGCGAGATGCAGGACCGGCACGTCGAGTTCGGAATTGATCCGTAGCGCGACGAAGATGTTGTAGGCAGTGCTCTCGGGCGCGAGTTGGTGCAGAAACCACATCGCCTGTTGGCCGCGCGAGAGCGGGTGTTCGGTGATGCCGTCTTGAGTCGCAGTGAGCCCGGCCCTGGGAACGCTCGCGGAGGCGGATAACTGCTGTGAGATTTGCGCCGCCAGTTCCCCGATGCTCGGGCTTTGCAGAAAACTGACGGCGGGCAGGCTGATGCCGAGATTCGTCTCGATGGAGTGGACCAACTCGGTCGCTTCGAGCGAATCAATGCCGTAGCGCGTGATGCTCTGCTGCGGATCAATCAAGGAAGAATCTATGCCGAGTCGCCTGGACAATTGACCGCAGAGCCACACCGCAACAGCGTCCGCGCTGCGCGGCTGCGTGGGTGCGAGAGGAGTCACCTCGGGCGTCTGCGAGTTTTCACCCGCCTCCCACTTCGCCACAGGCGACAGTGTCCCGCCGAGAAATTCTGCGCGACAGGCGTGGCGTTGAATTTTGCCGCTGGAAGTTTTCGGAAGCGCGCCCGGTTTCAGCAGCAACACCGTGTGCACCTGAACTTCGTGCTCTTCGTTCACGGTCTGGCGAATCCTCTCGATCAGGAGGTCGCGCTCCACGTGCTGAGCCACCTCCTGACAGATCACTAGCCGTTCCTGCCCGCCGACCTCCACTGCGAAAGCCGCGCTCCCGCCGGGACGCAACGCCGGATGACTGTGCTCGACCGTCAACTCTATGTCCTGCGGGTAATGATTGACGCCCCGTATGATGATCAAATCCTTGAGCCGCCCGGCGACGAACAACTCGCCGTCGTGTATGAAGCCGAGGTCGCCGGTTCGCAGAAACGGTCCTTCCCCGGTATCCGTCAGGTGCGCGCCGAAAGTGGTCGTCGTTTCATCGGAACGGTTCCAGTAACCCTGCGCGATGCTCGGCCCGGCCACCCAGATTTCACCCACCTGTTCGGGCGCGCAGGCGTTTAACTTCTCAGGGTGCGCGATGACGATCTTCTCTTCGGGCAGCGTGCTCCCGCTGCTGACAATCGAGACGCTGCCTTTGCTGCCCGCCGCCTCCAACACGACGCGATTGTTTTCAAACGCTCTCGTCTGAATACTGGTCACGACGGGCGCGTCGGATTTTTTACTGCCGGAGACGAAGAGCGTGGCTTCGGCCAGCCCGTAGCAGGTGAAAAACGACTCGCGGCGGAAGCCGCACGGCGCGAAGGCTTGCGTAAAGCGTTCGAGCGTCTCGGCGCGAATCGGCTCGGAGCCGTTGAAGGCGACGCTCCAGTTGCTCAAATCGAGCGTCGCGCGTTGTTCGGGACTCGTCTTGCGTATGCACAGGTCATAGGCGAAGTTTGGTCCGCCGCTAATCGTCGCTCCGTAGCGGGAGATAGCCTGTAGCCATCGAAGCGGGCGTTGCAGAAACGCCATCGGAGACATCAGGACGCAGGGGAAGCCTCCGTAGAGCGGTTGCAGCACGCCGCCGATCAACCCCATGTCGTGATAGATGGGCAACCAACTGACGCACACGCTTTCTGACGTGTATTCGAAAGCGCGACAGAGCATCGCAGAGTTGTGCAGAAGATTCGCGTGACTGAGCATCACGCCTTTCGGCTGCCCTGTGGAACCGGAAGTATATTGCAGCAATGCGAGCGTCTCGCCGTCGAGCGAAGGCTCGCGCCAGGCATCACACGCGTCCTCGCCCAGTTGGTCCGTCGTCATCCACTTCAACGAACTGAGGTCCGGGTCTTGCGCAAGCAGAGGCCGCATCTTGGACAACACAGACGACACCGTCAGCGCGAGAGCGACCTGCGCATCCGCGACGATGGAGCGCAGGCGCATCAGGCTCCGGTTAAGACGCGGCGGGTAGGCCGGGACGGCCACCGCACCTGCATACAGGCAGCCGAAGAAAGCAGCTACATAATGGAGGCCCGGCGGGTACAGCAGCAGTATGCGCTCGCCGCTTGCGCCCATCTCTTTGATCAACACAGCGATGGCGCAAGCCTGTCTCTCAAGCTCGCCGTAAGTGAGTTGAACCTCTTGTGACTCGCCGTCCGTTAAGAACGTATAGGCCACTCGATGAGGTTCGTGCCGCGCTCTCCAGCGCAGCAACTCCACCAACGTCGCGGGGGGATTCGCCGACGCGGGAAGATAATCATCTGTGATGTTCAGATTATGTGGCATTTGCTCTGGTCGGGAGATGAGAATCGCAGTTACGTGAGATGAGAAGCGATTCTTTCTTTAGACACGGGCGACGCCTGCGCGTCTCTACACGTTATGCTTAACTGAACTGCGCGCGAGCCGACGCACGCTGCTATTTCGTCTGAACGATTACGGATAGCTACCGCAGCCAAACGGTTTTGGCGTTGCCTTGCTTACTATATCCTCCCTAGCGGGTTCTTTGCAGTAGAAATTTATTTTGTTGCGATGATCAGCGCATGCTCACCTTTACGACTTCTTCTTACTTTAGAAAACCCTGCGGCGCGTAACCACTTTTCGTGGTCCTGTGCGGGGTAAGTCATGCCTTCACCGCTCGCAACGGCTAAGAAATAGATGGAAGATTTTGCCGATTGAAGCGTGCCGGTCTCCGTGGCATTACAACTGAGCGTCCAGGCGATCAACTTGCCGTTTTCGGGCAAAGCGCGATACGCCTTTTTGTAAAGCTGCTGAATCTTTTCTTCCGAAAAAATTTCCAGAAAGTGAGAGAACAGAATGGCGTCTATATTCGACGGCAGCGGGTCAACGAAAGCATCGCCGGGATGTACGGTGATCGTGTCCGAGAGTTTTTCTCGACTCACAGTTTGCTTGGCTATTTTAGCGACCGAGGGAAGATCAAACACCGTGATCTTTAAATTAGGAAACGCCTTGTGAAGCATCTTCGCGTTGGTCCCGTCGCCGCCTCCGACATCCGCCAGATGTTTAACCCCGCCGAGCACTTTCAAGTTAGTCAAGACTTCGTTCGTCTGTTTCGTGAACTGCGCCATGCCTTCATGAAACACTCTCTCAAGCTCGCGGTTTCCGGCGATCTTCTGGTAGAGAGTTTTCCCTGAACCGGGAAACGCCTTCAGCCCCGTATTTGTTCCCGCTTTCAATGACTCTAAAAAATAGCGGCACCCGGGCTCCTGAATCATGAAACCCTGTTTGATAAAAGGGACCAGACTTTCGGGGGAAGTACTGACGAGATATTTTTCGCTGATCGGAGTGTTGGAATGAGTTTCATTGCGTTCATCTCTATTGAGAAGACCCAGAGCGCAACCGGCCAGCAGCAGGACTCGCGTGGCGTAAGGAGTAATTTTCAAGCGCCTGGAGATGGACTTCAACGTCTGATCTGGATGTTCCGACAGGTATGTAAACAGCCCCAACTCGCAGGCCGCTGCGAGAGCCTGAAAATACGCATAACCGTTTAAGACAAGTAGAAACTTTGTACGTTCCAACTCAGTAATTCTTT
>WUUC01061016.1_pt1 | contig 11668 bp, 6 predicted proteins | sample 6278441 | NCBI WGS metagenome assembly WUUC01 (sample SAMN13675441, study PRJNA597444) | soil metagenome | isolation source: soil | place: USA: Washington | collected 2017-10 | reverse complement strand
AGCTGCGGGCCCCCGAGGGATCGTCGCTGCCGGTCGTCATGGACGACAAGGGCCAGGCCAAGAAGGGCACACCGGGGGGCTTTCAGATCTGCTCGTTCGCCATCCCGCTGATCACGATCGTCGTGTTCTTCGTGTTCCGGCTGTTCCTACCCATCGTCGTGCTGCTGTTCGGGCTCTGGCCGCTGCTGAAGCTGAAGTTCTGCATCCCGCCGAGCATCGACCTCGGCCTTGACATGAGGGCCTCGCTGCGCGCGTCGAAGGAAGGCAAGAAGGTCGACAAGGACGTGGTCGCAGCGATGAAGGCGCAGCTCGACTCGCCGCCGAGCTGGACCGGCAGCGGCTACAAGGGCATGCCCGGCACCGGCTACGACGGCGAGAAGTTCGGCCAGATGGCAGACGGTCCGACGAAGCTCCCGCTCGACGAACTGCTGGAGGTCTACGTCGCCCAGGAGCAGCCGGCGACCGACCCCGTCTTCGCCTTCCCGCCGCTGCCACCGGATGCCGTGCCCAGCCCGAACTCCGCCCTGGCACCGCTCATCTGGGAGCCCGAGCTGGAGATCCCGCCGATCCCTGCGTTCGAGGAGGCCGCATGACGCCGAACGCCAGCATCGCCACGGCCTGGCTGGGGCGCGGGCTGGGCTTCCCGGTCGTCCCGGACGAGCGCGACCGGGCGCTCGCGCTCGTCGACGGATCCGACAAGGTGCGCCAGTCGATCCTCACGATCCTCGACACCGAGCCCGGCGAGCGCGTCATGCGGCCGTCGTTCGGCTGCGGGCTGCGGCGCTTTCTCATGGAGCCCAACAACGTCGCCACGCGCGCGCTCATCGCCCACGACGTCGAGCTCGCGCTCGCCACCTGGGAGCCGCGCATCTCGCTCGACGGCGTCGAGGTGCTGCCGGCGCCCGACCCGGCGCTCGTGCTCGTGCTCGTCGCCTACACGCACCTCGTCGACGGACGCCCCGACAACCTCGTCTACCCCCTCTACCTGGCCTGAGCGCGATGCCCCTCCCCGCCCCCATCCTCGACGACCGCTCGTTCGAGCAGCTGCGCGACGAGCTGGTACGCCGCATACCGGTCTACGCGCCGGAGTGGACCGATCACAACGCGTCGGACCCCGGGATCGCGCTGCTCGAGCTCTTCGCCTTCCTCGGCGAGAACCTGCTGTTTCGCTTCAACCAGATCCCGGAGTCGACGTATCTCGCCTACCTGCGGCTGCTCGACGTGCCGCTGCGCCCCGCGACGCCGGCGCGGGCGACGGTGACGTTCGAGCCCAGCGGCAAGGCGGCCGTGCCCGTCGACCGCGACAGCGCGCTGCGCTCGGGCGACCTTGGCTGGGAGACGCTCGCGGAGGTGGCCGTGCTGCCGGCGACGGCGCACGCGATCGCCAAGCGCGCCGCGGAGCTGCCGGACGACGACGAGCTCGCCGAGCTCGCGGCCCAGTCCCTGGCTGCGCTCGAGATCGATCCGGCGAACGCCCTGTTCTACGCACCGCAGGTGCTGGAGCCCGATCCACTGGCGCCCGACGCCGCGCTGCTCGAGCTGCCGGAGGCCGTCGACGGGACGCTGTGGGTCGCGGTCGCCGCCGATCAGCCGGCGGTCCTCGGCGGACAGGCGATCTCGCTCGGCTTCGCATGGGACGGCGACCCGGGCCCGATCGCCGAGCGGGAGGCGTGCCCAGGACCGGGGCCTGGCCAGCCCGGACCGCCCGTCGTCTGGCAGGTCTCCAGCGGCCAGGTCGACACCGACGACGAGCCGCGATACGAGACGTTGCAGCTTGTCGGCGACACGACGCGCGGGCTGACGCGTGACGGCGTGGTGCGCCTGCGGCTGCCGGCGATCGTGGAAGGACGCCTGTTCGAGCCGCCGACCGACGACCTGCTCGGCACCGGGAGCTGGCCGCCCGAGCTCGAGGACGAGGAGCTGCGCAAGAGCGTCTGCCTGTGGCTGCGGGCGTTCCGGCCGGACGGGGGTCGCTTCGGTCGCCTGCGCTGGCTGGGGACCAACGCCGTGGAGGTCGAGCAGACGCGCCGAGCACTGCCCGAGCTGCTCGGGCTGGGCACCGGGGAGGCGCGCCAGCTGCACCGGCTCGTGCATGCGCCGGTGCTGCCCGCCTCGCTGCAGATCGAGGTCGAGGAGGAGGACGGCTTCGTCGCATGGCAGCGCGTCGAGGGCTTCGACGGCAGCGGCGAGGGCGACCGCCACTACACGGTCGACCCGGAGGCCGGCGAGGTGCGGTTCGGCGACGGCGTGCGCGGGCTCGCGCCGCCGATCGGGCGCCGCATCCGGACCGGCGGGTACCGCTACGGCGGCGGGCGCGCGGGCAACGTCGCGGCGGAGGCGATCAACAAGATCGACGGGGTCCTGGTGAAGCCGGCCAACCCCCTGCCCGCCCGCGGCGGCGCCGACGCGGAGACCGTCGCCGAGGCGCTCGATCGCGTCCCGGGCGAGCTGCGCCGTCACGACCGCGCCGTCACGCCCGGGGACTTCAGGGATCTCGCGCTGGCGACGCCCGGGGCCGCCGTGGGGCGCGCCGAGTCCCTGGCGCTGTTTCATCCCCAGCGACCCGGCATGCAGTCGGCGGGCGTCGTGAGCGTCGTCGTCTGGCCCCGCGAGGACGGCCGCAAGCCGAGCGCCCCGATGCCCGACCGGGCCCTGCTGGACAGCGTCTGCGCCCACCTCGACGCGCGCCGCCTCGTGACGACCGAGCTGTACGTGCTGCCGCCGACGTATCGCCCGGTCGCGGTGGCCGTCGGCCTGCAGGTCAAGCCGGGCTACGGCGTTGACGCGGTGCGCCGCTGGGTGGAGCTCGTGATCCGGCAGTACCTCGCTCCGCTGCCGCCGTTCGGACCGGCGGGCGACGGCTGGCCGCTCGGGCGGCGCGTCCACGGCCCTGAGCTCGAGGCCGCGGCGCTGCAGGTCGAGGGCGTCGAGTTCCTCAACGGCCTCGACGTCGCCCAGCGGGGCGTCGGCGGCGCCTGGGAGCCGGGCACCGTGCTGCTCCAGCCCCACGAGGTGCCCGAGCTCGTCGGGATCACCGTCGTGACCGGCGACCCCGAGCCCGTCGGCGCCAGCCTCGCGCCCAAGCTGCCAGATCATCCGCCGGTGCCCGTCCCCGTGATCGCGCACCACTGCTGACGATGCTCGCGCGGCCCTTCTGTCACCTGCGCAGCGTCGACGGATGGGCGCGAGCCCGGCACATCCGCACCGCGATCGACCTGCCCGACGGCGGCGTCATGCTGGCCTGGCGCGACGCTGACCCCGATCCCGGCGCCGACGTCGCGCCCGAGCTCGGCAGCGGCCTCGGCTTCGACTCGCGCTGCCGGCTGTACCGCACGCTGCCCGAGCAGGGGCACGTCGAGCGCTATCCGTGGCAGGACGGCCCGCGCGGCTCTGCGGAACAGCTCGTCGTCGCCGACGAGCCGCCGCCCGCGGGGGAGTTCGAGGTCGGCCCGCCGGCGAGCGGGCCGCTGGCCGAGCCGCGCGGGCTAGCCCTCGACGACGACGACCGGCTGTGGGTCGCCGAGACCGGCGCGCGGCGCGTCGTCCTCTGGGACCTGTGGTCGCGACGCCTGCTGCGGCGCATCTCCGTGCCCGGGCGCCCGCTCGACCTCGCCTGCCGCGGCCGCCGCGTGCTGGCGCTGCTGCACGGCAACGCCGGGATAGCGGTGATCGAGGACCGCACGCTGGTCGACGTGCTGGCGCTCCCCGAGCTCGGCGGCACCGCCGGGCCGGCGGCACAGGCGCGGCGGCTGGCGATCGCGCCGGATCGCGGCCTCGGCCTGCTGCTGCGCGATCCCGCCGGGCCCGGCGCCTGGATCGCCCGGCTGCGCCTCGACCCCGAGCAGGGGCTCGTGACGGACGGTGAGCCGCAGGCGGTCGAGGGCGCCAGCGACCTCGCGTGGCTCGACGAGCGCACGCTTGTCATCGCGCGTGCGCCGGGCCAGACGTTCATCCGCCGGGTCAAGACCGAGGACGGCTTCATCGACATGCCCGGGCTGGTGGCGCGCGGCTACGACGGCCTTGGCATCGCGCGGGCGCCGGCCGGGCGGGGCATCGCGTACTGGTCCGAGCATGGTCCGCGGATCGCCGTGACCACACGCGTCACCTACGAGCGCTCCGGCGAGGTCACGACGTTCCGGCTCGCCGCCGACGCCCCGGCGACGCGCTGGGGTCGCCTGTTCGTCGACGCCTGCGTGCCCGAGGGGACGCACCTGCGCGCGCGTTTCCTGACGTCCGACGAGCCAGATGGTCCCGGCGAGCTGGCGCGCACGCCGCCGGCCAACGCCGCCGACCTCGAGGTGCCGCACGGCGAGCTGTCGCCGCCGCTGCCGTGGGGCGCGCTGGTGGCCGCCCCGGCGGCGGCGGCGGCGGCGGCGCAGCTTCACCGCCGTGAGTCCGGGCGCGAGCTGCCATGGGTCAGGCCGCAGGCCGCCGACCTGTTCGAGACCTACGAGACGCCGGTCAAGGCCCCGCCGGGGCGCTACCTCTGGGTCACGCTCGAGCTTGAGGGCAACGGGCGGGCGACGCCGCGCGTGCGCAGCCTGCGTGCCGAGCGGCCGGCCCACGACCACCTCAACCGCCTGCCACGCGCCTTCTCGCGCGGCCCGGCGGCTGCCGAGTTCCTGCAGCGCTACCTCGCCCTCGCCGACGGCCTGATGAGCGACCTCGGCGGTCGCTCGGACGCGCGCGCGACGCTGATCTCGCCGTTCGGCGCGCCCGCGGAGGCACTCGACTGGCTGGCGGGCTTCCTCGGGCTGACGCTCGACGAGCGCTGGCCCGAAGCGGTGCGCCGGCAGGTGATCGACGAGGCGCCGTGGCTGCTGCGCTTCCGCGGCACGAAGCGCGGGCTCGAGCGCCTGCTCGAGCTGATCGTCGGGCGCGACGTGATGATCCTCGAGCGCTGGCGCCTGCGCGGTGCCGGCGGCGCGCTGCTGGAGGGCGGCGACGCGCCCGCCGGGGCCGCCGTCGTCGGCGGCGGGCTGCGCGTCGGCGGCGAGGTGGGCGCCACCGGCGCCGAGCCGGCGACCGAGGACGCGTTCGCCACGCACGCGCACCGCTTCACGGTCCTCGTGCCGGCCCTGCTGTCCGCCGAGCAGACGGGCATGATCGAACACGCCCTCGACGTGCACAGGCCGGCGCATACGATCTTCGAGCTCTGCACGCTGGGATCGGGCATGAGGGTCGGCCGCGGCCTGCACGTCGGCCTGCTCTCGACGATCGGGCGCACCGGCGGGTGGGAGCCGCTGGCCGCCGACCGCGGCGTCGTCGGCCGCGGGATCGTCGGCCGCCCGCGGCCGGGCGTCAGCGTCGGCGCCGCGGGCCTCGGACATGACTCGGTGGTCGGATGAGCGTCGACGCCCCGATCAGGATCGAGCGGCTGAACGCGCGCTACGCGGTCGGACCGGCGAGCGCTCGCCGCGGCGAGCTCGATCGCCTGCTGATGCTCGTGCTCGACCACGCGCTCGAGCCGGCGCTGGAGCGCGGCACCGGCGGCACGGATGGCGAGCTTGTCTGCGTGCGCCGCGTCGACATCCCGGTGCGGCTCGCCATCGGCGCGCGCTCGGACGCACTGCTGGCCCGGACCTGGGCCGCCGCGATCGCCGCGGCGATCGCGGCGCAGCTGCGCGCCGATGGGGCAAACGTCGTGCGCTACGGCTCGCGGCGTCACGCGCTGCTGGACATGGCGCTCAGCGTCGCCTCCGGCGATCGGTCCCGGGAGTGGGCGTGGCGGACCCTCGAGCTCTGGCCGCAGGACCGGTCCGAGGCCGCTGGCGCGCTCGTCTCGGCGCTCGTGCAGGACGAGGCCGCTGTCGCGCCGACGCTGGCCGCCGTCGCGCGCGCGGGACGGCTTCGCCGCCTGGCGGTCGCGCTGCCGGCTGACGCGTGGCCGCGACTCGCCGCGGCCGCGTTGCGTGCGGCCCGCGCGGCGCCAGGTGTCGCGGAGCGGGTGGTCGCTGCGGTGGAACCGGCGCCCGCGTCGGCACCGGTGGCGGAAACGACGGCGACGGCGACCGCGGAATCGACGCCGGAGCGCGCGGCGGTGCGCCGCGCGCTGGCGTCCTCGCCGCTGGCGCTCGCGTTGCGCGACGCCGGCGTCCCGGCTGCGGCAGTGGCGGCGCTCGCGCTCGCGGAACGCGAGCCACGGCTGGTGACGGCGCTCGGGGAGGCCCTTCCGGCGGCGCTGGCGCCCAAGCGCGGCCCCGGTTCGGCGGGCGCGCTGCCGGCGAACCCGGCCGTGATCGCGGAGCTGGTACCGGACGAGGTGGCAGCGGACGACGACGACGCGTTCGCGCCCAGCGCCGGCGACGACGCCGGCGCCGACGCGGCCGAGGTGGCAGCGGCCGACGCCGACGTTGCCGAGGTCACCGCGGATGGCCCCGACCGCAGCGGCGCCTCGACGCGCCCGTCCGGAGAGGACGTCGAGCATGGCGACGCGCCCTCCGCCGACGACGCGCTGCCGCTGGCGCCGCGCGCGCGGGCGGCGAGCGCGTTCGGCGGTCTCGTCTTCGCCCTGCACGCGGTCGTCGCCCTCGACCTGCCGCGGCGCCTGGCCGGCGAGCTTCCCGACGTCGATCTGCGCGCGGTGCTGCACGCCCTGGCGCTGGAGCTCACGGCGGCGGGCGCGGGCGATCCGGCGGCGCTCGCCTTCGCCGGCTTGGGCCCCGATCGTGACGTGCCCCCGCCGGTCCCTGCCACGGCCTCTGTCCGGCGCGCGGTCGCCGCCGCCGCCGCCGACGTCGCCGGCTTCTTCGCCGCACGGCTGGAGACCGACCTGTCCGCGGTCGATCTCCGAGCGCTGCTGCTGCGCCGCGCCGCGATCGTTGCCGACCCGGGTTGGATCGAGGTTCACCTGCGCCTCGACGAGGTGGACACCGCGACGCGACGCGCGGCGCTCGATCTCGATCCGGGCTACCTGCCGTTCCTCGGCTGCGTCGTGAGGATCGTCTATGGCTGAGTCAATGGCCGCGAGCAGCGCCGCGACCGCGCTGTCGGCCGAGGCGGCGCGCATGGGCGCACTTCTCGCGGACCTCCTCGACGGGTTGCCCGAGACACAGCAGCAGGCGCTCGGCAACTCGATGGCGTTCCTGCGCCAGCAGGCGGCGCTGCACGCCAACGCGCCGACGGCCTTCCAGGACGAGCAGCATCCGCTGACGCGCCTGGAGCGGGCGTTCGGACTCGGGGCCCTCGAGCGCGCGCTGCTCGTGGTCGCCGGCCTGCCCGACGAACACGAGGGTTACGCGGCCGTCCTGCGCTGCCTGCACCCGTCGGGCCTGCCGCGGCCGACGGTCGGTCTGGCGGCGCAGCTGCTGTGCACGGACGAGAGCGAGCGCCACGAGCTGCGCACGACGCTCGTCTCCGGTGCCCTTGTGACGAGCGGCCTGCTGCGTGTCATCGACGACGGACCGCTGCCCGAGCGCACGCTGCAACTGCCCGGCAGCCTGTGGATGGAGCTGGCCGGCAGCCACATCGTCCTGCCATACGCCGCCGCCGATGCCGCGCCGGTAACCGCCGGGCTCGAGGACTGGCTGGACTCGGCGGCGGTCTCGCGCGCCGTCGCGGCAATCGCCGCCAACGAGCGCTGCACGGTCCTCGTCGTCGACGAGGACGCCCGGACGGCCGTCGCCCGCGGTGTCGTCCTGGTGGCCGCTGCCGGCCGCGGTTCGTCGGCGGGCGGGCTCCCGCTCGGCGAGCAGGCGCCGGATGCCGCGGCCCTGCTGGCGCTGCATGCGCTCACACGCGGGGACGTTCCGGTGCTCGCGCTGTCCGCCCGCGACGGCGGCGAGCCCGGCGGTTCGCCCGTGCAGATCCTGCCCGCGCATCCCGGCCCACTGGTGCTGTGTGCCCGTCCCGGCGACGCCGTCGGCCACGCCGGACGCACGTTGCTCGTCCTGCGGACCGAGCCGATCGCCATCGACGCGCGGCGCAGGATGTGGGCGCGTCTGCTGCCTGAGCTCGAGGAGCACAGCGGCGACCTCGCCGCGCGGCTGGCGCTCGAGCCCATGGTGGCCGCGCGCGTCGCCAGCGATGTCCGCGCGCGGGCGTGGCTCGACCGGCGCGCGCCGGTCGCCGCCGACGTCGCAGCCGCCGCGCGCGGGCGGTCGCTGGGCGCGCTGCCGGCCGGCGTCACGCTGCGCCGTCCGGTCGCGGACTGGAGCACGCTCGTGTTGCAGCCCGACCGCGTGGCCCAGCTGCATGCGGCCGTCGCGCGGCTGCGCCATCAGGCGACGGTGCTCGACGAGTGGGGCTTCCTGCGCCGGCGACCGGGAGCGCGTGGCGTGCGGATGCTGCTCAGCGGCCCACCGGGAACCGGCAAGTCGCTGTCGGCGGAGGTTCTCGCGAGCGCGCTCGGCGTCGACCTCATGGTCGTCGACATCTCCCGCGTGCTGTCGAAGTGGATCGGCGAGACCGAGCAGCGGCTCGCCGAGGTGTTCGATGCCGCCGAGCCGGCCCAGGCCGTGCTGCTCTTCGACGAGGCCGACGCCCTGTTCGGCAAGCGCACCGAGGTCTCCGACGCCCACGACCGCTACGCCAACCAGGAGACCGCGTACCTGCTGCAGCGCCTGGAGCGCTTCGAGGGCCTCGCGATCCTGACGACCAACCTGCGCCAGAACATCGACGAGGCGTTCACCCGCCGGCTGGAGTTCGTCGTCGAATTCGACGAGCCGCAGCGCGACCAGCGCGAGGCGCTGTGGCGCGCGCACGTACCCGACGGCGCGCCGCTCGCGGGGGACCTGGACTTCGCGGAGCTGGCGGCGCACTACACCGTGGTCGGCGGTCTGATCCGCAACGCGGCGGTCGCCGCCGCGTTCAGCGCCGCCGCCGACGGCGGCGCGATCACGCGCGAGCACGCGCTGCTGGCGCTGCAGCGCGAGTACGAAAAGCACGGACGGGCGTTCCCGGGCCGTCCGCCCGACCCGAATCCCTGCGCATCGATGACCGAGGAGGAGCAGTGGCGCTGCCAACGACAACAACAACACTGAAGGACGTCGCCGACAAGGAGCACGCGACGGCCGCGGCCCTTGCCGCCCGGGCCAAGGGGCGGCTCGCGACGGCGGACGAGGAGCTTCGCGCGGTGCAAATCGTGAGCCGCGACGCGGGCGCGCTGTTCACGGACCTCAGCGCAAAGGATGCGGAGCTGCGCCGCCGGCTCGCCGAAGCTGCCGACGGAATGCCCGCCGACACGGCGGCCCTGTCAGATGAGTTGGAGCTCAACACCGTCGCGCTGCGCGAGCAGGGAGCGAAGGCACGGGCCGCCCAGCGCGCGGTCGCGACCGCCAAGCAGGCGTTCCTCGCCGCCGGCGAGCAGGCGCGCGCAGCGCAGGCGCACCTGGCGTCGGCCACGGAGGTCAAGGCGGCCGCCGCGGCACGCCAGAAGACGCTCGACGACGCCGAGGAGGCGCTCAAACAGTTGCCGCTTACGGAGGTGAAGGACGCCGCGACGGAGGCGTCCGGCGACCCGCTCGGGGCCGCCGACGCGCGGATCGAGGGCGACGTGCCGGAGGAGCTGCTGGTGCGGGCGAAGGCGCGCCTCGCGCTCAACGCCGCCGAGCTCGCCCGGGCGCAGGCCGCCGCGATCGAGGCCGCCGCGGCGATGGCCGCGGCGGCGACCACCGCCAACGGGCTTCCCGCTGTGACGAGGGAGGCACTCGCCGCGCTGCAGGTAGCCGAACGGGACTACCTCGCGACGCTCGACGGGGATCGCGACCTGCAGCGGGCCACGGCAGCGATCGCGGCCGTCACCGTCGCGCCTCCGATCTCGGACGAGCGTGTCGCGCGCATGAATTCGGGCCCCGCGCACGACGCCGGCAATACGGCCGACAACCTGGAGCTCGAGGAGAAGCGCGACAAGGCCCGGGGCGACGTGCTGATCAAACGCGCGCTGTACGAGCAGGCGTGGGTCGCGGCGCTGAAGAAGGATGCCGCCACGGACCCGGATGACGATGCGGGCGTGCTTGACGCCAAGGAGAAGCTCAAGGAAGAGCTCCAGAACCTGCGCGACGCCGAGGAGGCGCTCGACACGCCGGGCGCCGCCGGCGAGGCCACGCCGCGCGACACCTACGGTCGTTGGGAGGCCACCGTCCCGGTGGAGCTCTGGAACGCCGTCATCGCGGTCGAGGCCGCGCGGGCAACGCTCGACCGCCTCACGACGACAGACCCGGGCGAGCTCGCGTCCAAGCTCGCCGCCGCCGAGGACGCCTACGCGCTGGCGCTGGAGGCGCAGGGTGAGGGCACCCGCAAGGTCGAGGCGCTCGCAGCGCTGGCCGAGGAGCGTTCCGCGGCCGCCGATCTCGCGCTCCGCACGAACTCCGACCTCAGCGCCGTCCGTGGCGACCTCTAGGAGCATCCGATGACGCATCCCGACCTCGTGGCGACCGGCCCAGCCCAATTCCATCCCTCCGGCGACGACCTGCTGCCGGACGACCCCTTCACGTGCCTGAACTACCACTTCGGCATGCTGCTCGGGGTCGACGACTTCGAGACCGAGCAGGCCTACCACCGCGGCAAGACGCGCCTGCACCAGGCCTGGCTGCATGGTCCCGGCGTCGTCTGGGGCCTGCAGGTGGCGCTCGACAAGCAGCGCAGCGAGGTGCGCGTCGAGCCCGGCCTGGCGCTCGACGGCGCGGGCCGTGAGCTGCGTCTCGACACACCCGCGTGCCTGGACCCCGCAGCGTGGTTCGAGGCCCACGAAGCCGACGTGACGCTGTATGCCGACGCGGACGTTCCCACCGGCGCCAAGCTGGCCTTCGACGCGCACGTCGTCGCGCGCTTCGCGAGCTGCCTGACCCGTGCGGTGCCCGCGCTCGCCGAACCGTGCGAGGGGGCGCGCGTCGAGACCGCCTACTCGCGCGTCTGGGAGACGATCGACCTCAAGCTCGTGCCCGGCTTGGGCCCCCCGCCGATCGAGCGCTACCCGCGCGTGCGCGTGCTGCTCGGCCTGCGCGAGCCCGAGACGGGCAACGCGGCCGACGCCGAGGCGGCGGCGGCGCGCGAGGAGGTGCTGGCGACGGCCGCGGCCGATCGCCGGGCGGCGGCGCTGGACGCCTTTCGCGCGATGGCGAACGCCGATGCCGCAGAGCTCGCGCCGGCCCAGGACGAGGACGGCCCGCGCGTGCTGACGCCGGAGGATCTGTCGACGTCGGTCGTCTTGGCCAGCATCCACGGGCTCGCGCTCGCGCCCGGCGACAACGGCCTTCTGCTCTTCGGCGGTGAGCTGGACCTCGCGCTGCGCCGCTCGCACATTCAGACGGCGACCGTGCAGGAGCTGACCGCCGCCGTCCTGCTCGCGGAGGGCGCTGCGGCGGAACCGCCCGAACAGCAGGACGACACCAAGCCGGACGGTCCGACCACCGAGCCAGACGGTCCGACCACCGAGCCAGACGGTCCGACCACCGAGCCAGACGGTCCGACCACCGAGCCGTCCGGCGGGCCGACGGTGACGAAGGTGTCGCTCAAGCCGGACGGGTCGGAGCTCAAGAAGCTCGTGCTCACGCTGTCGGCTGCGCTGGACGGGCGCAGCGTGCGTTCGGAGGCGTTCTCGGTCAGCGCGCTTGGCCCCGATGGCTGGGAGAAGGTGGAGTTCGACGACCCCCCGAACTACGCCGAGGACCCGGCCCCGCCAACCGTGACGCTCGACCTGTTAGAGGAACCCGACGCCCCATGGCAGGTG
>WUUC01123308.1_pt1 | contig 11669 bp, 14 predicted proteins | sample 6278441 | NCBI WGS metagenome assembly WUUC01 (sample SAMN13675441, study PRJNA597444) | soil metagenome | isolation source: soil | place: USA: Washington | collected 2017-10 | reverse complement strand
AGGAGGGGGAAATGAGTCCGGGTCGCCAGCCTCTTCATGGTTGGATTGTGGCGTGCGAAGCCCACGCAGGCATGAGCAATCATGACCATTCCGTTGGCCCAAATTGATTATTGTCGGCGTCTTTCTCTCGTTCGCGGCAGGACAGCGGGCGCAAGCAGCCGGCTGCACGCAAACACGAGGCCCTACTGTCACGGCAGGGTTAGCGAAGTCTCAGGCGGACGGAGCGGAGCCGGGGTGTTTTGGCTGGCTGGACTCTCTGGTACGAGCACGGGCGGCCTCCCGGAGAATGTTCAGGATCGCGGGGAAACCGATACTACTCCCTCCGGCGCCTCACCCAGCGCCTGAGCTCGTCGGTGCCCCAGACGACGAAGGGGAAGGCGGCGAGGACGGCGAGCTCGCGCGGGCCGAGAGCCCCGGTCCCGAAGACCGCCTGCAAGGGGGGCAGGTAGATCACGGCCGCGGCGAAGGCCAGCTCGAAGGCTATGCCCCACAGCAGAAGCCTGTTGGAGAAGATCCCGATCTCGCGCAGCGAGGCGCGGGTGGTGCGGGCGGCGAACGCCGTTCCGACCTGGCAGGCCGTGATCCCCGCGAAGGTCATCGCCGTGGCGGCGAGGTAGGCGTCGTGCAGCGGGTTGCCAGGCCCGACCGGCTCGCCGGGCGACCAGCCGGCGCCCAGGAGCACGTAGAAAAAGCCGCCGACGACCAGCGCCGCCTCTACCAGGCCGAGCCAGAGCCACGCCCGCGCCAGCATCGTCCGGTCTATGATGCCCCGCCCGCGGGGACGCGGCGGGCGGTCCATGATGCCGGGCTCCGCCGGTTCCCGCCCGAGGGCTAGGGCTGGCAGGGTCTCGGTGCCGAGGTCTATGGCGAGGATCTGCATAACGGTCAGCGGCAAAGGGATCGCCCCGCCGGAGAGGGCATACAGCAAGAACGGCACGACCTCAGGGGTGGCGTGCGCGAAGATGTAGGTTACGAACTTGCGAATGTTGTCGTAGACGACCCGACCCTCCTCTACCGCGGAGACTATCGAGGAGAAGGAATCGTCGGTAAGCACCATCGTGGCCGCCTCGCGCGCGACCTCCGTGCCGGAGGCGCCCATGGCAATGCCTATATCTGCCCGCCGCAAGGCCGGGGCGTCGTTCACGCCGTCGCCGGTCATGGCGACCGTGTGGCCTTCCGCTCTCAGAGCCTCCACCACGTGCAGCTTGGTCTCCGGGTTGCTACGGGCCACGATGAGCTCCCCGGTATCCCGTAAGAGCGTGTCCAGTTCCGCCTGGGGCATGGCGTCTATCTGGGCGCCGCCGACCACCTTCGGTTCGCCCTCGACTATGCCCACCTCGCGGGCGATCGCCTCGGCGGTGAGGCCGTGGTCGCCGGTTACGACGATGATGCGTATCCCCGCCCGGCGGCAGCGCGCCACGGCGTCCGCCACGTCCGGGCGGGGCGGGTCCGCCAGCGCCGCCAGCCCCAGAAAAATGAGGCCGGACTCGGCGGCGTCGCGGTCAGGCGAAGGTCCTGCGTTGCCGACGCTCGCCTCGGCGAACGCGAGCACGCGAAGCCCCAGGTTCGCGTACTTCTCGAACGCCAGGCGGATGCCTTTCCGGTCGGCTTCATCCAGCGGCCTGTTGCCATCCGGTCCACGGACGTAAGCGCAGCGTTCGAGCAGTTCGAGCGGCGCGCCCTTGGCGTGGTACCAGAGCCTGCCGTCCGGCTCCTCATCGGCCGTCGTCATGCGCTTGATGCGCGCGTCGAAATGGTAGAGTCGCCGCCTGCGCCGCTCCCGCTCCTCCTGGGCGGTCCTCACGTCCTCGCCCAGGGCGGCGGCGGCTTCCAGCAGCGCGCTCTCGCTCGGATCGCCGCTGTGCTCCCAACCGTTCGAGGTCGGGCGCAGGCCCGCGTTCGAGCAGCGGACGGCGGTACGCAGAAGCCCGGAGAACGGCTCCCGGGGCGCGCCGGGCGGGACGCCCCTGGACGGGTCGAGTTCCACCCCGCCGGCCCAGAAGCGGGAGACGGCCATGCGCCCCTCGGTCAGGGTGCCGGTCTTGTCGGTGCAGATCACGTCGGTGGAGCCCAGGGTCTCGACGGCGGCCAGCCGCTTGAGCAACGCCTTCCGGCGGGCCATACGCCTGACGCCAACCGCGAGGGCGAGGGTGATAGTGGGCAGAAGCCCCTCGGGCACGTTGGCGACCAGGAGCCCGATGGCAAAGGTGACGGCGTCCGCGAGCGGCAGGCCGGCGAACGTAGTCCCCACGGCGAGGAAGAGGACCCCGGCGCCAACCGCAACGGCGGCGATGAGCTTCGCGGCCCGGTTGACCTGCGCCTGCAACGGGCTGACCCCGCTCGTCACGCGCTGGGTCAGGGCGGCGATGCGCCCAAGTTGCGTGCCCATCCCGGTGGCGTAGACGATCGCCTCGGCCTCTCCAGCCGTCACCAGCGTGCCGGAGAACACCAGGTCTTCGGACTCGACGGGTGACGGCGCGGGCCGGGAGCGGGTGGCACTCCGGGCCACCGGCTGGGACTCGCCGGTCAACGGGGCCATATCCACCTCGACGGAACCCCCGATCAGGCGGGCGTCCGCCGAGAGCCTGTCCCCCTCGGAGAGCAGCAGCAAGTCTCCCGGGACGAGCGTGACCGCCTCTACCTCGAGAACCCGTCCGCCGCGGCGCACGCGGGCTTGCGGCGGCAGGTAACGCTTCAGCGCCTCGGTCGCTTTTTCGGCTTGAAGCTCCTGGACGAAGGCGAAGAGGGCGTTCAGCACGATCACCGCGACGATAGCCACCGCCAGGGGCGTCGTCCCGCCGAGGTAGGCGAGCAGGGCCGCCGCCCAGAGAAGGAGCGCCAGGGGATGGATAAACTGGCGGACAAGCTCCCTCAGATGGTTGCTGCTCTCACGGCGCCGGATCTCGTTCGGCCCGTGCTGCTCAAGGCGGCGGGCGGCCTCCCGCTCCGGGAGCCCCTCGCGCCGGGTCCCCAGGTGCCCGAGGAGCAGATCGATGCGCTCCTCGGGATCGAAAGTACGCGGCTTCGGGGTTCCGCGCTCCTCAGCCATACCCATCTCTCCAGGTAGTTCGTCTCATGCGAGGGCGCGCACCGGCCGTAACGGCCAGATTCCCGGCGCCTCCCATTTGGGGAGGGGGCTCCCGGCCATCACGGGCCCCCAAAGCGCAGGTAGACGGAGTGGGGGCTCAGCCTGCGGTGGAAGCGCTGGAGGGCATGGACGTCCTCCGGATGTACTGGCCGGTACGCGACGCAGGGCCCGTCGGGCAGCTCGATCTCGCCGCGAACCACAGCCTCTGACTGGAGTCTCGCCTGCGCTTTCACGGTCCGCGCTCCTCTCCGCGGCGATTACCTTCCAGATGACTCTACCCGCGCCCCGCGCTGCTGCCGTGAGCAGTTTGTGCCATCTCTCTGAGCAGAATTGGTCAATCCGTGCCAAACAAACCGTTAATCTGGCTCATGCGGAGAAGACCCGCTGATCCTATGGTGAGAGCAAAAGGTGACCACGAGAGGAGCGCATATGAACATCTGTGCCGAGACCGGCAAGTACCGTGTACGTCGGGCGCATTGCAGGAGCAGACCCGCCACACAGTGGCAAAAGCTCTACAACCCGTTGGTAGTCTGGCTGTTGCGCTCGCCGCTGCAAGGGATGATGAGCGGGTCCACCATGCTCATCAACTACAGGGGGCGCAAGAGCGGACAGCATTTCACAACGCCGATCAATTACACAGAAGACGGCGATACCCTGCTCATCGTGAGCTCCCGCGGGCACGCATGGTGGAAGAACCTGCGCAGCCGCGCCCCGGTAGCGGTTCGCGTGCGCGGCCAGGATTTCGGAGGCTTCGCAGAGGCGTTCGAGAACGAGGAAGCCCGAGATGGGCTGCTCGCCGTGCTACGCCGGGTTCCCGCTTACCGGAGGCACTGGAAGGTCGAGCTCGACGCGAGCGGTAATCCCACTGACCCGGAAGCCCTCTCGCGGGTGGCTCGGGATAACGTGCTCGTCAGGATCGACAAGCTCGCCTCCCTACCAGGAGGAGTTGGTAATGAGAGTTGATGCGATCCCCACAGGTGCGAAGAACGATCTTGGCTTGTGGCTCAGGTGGGTTCTCGCCAACTCCCTGGCCGAAACCGTTGGCCTTGGGGCTTCTTTCGGGGTAGGCGCGGTCCTCTTCCCGTACCTGCAAGCGCCGGGCGTCCTCATCGCCCTCGCGACAGTCGGAGCCGCCATACTCGCCGGCACCCTCATCGAGGGTACGGTAGTCGGCACGGCGCAGTGGCTCGTGCTCCGTCGCCCCTTCCCAGACATGAAGTGGCGGGCGTGGGCGCTTGCGACCGCAGCGGGGGCGTGCGCCGCCTGGACACTGGGAATGTTGCCAAGCACCCTGATGGGCGCGGGCTCGGGTGTGGAAGGGGCTGCGTCCGCAGAGCCAGAGGCCGCGATGGTGTACGGCCTGGCCGCCCTGATGGGGCTGGTCGCGGGAGCGATACTCGGCGCGCCGCAGTGGCTGGTGCTGCGCCACCATGTGCGGCAGGCAGCCCTGTGGATTCCCGCGAACGCCCTGGCCTGGGCGCCCGGGATGGTCCTGGCGTTCGTCGCCGCGGACTTCATCTTCGCAAGCGGATTCGCAACGAGCGCCGTTCTGCGCGCCATTGCCACTCTGGCTGTTATCGGGGGTGCCGTGGGAGCGATCCACGGCGCAGTTCTTCTCTGGCTGCTGCGGTCTCACCGGAAGACGGGGTAAAGCCACTCGAGCCTGACGGTTCCCGTTCCTCTCCGTCTGCGGTGATGCAGCATAGAATGATAGCCAGTGGCTGCTCCAGATTACGATGTGGTCTTCGTCGGCGGCGGTCTGTCGGCCCTGTTCCTCCTGAAAGAGATGCGGGAGGCGCTGCCCGGGCGGGTGGCGATCGTGGACCCGAACCCGCCCCTGGAACAGCCGCCCGTTCACTGGAGCTACTGGAGCCGGGGCCAGACCTTCTACGACCAGTTCGCCATCGGAGAGTGGGGACAGGCGAGGGTCGCGGAAATGCCCCCGGAGCCCATCGCCCCGTACACGATGAGGCTGGTGCGCTCCACCGACGTGTTCACGCACATGACTGGGCTGCTGCCCTCCACCATCGAGTGGAGACGCGACGAAGTGCGTTCGATCTCGCGCTGGGACGATGAACTCTACGAAATCGTTACCGACGCCGGCACCGTACATGCTCGCTGGGTGTTCGACAGCGCCCCGGATGTTGCTCCCGTCTTCCCGGCGCCGAATCGGCCGCAAGCGGTGTTGAGCGGAACCGGCATCCACGTCAGCGCTGGCCGGGAGGTGTTCGACCCGGCGACCGCCACCCTGTTCGACCCGCTCGACGAGCGATCCTTCGCCTACCTGCTGCCCCTGGGCCCCACAGAGGCGCTGCTGGAGTCGGCCTCATTCGACTCGGTCGCCCGGAAAACAGACGAGACGCCCCTGCTCCGGTATCTTCGAGCGCGGCATCCAGAGGCCCGCTTTACCGTAGACCACGTGGAGAGTGGCTCCATACCGCTCGGGTTCGCGCCTTCGGAGACTACCGGACCCCGGCACATCCTCCTGGGCACGAAGCGCAGCCTCGTCAAGCCCAGCGCCGGCTACGGCATAGTCCGCATCGCCGAGGAGAGCGAGCACCTGGCCCGCCTCTGGCGAGAACACCGGCCGCTGCCGCCCGGCCGGCGGGCCGACTGGCGGTGGCGCCTACTCGACAAAGGGTTTCTACAGCTCGCCGCCCAGGACCCCCGTCTGCCGCTGGCGTTGCTGCACCGCGCCATGCGCGCCGTACCTCTCGCCGGGTCCCTAGGCTTCATAGATGAAGAGCTTCCATTCCGGCAACTGGCGGCGGTTTTCCGTTCGGTGCTTCCCGTCGTCCTCGGCAGGGGAGCAGGTCTTTGGCCGGGCCGTGGAAGGTAAGGCCGCCCAGGTGGCCGGAGACCCTGACCTGCCCCATACCTACACCTATGCGCCAGACATCGGCAAGGGGCTGGTCGTCCTGGGTGAACGCGAGGAGGCTTTGGGGCTGGCGTGGCACCTGCCAGGTCCCGAGACGATTTCGCGCGAACCTTCGGCGACCACGCCACACCGCTTGAGGAAGCCATAAGGGAGACCGTGCGATGGTACCGCAGGCGCCACTCGCGGGCGGGGTGAAGCGTGTACTGATCCCCGGAGTCCGGGGGAACTAAACAGCTCCGACGGCTTCGAAGCCAGTATGACGTAGAGAGAGCCTGAAGGCTCGTTCAGCCAGCATCTTTCTGACCCGGCGTGATCCTGCCCGCGGAGCCATACCCCATCATGTAGCCGCCAAAGATGGCTAGCCAGAGCACGACCGGATACACCATCCACCGCTCTATCCCTCCTACGCCGATGGCCGCGACAAATCTCCACTCCAGGAAGAAGAGTCCCAGGATGACGCTGACCAGCGCGACTACACCGAGTACCACCGATATGTATCGAAACGGCGCTGCCGTAACCTTGTGGGCCAGGACGGCCGCCACGCCGCCCGAGAAGAAGGCGATCATCGCGAAGATCGGGTGCACGACCGGGACGTTGCCCGGAAACACGCCCACGCCCAGGGCACCCAGACCGAAGAGGGCGAGGGGGATGGTTGCCCCCCACTTTCCGAATGCCCGGTGAACGAAATACGCCCCGAGAATGACCGTGGGGCCGGCCACGAGCATCGTGGCGTCGAAGATGGCTGCCGAAGGCTGCAAGGCGACGCCCCCTTCAGACGGCATGGTGCCCCCGAGGTCGCTTATCGTGTTGCTCGTGGTGTCATAGCGGGCAGGGTACAGCGCCTCGCCGGTGATGATGCCCATTATGACGATCACGCCCGCCATGGATAGCAGCACACCCGCGACCTTCTGGTAAGGCGTGCGGGTTGGCGACCGCTCCACGCGTCCTGTTCCTGACTCCACCGCCACGTGACGATCTCTTACGGCCATCGCGCGCCTCCTCGCCTGGTTTGTTTGTGCCTGGTAATCAACGGTAATGACGACGGGGCGGCATGTCCTGAGCAATGTTGCCCAACCCGGTGGTCAATGCTGACCATTGTCTTTCAACCACGTAGATACCAGATAAGCATCCCCAGGCTAGCCGCCGAGACGATGCCGAAGACCGCCGCCATCCCGACTCCCACGGGCTGTCCGTACAGGCTCATGGATAGGATCATCGCCATGATAGCCGCCGTAAGCAGTGGCATGAAGGCGAGCAGGACCCCCGCCAGCGCGTAGCCTATCGCCCGCTTGCGCCACAGCCAGACCGCCGTCAGGGCCATTGCCGGGAGGATCCAGGCCATGTCCAGGACGTGGACGGCGCTGGTCGGGGTCCCATTATCCACCACGCTCTGTGGAACGGTGCCCGAGATTAGGGCCGGAACGGCCTCGCCCAACCAGGCCAGGTAGAACAACCCGGCCATGACCGCCAGGAAGACGCTCGCGACCCTCACCACCCGCGTCCTCCCCGCCAGACGAGCCTTGATCTCCCCCGAAATCTGTGGTGGCGAGGCCCCCGATCAGGGCATACAGAGAACATCCGAGCAGCGCAACGTAGACGAGGAACAATGCGTTGAACCGAACCTGGAAGGCGTAGATCGCATACGTGTACACCAGGTAGACGAGAACGCCCAGCCAGACCAGCCGCCCGCGCTCCGAGCCTAGCCTCGCCAGGACCGCACCGGCCACCAGAGCGGGCAGCGCGACCGCCAGGGTAACGACGTCCTGGCCCACCGCCTGGGCCAGGAAGTATGGCGTGCCGCGCAGCAGGCCTTCGACGAGCAACTCGCTGACCGCCGCGACCGCAAGCAGGGCGGCGATGGGGGCGGTGAGCCACAGCCAGACCGTCTCGTGGGCCTTCCCACCCGATCTGGAACCACCGGACCTCGACTTCATCAGCATCATCCGAGACCTCCTTTGAGCCCGCGCCCCGGCAATGCCGGTTTTCCTCCGCTTTCCTGGAGGCCGCGCAGGTAGGGGACGAGCAGCGCCAGGCTACCGGCCACCATGACGGCGAAGAGGAAGAAGAGATCGTTGAAGACCCCGACGAGGTAGAAGAAATAGGAGTAGGCGAAGTAGAAAAGGGTCCCCGCCCACAGCAGAAGTCCCCGGGTCGAGCCTCGCAAGGCGAGCCACGTGGAAACGAGAAGCAGTGGCAGCCCGAACAGGAGCGTGATCGCATCCTGCCCCACGAGCCCGGCGAGGGATGCCGGATACGGCTCGTAGAGACCGCCGCTACCGTAGAGCAGCCCGGCCAGGGAGGAGGAGATCAGAAGCAAAGCCAGCACTGCGGACAGCGCGTAGGCGAGGGTGAACTTGCTCTTTGCCGGCATGGCTTCTCCTTCTGATAGTCAGTCGACATCACGCCGTCTCGACCTACTCCGGCCTCCGCCGCCAGCGCCGAGTAGGGGAGAGCCCGCGCCGAGCAGGAACCCGAGGTCGTACCAGCTCCCGCTCCTCGCCTCGTTGTAGAACGGGAACTGTTCCCAGCCGCCGAACACGTGTACGATCAGGACGATCCACGCGGTAATGCCGTTCCAGAACCCCCACAGCAAGTCCGCCCACCACATAACGGTTCTCTCCTTCCGATCTCGTTGTCCGCGTTACCCGCTCGTCGACTGTTTCCGTCGTGACACGGTCGGCCTATGGTCATGGGCTCGGGGGAGGAGGCGAGCTGAACGGCACCAGTTCGACCATGGGCAGGTCCTCGGCGTGCGCCAGCGCGTACGCAAGTTCCGCGTCGTAGTCGAAGTGTGTGAAGCGGCGCAGCAGCAGCCGCAGCGGGCGCGGCGGACCGAAACGGTCCCACTGCGCCGCTATCCCAGGCGCCAGCATCCGCCGCCGCGCGGGTTCCAGCACCGGCTCCGCCCTGGCAGCGAACCGGCGGGCCCCGATCCGCACCTCCACGCGTGGCTGCGCGAGAAGGTTCCGGTACCAGTCGCTGCGGGTGCCCATGCCGGCCAGCACCAGGTAGCGGCCATCGAGCGGCTGGAAGGTGAGCGCCGTCCGGCGGGGCAGGCCGGACCTGCGCCCCGTTGTCGTCAGCAGCAGCATGGAGTAGGCGCCCATAAACCGCGCCAGGGGTCCGCGGTAGACGCGGGCGCCGGCTTTGAAGAGCCCCCGCACGATCCGACCGGGCCGCTGGAAAGGAAATGCCGCAGGCTGGTTCGCTGTGGTTTCGGTTGTATGGCTCATCGCGCCCGTCCTGCCTCAGCGCCGTCGGAGCGAACTTGCGGCCACACGGCCTGTCGGCAGACCCTTCCCCTGCGCCCGCGTGCAACCAGCAAGACGAGCCCGGCGGCGGCGATGGCGCCCAGCGTCGGCACGGCCTGTTTTGCGGCGCGCGGCGACAGCACCAGCTCGAACAGCGGTACGGGATCCCCAAACCTCTCTTGGAGTCCGCCCAGCGGGCAATCCCCGCCTTTGGCGGTGACGAGCACACCTTCGCCGATCAACGTCGCCGCGGCGATGCGCAGCAGACGGCCACGGCGGCCTGTCAGGGCGCACCACCACACGTACCCGATGGCGAGCAGCTGCTCCACGGCGATGGCGGCGTGGAAGGCCCGAAAGGCGAGCGCGGCCCGCGACAGCTCCGATATCGGGGCACGGCGGTCACGGGCAACGCTCAGCAGTTCCTCGGGCTTGAGCGTCACGACAAAGCCCCAGTGATGAGCAAGAGTGTGGCCCAGACGATGCTTGACTGGAGACATTGCATCGCAGATACCTCCCTTTCCGACCCGCCTGGCGGAAAGAAGATGGCGGGTTACCCCTCTCATGCCACCCGCCTCCGGAGCGGTGGTTGTCGCGAGAAATGCCAGCCGTTGGCCGCGGCGACAGCCGCGACGACGACCCACAGCGTGGCAGCCAGTACGAGGTACCAGATCAGGAGAGCCGATACCCCAGGAGGCATGAGGATCAGCCAGACGGCCGTGAGGCTCGCGTGCATGAGCATCGCCACGAGCAGGCTCCCACCGGTACGGTCGTAGACCCACACCATCAGTACCCTGTAGGCCGGCAGTACCGCTACGGAGAAGAGCTGCGCGGCCAGGAACAGGGACAGGGCGAGATCTCCGGAGGAAGTGCCGCTTCCCCAAAAGTTCGAGAGCCAGTGCCACGCTCCCCACAGGAGGCCCACGACGAGCCCGGTGGCGAGGATGCCGTAACGCTGCCTCATCCTGGATATGGCGAACCCCGTCCAACCCAGCTCCTCGAAGAAGCCCGCCGCCAGCCCGTACGCGACGCCGACTAGCAGAAGGGCGGCCTTGCCGTCGGCCGTTAATACGCCGGGGAGGAACCCGGGGGAGAGAAGCGAAAGCGCGAAGATCGTCGTCGTCGCCAGGATCGGGGCGGTGAGTAGCGCCACCGCGTACCACCGAGCGCCCACCCGCCACCTCAGCAACCCGGACAGAAGCTCGCGATAGCCCGCCCTTCCAGAGACGAGGCCGGTCAACACGACGCCCGCCACGCTGGGGCCGGCGAGCATCATCAGGACCCCGTACGGTAACAGCGCCTCTGCTTGCTCCGGGGTGGCCGGGAAGCCACCGGGGCCGACAACGAAGAGGATGCCGCCCCACGAGATGGCGAACGCCAGGGCGAAGTAGGTCGCCACCGGGTGCCGCTTGATGAAAGCCTTGATGGTGGTCATGATGTCCTCCTTCCTGGCTAAGGGCCTTATCCGTATCAGTGTGCTGCGAGGATGGTGGTTCGCCTCGAGGCACGTTAACCAGCGTGTCGGGCGATCACACCCAACTCATCCAGAATCATTTCTCCCACCGAGCTTGGCTTTGGGCCGCGCCACTCGGGCGCGCAAGAGGGCGACGGCCAGCGCCGCCATCCAGAGCATGTAAGCGTAGGCGTCCATGCGCTCCCAAAGCCCCATCCACGGTGTGGGCAGGTCTGCCGCCATTTGGGGAATGTACAAACCCGCCAATACGCCGCCCACGACGATAAGCACCATCGTCGCGATCGAGTAGAGGCCAAACCGCTTGCCGAATACCGTCGCCCCGAACCCGATGGCGAGCAGGAAGAACAGATTACCCACGAGCGTGAGAGTTGCGTGCATGGTATCGGTCAACGTCCCCTCGACCCCGCGCATGTGCATGGGGAAAAACAGCGTAACCACCAGGCCGAGGACTTCCTTCCCGACCAGCCCGACCGCCACGACGCGCAGGGCGAGCTTTTCACCGGCCGATGCCCAGACGCCCGCTCCGAATGCGTACACGAGGAGTGCATACGCGGGGGCGAGCACAAGGATGAGTGGTCTCGTCGGAGCGCCGATGGCGAACAGCTCGCTTATGGTGTGATCGGTGTAACTGTAGCCCTCATACAGCATGGTCGCGAGTACGTCGGTGGCGACGTAGAGCAGCGGAGCCAGGATGCCGCAGAGGAGCAAGGCCTTCCGTACCATCGTGCCTGGTCGTCTAAGGACGTGCTGCCGCAATGGCTGTTCGTCAATGGTCGTCATGATGTCCTCCTCTCTGACGGCATCGGGACGCCCCGGTTCTTGCTCGTGCCCGGGGCTACCGCGGGAGGGTCCGGGTCCATCACTTCCCGCGCGAACGATCCTCGCGGAGCTGAGAAGAGGGCCTCTACGGTGAGGACGCCGACCAGCCTGGCGCCTTCCACCACGGCGACGTGCGTGAGGCTGTCGTACGCTCCCTGAGCG
>WUUC01174711.1_pt1 | contig 11670 bp, 12 predicted proteins | sample 6278441 | NCBI WGS metagenome assembly WUUC01 (sample SAMN13675441, study PRJNA597444) | soil metagenome | isolation source: soil | place: USA: Washington | collected 2017-10 | reverse complement strand
TAAATTGAACTTCGTCCTCCAGCAACGCGTGAGTCCCGATTAAAATTTTTAATCTTCCATTCTGTAAACTTTCATGTATTTCCTTTCTACGCTTTTTTTTGGTTGAACCGGTGAGCAGGTCTATTTCAACGTTCATTTTATCAGCAAACCATTTCAGATTTTTAAAATGTTGTTGGGCCAAAATTTCTGTTGGGGCCATAAGGGTGCATTGTGCACTGCCTCCAATTGCGATCAGCATGCAGATGAAACCAACAATGGTTTTTCCACTTCCTACGTCACCTTGTAAAAGCCGGTTCATTTGTCGGCCGCTCTTTAAGTCACTATATATTTCTTTGATAACACGTTTTTGGGCATCCGTAAGGGAAAACGGTAAGTGATCTTTATAAAACGATGTTACCAAAGTGGCATCATTGAAGATCTGCCCCTTAAATTTTTCCTGTCGCACTTGCTTCAATTTGAGCAGTCTTAATTGGATATAAAAGAGCTCTTCAAATTTAAGTCTCTGCTGAGCGCGGTAAAGAAGTTCATTTGTTGGTGGGAAGTGAATATTAAGAACTGCATCGCGTTTAGACACCAAGTTTTGCGTTTCAATGATTTCCTGAGGTAATGTTTCTCGTAGCTTATCTTTAGCAAGGGAAAGCAATTCGTGTTGCAATTTTGCTATTGTTTTGCTGTCGATATGGCGTAGGCGCAATTTCTCTGTTAGCGGATAAACAGGTTGAAGCATTCCACCGTGCTCATTTTTTTTCGTCAATACTTCGAGTTCGGGATGCGCGATGCTAATTTTACTCCCAAAGCGGTTGGGTTTACCAAAAACCACATATTCAATACCCGGTTTCATTTGATCATTAACCCAATTTATGCCCTGGAACCAAACCAGTTCTATTGTTCCGGTAGTATCGCTGAAATGCCCTACTAATCGTTTCTTTGGACCAACGCCAACAAGTTCCTTGCGCAGAAGTTTGCCTTTTACCTGAACGTAGGGCATTTCATCATTCAATTCAGATATTAAATAGAATTTACTCCGGTCTTCATAGCGAAACGGATAGTGTTGAATAAGGTCACCAAAGGTGAAAATATTCAAATCTTTGTTAAGCATTGATGCCCGCTGTGGTCCTACGCCTTTTAAATATTCTATGGGTGTGTCAAAAAAACCGGCCATTATGCAGTTTAACTTTCAATCAATTCTATACAACGGGTTACCACAAATGGAAAGTAATTTAATATTAAACTTGTAAAGTGTTTAACGAAGGTTACAATTAAAGTGGCTTACTGTATTAAGCCTGTGTTATACGATATGAAAGTAAAGTCAAAAATTTTTAAGGGGATAGAATACGTTCAACTTTCAGACTTACCTCCAGAGCAACGGGAACTTCTGTCAAAGACAATAAATAGTGATGTTCTAATAAAGATAATGGTTGGTGGGAAAATCCAACATGATTGTATTCAATTTAAAGATTATACAATCTGGTTTGATAATGTCTTTAGAAGCACCGATCAAAAGAGAAAATCGGAAATGAAAGAAGTATCAAAAGCAGAGATCAAAAATCTTGTTTCGTGATTACTGAAATTCACGAGCAAAGTTTTCTTTTTCCTGTCAGGTATTCTTCCCAAATCTCAATAAGAATGTCTGACGCTGGTTGAATTCGTTTTAGGGCGGCCGACACTTGTCCTATCTCTAATTCTCCTTCTTCAAGGTCTCCTTCAAAAATTCCGAGTTTTGATCTCCGTTTTCCAAGCAGGGCTTTTAGTTCATCGCTAGTAGCCCCACGTCGTTCTGCCTGTAAGACGTCATTATAAAACTTATTGCGAATTAGTCGTACCGGCGTAAGTTGTTTTAGGGTTAAAACAGTATCGCCTTCGCTCGAATTAATAATTCTGTTTTTAAAATTTTCGTGCGCCGAAGACTCTTTGCTGGCCGCAAATCGCGTTCCGACCTGTACACCATCGGCTCCGAGTACGCGAGCAGCCAGCATACTCCGGCCATCTACTATCCCTCCAGCAGCGATCAAAGGAATTTTTATCGCATCCCGTACCATCGGTATCAATACCAACGTTGTTGTCTCTTCACGACCGTTATGCCCACCGGCCTCAAATCCTTCCGCAACAACCGCGTCGACCCCTGCCTGTTCTGCCTTCATTGCAAACTTTACGCTGGAGACAACATGAACCACGGAAATTCCTTTTTGCTTTAAAAATTCAGTCCACAAAGAAGGGTTTCCCGCTGATGTAAAGACTACTTTCACATTCTCGGATACGATTATCGAGATGATTTTATCTATTTCAGGATAAAGCAAGGGTACATTAACTCCGAAAGGTTTTGCTGTGGCTTTTTGGCATTTAATTATATGCTCTCGCAATACCTCGGGATGCATGGAGCCCGCCCCTATCAGCCCCAGACCACCTGCGTTACTAACGGCAGCGGCCAGTCGCCAGCCGCTACACCAAACCATACCGGCTTGGACTATGGGGTATTTAATATTAAAAAGTTGCCGTATTGGATTAGTTTGCGCGTCCATATTCTGGTTCAAAAAACGAATATTTTTGCGTTGTTTCTACGCTATATTTTTGAATACCTGATAATTAAGGTTTTTAAGGCTATGGAACCGCAAATTTTTCACTCTCCAGAGTTGTCCACAAAGAATTGATTGAGAAATTATCATGTAAAACACTGATTATAAGAACGTTAACAGGTAATAATATAATAATGTGGACAACTAATGCAATTTGTGGATATCTTTTTTTGCAAAATAAATTCCATTATAACTGCTTGAAAATTAACCTTTTTGAACAAAAACCGCTTAAATCTTACTGCTTGATTTCTTGAAAAATTTAGGAAACCTTGGCATAAATTTTAATAATACACGTAAAATGAAACTGAGTGTTCTAGCCCTGCTGTTTATGTTAACTTCCGCTTCTTTTGCCCAAGAGGCAGCGGTTGTTAAGTTTGATAAACTTCAGAAAATACTGGATGAAAAATCTGAAAAAATTCAGGTAATCAATTTTTGGGCTACTTGGTGTGCCCCTTGTGTTAAAGAATTGCCCTATTTTGAAATGCTAAATGCCGAGAACCGCCCAGGTATTAAAGTCACACTTGTCACACTCGATTTTGCTAATAAGCTTGATAAGGTAAATTCCTTTTTAGTACGCAAGCAGATGAAAGCCAATGTGATTCTACTGGATGAAATCGACTACAATTCATGGATAGACAAGGTTGAAAAAGCGTGGTCAGGCGCCATACCGGCGACCTTAGTTATTAATTCCATGACCGGTAAAAGAAAATTTGTTGAAAAAGAGTTAAAGGATGGTGACCTTGATCTATTGATTAATGAAGTTAAGTAGTCCAAAAAACAAAACCATACGATTATGATACGATTAATGATTACAGCGCTTGTATGCGTTGCCCTGCTAACAGCAGGAAGTTCCATCAAAGTTGGATATGAGGTTGGTGATCTTGTTGCTGATTTTAAGTTAAAGAACACCACTGGTAAAACGGTTTCACTTTCAGATTATAAAACCGCTAAAGGTGTAATTGTTGTTTTTGATTGTAATACATGTCCGTATTCCAAAGCGTACAATGAGAGGATCATAGCACTAAACAAAAAGTATGCTGCTAAGGGTTTTCCGTTGTTGGCGATCAATGCTAATGATCCGGAAAAATCTCCCGGCGATTCATTTAATGAGATGGTCGCCTACGCAAAAAAGAACAACTATGATTTCCCTTACCTAGTTGATGAAAGCCAGTCTGTTGCAAAAACATTTGGTGCTACGAATACACCGCACGTTTTTGTGCTGTCCAAAAATGGCGCTGATTTTAAGGTAGCGTATATCGGTGCAATTGATAATAATACTCAAGACGCAGCTAGCGCCGATAAAAAATATGTTGAGGAAGCAGTAGAGGCATTGTTAAGTGAAAAAGCGGTACCGACTACGAAGACCAAAGCAATAGGTTGTACCATTAAATGGAAAAATGTTTAATAATCTGTCTCTGCCAATTTGTTAACAAAAACTAATTGGCAGAGACAAGTTTTAATCCGATGATTGAACCTATCAGCAGTGCAATAAAAAATACTCTCCAGAAGTAAGCTGGTTCGTTAAAAAAAACGATACCAATTATCACAGTACCAACAGCACCTATTCCTGTCCAAACGGCATAACCTGTTCCCAGCGGAATTGTCTGAACTGCCTTATTAAGTAGATAAAAACTAAGGGAAATACTTGCGAAGAAAACCAAAGTCCACCAACGGTGTGTAAAGTTATTTGAAAGCTTGAGGCTCGTCGTAAAAGCTACTTCAAATAATCCCGCAACTATTAAATATATCCAGGCCATTCTGATTCTTATGTTTTCGACAAAGTTATTCCATTAATTCGTTGAGGAAACAGTTTCAATAACAACACTCTTTTAGTAACCATACATTCCCGGTTTTTTTTATGCTTCATTACGATGCTATTGATCGACTTTAAAAACTCTGGCATGGTGGTTGCGTTTATATATTAAAATAAAGGATATGAAAACGCTGGGGTTGGTCTTCATTTTGAGTATGTCGGTTATTTCTTCTTATGGTTATCTTTCTGGAATCGCCATTCAGGCGGATGGAAGTTCGTCCATGCAGGTATATGTGAATGGGAAGCTTTATAATAAACAGCCAGGCAATTTTGTTCGAATTGCCAGCAAGCCAGGATTATTTCATGTACAGGTAAAAGTGCTCAATCCTTACGATAAAGAATGGTATTTAGTTCGGAAGGACATTCGCGTGGAAAAAGGGTATGAATTCTACTACAAAGTTGTCTTTACAGCGGGTAAAAGGCCTGTAATTCAGGCGATCAGGCGTTATCCCGTCTATAGTAAGTATTTTCTCAATCCGGTTTTGTATAACCGTCACCCAATTTCGTAATCATACCTTTGGCTAAACCCTATTATTGTCTCTCCTGAGCAGCAGGACGACTATAATAACAATCGCGATTGTAATCACGCCACCCTTAAAAATTGCGCCAAATACGCTGCCAATCGCGCCGAAAATTGCTCCCAAGATTCCCGCAAGGAGCCCAAAAACAGCTCCCAGAATTCCCACGATGAGACCAAAAAAGCCACCGCAAATTCCGATAACAATTGGCAGAAATATTATACAGGCAAGAACAATCACAATGGAACTTAGTGTTTTGGATCCCATACAGATTAGTTTATTTGTTCTGCTTTGAACAAACGAGATTCCAATTTTTGAAAATGCGAATTTAAGGTCTGAATGAATAATGTAAATAAAAAATCTTGTGCATTTGTTCACTTGCGAACATTGGATTGTTCATAGCTGCAAAAAAAGAAAGGCCAGAATTTCTTCCAGCCTTCTTCCTCTTATCCTCTCAGTTTAGTTCAGAACGGATATTCGCCTCTTTCAATAACATAATTCGCAACCCTGCGTCTAGCTTCTTTCAGATTATACGGATCAATTTTTGTGAAACGCTTTAATCCCAGTAACATTAGTTTTAGTTCATCACCTTCAGCGAAGGCATAGATAGCGTGTTTAGCACCTAAAGCAGCTTTCTCAACAGCGTGGTGTAAGTATATCATGGCTATCTCTCTTTGTATTTCGCTTTCCTTCTCACCTTTCTTTACCACGAGTTTCTCAACACGCAACAACGTGGATTCTGCAATGTAGATTTCAATAAGAATATCAGCGAGGTTCATAAGCACTTCCTGTTCTTCGGAAAGTTTCATCATGAATTTTTGAACAGCGGCTCCTGCTACGATCAATCCTGTTTTTTTCAAATTGCGAATCACCTTTTTTTCCCTTGCGAAAGGGGTGGTTTCTTCCTCTGCACCAAAGTCTGGTATTGCCATCAATTCTTTTTGCACGGCGGTTGCAGCCGACATTAAGTCGATCTGACCTTTCATGGCACGCTTTATCAGCATATCAATTGTTAAGATACGGTTGATCTCATTTGTGCCCTCAAAAATTCGGTTAATTCTTGCGTCGCGATATGCACGATCCATTGGCCCTTCAGCCGAGAAACCCATACCACCGTAAATCTGTACACCCTCATCGACAACAAAATCCAATATTTCGGAACCGTGAACTTTCATGATTGCACACTCAATTGCAAAATCTTCCAGCGCCTTAAGTTTTGCCTTACCGCTCTCCATTCCTCCGGCAACAAGTGCATCGTGGGCATCATCGATGTTCTGACCCGCACGGTAACAAGCTGACTCGCTGGCAAACACCCGCGTTACCATCTCAGCAATTTTATGCTTGATCGCGCCAAAGTTTGCAATTGATGTCCCAAATTGCTTTCGTTCCTTAGCATAATTAACCGCCGTAGAAATTGTTTTTTTTGAACCTCCGATAGCGGCTACACCCAACTTAATACGGCCAACATTTAAAATATTCACGGCGATCTTGAAACCATTTTCGCGTTCGCTCAAAAGATTTTCTACGGGTACTTTGCAATCATTAAAAAATATCTGTCGCGTGGATGAGCCTTTGATTCCCATCTTGTGCTCTTCCTCATTCATGGTAATTCCTCCAAACGCTTTCTCAACGATGAAGGCAGTTAAGTTTTTATCAGCATCAATTTTCGCAAACACGATAAAGATGTCGGCAAAACCACCGTTTGTGATCCACATCTTTTGTCCATTGATAAGGTAATGCTTTCCGTCGGAAGAAAGCACGGCTTTCGTTTTTCCTGAATTGGCATCCGAACCTGAATCCGGTTCGGTAAGGCAATACGCGGCTTTATATTCTCCGGTCGCTAACTTTGGTAAATATTTCTTCTTTTGTTCATCATTTCCATAATACAGTATCGGTAATGTACCGATTCCCGTGTGAGCAGAAAGCGCAACTGCCACAGAGTACCCCGCACCAATTTCTTCCGCTACCAGCATGGTTGTATTAAAGCTCATACCAAAACCGCCGTATTCCTGCGGCACGGAGGTTCCTAACAGTCCGAGTTCGCCGGCCTTATCCAGAATAGTCGGCATTAACTTTGGATCGCTTTGTGAATCTATTTTATCCAGGTAAGGATAAACTTCTTGTTTCAAAAAATCTTTACATGTTGTGGCGATCATTCGCTGCTCTTCGTTCCATTCTTCTGGAATAAATATTTCGTTGGCCTCTGTTTCGCGGATCAAGAATTCTCCGCCTTTTATCGCTTTTTTTGTTTCAGTTGCTGTGCTCATCACGTTATAGGTTGATGTTATCAATTAGACAAGAATATTCTTCCGTACCTGCCTGTACGTTGTTAGTTCAATAGTTCATAAACTCCGGCCACGCCCTGGCCACCACCAACGCAAGCTGTTACCAGGCCGTACTTTTTTTTCTGTCTTCGTAATTCATTAAAAATTTGCACCGATAAACGTGCGCCCGAAGAACCCAACGGATGACCAACCGCGATTGCACCTCCGTTCAAATTCAACTTGCTCTGGTCTATTCCTAATTCCCTTACAACAGCAAGTGATTGAGCGGCAAATGCTTCGTTAAGTTCAATAAGATCAATTTCATTTAAATTTTTGCCCGCAATTTTTAATGCTTTTGGCACTGCGGCCACCGGACCGATTCCCATAATCCGAGGGTCAACACCTGCAGTTGCATAACTTAACATCCGTGCGATCGGCGTCAGGTTTAATTGCTTGACCATTTTCTCCGACATCACGGCAACGAACGCTGCACCGTCAGAAGTTTGTGATGAATTACCCGCTGTAACTGAACCGCCAACTGCAAACACTGGCTTTAATTTAGCAAGACCTTCAATTGTCGTATCAGGTCTTACACCCTCGTCAATATCGACTATGAATTCACGTGTTTTCTTTTTGTTGTTTTCGTCTACGTATATTTCGTTCACAGTAATGGGAACAATCTCATCCTTGAATTTACCCGCTTTAATAGCGGCCGCAGCTTTAACGTGAGATTCGTATGAAAATTTATCCTGATCTTCACGGGACACTTTATATTGTTTTGAAATTTCTTCGGCCGTAAGCCCCATGCTGGTATAATAGGTCGGATTATCTTTCGCGATGGTATAATTAAGTGCTGTCTTCCATCCCATTACAGGTACGAGTGACATGGATTCTGTTCCTCCGGCAATTATTATATCCGCTTGTCCCGCGTGTATTCTCGCGCAAGCTATTGAAATAGCTTCAATACCAGAACCACAGTACCGGTTAATCACCATGCCCGGAACTTCAAGACCTAACGAAAGTAAAGAGATCATCCGTCCCATTTGCATTCCCTGCTCCGCCTCCTGAACAGCGTTGCCAACAATAAGGTCATCAACCATTTTGCCTTCTAAACCGGGAATAGATTTTACCAAATGTTTTATAACATCTGACGCTAAATCATCCGGTCTCACAAATCGAAAGCCGCCCTTTTTGGCTTTACCAACAGCTGTACGAAATCCGGCAACTATGTATGCATTCATATTAGAAGTAAGTTTATGATCGTGAGTATTGAGGCCTTACGTTGCAACAGGTTTTTAGTACTTATACTTAAACACAGTTAATTCCTAAGTGGTTTACCTCCCGTTAAAATTGATTGAATTCTTTCCAGTGTCTTCTTTTCACCACAAAGTGAAACGAATGCTTCGCGCTCGAGATCAAGGAGGTACTGTTCAGTCACTTCCTGAGGGGATGTTAAGTCACCACCGCACATTACGTTGGCAATCTTCATCGCAATCTTCATATCGTGATCAGAAATGTAGCGACCCATTTTCATGCCGTAAACACCGGCCTGAAAAAGAGCCAATCCAGTACGACCTTGCACTTTTATATTTTTTGCTTGTTGTGGCATAGTATAACCCCCATCCGCCAACTCGATAACAGCAGCTTTTGCATCCAGAATTTGTCGGTCGCGGTTCATACTAACTTCATCTTGGATACGTATGATACCCATCTCTTTTGCTTCTTCCCACGAAGTGGCCACTTTTGCAGTCGCGATATTCATAAATGCGCTTTGCAAAGCATTTAATTCCACATCACCTTCTTGTATAGCGTCACTTACGCGTTTGGTAAATTCTTTCGTTCCGCCACCGCCGGGAATAAGTCCCACGCCGACTTCAACCAAACCAATATACGTTTCGGCCGCGGCTTGTACCTTGTCGGCATGAAGTGTCATTTCGCATCCTCCACCAAGTGTTCTTCCTTGCGGACAAACAACAACAGGAATTGATGAGTAGCGAATACGCATAGTCGAGTTTTGAAAAGCACGCACCATGAAGTCGAGCTCGTCATAATCCTGTTCAATGGCGTACATGAATACAAGACCAAGATTAGCGCCAAGCGAGAAATCGGACCCCTGATGACCTACAACAAGTCCTCTGTAATTTTTCTCCGCTAGGTCGATGGCTTTGTTTAACCCTTCTATTACCGAGGTCCCTAATGTGTAGCTTTTGCTGTGCCATGAAAAATCTATAACGCCATCACCTAAATCAGTGACTTTTGATTCTGCATTTTTCCAAACGATCTTATCGCTAAGGTTTTCAAGAATAACAAATTCTTCTTTTCCCGGAATTGTTTTATAAGATTTAGAAGGGATATCGTAATACTTACGCTGACCATCTTCTATTTTGTAGAAGGACTTGTTGCCATCGGTTAGCATTTCATAAACCCATTTATTTGGTTTATAGCCTGCGGCCTCCATGTACTGCACTGATTTTTCCAGCCCCACAGCGTCCCATGTTTCAAACGGACCCAACTCCCAACCAAAGCCGGCACAAAGGGCGTCATCGATGCGATAAAGTTCATCTGAAATTTCAGGAATACGATTACTTACATATTGAAATAAGCCGTAAAAAGAGTCACGATAAAAATCACCTGCTTTGTCTTTACCCGCAAGCAATACTTTGAAACGATCCTTAAGGTTATCGATCGTTTTTGTTGTTTCCAGCGTAGCAAATTTTACTTTGGCTTTTGGTTTGTATTCAAAATTCGAAAGATCAATTGTTAGTATTTCTGTTTCTCCCTTTGCATTTTTGCTTTTCTTATAAAATCCCTGATTGGTTTTATCACCAAGCCATTTATTTTGCTCCATCTTTGTTATCAATTCCGGAAGCTTAAACAAATCACGACCTTCGTCATTGGGAAGGCCCGTGTAAAGATTATTAGCAACCTTTACCAACGTGTCTAACCCGACCAGATCGGACGTTCTAAACGTTGCAGATTTTGGCCTGCCAATTACTGGACCTGTAAGCTTATCTATTTCATCGATAGAGAGATCAAGTTTTTTCATTGAATCCACTACTTTCATGATTCCAAATATTCCTACCCGATTGGCGATAAAAGCTGGCGTGTCTTTACAAAGCACCGTTGTTTTCCCTAAGAAAAGATCGCCATAGTGCATTAGAAATTGCACAACTTCTGGAGCGGTTTTCGGCGTAGGTATAATTTCCAGCAGTCGCAGGTAACGGGGCGGATTGAAAAAATGTGTTCCGCAAAAATGTTTTTGAAAATCTTCGCTTCTCCCTTCAGCCATCAAGTGAATCGGAATGCCTGACGTGTTGGAGGTTATTAATGTTTCCGGTGTGCGATGTTTTTCAACTTCTTCATATACCTTTTTCTTTATTTCCAGATTTTCGACAACTACTTCAATAATCCAGTCATAGTTTTTAATTCTGGCCATGTCATCGGTAAAGTTCCCAAGCTTCACACGCGACGCAAATTTCTTTGTGAATAAGGGTGCGGGATTAGATGCCAGTGCAGCATCGTACGAACTTTTAACAATCCGGTTTTTGACCGCCGGGTGATCAATCGTTAAGCCTTTTTTCTTTTCTTCGTCAGTTAATTCTTTGGGGGCAATATCAAGCAACAAAACATCGATGCCAATATTTGCAAAATGACAAGCAATACGTGAACCCATGATACCGGAACCCAAAACGGCAACTTTTCGAATTTTTCGATTCATACTCATAATTATGTCTTGTGTGATAATGACCAGACGACGTCGGGCAATCACTCTAATTTAAATACTTCCTTTTTGGTAAATGTTATTTTTCTCTATTATCTGGTTAACTCCATTTAATACATCAAAGAATATATTGAGCTTTTCCTCCGAAATGATTTCTCTTACAGACTCATTAAATTTCAATACAACTTCGCGCGACTTTTCTTTCTTCTTCATCCCTTCTCTGGTTAAAAAGATTCTGACAGAGCGTTTATCAGAAGGATCTGCCTGACGGTATATTAATTGTTTCTCTTCCATACTTTTAAGAAGCCTCGTTAAGCTTCGTGCCTCCAACCCCATCAAGGGCGCAATCTTCGTAGCGGGAGTTCCCTCTTTTGAATTAATATTGAGAAGGACAAAACCCATCGACATTGTCGCATCGTATTTATTTGCCTGCTGACTGTACATTCTAGCTATTGCGTGCCAGGTCGTTTTGATATTATGGTCTATTGTTTCCTCCTTCCGCATACGATTTCCAAACGTGAACGAAGCTATAAAAAAATAGTATGCATGCATACTATTTTTAACAAAAAATTTTTTCTGAAAAAATGGTATTATTCGGGTTTATGACGATCAGTGTAAAAACGGAGATACTTGAAAGTGCATTTAAAACATGGACCTCATTTATCTAAATAGCGTTTTTCTGCTCTAGAGCGGTCTTTAAGGATTGGTTTGATCAAAATCACCTCTGAGTTGGCGAAACCGCTTCCGGGCTTCCGCCGCATATACGCTTCCCGGGTATTTA
>WUUC01148149.1_pt1 | contig 11673 bp, 13 predicted proteins | sample 6278441 | NCBI WGS metagenome assembly WUUC01 (sample SAMN13675441, study PRJNA597444) | soil metagenome | isolation source: soil | place: USA: Washington | collected 2017-10 | reverse complement strand
GCGGTCTCGCTCCTCGAGCGCGCTCCAGAGCCGCGCGTTGCCCATGATCACGGCGTCGATCACACGGAACTTGTCGAACGCGTACTGATCCTGGCGAAGAATGCCCATCTTCGCCGGACGGGCCACGCTCCCCTTCTGCGGCTGAAGTTCGCCGCTGAGGAGCTTCATGAACGTGGATTTTCCGGCCCCGTTCGGCCCCGTCAAGCCGTACCGCCGACCCGCAGAAAATGTGGTGGTGACGTCGTCGAAAAGCACTTTCGAGCCGTACCGCATGGAGACGCCTGTGACTGAGATCATGAACCTCTCATCGTAACAGACGGGCCAAATCGGGGCTACAGGTCGAGAAAACTCGCGGAGGTGCCCGGCAAAGTCACGACCTTCCCAGGATTGATTCGAGCTCGTCGGGATGTGCCGCGCGCATCGCCGCTTCCTTGCGGTCCAGGAGACCCTCCTGAACGAGCTTCGCCAGCGACTCCTCGAGCGTGAAGCTGCCGGCCTTCCGGCTGATGGTGATCTCCTGGTGCAGATGCTGGAGCGCGTTCTTGCGGACGTGCTGACGCGCTCCGTAGCCGACTATCAGCAGCTCTGCCACTGGCGCCAGGGCGCCGGCGGTCGAGATCACAAGCGTCTGCGTCAGGACGGCGGCGAGCGCCATCGCCAGCTCCTGCCGGACGGCGTTCTGGCGCTCGGACGGGAACGCGTCCGCAATGCGCGAGACCGCCGCGCCCACATCCGTTGCATGCACGGTCGCGAAGACCAGGTGGCCGGTCTCCGCCGCGCTCAGCGCAATCCGCATCGTTTCGGTATCGCGCAACTCGCCGATGACGAGGACTTCGGGTGCCTGTCGCAGAGCGGACCGAAGCGCGGTCGGAAAATCGGGCGCATCGATGCCGATCTCCACCTGCTCGACGACGCAGGTTCCGTGCGGGTGTTCGTATTCGATTGGATCCTCGATGGTGACGACGTGGCGTTGTTCGCGGTGGTTGATGTCGGACACGAGCGCCGCGAGCGTGGTGGTCTTGCCCGAGCCGGTCGGTCCGGCCACCAGCACCAATCCCCGCGGCAGGCGTGCGAGGAGCCCGATATCGTGGGTGAACTGGAGATCGGCAAGCCGCGGCAGGCGCGTGGGCAACACGCGGATGGCCACCGCCGTGCGACCGCGTTCACGGTGCAGGTTCACACGAAACCGGCCAAGGCCGCTCACCCTGAAGGCAAAGTCCACGGCCTCGCCGGCGCGGTAGCGCGACTGCCCCGCCGCAGGCACGTACGGGAATACGGCGGTTTCGATGTCTTCACCGTCGAGCACCGTGTCCGACGCGCGCACCAGCCGCCCTGTCGCTTTGATCATCGGCGGCACCCCCGCGACGAGCAGCAGGTCGGAGCCCGACGCCCCGCGGACCTGTTGAAGCCACTGCTCCAGCACACGGGAGGCGGCAACAGCGCGAAGCGGCGTTGCGCGCTGGTTCAGTTCCGACACGAGCTCATTCAGATCGTCTTCCGCCACTCAGAACAACACCGGTCCCAATGACAGCACGAGTGCCACGATGATGACAAACGCGGCGAGGTCGAGCGCCACGCCGTACCGCATCATCGCGGTAATCGGAACGAAACCGGAACTGTAGACGATCGCGTTCGGCGCCGTAGAGATCGGCATCATGAAGCCCATGCTCGCGCCGAGGGTCGCGCCGAGCGCAGGCTCGATGGGGCGAACGCCCGCCGCTTGCGCAACCGCGATCGCGATCGGGACGATCATGTTCGCCGACGCCGTGTTCGACGTCGTTTCCGAAAGGACAATCGCCGCGGCGGTGAACAGCATCGTCAGCGCCGCCGTGCTGTGCGATGGCAGCCACGAGGTGATGCCGGTGCCCATGGCGCCGGCCAGGCCGGTCGAGAACGCGAGCGTGCCCATCGCCAGTCCGCCGCCGTACAAGAAGACGATGCCCCAGTCGATGCGGACAGCTTCGTCCCACGTAAGGGTGAAGCGCCGCGCGCGCCAGTCGAGCGGCAGCAGGAACAACAGCGACGCGCCGAGCATCGCCGCGATGCCTTCCGGAACCGCCGCGGCGTAGTTGCGCGCAAACGGCGTCTCATCGAGGCCAGCTATGGCAAAGATACCCGGCGCCACCCACAGCAGCACGGTTGCGGCGAAGGCGATAAGCACATTCCGCTGGCCGCGCGACATTGGCCCGAGCTTGGCCAGCTCATTCCTCACGAGTTCGCTGCTGCCCTTGCCCACTTCGACGTCGCGGGCACATGCGAAGTAGAACAGCGTCGCAAGAAACGTGTAGACGAGGACTACGGCGGGAAGACCGATGCCCATCCACTGAAAAAACGTGATGTCGGCGCCGGTGATGCGCTCCAGCATCCCGATGCCAATCAGGTTTGGCGGCGTACCCACCGGGGTCGCCATGCCACCGACCGACGGCCCGAACGACGTCATCAGCATCATCGCAAGCGCAAAGCGCCGCGTCCCTCCGCCGCTGCGTTGCAGGTGCGCCACGATGGACAAACCAATCGGGAAGAGCATGGCCGTGGTGGCCGTGTTGCTGATCCACATCGAAAGCCCGGTGCCAACGGCGCCGTAGACGATCAGGATGCGTCCGGCGCTTGACCCGACCACGCGCGAGGCGAGAGCGGTGAACGCGATTCGGCGGTCGAGCCCATGAACGAACATCGCCTCCGCCAGGATGAAGCTGCCGATGAACAGGAAAATGATCGGGTCCGCGAACGGCGCAAGTGCCGTGCGCGCATCTGCCACACCGAACACGACCGCCAACACGGGACCGAGGAGCGCCGTCACGGTAATCGGGATGGCCTCGGTGATCCAGAGCACGACGACCGTCGCGAGAATCGCGCCCATGCGATGTGCTTCAAGCGACAGTGGCAGCGGCGCGAGCAGCATCGCGATCAACGTCAACGGCGCGAGCGCGAGGCCGACGGTGCGGCGGCGCCGATTGAACTGCTCTTCGGCCGGCGAGTAGGTTTCGACCGAGCCGAGCGCCGCATGAAAACTCCGCGTGGGCTTCAGGTTCACAGGAGCCACTGTCCTTCGAACAGCACCTCGGCCCAACCGGTGAGGTAGACGCCATCATGTTCCCACTCGACGCGTTGCGTACCTCCGGATGCAATCACGTCCACGGAGCGGGACGCGCCGCCGTGCGCCGCGGCCGCGACCGCTGAGGCCGATGACCCCGTGCCCGAGGACGTCGTCGGCCCAACGCCGCGTTCCCAGATCATGATCCGGACCCGGTCCGGGGCCTCGACGTGGGCGAACTCGACGTTCGTTCCCGCCGGGAACACCGGGTGCGTCGCGAGAGCGGGACCCATCCGATTGAAGTACTCGAGGCCCGGCAACTCGCCGAGGATGACGCACTGCGGGTTGCCCATCCACAGGACAGTTGCCGTGAGCGTTTCGTCGAGAACGGGGATTTGAATCTGCCGAATGTCGGTAGGGGGGCCGAGCGCCGCGCGGAACGTGTATCGCTCGCCCTGGCGCGACAGCAGTTTCAGTGTCTTGACGCCGGCATCGGTGTCGGCCGTCACGACAGCACCTGGCGCAAGTCGCTGCTCGCGAGCTACCAGCGCCGCAAGACACCGCAGCCCGTTGCCCGACAGCTCCGACGGACTTCCATCGGCATTCAGCAGCCGCATCGTCGCGGCTGCCGGCCGAATTGAATAGAGAATCAGGCCGTCGGCGCCCACCCCTTCGTGGCGATTGCACAAAGCACGCGCGAGCGCGGCGGCATCACCGCGCACGCCGTCGTGCCGCGCGAAGAGGAAGTCATTGCCGTAGGCGTGCGCCTTGGCAAGAGCTACCGGCGACATTCACGGTACCCGGAAGGCGTCGAATACGTACGTCGCTCCCGCCGTGATCCCGAAGCCCGGGTCGCGCGTGGTGAGGCCCACGATGATGCCTCCGTCCACACGCAGCATGCCACTGGTGTATCGGGCTCCGAACCGCAGTGCGGAACGGCCCTCCGTGCCCGGAGCGGCAGTGCCGTTGGCAACGTGGGCTCGACCATTGACTTCGCCGACGACTTCCGTCTGGTCGGTCAAGGCTCGCGCGAGCGAAAGACCGTAGGCGAGGACGTCGTTCTGCGCGTCCCCACGCGTCGGATCGCCGAGAATCCCCAAGCCCAGGTTGCCGACGACGCGAATCGACTGGATCGTCTTGGCGAACAGGCCCGTAACGTAAAAGTCCGTTGTATCGAGGCCAATTCCCGCCTCGTTGGACGCGTTCGGCAGCTTCGTGGCAAGCCGAACGCCGATAGCAGGACGCGTTGTTCCCTCAGTCAGCACGCGGATCTTCGTGGCCACCACGATGTCCTCCACGTCCGATGTGCTGTTGCCCGGGATATCGAGCATGTTCGCCAGTGGCGCGTCCCTCCTGTCGCTGATGGACAGGCTGTTGAACAGGCCGCCGTCAACCTGCAGCTCGGCGATCGAGCTGAGTCCGACGCTGATGCCGATGAGCGGCGCACGAAGAAGATCTCCGGTCAGCCCAGATGCCGGGAACAGCATGTCCCGGCCGTAGTCGATGCCGCCTTCGAGAAGCACCCGTCCGCCGCCGACCACCTCGGGGTCTTCCGTCACGAGAGGCCGTTGTTGCGCGAGCGCAGGGGTCGCGAACACCGTCAGGAACGAACCAAGGGCCAGGCCGAGCAATCCACCACCGTCACGAGGACTTCGAATCGATTTCAATGGCATAGATATCCGTGGGTCCGTATCGTACGTAGGCAAGCGCCAGCGCGTCATATAACGCGTGCGCGACGATTGGCGCCAGGAGCCCGCCGGTCATCACCGTCAACCAGCCAAACAATGCGCCGATGCACGCGGCCCATATCCCGTAGCCAACGAAGCCGCGGCCGCCGATGTGCACCGCGCCAAACACCAGGCTTGCGAGCGGCAGGCCGATGACTGGCTGCAGCACGCCTCGAAACAACAGTTCTTCCCCGAGCCCCGCCAACAGGCTGATCAGGAGGATGTGCCACATGCGGACGTGTTCGAAGAGCGGCCGCACGATGAGCCGGCACACGTACCGAAGCGCGGTGCCCGGCCATCCGCTGTTGCGCGCCCTGAGGAAGACCAGGTTCACGCCCGCCAGCGCAAGAGCGGCGAAGATACCCCATGCCAGGCCAGCCAACGGGTCCCCGGCGCGCAGTGACAGCCCCGCACCCCAGGCGAAGGCTAGAGCGGTCGCAAGCAGGATCCCTTCGCCGAGCACGACGATGGGCAGAAGACGACGGGGATCCATTCAAAACGACTTCTTGCTGTCGAGCAGGAGCGTGACGGGACCGTCGTTCACCAGCTCGACGCGCATCATGGCCTGGAACTCGCCGGTGGCGACCGGCATGGAAGCTGCGCGCAATTCTCTCACGAGATCCTCGTAGAGCGCGCGCGCCAGGTCGGGCGGGGCGGCGTCGATGAAGGACGGACGACGCTGGCCTCGCGCATCGCCGTAGAGCGTGAATTGCGATACAACGAGAAGCGACCCGCCAATGTCGATCACCGATCGATCGATGTCTTTACCGTTCTCGCCCTTGAATAGCCGCAGCGTCGGGATCTTGCTTGCGAGATACTTCACGTCCACCGGCCCGTCGTCTTTTCCGACGCCGACGAGCACGAGCAAGCCCGGCCCAATCTCGCCGGTGACCCGCTCGCCGACGCGGACACGTGCTTCGGACACGCGCTGGATGACGGCCCGCATGTGCGGCGCCGGCTACAGCCGGCCCGCGGCTGGAGCGATCTGAAGCAGCCCGCCTTCGTCTTCCAGCCGCTGCGCGATGGTGTCGCGCAGCTCGCCGCTCGGGTTCAGTCGCGTGTCGAGCAAGTGACGCGGCATGACATTGCCGAGTGCCTTCAGCATCGATTGCTTCACCCCGGGATGCTCCCGCTCGAGATCGAGGATGAGGCGTTTCACGCGCTGTCGCTGCAGGCTCAGGTCGCCGCACGCCGGGCAGCAGCAGCCGATGATCGGCAGCTCACGTTCCTTCGTGTACGCTCGTGCTTCGTCTTCGGTGACGTACGCGAACGGCCGAATGACGACATGTTCCCCGTTGTCGGACACCAGGCGCGCCGGCATGGCCTTGAGCGAGCCGGCGAAGAACAGGTTGAGCAGCAGCGTTTCGATGAAGTCGTCGAGGTGGTGACCGAGCGCGATCTTCGTGGCGCCTACTTCTTTCGCGAGGCGATACAGGACGCCTCGCCGCAGCCGGGCACAAAGCGAACAGGGCGTGGCATTGGCCTCGAGCAGATCGTCCATCACCTCGCCGATCGTGGTGTGCTCAATGCGAAGGTCCCACCCGCGTTCGGCACAGGTCTTCGCGATGAGGTCGTGCTTGTATTCCTTGTAACCGGAATCGACATTCACCGAGACCAGCGTAAAGTCGATCGGCGCCTTCTGACGCAGCACCTCCAACGCCTGCAACAGCGCCCAGCTGTCCTTGCCGCCGGACAGCCCGATCATGATGCGGTCGCCGTCTTCAATCAGGTTGAAATCGGTGATGGCTTTGGTCGTTTTCTTCGCGATCCTGGCTTCTAGGGGGCTCCGGTACGACATGCTCTCAGTGTAAGGGGTCGGGCCTCATTTTCGCGATCGAGCCTCGGCGAAAATCAACCCCCACCCCCTTTCCTCCCGGATCTCGTACAACGGCTCAGGACGCGTTTCCGCCTCGAGCGCCTGCCGCATCAGTCCACGGAGGTGCACGAGATCAACCACCACGCGAAACGTCCGTGACAGGCCGTACTTCGAATGTCCGAATTGCCGCGGCCGATGGTTGACGATGACCTCCGTGATGCGTCCTCCGAGTTGGCTTGCGATCGCGGGGAGGTACCGGTGCATGCCGTGACGCAGCTTCAGCGGCTTGACCACCTCCGCGCGAAACACCTTCAACGAGCACCCGTTGTCATGGAGTCGAATACCGGTCACGAGTCCAATCAGGTAATTGGCTACGATTGACGGCACGTGCCGCGTCAGGAAGTTGTCCTTGCGGTGTTTCCGCCAACCCACCACGACGTCGTGCGTGCGCGCGAGATCGAGCAAACGCGGGATGTCTGTTGGATCGTTCTGCAGGTCCCCATCCGAGGTGACGATGAACCGGCCGCGCGCGCGGGCGAACCCCGCGGCAAATGCCGCCGTCTGGCCAAAATTGCGCTGAAAGCGCACGACGTGCACGCGCGGATCGCGCGCCTGCACGTCCACAAGCTTGTCGAACGTCCGATCCTCACTCCCGTCATCCACGAGGATCAATTCGTATGGAAGGCCGAGTGGTTCCAGGACGGATGACAGCTCGCCGTGCAGCGGGATGACGTTGAGTTCCTCATCGCGCAGCGGCACGATCACCGAGAATTCCGGGGTCACGGCCGGGAATTGTACCGGTTCCACGCCCACCACCCGAGCACCGAGAGCACGAGCAACCCGGCGAGGACGAGGGCCACGCCAGGGCCGTGTTCGCGCATCAGGTTGAGGGCAGCGTCCCCGTAGTAGATCGCCAGCACGCCAAGCGCGAGATAGCGGGCGCCGCGGGCGAGCGCGATTGCGAGCACGAACTGGAGCGGCCGCACCTCGGCCAGGCCGGCCAACAGCACGAACAGCTTGAACGGCGCCGGCGGGGGAAGAATCGCCGGGATCATCAACGCCAGCAGGCCGTGCCGCTTGTACAACGCGAGCGTGCGGTCGATGCTCGCGGCATGCACTCGCTTCTTCAGGAACGTTTCGCCGCCCTTCTCCGCCAGGTAGTAGATCACGTAGCAGCCGGCGATCGAGCCGAGTGTCGCCATCAGCGCGTAATACGGCATCCACGCCTTGTGCCTGGTCACCATCAGCACCACGAGGATGTCGTTGATCTGCGGCAGGGAGATGAACGAAGAGTCGAGGAAGGCGATGGCGAAGAGCCCCGGGCCGCCAAGACCGAGCGCGATCCCGTAGATCCAGTTAATCCATTTGCTCATCTCGCGATAGATAATCGGTGCATCGACCGATCCGTCGGACGACGTCCGGATCGATGCTCAAATCTTACATCGCGCATGGTCAAATGATTTTGCCTCGGGTGCTGGGCCTGATGACAGCCGCGCTCGGCGTCATCGCCTGGATCGTCCATTTCCAGTCCGGCCTCGTCCTCAGCCACTACGATGCCAAGGCCCATCTCGTCGTCGCGCGCCGCGTCTTCGATAACCTGACGCCGGGATGGCAGCAGATCGGCGCGGTGTGGTTGCCGCTGCCGCACCTGCTGACGCTCGTGCCGACGCAAATCGACGTGCTGTATCGAACGGGAGCGTTCGCTTCCGCGATCTCGATCGGCAGCTTCGGGCTGTGCGGATGGGCAACGGCGCGACTCGTCCTTGCAGCGACCGGCTCCCGCATCGGGGCAATCGGCGCGGTGATGCTGCTCGCGCTCAATCCGAACCTGCTGTACTTGCAGGCGACGCCGATGACGGAGCCGCTGCTGATCGGACTCACCGCGCTGGTCATCCTGTGGCTGTTCGAATGGGTCCACAGCGACCGCGATGACGTGCCTGTCCGGCTCGGGGTGGCGTTGGCGGCTCTCGCATGGACCCGGTACGAAGGGTGGGCCGTGGTCGGCAGCGGATGGGCGGCTGCCGTATACGCGACCTGGCGCTTCGGGGCACCCACCGGCGTCGTGATCCGCCGCGCGGCGCGGCTTGCGCTGTGGCCATTCGCCGCGGTCCTGCTGTTCCTAATCAACAGTCGGATCACTGTCGGTGCCTGGTTCGTGTCGGGTGGGTTCTACGTTCCAGATCCGACGTATCAAGGACAGCCAGGTCGCACGCTCGTCGGGCTCTGGTGGGGCACCCACCAGTTGAGCGGCTACCTCGTGGAGATCGTGGCGCTCGCGGCGGCTGGAGTACTACTCGTTCGTGCCTTGACACGACGGAAAGATGCCGGCCTTCTCCTACCGCTCGCGCTGCTGGCCGGCGCCGCGCTGCCGTTCGTGGCGTTCGTTGGCGGGCATCCGTACCGGATCCGCTACATGATTCCGCTGGTCGCGGCCTGTGCTGCGCTAGCGGGCATCGGCGTCGGCATGTTGCGCCGGGGGGCCGTCGCGGCTGCCGTTGCGGTGATCGCGGTGACCATCGCGGAGTCGCCTCCCTGGGCGCGCGACACACCGCTCCTTGCAGAGGCGCAATGGGATCGGCCGAACAGCGCAGCGCGCCGAGCAGTTACCGCGTGCCTGGCGCGAGAGTACCGAGGAGAAAAGATTCTCGCGAGTATGGGATCGCTCGCGCACTACATGCAGGAAACCGCGGCTGCCGGGTTCGACATTGCCGATTTCGTCAACGAAGGTAACGGCGTGATCTGGGAATTCGCGTTGGAAACGGGGCCCGCACCGCACGCGGGCTGGATGCTCGTCGAGGAGATCGCCGAGGGCGGCGACCTCCTCGCGCAAAAAATTCGGCACAACGCCGGCTTCGCGGCCGGCATGCGGCCCGTCTGCGAAGGGGGAGGGGTCAGGTTATACAAACGAATTGGCGATTGGGCGATTCGTGATTGAGTGATTGGCGATTGATGATCCTGAATGCCTGATCACGTAATCACCTAATCGCCAAATCATCAATTCACATTTCAGAATCTGAACCCCGCCGTGAACTGGTACGTCCAGCCGCCGAGGTCGATTGCCGTGCCGAGGAACTCGTCGGGGAGATCGGCCTCAGCAGCGCTGTAGCGAATCTCACCTCCAACCGCGAACGTATCGGACGCGAAACGAATCCCGCCGAAGCTCACGACGCCAGGTTCGTTGCCGTCGGCGACGAAACTGTCGCGGAAAATCAGTCCCTCGGTATCGACGAACTCGCCGGACTCGCTGTACCGCCAGTTGAACAGACCTAAGCCGGCACCGAAGTAAGGCTGAACACCATTCGATTGTCCGAGCGGCAGCACGCGGACCGTTGCTGTCAACGGCACGATACGGAGGCGGAGGTCCTGGTCGATCTCCGTTCCGTCTTCGTCCACGAGGTCCTCATAAATGCTGGGCACGGTCCGCCGGTAAAACCCCAGCCCCGCGCCAAGCTCGAAGTACTCACCGACTGGAAGCAGCCATTCGGCGCCAACCGCCACTCCGTTGAAGTCCTCGATGTCGAACAGCAGCGCGTTGCGATTCTCGACCAGCGTGTCGCCCTCGACGCGTGCATCGAAGCCCCGGGGAACGAAGCCGCCCAGCGTGAAATTGAATGTCTGCTGCGCGGACGCGGCGGTTGATGAAAGCGCAAAGACCCCACACGCGAGCAGCACCACGGTTCCAAATCGATTGACCATCACAGGCCTCCGGCCGACAACGGAATCAAGCGGGATGCCAGCTGATCTGGCTGACTTTCATGCGAAATCGCGACGCGCGTTGTCGCTCGGAGCGGTCAGTCCGTCCGCTTAAGTGAACGAAAGCCGCTGATGACCCCGAGCATCTGATCGTGCAGGTGCCCGTTCGATGCGACGAGATGGCCCGCGGCTGCATCGAAGTGTGCGCTGTCCATTCCCGTGATCCGACCGCCGGCTTCTTCGAGGATGAGCGCGCCGGCCGCGACGTCCCACGGTTTCAGATGTTGTTCCCAGAAACCGTCGAGCCGTCCCGCGGCGACGTAACACAGGTCAATGGCCGCCGAACCCAGGCGGCGAACGGCGCGCGCGCGGGCGAGGAATTCTCCGAACAGCGCGACGAGATCGCCGCTGCGTCGATGCACGTCGTAGGGGAACCCGGTGACAAGAAGCGCGTCGAGGAGATTTGGTGTCGAGGAGACGCGTAGGGGGAGGCCGTTCATTCGCGCTCCCAGCCCGCGCTCCGCGGTGAATAGTTCGCGGCGGGTCGGATCGTAAATGGCGCCTGCTTCGGCGCGTCCGTCGATCTCAAGTGCCAGCGACGAGCAGAAGATGGGCAGGCCGTGCGCATAGTTGGTGGTCCCATCGAGTGGATCGAAGACCCAGCGGAATCGGGACGGTGTCCTGGCGGCGGTGGTTGCGCCCAACTCTTCGGCCAGGACGTCGTGGTCGGGAAAGCGTTCCGACAGGACCGCGCGGCACATCCGCTCGCACTCGAGGTCTACCTCGGTGACGAGATCGATTTCGCCCTTCTTGTCCACACGGAAGCCGGAGGCGCGGCGCGCCAGTTGGATGTCGCCGGCCTTGAGGACGATTTCAGTGGCAGTTGCGAGGAACAGTGGATCGGGCAGTTTAGGTCTCTGAGGCTTGCGGTTGCACGCGCTTGACCATCACCATTTCCATGCCGCCCTCGGGCGCACGCTGGAGGCGCATTTCATCCATGAAATTCCGGATCAGGAAGATGCCGCGCCCACTGGCCTTGAGCATGTTCTCCGGCGCGAGGGGGTCGGGGAGGCAATCCGGGTCGAAGCCCGGGCCTTCGTCGCGCACGCGGATCGAGATGCCGGCCGCCTCGGCGTGCAACGGTGTGAACTCCACGAACACGCGCTTCTGTTCGTCGTTGCCGTTGCCGTGTTTGATGGCATTGATGACCGACTCGCGCACCGCCACGCCGACCCAGTGCAGCGAGTCGTCGTCGAGACCGGACATGCGGCCGACGTGGTCGCACACGACCTGGACGAAGTCGAGCATATCGAACGCACTGCGGAAGTCGAGGCGAACCGAGGTCCCGTTGGTCGTCATGCGTCCAGGGTGTCGCGATTATACCCGTAATATAGTGATGTCAT
>WUUC01050468.1_pt1 | contig 11673 bp, 10 predicted proteins | sample 6278441 | NCBI WGS metagenome assembly WUUC01 (sample SAMN13675441, study PRJNA597444) | soil metagenome | isolation source: soil | place: USA: Washington | collected 2017-10 | reverse complement strand
GCATCATCGCGGAGAGTTTCACGGAAGCCACGATTCTCTTCGCGGACGTGGTCGGCTTCACGCAGATGTCCGCGCTCATCAAGCCCGTCGAGTTGGTCTACCTGCTCAACGAAATCTTCTCGGCGTTTGACGAACTCGCCACGCGGCACGGGTTGGAAAAGATCAAGACCATCGGCGACGCCTACATGGTCGCCTCGGGGCTGCCCGAGCGGCGCGCGGACCACGCGGAAGCGATGGCCGAAATGGCGCTCGACATGCAGGACGCGCTCAAGCAGTTCAACCTCGCGCGCGGCGCATCGCTCGACATACGCACAGGCATCAACACCGGCCCGGTCGTGGCGGGCATCATCGGCAGTTCCAAGTTCATCTACGATCTCTGGGGCGACGCCGTCAACACGGCGAGCCGCATGGAATCCCACAGCACGCCCGGTCGCATACAGGTCACGTCTGCCACCTACGAACGCCTGCGCGATGCCTATCGCTTCGAAGCGCGCGGCACGATCAACGTCAAAGGCAAAGGCGAGATGCCCACCTACTTTTTGCTCGGGCGCAAATAACCCGCGCGCCTGAGTTGCTCCTAATCATCACAACTTAAAAATTTCCGCACCCCTTTGCCAACGGCGCGTCGCTGCTTTAGGATCGTGATATTAATTTTTACTGCGCGGCTTTTATCGAGTTCAAGGAAAACAGATGTCCAGACCTACTATTATGACCGTGGACGACGACCGCGAGGTGTTGCGCGCCGTCGAGCGCGACCTGCGGCGCAAGTATGGCGAACGTTATCGCGTGCTCAGAGCCGACTCCGGCCAGTCGGCTCTCGAAACTTTGCGCGAGTTGAAAGTGCGAAACGACACGGTCGCGCTCCTTCTCGTAGATCAACGCATGCCCGGCATGTCCGGCGTCGAGTTTATCAAGCAGGCTGTCGAACTCTACCCCGAAGCGAAGCGCGTCCTGTTAACGGCCTACGCCGACACGGACGCGGCGATCCGTGCGATCAACGAAGCCAACATCAATCACTATCTGCTCAAGCCCTGGGACCCGCCCGAACAGAACCTCTATCCCGTGCTGGATGATCTGCTGGACGATTGGCAGGGAAACTTCCGCCCGCCTTTCGAGGGCATACGCATCCTGGGCAATCGCTGGTCGCCCAGAGCGCACGAGATAAAAGATTTTCTGGCGCGCAATCAAGTGCCCTACCAGTGGTACGACGTGGCGGCGGCGGACACGGACGCAGAGGTGCGCCGCCTGACCGAATCACTCCCTGCCGAAGAACTGAAGCATCTGCCGCTCGTCATCTTCTCGGACGGCGAGCGACTTGAAGAGCCGACCACTTCCGAGATCGCGGAGCGCGTGGGTCTGCGCCGTCGCGCGAACGCGGAGTTCTACGATCTGGCAATCGTCGGCGGTGGACCGGCGGGGCTGGCCGCCGCCGTGTACGGCGCGAGCGAAGGCTTGCGCACGGTGATGATCGAGCGGGAAGCTCCGGGCGGGCAGGCCGGGATGAGTTCGAAAATCGAGAATTATCTGGGATTCCCGTCCGGCCTCTCGGGCGCTGATCTGGCGCGGCGTGCAGTGGCGCAGGCGCGCCGCTTCGGCGTCGAGATACTGTCGCCGCAGGAGGCCGCGAGCGCACGCGCAGAGGGCGCTTATCGTTTCGTGCGTTTCGCAGACGGCGCGGAGATCAGTTGTCATTCCCTGTTAATCGCGAGCGGCGTACAGTGGCGAAATCTCGAAGTGCCGGGGATGGAACGACTGAGGGGCGCGGGCGTCTATTACGGGGCGACGATGGCCGAGGCGCTCTCGTGCCGCGACGAAGATGTCTACGTCGTCGGCGGGGCCAACTCTGCGGGGCAGGCCGCGATGCATTTTTCGCAGTACGCGCGCCGCGTGATCATGATCGTGCGCGGCGGCTCGCTTGAGAAATCAATGTCGCAGTATCTCGTGGAGCAGATCAGAAAGACGCCGAACATTCACGTCGAACTCAATTCGTCGGTCGCGGAGGTTCACGGCGAGACTCATCTCGAAGCGGTGTCCATACACTGTTCGGAGAGCAAGGAGACGAACAGCGTGCCCGCGAACTACCTTTTCATTCTCATCGGCGCGCAGCCGCACACGGAATGGCTCGGAGACTTGATCGAGCGCGATCAAAAAGGCTTTATCCTGACCGGGCCCGATCTCATACGCGAAGGCAAACGACCGCGCGGCTGGACGCTCCAGCGCGAGCCTTATCTACTGGAGACGAGCGTGCCGGGCATCTTCGCCGTCGGCGACGTGCGCAAAGGCTCGATCAAGCGCGTCGCATCGGGCGTGGGCGAAGGTTCGGTCGCCATCTCTTTCGTGCACCAGTACCTGAGCAAAGTGTTATGACTATGCAAAACTCCGAGGCAGACCGCGAAGCGCGTGGCGAGCAGGCGGATGGTGGCTCTCTATCCGAAGCTGAGTTGCGCGAACGTATAACTGCGCTGCGCCGCGTGGGCGTCTTCTCCGACTTGCCGGAAGATCAACTGGAGTGGTTTGTGGAACATGCCAGGGAACGTCGCCTGTCGCCGGGCGAAGTTCTCTCCGCGCACGGCGACAAGCCGGAATGGATGGCCGTGTATCTCGAAGGAGAAGTGCAATCCGTGCGCGACGAGAGCATTTCCGACGGCTACATTTACATCGCACGCGCAGGAGACCCCGCGACGGAAGTTTCCGGCATGCTTCCTTATTCGCGCATGACGAAATACCCCGGCACAGCCCGCGCCGTCGTGCACAGCCGCCTGCTGTTGTTCCCCGCCGCGCTGTTTCCGCAGATGCTCGAACGCATGCCGTTGCTCGGGCAGAGGTTGGTCGGCGTGATGAGCGACCGCGTGCGCGAGACGATGAAGGTGGATGTGCAGCGTGATAAGTTGATGGCGCTCGGCAGACTCTCAGCCGGGCTGGCGCACGAATTGAACAACCCTGCGGCTGCGGCTCGTCGCGCCGCCGACGAATTGCTTGAAGCTCTGGTTGAAATGCGTGCCTCCGATTTGCGCCTGTGCAGGCACAAACTCACGCACGAGCAACGCGCCTTCATCACGGATTTTGAACAGAAAGCTATCGCGCGACAGGACGATGCCCCTGCGCGCGGCGCGTTGGAGCAGAGCGACGCGGAGGACGAACTCGCCGCATGGCTCGAAGCACGCGATGTGCCGGAAGGTTGGAGTATGGCTTCGCATCTGGTTGAAGCCGGGATTGATGTCGCCGCGCTTGAGCCGGTCGCCTCCGAAGTCGGCGGCGAACCGCTGGGCGATGTCCTGTCGCGCGTCGCGGCACAACTGCGCGCGGCGCGTCTGGTGAAAGACATCAAGGCGGGCACCGCGCGCATCTCGGAGTTGGTCGGCGCGATCAAAGAGTATTCCTATATGGACCAAGTTCCCGTGCAGGAGATTGATCTGCGACAGGGCCTGGAAAATACGCTCATCATCCTCAAGCACAAGCTGAAGAAGAAGAACATCACGGTCGTCAGAGACTACGAGGAAGAACTGCCGCGCGTCACGGCTTTCGGCAGCGCGTTGAATCAGGTGTGGACGAATCTCATTGACAACGCGATTGACGCGATGCCTGACGGCGGGACGCTCAAAGTCAGGACGAAGCGCGAACCGTTGGACGTGATGGTGGAAATTCGCGATAACGGTCCCGGCATACCTCCCGAAGCGCAGGCGCATATCTTCGAACCGTTCTTCACCACCAAGCCGGTCGGAGAGGGGACCGGACTCGGACTCGACACTTCCATGCGCATCGTGCGTAAGCACCACGGCAACCTGAGGTTTGAGACGAAGCCGGGCGACACCTGTTTTCAGGTGCGCCTGCCGCTCAAGCGCGGCGGCGACAATCACTGAAAGAACTTAAAGGCGGGCGGCAACTCCGGTTGATAATAACCCTGGTTGATAACAACTCCGGTTGATAACAACTCCGTTAGCCCGTTTGAAATATGGACGATGAGGAGCGAGAAACATGGCGGGGAACTGCAAGCATGTGAATCAGATCAAAGAGGTCGCGCCGAGCGCGGACGGCTGCGAAGATTGCTTGAAAATCGGAGGCCGCTGGGTGCATCTTCGGCTGTGCATGCAGTGCGGCCACGTAGGCTGCTGCGACAACTCGCCCAACCGGCACGCGACGAAACACTTTCAACAGACACAGCACCCCATCATTAAATCCCTCGAACCCGGCGAAGAATGGGGCTGGTGCTATCTGGACGAACTCGTCTTCGAATCGCTCTGACGGAGCGCGACAGGAAAGCCCGCGCACGCCTTTCATTCCACCTTCAATTCACCTGCGCCGCTCGACCGGACAGAGGCGCACCGTTTGATAAATCAGCGCATCGCCGCGAGCCGCCGCGCCTTGAGGTTGTGCGTGTGTGAGTTGCGCTCTGCTGCGCGTGGCGTTGAAGGTGGAAATTTTCGTTCACCTTGCCGCCGCAGTCATAACCCGTTTATAGTTGCGCCTGTCAAACGAGCGTCTTACCTGCCGGAGATAATGGATGAACGCCCCTAAAGTTTCAGGACTACTTTTTGCAGAGCAGCTCGTCTTAGAGTCGAATAAAGAAGTTCAGCCCATACGGCAGGCAGTGCACGCTAAACCGCATCGTCCGGTCTACCGGATGCACAGGTATTTCGCACGCCGCCCTTATTCCGTATTCTCCGAACTGGTCCGGCACTATTCCACGCCGGACGACGTGATCCTCGACCCGTTCTGCGGCGGGGGCGTGACGCTGGTTGAAGGCGCGCTGCTCGGCAGGCGCGTGGTCGGGTTCGATATCAATCCGCTCGCGGCGTTCATTACGCGTATGGAAGTTGCGGATGTCGAACTCGATGGTTTGAAGCAAGCGCAGGAAACCGCGTGCAGGGCTTTTCAGACGCATAACGACCGTCTCTTCTCCACCGCTTGCCGTCGCTGTCGAACGCCCGCGCCCGCGCTCTGGTTCGAATACTCTTCGGTCGCAGAGTGCCGCGACTGTCAACGCGCCTTCAGGATTTCCGAAGCAACTAAGCCCGGCATGGGCACATGGCAGTGTACGCATTGTAGTGCGGCCAACAAGTTCAGCCCCTCTGCGGACACGAACTTCGATGTCGTCAAAGTTTTGTTCAACTGCGCGTCGTGCGGCCACAGGGAGATCGCTGCGGCGGAAGAGGCCGACGAAGCATACGCGCGCTCGATGGAAGCTGAACTGCGCGACGCGGAAGCCGGCGGCTTATGGATACCCGATGCGGACATCCCCGATTGCAACATGCAGCGCGAGAGCGCGCTCTTCAAAAAAGGCATCAATAAGTTTCGCCAGTTGTTCACTCCGCGCCACCTGCTCGCGCTCGGCCTGCTTCGCAAAACCATAGTCGAACTCGACTCGCCGTTTCAGGAGTGGCTGCTGTTCTGCTTCAGTTCCGCGCTTCGCTATACGAACCGGATGGTGACGAGCAACACGGACTGGCGCGGTGAACGCCCGCTCGAATGGGCCAAGCCCGGCTACTGGCTGCCGCCCGTTCATCTGGAGGCGAACGTGCTGGAAGAGTTCTCGCGCAGGTGCGATTCCGTCCTGCGCGGGAAGCGCGATTATCTGTCGAAGTTGCCGCCCCTTCTCCCGCGCCCGCAGTTCAAGGCGCGCGCTGCCGGTGTTCTGGAGGATGATGCGTCGTCTTTTCACGTCAGCACACGTTCGAGCACAGACATCCCTCTGCAAGATCAGTCCGTTGATTTGATCATCACAGACCCGCCTTACGGCAGTTACGTGCACTACGCGGACCTCTCGAACTTCTGGACGGTGTGGCTGCGCGACGTAGAAGGTCTCGGCACAGTGATAGACAACAGGGAAGAGGCTGTGATCGCGCGTAAGAGTTTTCCCGGTGCGAAAAATGCCGGAGACTATTTGCGCCTGCTCGAAGGCTGCTTCTCGGAGTGCGCCAGGGTCTTGAAAGACGGCGGCTACATGGTGTTGACCTTTCATAATCGAGAGCCGCGCGCGTGGGCGGCCCTCTACGTGGCGGCGGTCAAGGCAGGCTTCGAGTTGCCGGACGACGGCATAGTCTTTCAGGACGGCATACAGTCGTACAAGCACACGGCGCAGCAGCGGCGCGCCGGGTCGGTCATAGGAGATTTCATTCTTTCGTTTCGCAAGCTGCCCGCCGGGGCGCAGGCGCACGGAGACGGCGCGGACGACGACTTCGGGGAGCCTGAACTGATCGAGATGGTCCGTCGGCTACTCAGAGAGCACGGCGCGTTGACGCCCGACGCTTTGATGGCGCTCGTCTATTTGGAGTATCAACCGCGCCTGATGCGCAAGGTCAGGACGGCTGTGGCGCAAGGCAGCGGCGCGGCGGAACGACTCATAGAGGATGCCGATTCCATCCAACTGTTCGACTCGCATCGTCGCCAGTTGCTCGAACAACATTTCTGTTACGAGAATGAAGAGTGGTCGTTGAGGGCGGAAGATGAGTAAGCCTCGCTCTGCGCGCTTGAGCGATAAAGACAAGCCTGCGGACGGCGCGCGCGAGGCGGTCGAGGAGCACGGGCTGCGCTCGAAGCCGCACGGCACTAAACGTTATACCTCTTCCATCTGGTCTTTTCCCGGCTCGGGCGGCGAGCAGTTGTATCGCTGGTACGGCACGTTGCCGCGCGCGCTCGTCGAACGATTGATCTCCCTGTACGCAGCCGACGACACGACGAGAGTGCTCGACGCCTTCACCGGATTAGGCACGACGCTGGATGTGGCCGCCGATGCGCAACTGCACGCGCAGGGAGTAGACAGTAACCCGCTCGCCTGTCTCGCGACCGAGGCGCGGCTGTTCGGCGTGCCGTCGGAATCAGCCGTCGCGGCCACGGTCAACCGGATCATTAAGAGCTTCATCAAGCCCGCTTCGCCGCGCACCGCCAAGCGCTGGGACAGCCTGCTCGCGGAGAAGCGATTCGCTTACACAAAGAAATGGTTTAGAGAAGATACGCTGGCGGCGATGCTCGCGCTTCTGTTCCGCATCGCGGCGGTTGACGACCCGCGCATCCAGCGTCTGCTGTTCGTTTCGGCGGCGCAGGTAGTGCGCGACGTGGCTTCCGTGGACCCGCGCTGCACGCATCATCTGGTCACGAAGCGTAAGCCTTTCATCAACCCTCTACCGCTCTGGCGCGAAAAGGTCGCACAGGCCGTTAAAGCTGTGCGCAGTGAACCGGCAGACCCCGCGCTCGTCTCGGTCAGGCAGGCGTCAATCCTGAGCGCGCCGCTTGCCGATGAGAGCGCCGAATTCGTCTTCATACATCCGCCCTATCTGGGCGTCATCCACTATCACCTGATTCACCGTCTGGCGACCGACCTGCTCGACATCGTCAGCACCGTCAGGAGACCGGCATCGCTGCGCGCATACGACTTCGAGCACGAACGACTGAAAAAGTCGGATGTCTCGACCGACAACACGAAACCTTATCAAGCGTTCGTCGGGCAATTGGCGACGGTCATGCAGCGCGTGGTCGCGCCGGGCGGTCGTTGCGCCGTGATCATCGGAGACCAGCGGCACAAGGGGCATCTGCGCCACCCGTTCACAGACTTCATCGGCAGTTTCGAGAGCAGTGGATTTCAACTGGAAGAGAACTTCATCTGGATACTCCAGAACAACGGCGGCATGCACATACTGCGGCGCGGCCACTTCATAGATCACAACTACATTCTCATCTTCCACAAATAATCCGCCGTCTGATATAACAATTCGATGCCCCGGATTGTTGTTTTCTATCACGACCCCATCGAAGTAGATCGCTCTACGAGTTGGACCGGGCTGTGCCCGCCGCTCAAGGATGCGCAACTGGTGAACATTCGCGGGCACAAAGACCCGCGCGTGACAGCCCTCTTCGACTACGCGCGCCCCGATGCGGTCATCACCGTGGACGGCGAGCCGGCCGTCTCCATCGAGCAGACGGCGATGAACCCGAGCGGGCACAACATTCCGCAACGCTTCTCTTCGCAGGTGCGCTCCGCCGAGTTGGGCGTTCCGTCCGTCCTTTATTATCCGGAGTATTCGCGCCGCACTTTCTCCGATCCGAACGTGCGTTATCTACAGGTGCGCGTGCCTCTGGCGCAGCAGCGTCTCTCTCAGCTTTACAATATTCCCGCCCTCTCAGTCTTCTGGCCGACGCATCCGGTGCGGCTGCTGCCGGACACTGCACAGTCTGCGCATCAAGGCATGGCTGACGTGGTCGGCGCGCTCGTCGAGAATATCGGCAACAAAGGTCAACTACTGAGCCTGCCGGAAATTCAAGGCGCGCTGGCTGCCATGGATGGCGTGGTTGCGAAGTATGCTGCGAAGTATCGCAAGAACCCGTCCGTGCGTCGGCTGCTGCCGGGAGGCTTCCCCGATTCGCGCACGAAGGCGGGCATCGCTATTGACCCGCCGACCGCAAATCGCCTCTATCGCACCGAAGAATTTCTACACACGCTCGCGCCCCTCCAACCCACCGCCGGGTGGGACGCCGTTAAAGAGAAACTCTTGCGGCGAGAGTTAACGCTCGTTTTTACCGGCACGGCCAACAAAAAGAGGACCGACTCCGAGCACCCTTATGCCGGATACCTGACGCTCTTCGATATTCTTTACCTGCGCGAGAATGGCGGACTACTGCCGACCGACCGCAGGGCAAATCTCATCTATCGCCTGCCCGTAGAGCTTTCCGTCTTCCTGCCACGGCTCAACAGTCAGAGTCCGCCGACCGCGGCCTACATCGTAGACACTTTCGCTGACCTTCTACTTTTGAATGGCGGCGTCGTCGCCGGACGCCCCATGCGCGGCAATGCGAAAGCATATCCGGTGCTGCTCGGATGATCTCGAAACCCGCAGAAGTCGAAGTCTACCTGCGCCTGATAGATTTTCTCGCCGGAGCGGGATGGCAGATCGTTTGCGCCTCACCGCCGGGCGGGACGGACAACCGTTTCCGCAAGTGCCTGCTGCCGCGCCGCGATCTGTCCGGCAGCGTTCGCGGGCCGCGCGACGAAGTTGACCTCACGGCGCACAACGGCGTTATCATTCTGCTGGCCGAGTGCAAGCCACGCCTCTCCGATTCGCTCACCGTGCTCAACGCGCTCGGCGAATCGGACTATCTCAAACTCAAGCGACTCGCAAGCGCCTTCACGCCGCAAGGCATCGCGGAACTTCTGGAACGCGGCACCGGAGTGCCCGTCCCGCGCAACCCTCTGATCGCTCTGGCTCTCGTCGTCGGAGTCGTAGACAGCGCCATCCCGCCCGATATGACCGTCTTCGAATTCGGACATACCATCAGGCGGACGTGGCCTGTCGAGCCGCTGGCCGACGTTTTCCCCTGAACTCATCAGTATCGCCTCTGAGCCTGCTCCTGATAATCAGAAACGCGGCTAGCCACTCTTCCTGAAGGATTCTTCGCTGATGGAACCCGGTACTATTTCGGCGGTGAAATAACTCTCCGCGCGAATAGGGCTGCCAGCCATACGCCGCAACATCACAATCTGCCCGACGTGTGTCAGGGCGTCGCCGACCGGGCCTTGAATGAGTTTTTCAAACGGGCAGGCCATCGTCGCGCCCGAGCACAGATATGCGTCCAAACGCTTCGCGGCGTAGAAGAAGCGCGACACTTCCTCGTCCCAGGGCAAGGGCGAAGACGTGAGATAAACCAATTCGCCTTTGAGTAGATAGAGTGACCCTTCAAGTAAGTCGCCGATGTGCGCCAGGATTTCTACGGGGGCGCGCACGTCCCCGTTGACGCGAAACACGGCGAAGTTTTCAGGCGCATCCGATACGGCTATGCCGCCTCGATAGGCCACCGTGGCAACGACGTGGCGCAACAACTCACGTTTCTCATCCATCAACAAAACAACGCCTCGCTTGCCGGACAGTTAAGATTTACTCACACAGGAAGCCGCCCGACTTAACCGGCGAGCAATCAACCTTATTGATCAAAGGTCGCCGCGTTGTGAGTCGGGTTCAATGACTTGTTAGGCTTATTCAATGCCGGACCCGTTGGAAAAGTCAAAATCCTTGAGACGGCGGGTGGCAAATTTCTTACGGCGGCTCCTGGTCGTCGGTCTGTTTTTACCCTTCTGCATCTTTTCCATCAACGAACCTGTCAGCAACGCCACGGCATCATCCGCGCCTACATATTGCGTTTGGCGACAAACCTTGCCTGAGAGAATTACTGAATGCGCGTCCGCTGCATACGGTTGTGAGACGTGCCTTTCCGTTTAAGCGACTCCCTCAGGTTTTCCTCGATCTGTTTCTCCACCGCCTCAATTCTCTTCATCTCGACTCGTATCGGCTCATACTGCTGAAACTCCCGGTGCCGCTTCACCCAGGAATACTCCACGCCGGAAAACATCGGCTCCGTGTCAGCAGGCTTGCAATCAATCAAACGACACAGTTCCTTCACCAGAGGGTTCGCAAAACCTTTCTCCCGAAGGTCCTGTAACGCGTAAGACTGGTGCGCGATCTCCACATTCGCACGATGATGCCGCAAGAAGATAAGCAGGATGTACTTTTCGTGTGCGCGGGAATCGGCGGACGCAAGTTTCTCTACGGCGTCGAGCGTCTTCGCATCGGGCACGTCGCTAAACTGCCCGGGCGGCGCACGGACTTCGCCCACATCTTCAAGGTCCACCTTACGTATCTGCGGCTCGTAACGCTCTGCATAATCTTTGACAATCGCAACTTCTTGCGTCACGTCCGTCTGGCAACCGGAGAACAATAGGCATAGCGCAAGCGTCAATCTCATCACAGCGCTCTCCATAAGGCGAAGGCACCTAACGCCAGGCATCAGCGTCGCGCAGAATCTCATCTTGAAAAGGCCGCTCATGTCTCGCGTCCGCTGCAAGCCGTTGTTATTCCGCTTTCCTGCGCCTACAAGGTGTTTTCGAGCTGGCGCATGGCATCGCGTATGAATTGAACATCAGCTTCAAACTCCTTCCGGCATTCGCGTAGATACTCGATGATTTCCGGTATCTCACTTTTCTTCAGTGTCGGCGCTCTCCAGCTAAGGTCCCTGAAGAATTTATCAAAATCTTCCTCCAGGTCGCGCTCTTTATACTGGATTTGATCCAGCAAGTTTTCGAGCCGCTTCTTGTAGAACAACCGCAACGAGAACCGCTTCATGTTTAGAACGGTTCTTAACTCAGCACGAACATTGCCTAGAGCATCACAAACCCCCGACAAACGGAACTCGTTAAGAAAGGACGGGGAACGGACCAATGCCTCCTTGAACTCTTTCAGATCATCCTTCTTTAGTATGATCTCGCCACAACGAACTGAAACGATATTCAATGCCTGGCTCACAGCTTCCGCCAATTTTGTGACGGATTCCAGTACCTCTTTTCTGGCTTTAGCCTGGCTGGCAGGTATTTCGGCTAGAGCGGCAGGTAAAGCTTTGATAGCCTCAGCTATGTCAGACACGATTGGTATCGTAGGCATGGCAAGGTTCCTTTCACAGAGATATGCGCGCAAAATCAGTTGCGGCCCAACGCCTGAATTGACGTAGCGGAAAGCCCGCACGGTACGAACAAGTTATCAATAAAATCCAAGCTACATACGCTCGCCTCGAATGAGTTTTGGAGCGGCGGCATCGTCGTCTTTAGACGCAAACTAACGCAAATATATTACGTGGCATACTGCTCCGCCCCTAAGAAGTGCAATGAAATATAAGGTTCGTCTCCGATCACCCAAC
>WUUC01004829.1_pt1 | contig 11673 bp, 10 predicted proteins | sample 6278441 | NCBI WGS metagenome assembly WUUC01 (sample SAMN13675441, study PRJNA597444) | soil metagenome | isolation source: soil | place: USA: Washington | collected 2017-10 | reverse complement strand
TGCGCCTGCAAGTCGGCGACGGCGCGAGCCCCGAGACGTTTGTCGATTTTTGTTCGATCACCGACGTCAGTGGCTTCGGCGAAAGCAAACCACTCGTCGACGTGACATCCATCTGCGACACCGCGCGCAAGTTCCGCAACGGTCTGAAGGAAGGCGCCGAAGTCACGCTGGCTGCCAACTTCATCCAGGGTGACGAGCAGGGCCGGCAGCTTTTCGAGTCCTACCAGGCCGACGATATCGTGAACTTCAAGTGGCTGGTGAACCCCGGCGACAGTCCGCAGGAATACTTCGCGTTTTCGATGACCATCCTGGGTTGGCAGCTTGCCGCCCCGGTCGGCGACAAGGCCGCGATGACCTTCACCGGCAAAATTTCCGGTCCGGTGGTGTGGGTGCACGATTGAGCGTCACGACCGTGAGCCGTTGGAAACACAAGAGCGAGTCCGTGACGCTGGGCGAAGACGTCGTCACGGTGCGCGGCCTTACGGCGGGCGAGCGCACCGAGTTCTTGCATGCCAACAAGGAAGCGCAGCGCGAAGACGCGCCGAGCGACGCGAAAATGAAAGTCATGGCGCGGGCGGTCCAGATGGGGACCGGGCTTTCGGCCGAAGACGTGGCGACCATGCCGGTCGAATTGTTCGACCTGGTCTGGGCCAAGATCATCGCGATGACCGGCATGGACAAGAGCGAAAAAAAAGCCGAACCGGCGACCCTCAACTCCTAACGAGTGACGAGCTGGCGCGCTGCCGGCTCGCCGGTTTCTTGGGTTGCAGCCCGAGCGAAGTTCTTACCCTCCCAGCCGAAGACTTCGACCTGCTGGTGCGCTACTACGGCGAAGAGCCGTGGGGCGCGTGGCGGGATAACCTGCACGCGGCTATCATCGCGAGAGAAGTTCGGGCTTGGCGCGCCAAGGGGCGCATAAACCTCGACGACTTCATGGTGGTCGATAAGCGCCGCAAGGCGCAGGCGAATATGAGCAAGTTCGTCGACGCGCTGCGCGCGATGGCGGGCGGCAAGTCGGTCAAGAGTTCGGAGCTTAAAAAGGCAAGGGGCGCACGTGGCAGACCTGGCAAAGCTGGTAGTACGCCTAGAAGCGCAGTCGTCGCAACTCCTAACCGAGCTCGACAAGGCAAACAAAAAACTAGGTAGCTTCGAGAAAGCGACCAACTCGACCCTTACCCGGATCAACAAGCAATTTTCGTCCTTCGGCGTGAGCATGAAGGGCGTGCTCGGCACGTTCCTGGCGGGCGTTTCCTTTCGATCGATCATTACCGCCAGCGCCGAAGCCGCCAAGAACTTCGCGCTGCTGGAAAATGCGGTATCGCAGGCGGGAGCTGCGGCCGGTGGACGCACCGCGCGCGAGTTCGAAAAGGTGTCGAAGGAATTGCAGAACGTCACGACGTTCAGCGACGACGCGATCCAGAATGTGCAGCAATTGCTGCTACGGTTTCAAACGATTCGCACCGACCGCTTCGACGATGCGACGAAGTCGGTCCTGAACCTCGCCGCAGCTCTCGGCACCGATTTAGACGGCGCCGCCAAACTGGTCGGACGTGCGCTCGCTGATCCTCTGAAGGGCATGACGGCGCTGGCGCGCGCGGGCGTGATCTTCAGCGAGGGACAGAAGAAGATCATCAAAAACCTGGTCGAGACGGGCCGCGCGGCGGAAGCGCAGGGCTTCATTCTCGACGAGCTGGAAAAGCGCACCGGGGGAGCCGCCGAAAAGCTGCGCGACAACTTCAGCGGCGCGCTTGAGGCGGTCAAGAATTCCCTGGGCGATCTATTGGAGGTCGACGGCGGGCTGCCGGATGCGACCAAAAACATGAACGAGCTCGCCAAGACGCTACAGGATCCGGCGGTCAAGGCCGGGGCTGACGCGCTCTTCAGTCTCATGATCACGAGCGCGACGAAGTTGGTGTCGCTGCTCGGCAAGACCGCCGCGGGCGTTAACGTGATTCTCACGGGCGGCGCGGACAAGGCCGAAAAGCTGCAAAAGAACTTGGAGTTCTTGCGGAAAGAGCGCGAGTCGATCCTGCCGTTCGTGCTCAATCTCGGCGGCGACACGCAGACCAATATGCTCTTCCCGAAGGGCTCCGGCTTCGGCGATGTGATCGGGCCGGCGAAGATCGACGCGCAGATCAAGGCGATCGAAGCGGAGTTGAACCGGCTGCAGGGCTTCGGGCTTGAGGGCATCGAAACCGCCAAGACGGTAAAGAAAGCATTCGACGACCTGGGCGGCGCGTTTCAGTTGCCGGACATCACGGTCACGGATAACACCGAAGAGCTCGAAAAGCTGCGCAAAAAGCTCGAGGACCAGGGTAAGTCGCTGGCCGCGTCGCTGCGCACGCCTTTCGAGAATTACGAACTGCAGATCGCAGATGCCGACAAGCTGCTGAAGGCGCACGTGATCACGCAAGAGACGTACGCGCGGGCGGTGCGGGCGGCTAACGATGCGCTGGCAGCGACCGACGTCGGCGCGTACATGCAGTACAAGGACGCGGTGAAGTCCGCGGACGATGAGCTCGCTAAGCACCTGATCACGCAAGACGTCTATCAGGAAAAAATAAACGCCGCCAAAAACGCGCTCTCGAGCTGGACGCCGGAACTTGCGACGTACGAAAAAGCCGTGCGCGATGCCGACGACGCGCTGGCTGAAGGATCGATCGAGCTCACGCAATGGGCCGAACGGGTATCGGCCGCGCGCGCATCCCTTGAGGGCTGGTCGGGCGCTGCGCTCGAAATCTTTCCGGATCTTACCGAAGAGGTCGCGCGCTTCGACGACGCGCTGCTGGAAGCTAACAACGACATGCAGGCGGTCTTTGATGAGTGGATGAACGCCGACATGAATAACATGATGGCCGACTTCGAAGAGTCGGTAAAAGAGAAGGTCGACGAGACTACGAAGTGGATGAAGCGCGCCACGGAAAACGTGCAGGACATCCTCGCTGACGGCATCGAAAAAGGTTTAACGGACGGCTTCGACGAAGGCGCGAAGGGGATGCTGAAAGGGATGGAGGCGCTGATTATGAAAATGATCGCGCAAGCCGCCGCGGCGCAGATCGGGCAAACGCTCTTCGGCTCTGAGGGCATCGGCAGCGGCGGCGGCTGGCTGGGGACACTCGGCAAAGCGGTCGCGGGCGCCTTCGCCGGGAGCGCCGGCGGCGGCACGATGGACCAGGGCGGGCGCGGCAACGCGAACACCTCCTACCTCATCGGCATCGGCGCGCAGCCTGAACGGTTCGTGCCGGATGTGCCGGGGCACTTCGAACCGGCCGGCATGGGCGGCGGCACGACCATTCAACAAAACTTTTCGATCCAGGCGCCGCAGGGAACCGTCAGCCGTGCGACGCAGCAACAAGTCGGCGCAGCGGCGGCGCGTGGTATCAGCCAAGCCAACCGGCGGGGTAACTAAATGACCGTCGTAGCGACCACCCTGCCGACGTTTCCGACCTGCCCGCATTACGGGTTTTCGAGCCAGCCGGACTATCTAGTCAAGAAAGTGCAGCGCGAGGGCGGCTTCGAGCGGCGCGACCGTAAGTGGGCGCACCCGCTGCACGTGTACCTGGGCGCGCCGATGGGACCGGCGGACGAGGAAGATATTCAAACGCTGCTCGAGTTCTGGCACGCAATGGGTGGATCGTTTCAGCCCTTCCGCTTTCGCGACCTGGTCGATTACAAATCCTGCCGCCGCTCCGAGACGCCGGCGCCGACCGATCAGCCGATCGCATCTATCCCGGATAGCCCGGTGGGTTACCGGCTTATCAAGCGGTATGCGGTGTCGACGTTCACGCAGCTGCGACCTATCTACAAAATCGACGGCAGTACGCTACGCATTGCCAACGAGGTCGGCGTCGAGCAGGCCGCGGGCACCTGGACGATCAACGAGGACACCGGCGTGCTCACCGTCAGCGGCGGCTTTTCCGGCTTGCCGACTACCTGGGGCGGGGAATTTTTCGTCAAGTGCCGGTTTCAGGAGCCCTTCGCGCCGGAAATCGTGGACATGAAGATCCAGAGCCTGACCTGCAATCTCTGCGAGCTGCGCGAAGAATGAAGCTGGTTACGCCTGCACTGGCTGCGCACTTCGGGCGCGATATCGCGTCGCTGGCGATGTGCTGGGCGGTCGAAAAGAAGGACGGCACGGTGCTGCGCGGCACCGATCACGACGAAGATATTGAGATCGACGAAGACTCCCCGCCGCAGCTCACGCAGGGGTTGTTTCTCGCCGGATCGAACATCACGGCCTCCGATGTGCGCTCGACCGCCGACTCTGCCGTCGACAATATGGAGGCGACGGGCGCGATCCCGACCACGCCGACCGCACCCGGCGACGTCGCCGTCGATATCACGGTGGCCGATATCGAGGCGGGGCTCTACGACGGCGCGCCTGTGACGATGTTCGTGGTGAATTGGGAGCAACCGAACGACGGCGTCCTGGTCATCCGCCACGGATACTTGGGGCAGATCCGGCGCGACTCGGACGGCAAGTACACCTCCGAGCTGCGCGGGTTGAAACAGCTCCTGCAGCAAGTCTTCGTCCGCACGTTTTCGGAGCGGTGCCAAGTCAAGCGATTCGGCGACGCCGAGTGCAAGTTCCCCCTCGAGACGGTGCGGCAAACCGGCACCGTGACCGCGGTCACCAATGCCAAGCGATTCGACGCGTCGATCGCGGCGGACTCCCCGGCGCCGGCCGGCGGGTACTACAACGGCGGTGAGCTCATGTTCACGTCGGGCGACAACGCCGGGTACTTCCGCGAGATCAAGCGCGACGACAACGACGCTGTGATCGGGCACCTGTCCTTTTGGGAACGCTTCCCGAACGACCCGCAAGTCGGCGACACCTTCGAAGTCACGCCGGGCTGCGATCGGTTGCTGTCCACCTGCCGCGACCGCTACGAAAACGTCGTGAACTTTCGCGGTTATGGGGTCTTCATCCAGGGCGTCGACGCGCTGACGAAGGGGCCGACGTGATCGAAGCCGCGGCGCTGGTCGCCGAAGCGCGCACCTGGATCGGCGTCCCGTTCGTGCACCAGGGGCGCAGCCGCTTCGGCGTCGATTGTGTGGGCCTGGTGCTCGGCGTGCGCAACGCGCTCGAGCCGTGGCCGGAGGCGATGGCGGAAGCGCGCACGTACCGCCGCAAGCCCGAAGACGGGCTGATGCTCATGAAGGCGCTGCAGTATTGCCGCGAGACGGACAAGCCGGCCGCGGGCGTCGTGGCGCTGATCCGCTGGCCGGCGGACACGACCGCAAGCCACGTCGGGATTCTGACCCCGGATACGATTATCCACGCGTACGAACGGGTCGGTAAGGTCCTCGAGGTCGGCTTCCGCCACCCGTGGGACGCGTGGACGGAGAAGTATTTCCGCCTGCCGGGCGTGCGCTATGAGTAACGCCGGTCAAGGCATCCTGACGATTGTCGGCGCCGTCGTCGGCTCTTACTTCGGATATCCGCAGTTAGGCTTCGTGCTCGGCAGTCTCGCCGGCCAAGCACTCTTCCCCACGCAGCTTCCAACGGTCAACGGGCCGCGCCTTTCCGACACCCGCACGACGACATCAATGGTGGGCGGGCCGGTGCTCGAGGTGCTTGGCGTGGATGCGGTGCCGGGCACGGTCATGTGGCTGGGGCGCGTGTACGAAACGACGAGCACCGACACGACCGGCGGCAAGGGCGGACCCGAGCAGGACGTGAAGACGTTCCGCTATTCGCAGCCGATCGCGATCGGCTTGTGCCGCGGACCGATGGGCGGGCTGTATCAGATTTTCGAGAACGGGAAACTGGTGTACGACAACTCCCCGCAGCGCGACGGGGAAACCGACGCCGACTTCGTCCTGCGCGGCACCGCGAGCGCCGCATTCCAGAATACTTTTACGCTGTACCTGGGCGACGAGGACCAACTACCCGACCCGACGATCGAGTCGATAGAAGGGATCGGCAACGTGCCGGCATTCCGCGGGCTCATGTATATCGTTTTCCACAATCGACAACTGCGCGAGGACCAGGGGCTGCGCCACCCTAACTTCAAGTTCGTGGTCTACCAGTCGGGCTTGAGCGCGTGCGAAGAAGTCACCGAGAACACCGGCACGCAGCTTTTCCCGTGGGCGCAAAGTTCACAGAACCCGCTGAACCCGCTTAACGATCACATCATCACGCTGGTATCGAGCGGGCGCGGCTTCGATGTGGGCGACTGTCCGAGCGCCGGCGATTACGACACGGTCGGCGAAGCCCTTGCCATGATGTCGGCCGATAAGGGCCTGGATATGTCGAACTACTTCGGCGTCGCCGGCGGGCAGGCAAGTTGCCCCGGTTTCGAGGTGTCGTTTACAGACTTAATGGGTGCGCCACTTCCGCGGGATGAATTTCAGATCCATATGATCTATGGCTTCACCTCGCCAGCCCGACACTTCGCCGCCGACAACATTATCGCCGCCGCGCTTGAGGGCGGCGGGCCGGGCGAGTTCGTGCAGATCGGGACAAATGGGTTAGTGACACCCGGCGCCGCGTCCTCTCACTCGACGGTCATGTATGGCGATGAGTCGGGAATCTTGCCGGAAGGCTGGCGGACGCAGACCGCCGATGGCGAGGGGCGGTGGTTTCTCGGCGCTTACAGTGGATCGATTCGAATCGAGCGCGTGCCGTCGCCGCCTGACAATCCCTGCGACCACCTGCCGCCGTATCCGGGCGCGGAAGGGTATTGCTTCCGCAACGGCGAGGTGATCGAGGGCACGGAATGGACGCACGTTTTCGGCTTTGCGCGTCAGCTTCAGGCGTATAGCATCGTAAGCGGACTAACGCAGTACCCGATCGGCCCGGTGCTGACACCGGGCGACCCTGACGACACCCAAGAATTTTGGGAATCGAACTACGCCGCGGCGCGCGCGCTCGGGTTTATGGAGGGCGGCTTAAATTACCCGACCGACTACCCGGCCGAAATAAACCAGTACTACACGCGCACGTTCACGCTCTGCACCACGGTGCCGGACGGCATCACGCTCGACCAGGTGGTGCGCTATATCTGCAACCGGTGCGGCCTCACCGACGAGCAGATCGACGTCACCGACCTGTCGACCACGCTGATCCGCGGCTATGTCATCAGCCGCATCATGAACGGGCGCGACGCGATCGAGCCCTTACGCCTGGTCGGATACTTCGACGTCGTCGAGTCTGGCGAAATCCTCAAGTTCGTGAAGCGTGGCAAGGCGGCGGTCCGCACGCTTTCGGCCGACGAGCTCGGCGCGGTCGAGTACGGATCAGAACCGATCCCAGCCGTGCAGACCACGAAGCAGGACGACACCGAACTGCCGCGGCAGCTTCGGCTGCATTACCGGGCCTGGTCGCGCGACTACGAGGAAGGCGAACAACTGAGCCCGACGCGCCTGACCACGAATGCAATTAACGACGTCGATATCGAATGCCCGATCGCGATCGACGACCAGCTCGCCGCCGAAGCGGCGGAAGTGAACTGGGCCGACCCCTGGGCGGGCCGGTGGGTACACCAGATCCAGATTGACCGCTCGCAACTTGAGCTCGAGCCGTCCGACTGCATTCTCATTCCGGTCGACGGCCGCATGGAGCGCGTGCGCATCCTGTCGATCGACGACCAACTGCCGATGGTGCGCAAGCTCGAAACGGTGCGCGACGATGACGGGACATACGTGTCGGTCGCGATCGCAGGCGACCCGATGCGACCGCCGAACCTCATGCCGGTCTACCGGGCCACCCTGCTCACGCTGCTCGACCTGCCGCCCTTACGCGACGAGGACGACGACGCGGGCGTGTATGCGGTGGCAGTGCCGGCGTCGGCGGGCTCCTGGGGCGGGGCGCGGATATTCCGGAGCTTGGACGGCGGGGGCAGTTACACGGAGGTCGCTGGGGTCGCGGCGCTGGCGACAACGGGCACCCTGGGCGGTGCGCTGGCCGCGGGCGTCACGACCGTGTGGGACGACGAGAACACGCTGCTGGTGACTTTGAGCACCGGGGTGCTCGAATCCCGCACCGAAGCTGCGCTCATGACCGGCGCGAATACCCTGGCGATCGGCGCGCACGGCCGGTGGGAGCTGGTGCAGTTCGCCACCGCAGTACAACTGAGCGAGACAAGCTGGCGGCTGTCGCACCTCCTGAGAGGGCGCCGCGGGACCGAACACGTCATGGGGACGTCGCAGGCAGGGGACGCCTTCGTGCTGGTGTCTGGCGCTGCGGTGCTGCGCTTGGCGATCCCTATCGCATCGATCGGGCAGGAGGTCCGCTTCCGTGCGGTGACCAATGGCGCCCTCACCTCGAGCGCGACCGATGTGCTGCTGACGTCGGCGGGTGTGACCCTCCGGCCGTTCTCGCCGGTGCCCTTGACCGCGGTACGCGAGCTGGACGACGACGTGGTGCTCTCCTGGCTGCGCCGGGACCGCCACGGGCAAGAATTGCAGGGCGGCTCGGACGTGCCGATGAGCGAGGTGTCGCTGCTGTTCCGGGTGGAAATCTACGAAGTCGGCGGGGCGACCCCGGTACGCTCGACCGACGTGACCGCGGCGACCTACACGTACAGCGCGGCGGATCAGACAACCGACCTGGGTGGACTGGTCGCTTTCGAAGTGCAGGTGTCGCAGGTGTCCGCTGTCGTCGGGGCGGGACCTGCCGCCGTTCAAACTTTCGAACCTTGAGGCATTCCCATGACCACCCCGATTAATGGCTTTGCGGAGCTGGCGCCGAATCAGTCGCAGCCGCACATCCCGGTAAACCTCACATTCCGCGGGCTCGAGGTTCTTGCGCAGCTCGCCGTGCTCGACCGGGTGGCGACGCTCCCCGATTCGGGCGACTCACCGCCGCCGGTGGATGGCGATCGGTACTTGCTGACCGCGGCGGATTCAGGCGGGGCTTCGGGCGACGTCGCGTACTACAGTGGCGGATGGAAATTCCTAACGCCTGAGCCCGGCTGGCTGGTGTACGTGCGCGACGAGGACCAGCGGTACGAGTACCGCACCGATTCGAGCCCGCCCGGCTGGTCGGTTTTCAACGTCGGCGACGCGCTGGTCGTGTCCCCGGTGGTAAACACGTCAGCGGCGAACCTCGACGCCACGCCGAGCAATTCCGGCAACTACACGCGCTTTTCGCACGCGAGTGCGACCTACACCTTCGACGATGCTGAGGCGTACAACGTTGGCGATGAGTACCACGGGCGCTACGTCGGGAGTGGCACGCTGACGATCACGGAAGCGGGCGGCATGACGGTCAACGCGCCGGCCGGCGGCACGCTGGTGATCCCGCCGAGCGGCACCTTCACGGTGAAGATTGTCGGCACCGACGAGGCGGACCTCATCGGCGTAACGGTGCCGGTTTGATCCCGGGTATCACCGCGGGCGGGGAAACAATTGCCGGCCCCGGAGGTGGGGGCGGCGACTTCGAGAACGTCGGGCTATTGCTCAACTTCGACGGCACGAATGGACAAACTACCTTCACGGACTTGAGCACCAACGCGCTCACGATCACGCAAGGCTCACCGGATCTGACGGTTACCACGACTAACCCGAAATTCGGAACGGGCGCGCTACTGGCGACCGGCGGAGCTTCTAGCTATCTATCTGCGCCGGTAACAGCGGCCGGGCCGCTGGACTTTCCCGATGAAGACTTCGCGATCGAATTTTCGCTGCGGATCGGAACCTTCGGCCCGGGTTACGAGTATTACACCCTATACGACTGCGGATATGCCTCACCCGGAAACGGGTTTTATATCGCGCTACTGGCGACCGGCCGCATATCCGTGACTTTGGGTGCGGCCCTTGGCGTGACGTGGAATGGCTTAAGCAGTGCTCCGGCGGCATTTGTCGACGGTGACGTCTGGCAATCGATCGCGGTCACGCGTGAGGGAAATGTGGGCCGGTTGTTTATAGACGGCGTGCTACAAGATTTCACCTCAACATGGGCGACGGGCGTTGTCGCAAATTTCACGGCCGACGTTCGCATCGGGCAAGGCGTCGGCGCCACAATTGGTTATCCCTGGGCCGGAGCGATCGACGAGCTGCGCGTTACGAAGGGCGATGCAGTGCGTACGGCCAACTACACCCCGGAATCTGCCGCCTTCCCCACGTCCTAAGACGCAAAAAAGCCGGGCCATGGGCGCCCGGCTTCCCTCTGCCGAACCCGCACGCGGTTACGCGCGGCAGGACGCCGGCAGATACCGAGCCTCGACCGTCGTGAGCGAACTGGCATCGCCTGCCAAGTCCTTCAATTCGACCGGGACGCTGGCGCGACCGCAGATCCAAACGACATCACCGGCCACGCTCGCCGCGGGCGACAACGCGAGCGTCGTGTCGCGGATAGCCTTGTTGCCTTCGTCGCCGTACGAGATGACGAGCACGCCGCCGGCCAAGTTCACTTCGCTGACGTACTTGCCGCGCGGGGAAGTCTCGACGCCGAGAGCTGCGAGGGTGGCGGGCCATTCTCCCGTGGCGGCGTACTGCTCGACCACGTTGCTTTTGATACCGCCGACCAGCGACAGACCTTCGGCCACCTGCGCGCGGGTGGCGTAGTCCTGGTAAGCGGGGATCGCGATCGCGGCAAGAATGCCGATAATGCAGACCACGATCATTAATTCGATGAGCGTGAAGCCGCTGGCGCGGGTGTGGGTTTTCATTTTCGGGACCTCTGTGTTGCTGTGGATTAGGAAAAGGGGGCGGCGCTCTGCCGAGCTGGCTGCGAGCTTTGCTTCGCGGCGCTCACGACCGCGACCCCGGTAAGCGCAGCGAATACTCATCTGCGGCGCCGGTCGCCCACGCACCCGCGAAAACGTCATACAGCTCGAGCAGATCGCGGCGGGCTTTGTCCTCGTGTGGACCCATGCCGGGCAGGAGCGCGACCCCGTCGAGCAGGCGCGAGGCGTCGCCCAAGTTGAAAAGACACGCGCCTTCGGACGTGGTCAACGGCTGGTGCTTGTTAAATGCGAGCGCGCAGTCGAGCGCCACGCGGATCCGGCGCACCCGCGCCGATACGCCGGGCGACTGTGAAAGATTGTCCTGGTCGAAGCGGGCGGGAGCGGCGGGAGACATGGGAACCTCTGGAGAAGTTGAGAGCAGGTGGCAAGAGTAGCGCGGCGCGCAGGTTTTGACAGTGACGCGCGTCACAGTCGCGGCTTGCGCAGGTGCAGTTCGCAATGTGTCACCGACAGATCCCCATCAGTGAGCGCAGCGAAGCGCGGGAGCAGGTGCGGGCGAATGCTGGCGATATAGCCGGGTGCGACCCGCCGCTTTATGTTGGCGCCGACGACCTCGAACCCGGTCCGGGTAGCGAGTGCTAGCAGCTCCGACCACCGCAGGCGATTGGTTGTTTCCATGCCGGAGAAGAGCACCGCCCAAAGCGCATCGGGACACGTCAGAAAATCGAGCGGGCGGGCTTTGTTGTGGAACACGCCGTGGCCGGTGAAGTCGACCGCGTTAACGAAGTCGCCACCAGGCGAGAGCAATTCGAAGGCGTGGCGGAAGACCGGCGCCGGGTCAACGTGCTCGAGCACGTCATGCGAGTAGATGAAATCCACGGGCACGCCGGGGCGGAAGTCTTCGAAGAGTTTCTGCACGTGGACGAGCCGTCCGGCATGTTTGCCGCCGATGCGTTCGAAAATCTTGGCATTCCACTCGGCGTTGATCGACGCGAACTTCTCAACGCCGAACATGAGACGCGCCCCGCTGGCGAGCAGG
>WUUC01197173.1_pt1 | contig 11674 bp, 10 predicted proteins | sample 6278441 | NCBI WGS metagenome assembly WUUC01 (sample SAMN13675441, study PRJNA597444) | soil metagenome | isolation source: soil | place: USA: Washington | collected 2017-10 | reverse complement strand
GCTGCCGCACGATCGTTGGATCGTCGGCGATCGCCGATCTGACGGGCTCGGGGGTAGAGATGCCTGACGCGTTCGATGCCGTGATGACCGACCATCCGGCGTGGTTGCCTACCGGTGGTCGCTGGCGGCGGGTGGTGTCCCTGCCGCACGGTGACCGCCGGCTGGGCACGACGTGCGGCCGCACGCTCACACTCGAACCGCTGGGCGGCGGCGGTTCGCGGCCGGTGCTCGACGTGTTCACGGCACCGGCAGATAGCACGGGCCCGGCCAGCCGCACGAACGGCACACCGATCTTGCTTTCGCCGTACGACCAGCCCACCGGGCGTACGCCTGATCGTCCTGCCGCACCGGTGCGCCCAGCGCGACCCCGCGGGCAGTCAACGCTCCCAGCAGTACATCGACGGCCGGCACCCGGTACTTGACCTCGACCTCGCGTACCGCACCCACCAACAACTTCCTCGACGGCAACGTCCAGACGCTAACGGCCGGCCGCGCCCGCGTCCCGCGACCCGCCCGATCGAACGAGGGCCGGCTCCTCAACGGCAGTGAGGCGCGTCGCTTCCGGCCGGGTCGGGGCCGTCGGCACCGTCCGCAGCCGGCAAGATGGATGCCATGGCGTACGACGCGTTCCTGCTGCTCTCGTTCGGCGGGCCGGAGCATCCCGACGACGTCCTGCCGTTCCTGCGCAACGTCACCCGGGGCCGGGGCGTGCCGTCCGAGCGGCTGGCCGAGGTCGCCGAGCACTCCGGCCTACCCCGCCGGTAGCGCGACGCCGGCGGGCCCGGCACCGTAGCGTGCCCGGCATGGCAGAGCACACCCCGGGGTTCGTCGAGCGCCTGCTCCGCGGTCTGGCCCGGGCCGTTCCGGGCCGGGCCGGGCAACAAAGCCGCTGGGCGCTCCGGGTCGGTAAACCGTTCATCTACTGGACGTCGACGGATCCCTTGTGCTCGGCGCGGCTTTCCTCCCATACTCACCGAATAGGCGGCGGCGAGCCGCCCTTACCATGTGTCATGCGTAAGCACAAGTAAGAATCCGACTCGAACAGCCACCCTTCGGAATGCCGCTGGAGAATAGCTCCGCAGTTTCTTCCAAATGGGCTTTCATATACCACCGAATGAATGATCGGCCAGCTTCTTCCGGCGGCCGGTACCGGTAGCGTGATGCGTGGGTTTGAGGCTTGGATTCGTGGTGGGGAGCAGGGACAGGCGTCGTTATTCCTATCTGATCTTGAGGTAAGCGGGTCGCTGCGTCGCGCCTCGTGGAGGTGTAGATGACAACCATCGAAACCGTTTCTGTTCTACCGGATCAACCGATACGTGCGTCAACCTGCCGGTACACGCCAATCACCTTCCGGGCGTTCCACGTGGATGCCCAGCAATCGGCCGCGACGACCGGGACCTGGGCCGATCGGAATGCCGATCGCGCGCTTGGTCACCTTCCGGGCGATACCGATGTACGGCGGCGGCACGCGTTGCCACGGACCTATCCGTGGCGTGGGCGCTCCCGACGGCGGCCTCCGGCACCACCTCGGGAGCAGGCGTGCACCGGCACCGCCCTGCGCAGTTCTCCCGTCGTGACCACGCTGCTGGTGAGTGTTGACTGTGTGGCGCTGATCTGCGCGGTCCTCCTCAGCCGCGCGTTCGACATCGTCGGCTGCGGCTACGCGGCGGGCGTGCTGGCTCTGCTCGTGCTGCGTGACATGTACCGCCCCCGGCTCAACCTGCGACTGGGCGACGACTCGCAACGGATAGCCGGGGCACTGGTCATCCCGGTAGCGGTGATCGCGCTGGTGGCGGCCGAATCCTGGCCCCGACTCCCGAACCTGATCCGGTTGCCGCTGTACGCGGCGGTCCTGTTGCCGGGATGCCGGGCGGCCGCGTACACGTTGATCCGTCGCCTGCGCAAGCGCGGCCTCCTGGCCGAACGCGCGCTCATCATCGGCGCCGACACCGTGGGCACGGAGATCGCCCGGGTCCTGACCGAACACCCCGAGTACGGGCTGACGCCGGTGGGTTTCGTCGACGCCGATCGGACCGGTGACGTGGCACAGACGAGCCCCGACCCGGGAGCGCCGCGAGACTTCATCCGCCGGCTCGCGGTGACCCGGATCATCGTCGCGTTCAGCCAGCTCGACTATCCCGATCTGGTCGGCATCCTGCGCGCCTGCGAGACCATGCCGATCGGGGTGTACGTGTTGCCGCGCCTCTTCGAGCTCGGCATGACGAACACCGGATCCGATGTGGAGGACGTCTGGGGCTTCCCACTGGTCCGGGTCAAGCCGCCCGCCAACCGTGTCTCCGCAAGGGTCGCCAAGCGCATGCTCGATCTCGTCGTCGGTCTTGTGCTGTTGGTCCTGAGCGCCCCGGTGTTCCTTCTGGTCGCCGTTGCCGTCCGGCTGTCCAGCCCCGGGCCGGTGTTCTTCCGGCAGCAACGGCTCGGCGAGAACGGCCGGCCGATAGAGATCCTCAAGTTTCGCACGCTGCTGTGTAACAACGACTCCGACGAGACCTGGACCGTCGGCAACGACGACCGCCGTACGTTCGTAGGTCGGTACCTGCGCAGGACCGGGCTCGACGAGCTACCGCAGTTCCTCAATGTGCTGCATGGCGACATGTCACTGGTCGGACCGCGCCCCGAACGACCGCATTTCGCTAACCGGTTCGCCGCGGAGGTGCCGGGCTACGCCGACCGGCATCGGGTGCCGCAGGGGATCACCGGCTGGGCTCAGGTACACGGCCTGCGCGGCGACACGCCGATCCCGGAGCGGGCCCGTTTCGACAATTACTACATCCACCACTGGACGCTCTGGCGGGACGTGCAGATCCTCGTCAGGACGGTTGCGGCCGTCCTGGCCAAGCGGGGAGCATGAGCATCGCGGTCCGGACGGCCCGATCTGGTGAAGGGAAGGCTCCGTGCGCTCGGTCATGGTGACGAAGTTCCTCCCCCTGCCAGCCGACTCCGGTGGTAAACAACGTTCGCTCGCGGTGCTGCAGCGGCTCGCCTCCCTTGGTGACGTGGTGCTGTGTTGCTTCGACGACGAACGGGCCGACCACGCCGGCCTCGCCCGGCTCGGCGTGGACGTCCGCTGTGTGCCCTGGCGACCGACCGCACCGCGGATCGCGCGGGGCATATTGCACGCCGGGAGCGGATCCGCGGCCCGGTTCTGGGACGCCGACCTGGCGGCGATCGTGCAGCGGGCGGTGGCCGAGGCACCCACTGACCTGCTGCAGGTGGAGTATTCGACGCTCGCGCCGTATCTGAACGGCGTGCGGGCGCCGTTGCGGGTGCTCGATTTCCATAACATCGAGTCCTCGCTCGCGGCCAGCTACGCCCGCAGTGCCTCGGCGCTCAAGGCGGTGCCGGTCTGGATGGAGGCGGCCGCCCTGCGCGGACTGGAATGGCGCAGCGTGCGCAACGTCGACGTCGTCGTGGTGGTCAGCGACAACGACCGCGAACGGCTGCCCAACGCCCGCGGCGAGGTGCTGGTGTGCCCGAACGGCTGGAACCCGACCGGGCCGCTGCCGCCGGCCGCCGATCCGGTGGTCGCCTTCGTCGCGCTGCTGGGGTGGCGACCCAACGCCGACGCGGCGGTCTGGCTGGTCGACGAGGTCTGGCCACTGGTACGGGCGCGGCGGCCGGACGCGCGGCTGTTGTTGGTGGGCCGCTCACCCGGGCCGCGGGTGCGGCGGCTGGCGGCGCCCGACATCACTGTGACGGGCACCGTGCCGGACACCCGGCCGTATCTGGCACAGGCGAGGATCACGGTGGCGCCTCTCCTGTCCGGCGGCGGTACCCGGCTCAAGGTGCTGGAATCGCTCGACGTCGGGCGGCCCGTGGTCGCGACGCCGATCGGCGCCGAGGGGTTGGCGGATCTCGTCGGCGAGGGTGTCACGGTGACCCGGACCGCGCCGGCCATGGCCGAGGCGATCGTGGACTACCTGGGCGACCCCGAGAAGGCAACCAGGGACGGCGCCCACGGTAGTCGGGCGGTTGCCGATCGGTATGCCTGGGATGTCGTCCTCGAACCATTGATGCGCCGGCTGGGAGCGGCGAGCACGGTCCGGTGAGCCTCAGCGCCACGGCAGCAGCAGGAGCTTGTCACAGCCGAACGCCTCGGCGTAGGGCGCCCGGCACTCCATGCCACGCAGCCGTGCCAGTCCCCGGAACACCTCCTCGTCGAACCAGTCCCGGCCATGTTGCGAGCGGAAACACTTGTCGAGCAACTCGACCTTGCGACGCATCAGATCCTCGGTCAGCGGCACGTACGTGGACCGGCGGCCGAGATCGCCGTCCCACTTCGGGATCTCGTACTGAAGCACGAGGTGGTTCCGGAAGACGGTGGACATCAGATCACCCAGCAGACGGTGATCCTGGTGCGCGTCCACTTTGGACGGACATAGCACAATGTCGGGTGACCAGGTCGCCCGGCTGGCTTCGAGGATCGCCTTGACCCGGTCCCATTCGCCGGGAAGCCGGCCGTCGGGCAGGTCGTGTACGTCGATCATGTAGGTCGCGCCGGCCAGGAACGCGGCCGCGCTCGTCCGAGCTTCGGCGGCCCGTTCCGGATTGGCCGACATCACGATCACCCGGGCTTCCAGCGGGCCCGACTCGGCCAGGCTCAACAGGGTGCCACCCGAGCCGATCTCCACGTCGTCGGCGTGTGCCCCGACCGCGAGGACCCGCAGCGGGGTGCCTTCCGGCCGGTATCCGAGCGGCAGCGACAGCACCCTGGCTACCTGGTGGTGGGGTCGGGCGGTGTCGTGACGGCCCGTGCCGGTCGGGTCGCCGGCACGCCCTTCGGAGGTGCCGGCATGCGGTCCGCGTCCCAGACCGCCCACGGCCGGGTGCCGTCGTAGAAGAGCGCTTCCAACTGGGCCCGTTCCTTGACGGTGTCGGCGGACGCCCAGAAGCCGTCGTAGCACCGCGCGATGAGCCGGCCTTCGGCGGCCAGTCGCCCGAAGGCGTTGTCGACGAGATCCTCGCCCTCGGACAGGTAATCGAAGATCTCCCGGCGCAGCACGAAATACCCGCCATTCTCGCGGATGGGGAACGTATGCACGGCCTTGATGCCGCGTACTCTGTTCTGCTCGTCGACGTCGACGACGTGGAACGAGGCCTGTGGCGGCACCGCGAGCAGAGAGGCCACCGCCTCGCTGTCGCGCAGTTCGCCGATGATCTCGGGCAGCGGCGCGTCGGTGAACACGTCAGCGTAGTTGGCCAGGAACATTTCATCATCCAATATATACTTTTGTACCCGCAGCAGGCGTTCCCCGATGCTCGCGTTCAGGCCGGTGTCGACGAACGTGATCTGCCAGTCGGCGATATCGCTGGTGAGGAGGTCGACGACCCGCCCGCCGTGGCTGAGGACGAAGTCGTTGGAGAAAGTCTCCTGGTAGTTCAGGAAAAAGTCCTTGACGTGGGACGCGCCGTATCCCAGGCACAGGATGAACTCGTTATGTCCGTAGTGCGCGTAGTAGCGCATCACGTTCCAGAGCAGCGGCCGGTCACCGATCATCGCCATCGGCTTGGGCCCGTCGGTCACGCCGTCACGCATACGCATGCCGTAACCGCCGCAGAACAGTACGACCTTCATCCGCTCGTCCCTTCAGCAGATCTCAAGGTTGGGAATCGGGAAGACGAGCCTGCCGCCCCAGTCCCTGATGTACGAGAGCTGATGTGTGATCTCGCGTCGCAGATTCCAGGGCAACACGAGCACGTAGTCGGGCCGATCCTGGACGAGTTGTTCCGGCTTCAGCACCGGGATCCGGGTCCCCGGAAGGAACCGGCCCTGCTTGTAGACGTTGCGGTCGACGGTGTACGGCAGCAGGTCGGCCCGGATGCCGCAGTGGTTGAGCAGCGTGTTGCCCTTGCCCGGCGCACCGTAGCCCGCGACCCGCTGGCCGCTACGGGACACGCTCAGGAGGAAATCCAGCAGATCCCGCTTGACATCGAGCACCGCGGCCGCGAAGCCGTCGTGCCCGGCCGCCGTGTGCAGGCCGGCAATCCGCTCCGCGCCGCGCACCGCCTCGACCCGGGGACCCGGCTCGCCGGCGGTCTCCACCGGCCGGGCATGAACCCGCAACGAGCCACCGTGCGTCGCCAGTTCCTCGACGTCGACGACCCGCAGGCCACCCGTCTCCAGCGCGCGCGTCGCCGTGAGCAGCGAGAAGTACGAGAAGTGCTCGTGATAGATGGTGTCGTACTGGCGGCCCTCGATCAGCCGGAGCAGATGCGGAAACTCCAGCGTCAGCAGGCCCTCGGCGGCGAGCAGCGCGCGCAGGCCACCGACGAAGTTGACGAGATCCGGCACGTGCGCGAACACGTTGTTCGCCACGACGAGATCGGCCGGCCGGTACTGCGCGGCGATCCGCGCCCCCTCGTCGGCCCCGAGGAACGCCACATGCGTCGGGACCCCGCGGGACCGGGCGACAGCGGCCACATTGGCGGCGGGCTCGACCCCCAGGACGGGTACGCCACGGGCGACCAGGTGCTGGAGGAGATAACCGTCGTTGCTAGCGACCTCGACCACGAAGCTGTCCGTCCCGAGGCCGAGCCGCTGGACCTGGTCGTCCACATAGGAGCGCGCATGGGCCACCCACGAGTCCGAATACGACGAGAAGTACGCATAGTCGGAGAAAATCTCGCTCGCCCCGACGCACTCGGGCACCTGGACCAGCAGGCAGTTGTCGCAGGTGCGCACGTGCAACGGGTATGTGATCTCGGGTGCGTCGAGCTCGTCGGCGGCCAGATAACTCTCGCATAACGGCGAGGCGCCGAGATCAACGAAGGTTCGCTTCAGAGGTTTGGTACACAGACGGCAGTCGACCACCAGTACCCCCAAAGGGCCATACGACGCCTAACAAATCCACGTCACTGGTCCTTTGTCGATTCAACGGTGCCCGAGAGCCGGTGTCAATGGAGTTCGCGGACCACCGACCGTTTGTCGACGTCACCCGGCCGATCTCCGCGACCGGCTGGGCCGCCGCGACGGTCGGTCGTGCTCCTGGACCGGCGCGGCCCGCTCCTTTACCGGCTCGGTCCGCTCTTGAGCCGGCGCGGCCGGCTGGGTCGGCACCGCGTTCGCGACGACGGTCGGTGCCGGGGTCGGCGCCGGATCGACTGGCGGAACAGCTCCGGGCACGTCGGTCGCGTCGCCCGCGGGCCCCGGACCGCAGACGGGACGCGGGTGGACGCTCTGCTCGCGTCCCGAGATCCGGCCCAGCCAGTCGAGCCCCCGCCGTGCCGGACCGACGTTGACGCCGCGGTCGAGCACGTACCCGAGCGTGGGGCAATCCAATGCGCCGAGCCGGTCGTTCGTCGCGACCACCGTGCTCAACGGCGTGCTCCCGCACACCACGAGCACGGCGGCGTCGGCCGACGACGCGAGCAGCACCGCGGCGAGCGACGCATCCGGCGGGGGCACCACCACGATGGTGAGATCGGCCAGGTCCCGCAGCGCGGCCACGAGGGACGAGTACGCCTGCCGCCCGCCCCGTACCTCCTGGACCGTGACGAAGAGGCTCTCCGGAGAGAGCTTCTCGGCCGGCATCCCCACGATGCCCGACCCGAGGTCGATGGAGGACGCCCCGGCCCGTACCCCGAGGCTCTCCAGTTCCCGCGCCAGCGCCGGGGGGTGACCGTCGGCCAGGATCACCCGCCGGTCCTGCGCGAACGCCCTCGCGATTCCCGCCGCCACCTCGGGCGCCAGGTCGACCGGCCGGGTCGACGTGAGCAGCAGTACCCGCCCGTCCGCTGGCATCGCCACGTCGACCGCGAGTGCGACCTCGGCGAACAAGCCCCGCCGACCGACCCGGCGGCGGCGACGCAGCCAGGGCACCCGGGTGTTGCCGGGAAGCTCGGCGAGCCGCGGGAGCCGGGTCGCCGCGGACACGTCGGCGGTGCCGACGGTCGCCAGCCGGTCCGAACGCCACCACAGCACGGTGCTGGCCAGCAGGACGCCGACCAACGCGCCGAGCAGCGCGTTTCGCTTCGGCCGGGGCGTGCTCGGATGTTCCGGTAGCTGCGGCCGCTCCACCAGATGCACGATGCTGCCGAGCGGGTCCGCGCTGCTGAAGGCGCTGTTCTCCTTCTCGGTCAGCGCCTTCACCTGCTCGGCGAGCACCGCCACCCGCGCCTGCAGCTGGCTGTCGTCGGGGCTGGCCGCGAGCTGCCGCCGCGCCGCCGCGTACGCCGACCCCACCGCGACGCGTTGCTGGACCAACTGGTCGAGCAACGCGCTGCCGCCGCCACTGCGGGCCTGCTGGCCGACCACGTCCACATAGGCCAGTTCGATGGCGGAGACCAGCGCGACCGCTCCGGCCGGGGTATCGCTGACACCGGTCACCGTGAAGTAGTTGCCGTTCGGGGCCGCCTCGGAGGTGACGCTCTCGATGATCGCCGTCGGGGGCAGATGAAGCTGCTTGGACACCTGTGTCACCGCCGCCGTGGACACGGCGAGCTGCGACTGGGTCAGCACCTCGCGTACCGGTTCGGCGCCCCTGGCGCTGATCTGCCCACCGTCCAGGAAGACCCGGGCCGACGCGGAGTACCGGACCGGGGCCCTCGCACTGATGACGTAGGCGGCGGACGCGGACACCAGGCCGAACATCAGCACGAGCGGCCAACCGGACCGCAGACCGGTCGCGATCCGGCGGGTGACCCCGCTGGCCGATCCGCGCGCGCGCCGCGGTGGATCTATACGTTGCTCCCCCGGCTGGACCATCAGCGCACCATATCTATGTCGATGCGGTGGGCGCCGGCCCAATCGGCGGTCTCCGTCGCGATCGTGGACCAGTCGGAGCCCTGCGCGAGGTGCGCGCTCTCCAGGTGCGTGCACAACGCCGGATCGGCGGCCAGCAGAAGCCGGCGATGGCGGCGTTGCCGGACCGCCGCCAGGTCGACGGCGATGCGTACCGGGGTGGCGGCGAGTGTGCGGGCGCGCCGGCCCGGCGACGGTCTGATCGGACGCGGCTCGGCGGCCAGCCGTCGCAACGGGAACGGAACAATCCCCTGGTAGGCCAGCGAAGCCGTGTAGTCCCACGTGCTTGAGGTGGCCAGGCTCCACACGAAGACGTGCCGGTCGCCGCGGATGACTGCGACCCGGGCGCCGAACGTGGCGGTGGTCGCCAACGCCGCGCGCCAGTCATGGCCGTCCACCGTCACCGGCTCCGTCGCGCGCCGGTCGACCGGCACGTTCAGCCAGCTCGGAGCCGCGCCACCCTCGGGCGGGCGGTCCCCGATCAGCGCGTACAGGCCCAGATAGTCCGCCGCGGGTACGGCGTCCGCCGCCCCGACCAGCCGGTCGAGGGCGCTGGGGCGGTACAGGTAGTCGTCCTCGGCGAACCACACCACGTCCCGGGCGGGCCAGTTCCGGCGCGCCGGCAGGGCTAACGCGGCGCGTAGGGACCGTTTGTTCCCGACCCCGGGCAACGCCACGACCTCGCCGGCGCGCTCCATCACCGTGAGCCGGTCCGCCGGGATCGGCCCGTCGTTGAGGAATATCACTTCCACCGGCCGGCGCACATTCGAGACGGCGCGCAGCAGCGACGACAGCGCCAGCAGCTTGCTGTAATAGGCGGGGCGGCCCTTGGTGTTCTCGCCCCCGTACGACCGGTACACGACACGCAGCCCGACCGGCCCACCACCCGAGGCCGGCACCGCCCCGCCCACCGCAGGATTCACGGGCGTGCTCCCTCCGAAGCGTGCCGCACAATGGGGATCGTTGCGGCAGGCGGACGTGCCAGTGTCGACGAGTTGCATTCCTACGTCGAGGGGCGACTTCCATGAAGGTACTAGTCACAGGTCACGAGGGCTACCTGGGCGTCATCGTCTCCCGCGCCCTGCGGCGCGCCGGCCATCACGTCACCGGACTGGACACCGGTTACTACCGCGGCTGCACCCTCGGACCCGAGCCGGAACCGTTGCCGGGCCACGACATCGACCTGCGGGACGCGCAACCCGAACACCTCGCGGGGATCGACGCCGTCGTACATCTGGCCGCACTGTCCAACGATCCGTTGGGAGACCTCGCACCGGAGATCACGTATGACATCAACTACCACGCCAGCGTCAGGCTGGCCCGGTTGGCCCGCGACGCCGGCGTTGCCCGCTTTCTCTATTCGTCAACCTGCAGTGTCTACGGCGCGGCCGGCGGCGACGACATTGTGGACGAGTATGCCCCGCTACGACCGATCACACCGTACGCGGTGAGCAAGGTCCGTGTCGAGGACGAGCTGCACGCCCTCGCCGACGCCGACTTCAGTCCGGTGTCGCTGCGCAACGCCACGGCGTACGGGTTCTCGCCGCGGCTGCGCGCCGACATCGTGGTCAACAACCTGGTCGGCTGGGCGTACCTCACGGGCCAGGTCAAGGTGCTCTCGGACGGCACGCCGTGGCGTCCGCTGGTGCACGCGGAGGACATCGCCGCCGCCTTCGCCGCGCTGCTGGACGCGGACCCGAAGGCGGTCAGCGGCACGGCGTTCAACATCGGCCGTCCGGGCGAGAACCATCGGGTACGCGAGATAGCCGCCGCGGTGGCAGCGACGGTCCCCGGCTGCAAGGTCGAGATCACCGGCGAGACCGGCAACGATCCCCGGTCGTACCGGGTCGATTTTTCGCGCCTCGCCCGGCTGGTGCCGGCATTCCAGCCGCAGTGGACGCTGTGGGCGGGCGCCGCCGAACTGTACGCGGCGTACGGCAGGTACGGCCTGACCGACGACCAGTTCCACCGGCGTTTCGTGCGGTTGCGCCGGCTCGACGATCTCAAGGCGGCCGGCGAACTCGACGAGAACCTGCGGTTCCGGTCAACCGAGCCGGGCTAGTACCTCCCGCAACGGCCTGGCTGCCCGGTCCCGGTCGCTGACCTTGGTGACCGGCAGCGGCCAGGCGACGCCGAGGTCATCGTCGTCCCAGCGGATGGTCAGGTCATGCGCCGGGTCGTGCGGCCGGTCGATGCGGTAGCAGACGTCGGCCGGATCGGTGAGCGCCTGGAAGCCGTGCGCGTACCCGGCCGGGATGTACACGCTGCGGTGCTCGGCGTCGTCGAGCCGCAGCGACACCCACCTCCCGAACGTCGCGGACCCCGGCCGCACGTCGACGACGACGTCGAAGACGGCTCCGTACGAGCACCGCGCCAGCTTCGCCTCGCCGGGTCCGGTACGCACGTGCAGCCCGCGGATCACGCCACGGCGCGAGCGCGACTGGCTGTCCTGCACGAACGCCTCCGGCCGCAGGCCGGCACCGCGCGCTATCTCCGCGTCGAAGGTGCGGCTGAAGTAGCCCCGTTCGTCGGCAATCGGACTCGGGGTGAAGACGAGCATGCCCGGCAGATCGCCCCGTTCGACGCGCATCATGCCTCCCATCGAGCGTGCCGATGTGGTGGGATCCGGTGATGACTTCGCAGCCCGCGGTGTGCCGCTCCTGTCGCGCTCCGCTTGTCGAGAAGGTGCTGGATCTCGGCATGCAGCCGGCGTCCGACTTCTTTCCCCCAGAGGATACTCCGGGCGAAGATCCGCGCTGGCCCCTGCAACTGTGGCTGTGTACCACCTGCGCGCTCGTGCAACTGGGGCCGGACGCCACGATCCCGGAGCCGCCGCTCGCGGTCGAGTCGGCGACGATGCGGCGGCTCGCCGCCCAGGGCAGCGCCGCCGTGTTGGACGAGTCGGGGTTGGGCCCC
>WUUC01161833.1_pt1 | contig 11674 bp, 10 predicted proteins | sample 6278441 | NCBI WGS metagenome assembly WUUC01 (sample SAMN13675441, study PRJNA597444) | soil metagenome | isolation source: soil | place: USA: Washington | collected 2017-10 | reverse complement strand
CGACGCCGCGTTCTACGGGTCGACCGGCGGCATCAACCTCAACAAGCCGATCGTCGGCATGACCTCCACCGGGACGGGCGCCGGATACTGGATGGTCGCCACCGACGGCGGCATCTTCGCCTTCGGTGACGCCACGTTCTACGGCTCGACGGGCGGGTCGACCCTGAACCAGCCCATCGTGGGCATGGCGGCCATGCCACCGATCCGGACCAACACGGTCCCGGCGGCGGCCGACGACTCGGCCGGCCTGGCCGAGGACTCGTCCGTCGTGGTCGACGTGCTGGCCAACGACGCCGGCCTCACCGACGGGGGCCTGGGCGTCGCTGTCGTGGGCCCCCCCGGGCACGGCGCGGCCACCGTGACACCCGACGGGCGGATCGCCTACAGGCCCGCCACCAACTGGTTCGGCACGGACGCCGTGTCGTACCGGGTGGCCGACGTCGACGGCGACGCCGCCACGGCCACCGTCCGGTTCACCGTCGCCCCGGTCAACGACGCCCCCGTCGCCCCGGACCGGTCGCTTTCGATCCTCGAGGACCTCCCCGGGACGGGAATCGTGACCGCGACCGACGTCGACAGCGCCGACCTCGCCTATGTCCTGACCGGCCAGGCGGCCCACGGCACGGCGACGGTGGGCACGGTGAACGGGGTCGGCGCCTTCACGTATTCTCCGGCACCCAACTACAACGGCTCCGATTCCTTCGTCGTCGCCGTCGGGGACGGACAGGGTGGGATCGACACCGCCGTCGTGTCCGTGACCGCCACGCCCGTGAACGACGCGCCGGTAGTGCTCGATCAGGTGCTGGGCACCAGCGAGGACAGCCCGATCAGTCGGTCCGTCGCGGCCACAGATGACGACGGCGACCTCTTGAGTTACGGCATCGCGAGCGGTCCGGCGCATGGCACCGCCTCCGTGATCACGACGTCCGGAGTCTTCACCTACACGCCGGCGGCGAACTACACCGGCCCCGACAGCTTCACCGTCACCGTGTCGGACGGCCACGGCGGCACCGACACCGCCACGATCTCCATCACGGTCACACCGGCCAACGACCCGCCGACCATCTCGGCCATCGCCGACAGCGTCGTCAACGAGGACTCCGCGGTTGGCTCCCTGTCCTTCATCGTCGCCGACACAGAGACCACCGCCACTTCCCTGACGGTCACCGGCGCCTCATCCCAGACATCGATCGTCGCCAACAGCGGCATCACCGTCGGCGGCTCCGGCCCCAACCGCACGGTCACCGTCACACCGGTCGGCAACGCCAGCGGCACGACCACCATCACCCTCACCGTCTCCGACGGGACCGCCACCTCCAGCGAGGCATTCACCGTCACGGTGGTCCCCGTCAACGACCCGCCGACTATCTCGGCCGTCGCCGACCGGTCCACCAACGAGGACAGCTCCACCGGGGCCATCAGCTTCACGATCGGCGACGTCGAGACTCCGGCGTCATTCCTCGCCCTGACCGGCACCTCGTCCAACCAGACGGTGGTCGCCGGAAGCGCCATCGCCTTCGGCGGGTTCGGCTCTGCGCGCAACGTCACGGTCACTCCCCTGCCCGACGCCAATGGGACGACGTCGATGACCGTCACCGTGTCCGACGGCCAAGCCTCGGCCAGCGAGGCCTTCACCCTCACCGTGAACGCCGTGAACGACGCTCCGGTCGTCTCACCCATCGCCGACACCACTATCGACGAAGACAACGCCACCGGGCCGATCGGCTTCACCCTCGGCGACGTGGAGACACCGACCGTCTCGCTGACCGTCAGCGGATCGTCGTCCAACCAGGCACTGGTGCCCAACAGCGCGATCGTCTTCGCCGGATCCGCCGGCAGCCGAACGGTCACCGTGACCCCCACCGCCAACGCCAGCGGCACGGCCACGATCACCGTCGCGGTCTCCGACGGCATCGGGACGTCGAGCGAAGCGTTCCTCCTTACCGTCAACGTCGTGAACGACCTGCCCACCATCTCGGCTATCGCCGACCTCTCCACCGCCGAGGACACACCGACGGCGGCCATCGCCTTCGTCATCGGCGACGTCGAGACGCCCGCCGCGTCGCTCACGGTCGCCGGAGCTTCCTCCGATCAGTCCCTCGTCGCCGACGGCGGAATCGTGGTCGGCGGATCCGGCTCCAGCCGGACCGTGACCGTCACCCCCGTCCCCAACGCTGCGGGCACGGCCACGATCACGGTCTCGGTGTCGGACGGAACCGCCACCGTCACCGAACTGTCCGTCCTGACGGTGAACCCGGTGAACGACGGGCCGACGATCTCCGCCATCGGCGAAGTTTCCATCCCGCTCGGCACGAGCACCGGTTTTCTGGCCTTCACGGTGGGCGACGTCGAAACCAATCCCGCCGACCTCACCGTGACGGCCACGTCCGACAACCCGGCCGTCGTCCCCGACGACGAGCTCGCCCTCCTCCTCGCCGGAACAGGCTCCGACCGCACCCTGCTCGTGACCCCGGACCCCCTCGCCACCGGCACTGCCACGATCACCGTGACCGTCTCCGACGGAACGACGACGGCCCAGACCGCGTTCGTGCTAACCGTCAGCTGACGACGGACCCCTGGGGCCTTGCGTCCGCCGCTCCGACCGAGGAGCGCTCAAGACATGAACGCCGTATCGATCCTCACGGCCGAAATCCGTCCGTCGCCGTATGCCTGATAGGGAGACCCGCTTCGAGGAAACACTCGGCGGTCATTCCGGAGAACCCGCTGAAGAGATTGGTCTTCGCCGTAATCGAGTATGTCCCGGCTGGGAGTTCAGTGTCGGGGATGACGGCGAAGGCGACCGCAGCGGCCAACACGGCTCCAACCACGGCGGCCACGAGCACGGGTATGGCGAGGCGGCGGGGCGACCGCTGGCGGGGCATGGCACGGCCTCCAGGTCGGGACTCTCCACGCCAGGGTCCCGCCCCTGCCGGTTCCCCGCCTGACAGCCCACTGGAGATCGGCTGATTCCGGCCCGCTTGGTGCCCGTTCGCCGACCGGCGGCCTCAGACTGCGTCGACTCGCGCCACTGCGACCCGAGTCCTCGCCAGGATCGCCCGCACGGCTACCGGGTGATGGCCATCAGCTACGCCAACGCCGTTCCTTCCCTCCGCGGGCGAGAGCTCCAACGAAGCCCGAGGCCGAACACCACGAGAACGAGGCCGGCTTGGGCCAACGGGAGGCTGCCGCCGCCGGTGCGGGGCAGTTCCACCGCCGGCGCGGGCTCCGGCCGCGTGACGGTGACGCCGAGGACGGCGGCTGTCGTCGTCGTGGTCGTAGCCGGGGCCGTGGTCGTGGTCGTCGACGTCGACGTCGACGTCGAACTGGTGGTGGTCGCGACCGCCGATGTCGTCGTAGTCGACTCAAAGGTGTTGACGAAGGCGACCTTGACGGAATCGTCGTCCGGAATGACCACGGTGGCGTCCGCCGGCTTGACCACGGTGGACGCCGCTCCGCCGTCGTCGGTTTCGCCCACCACGCAGACCGCCCCGACGGGCAGCCGGCGGAAGGCGGCGAACCCACCGGCCTCGATCGTGAAGTTCTGGTCGAGGACGGCCTCCCCGCCGTGGGTGCAGCGGACGTGGAACCCGAATGGACCCTGAGGCGCGTCTTCGCCCCGGACCCGCTTCTCGACCCGCAGGCGACCACCGACTTCCGACGGGGAATCGGACGCCCCGACCGCAGGAACGAGGGCCACCATGGTCAAGCCGAGGCCGGTCAGGGCGACGATCCCGCCGGCGAGTCGCCGGCGCGGGGAGGACTTGCTCATTGGCGCTCCTCAGTTCAGGGGGTGACGAAGGCGTAGCTGTGGCCTCGGCCGCCGGCCAGTTCAGTGGCGCCGGCCAGGTCGGCGGTCTTTACAGGAGTCGAGCGGTTGGTCAGGGTGCCGTCGCCGAGCTGTCCGAAGTCGTTGAGACCCCAGGCCCAGATCGACCCAGCCTTGGCGGCGAGACTGTGGTCGCGTCCGGCGCCGATGGCCTCAACGCCGGTGAGGCCGGACACCGCGACCGGGGTGGTGCGGGCTGTCGTGGTGCCGTCGCCGACCTGGCCGGAGCGGTTGTTGCCCCAGCCCCGAACGGTCCCGTCCGACTTGCGCGCCAGAGAGTGGAAGGCTCCGGCGGCGACCTGTGTGACGCCGTTCAAGTTGTTGATCACGGCGGCGCTCGTGCGGTGCGTCTTCGTCCCGTCACCGACCTGGCCCTTGTCGTTGCGGCCCCAGGCCGCCACGGTCCCGTCGGACAGGACGGCGAGGCTGTGGTTGCGGCCTGCGGCAATGGAGACCGCGTTACTGATGCCGTTGACCCTCACCGGCGCCGTCCGGTTGGTCTTGGTCCCGTCGCCGAGTTCGCCGTAGATGTTCGAGCCCCAGGCCCACACCGTCCCGTCGCTCTTGAGGGCCAGGCTGTGGTCACGCCCACCGGCCACCATCACGACTCCGCTGAAGCCTGATCCGACCTGGGCAGGCTGGCGGCGGTTCGTGGTCGTCCCGTCGCCCACCTGGCCGAACTCGTTGCGGCCCCAGCCCCACAACCCGCCGTCCACAACGGCGAAGCTGGTGTAGTGCCCGCCGGCCACGGCGGTGACGTTGATGATCCCGTTGACCTGGACCGGGTTTGTCCGCTTGGTGTTCGTGCCGTCACCGATCTGGCCGAACTTGTTCCAGCCCCAAGCCCAAACCGTGCCGTTGTCCTTCAGCGCCAGGCCGTGCTCGCGGCCGCTGCCGATGGCCACGGCTGCGAGCGATCCAACCGGGCCGGGGGACCGGCGGTCGGCCGTCGACCCGCTCCCGAGCTGGCCGTTGTTGTTATGGCCCCAGGCGTAGGGTGTCCCGAGGGTGGCCGCATCGGCTGACGCGCTCGTACCGAGGACAAGCAGCGCGGAAACGACGGCGACAGTTCGGGCGATCCTGGTGATCATGTCGACTCCTGGAGGTCAGCCGGGCTTGACGTCCGTCACGCTTCGACGGGCCGCAGCGCGTTCCGGGCCCGAGCCAGCAGCAGCTGGATCGACTCCGGGTGGTGGCGGTCGTAGCTGGCGATGCCCATCTGCAGTTGCCCCCCGGCCACTGGGACGAGTACTCCGGCCAGCCGGTCGGTGGCCAGATGGGACCCCGGCCGGTCGCCGACGAGAATCACCGCCAGTTCGGTGGGTTCCACCCTGGCAATGACGTCGCAGCGGCGCAGGGTGCTCCGGAGGATCGCAGCGACTTCGATGATCCTCTGGCCTTCGCCGACGACCGGCCCCTCTCGAACCTTGGATTGCAGCGACAGCACGCTGATCGGGATTCCCGTCCGGTCGGCCAGCTTGAGGAGCTGCCGGCCGACGGCTTCGAGGGCGGCCGGGCCCTTCACGCCGGTGATCGGGTCGTCGTACTCCGCCGCCCAATGCAGCGCCAGACGATGTCGGCGTTCCAGCGTGATGCGGATCAGACGGATCAGCCCGGGGGCGTCGAGCGCCCGTTTGACGACGAACTCCTCGGCACCGTCCCGGATGCACTCCAGCGTCACTTCCAGATCAGAGTTGCCCGACAGCACCACGAGAGGAACGTTCGGCGCGGCCCGGTTCAGGTGGCGCACCGTACCGGCTCCCGTGCTGTCGGGGAGGTTCAGGTCGGTGAGAATCAGCCGGATCGGGTGACGGGCCAGTCGGGCCAGGGCGGCGGTGATGCGAGGGGCGTGCAGAATCTCGAATTCGGGGGCTCCGTCGGCCAAGATCCGTTCGACGAGTTCGGCGAAGCGGGCATCATCCTCGACGAGGAGGATCTGGCTGCGCTCTCTCCGGTCGGGGACGCCGCCCTCGTCGTCCTCGTCGTCGGGCAGGACGATCTCGAGATGCGCGTCCGTCTCGCTCACAGTCGCCTCGCCGCTCGTCCCGCTCGCACCGGCGACAGGGCCCTCGCCGCGCTTGGTCGCTCGCAGGACCTCCACCCAGGAGTTTCCTCCGACATCCATGGCATCTACCTCTCTGCCGGTGGCGTCAGGCCATTTCACCGGCAATCGCGGTCCGTCCGATGACGGAACGGATAGAGCGGGCCGCCAAGGCAGGGACAGTCCCGGCGAGGATCACGAGGTCGAGCGCACACGACCAGTTCTCGACGTAGAAGAGGTCGAGATGCCGGTAGGCGTAGAACGAAGCGTTTTCCCGGGCCTCGAGCTGCCAGAGGCCGGTGATGCCGGGAGCGACCTGGTGCCGGACGAGCAGATCGGCGTCGAAGGCGGCGACTTCCGAGGGAAGCGCCGGACGCGGTCCCACCATGCTCATCGAGCCGGCCACGACATTGAACAGCTGCGGAAGCTCGTCGAGGCTCGTCGCTCGCAGAAACTTCCCGATCCGCGTCACACGAGGGTCCGAGTCGAGCTTGAACAAGGGTCCGGTGCGCTGATTGTCGCCCCGGAGCCCGGCCAGACGAGCCTCGGCGTCGACGACCATCGTCCGCAACTTCAACAGCGTGAAGGCGTGGCCGTCCCGACCGATCCGCGTCTGGCGGAACAGCACGGGTCCCCCGTCGGACAGCTTCACCGCCAGCGAGCACACGAGGAGCAGCGGGGCGCTGAGTACGAGGATGAGGCAGGCGACGAACAGATCGAGGGCTCGCTTGAGCCGCAACTGCCAGGCCGACAGTGCCGGAGGTTCCAGGTAGAAGAACGGCTCGTGGGCCAGGGGGGCCGCCTGCAGCCGGCGCTGGTCCACCTGCCACAGCCCGGCCGAGACCTGGATGTGCAGGCCCGCCCCGAGCAGATCCCGGAGGATATGACTGACCTCGTCCGACGGCATCCCGGCGCTGACGAGCACCGCGCCGCTGGCCCCACTTGCCAGCACCTCTTTCACGGCGTTGCGGGGACCGCCCAGCCAGGGAAGGTCGTGCTTCTCAGCCGTGTCGAGATCTCCGACGAGCCCACAGATCCGGTAGCCGAGCTCCGGGTGGTACCGGAGCAGCTCGATCACACGCTCGGCGTCCCGTCCCTGGCCGACGACGACGACCTGGCGGGTGAACCGGCCTCCGGCCCGCTCGGCTCGCAGCCAGGCGTCGTAGAAACCGCGGCAGCCGGCGAGGAAGGCGAAGCTCAAAGCCCCGCCCACTACGGCGGTCGAGACGACGGAATGGTCGGTCGTGATTCCGCCCCGCCAGACCATGAAGAAGACCGCCGCCCCACCGGCCACCCTCAGGAGCCTCACGACCTCGGCGTACCGCACGGTGCAGACGCGAGCCCGGTACAGCCGTTGCGATGCCAACAGAAACAGCGACACCGCCGTGACGACGAGCAGCCGGCTGCCGATGCCGGCCACGGTGCGGGGCTCCACGGGAAACAGCGACTCGGCGATGAGCCAGGAGGACGCCACTGCCGCGGTGTCGATTGCGAACAGGGCGTACCGGAGGGAACGGGACGGCGACCCGATGTCGGTCCCCTCCGCCATGTCCCGAGCGTCGATCATGGCGCTGGCGGCGACGACACTCATGAACAACCTCCGTGGGCAGTCGGCTGAGCCTTGCTGTGCTTCTGATCCTCGGACTTGGCGCTGATCGGGCCCTGAGCCGTCACTGATCGGTGTCTGAAGCGCTCGCCACGCGCGGTCAAGCCCGGACGGCCGTCCGACTGAGCCGGGCCTGCATCCACGCCCATTCATCGGCGATGGCGTCGACGACCGACCGCCGGGGCAGCCATCCGAGACCGGCCCGAGCCTTCTCTGTCGACGCCACCAGCACCGCCGGGCCGCCGGGCCGAGGCGCTCCGGGCGACGTGGAAATCGCCCGGCCGGTCAGGGAACGGACGATGTCGATCACTTGAGCGACCGAGGTACCGACCCCCGTCCCCAGGTTGTAGGCGGCGTAACCGGAGGTGCCCGTGGCCGCCAGCGCCTTCAGATGGGCGGAGGCGACATCCTCCACATGGACGTAGTCTCGAACCGCCGTGCCGTCGGGGGTCGGCAGGTTCACGCCGTTGACCTGGACTTCGGGTCGCAACCCTGCCGCCGCCTGAAGGGCGAGCGGAATGAGATGCGTCTCGGGATGGTGCCACTCGCCGATGTCGCCGCTGGCACCGGCAACGCAGAACTGCCGGAGGACCACGGCCCGCACCGCCCCTGACTGGGCTTGGAGGGCAATTGCCTGTTCCACGGCGGCGTTCCATGTGCCGTAGGGACTCGTCGGTGCCGGCGGAGTTGACTCCACGACCGGTTCCGGTACCGCCCCGCCGTACACCGCGGCGGTCGACGCGTAAACGAGCCGACGCACGTCGTGGGCGGCCATCGCCTCGAGCAGATTGAGCACCCGGCCGAGGTTGGACCGCAGATAAGCGACCGGATCGAGCAGGAACTCGACCGGCGGAGCTTCACTCAGATGGAGGACGGCGTCGTATCCGGCGGCCATCACCCGGGCCAGCGAGGCCGGCTCCGAGAGGTCGGCGGGCACGAAGCGAGACCCGGACGGCACTGTCCAGGCGTTGCCGACGAAGACATCGTCGCACAGCGTGAGGTCGTGGCCCTCGGCGTCGAGCCTCTTGGCGACGACGCTACCGACGAATCCCGAACCGCCGATCAACAGGACCCGGAGTGGAATCGAACGCGGCTGGCGGTGTGGCTGGGTCACGGCGAGCTCCTCGTTGAGCGGTGATACCGCTACGGTGGAGCACCGTCCTGAAGCCTTTGTGAAGCGCTCGTTATGACTGGCTGAGGGTTGCCGGGGGCATCGCCGGCAGGAAGAAGACGAAACGGCTGCCGGCACCGGCCTCATCCTCAACCCAGATCCGCCCGCCGTGGCGCTCGACGATCGACCTGCAGATGGCGAGACCGATCCCGTGTCCCCTGCCACCGTCGTCGTGGCCCGACCGGGAGAACATCTCGAAGATGCGCTCCCGGTCGCCCGCCGGTACGCCGATCCCGTTGTCGGTCACGGAGATCTCGACGCCGCCGTCGACGGTTCTCGACGAGAGGGAGATCCGGAGCGGCTGGCCGGAACGAGCCGCCTTCAGGGCGTTGGCGACGAGATTCTGGAAGACACGGCCCAGTTGTACAGCGTCGCAGTAGACGATCGGCAGTTCCTCGACAACGACGGTGACGTCCGACGCCTCGACCTGGGTCTGGAGGCGCGACAGCGCCCGGTAGGCGATCTCGCCGGCGTCGACCCGGCTGAGGCCATGCTGGGCGGGCCGGCGCGATGCGCTGGCGAGGGCGGAGTCGATCAGTTCGGCCATGTCGTGGACGGCGGCCTGGATCACGGCCAGAGCCCGTTGAGAGGGCTCTTCGAGCCGCTCCGCGTCCCCGCGGGCGATCAGCTGGGCAAAGCCCGAGATCACCTGGAGGGGAGCGCGCAGGTCGTGGGCTGTGTCGGCGGCGAAGCGAGCCAGATCCCGGTTCATCAAATCGAGACCGGCGGCTCGCCCCTCCAACTCCTGGCAACGCCGGGCCAGGGCCTCAGGCGAGTCCACCGCCGTGGGTGTCGCCCGGGTCAGAGCCTGTACCTCGAACACTCCCTCATCAAGGAGCAGCCCGGCCCGGGCGGCGCTTTCGACGTGAGCGACGGACCCGTCGGGGCGATGGATCCGGAAGGTCAGAATTCCCGCCGATCCACCCTGGAGACTCTGCCACCAACCGTCGAATCGCGTCCGGTCGCCCCAGTGGACGAGGTCCTGCCACCGGCGTTTCTCGAGATCTCCCGGGGCTTGCCCGAACACCACGGCAGCCGCCGGCGACACGTCGAGGAACCGACCGCTGCGATCATGACGGCTGAACGCATCGGCCCCGTCCTCGAACAGCAACCGGTACCGGGTCACACGGGCGGGCCCGTAGACCGGCCTACGACGGTCGGTCCGGAGGGCCAGTGCCCGCTGCCTGAAAGCACCGGTTCGGGTTACGAAGGCCTGTTCGCTCACTACTGCACCTCTCGTGCTGATTTGGCCCGGAGGCCGAGCTAAGGCCGCAACACGTAGCCAACACTGCGAATGGTGTGGATCAATCGGGAGCCCCGTTCTTCGAGCTTCCGCCGCAAGGCACTGATATGGACCTCAACGACGTTGAGGTCGTAGTGCTCGAACCCCCACACCTGGGTCAGGAGCTGCAGCTTGGACAGGACGACGCCGGGATGCTTGCAGAACGTGACCAGCAGTGAGAACTCACGGTGGGTCAGATCGAGAATTTGGCCGTCCCGCACCGCGGCGTGGGCGTCCTCGTCGACGACAAGGTCCCCGATCTCGAGGATGCGCCGCCCATCTCGGCCGGCCCGCCGGAGTACGGCCTTCATCCGGGCGAGCAACTCCGCCATGACGAAGGGCTTGACAACATAGTCGTCCCCGCCGGCGTCGAAGGCGGCGAGCACATGATCGACGCCGCTGGCGGCGGTGATGAACAGAAGCGGCACCGACGCCGTCGACCGCAGGCGCTTGGCCACGGTGATGCCGTCGACTCCGTTTCCAAGATGCATGTCGATCAAGGCGATGTCAGGGCGGAACCGGTCGGCGACGCGTTCCACGCGCGCCCCGTCCGCCTCGGCGTGAACTTCGTAGCCGGTCCCAGCGAGTGCGCTGGTGAGGACTTCCCGGGTTAGAGCGTCGTCTTCGATCAGCAGGACTCGCAGTCCGGCACCACTACTGCCGTTGCCTGTCCGTGTCTGGGTGTCCAGGTCACGCTCCTGAATCATGCAACCGTCCTTATCGTGCCGGCGTCACTGACGGGTCAGCCGTGGTCGCCGCCTCAACGGACAGAATCAGTCGCGAAGCTGAAGGGATCCTGAAGCTGCCATGATGCATCGCTGAAAGACCGTTGTCTTCAGCCTTGAGTAACTAAGTCCGAAGCATCCCCATTGGTGATGGCTACAGCCTTTCTTCAGGGGGGTCACGGGTTCTCCACAGGTCAGCGCCGGACGCTGCGGAACGACACGCTCAGGGAGGTCACCACCATGGCGCACATCGACTTCGTGCCGATGACCATTGAGGAGCTCGAAGCTCTCGTTCGGGCGATCGACGCCGACCGCCGCGCCGGCCGGCGGACCCGGCGAGAGGCCGAGGAAGAGATCGCCCAGCTCGCCGGCGGGAGGTGAGAAGGCTCTATGCATGGCGGTGGCCGGGCCCCTCGGCGTCATGGCCGTCCCGGCCGGCGCCGATCCGGCCAACGCCAAAAAAGGCGAGGTCCTCGAAATCGTCTGCGAAGAGAACGACATGTCTGAAACCGCTGGTTCTGTCAAGACAGTCTCTGCGTAGCGGAGGCCGCTGTGGTGTTGGTGGTGGTCGAGGTGGGGGTCGTCCTCTTGGTGGCTGGGCGCGTCGGCCGGAGCCGGGGTCAAGATGGAGCGCCCGGAGCGGAGCGAGGACGAACGATCTGATGCCGGCGAGGACCGTCGCAGGGTCAAGGAAGAGGACGGCTCGTTAGGGGTCGGCCTTTCGGTGGTGGGACGCGTTGCGCTGGTCGTCTCCAGGTCCCCATTGGTTGTGGGGGGCAAGCGAGGCCGGAGCTCGGCTGCTTGGACATGTCTTCGCCGGGGCCCGAGCGGGGCCGGCATGGAGCGATCCGGCGCAGCCAGCAGTGCTCAATCACATGATGACGACCCGGCGGGGGGTCATGCCGTTCTTCGAGCTGTCTGCTGCCTGCGTCCGAGCTTGCTCACCCTCGTTCGGCCTTCGTCAGGCAACGGATCTCTCCGTCGCGCAGTCCGTAGTACACAAGGGTCAGCACCTTGCGGGCC
>WUUC01133428.1_pt1 | contig 11677 bp, 1 predicted proteins | sample 6278441 | NCBI WGS metagenome assembly WUUC01 (sample SAMN13675441, study PRJNA597444) | soil metagenome | isolation source: soil | place: USA: Washington | collected 2017-10 | reverse complement strand
GCCGCGCCTTCGAGTCGGCCGCCATGATCCGCTCGCGCAGCTCGTCGGTCAGCTTGCCCTGCTCCTCGATGGACTGCAGGATCGCGGTCCGCCGTTCCTCCAGCTCGCGCAGGTACCGCAGGCGCTCTTCGAGGGTGCGCAGCTGCGCATCATCGAGGCTGCCGGTGACCTCCTTGCGGTAGCGCGCGATGAACGGGACGGTCGCTCCCCCATCGAGCAGCTCTACCGCCGACTGGACCTGACGCTCGCGGACGCCGAGCTCCTCGGCGATCCGCTCATGAATCGACTGCACCTGAGCATTCTGCAACGAGCCACCTCGACACGGTCGACTGGATCAGGTGGTGTCCTGGTTTTCCAGAGGGGCAAGGCGGAGGCTCTTGGGGCGGAGGTCGGTCCAGTTCGCCTCCACGTAGGCTAAGCAGGCCTCACGAGTGTCTTCGCCGAACACTATGGTCCAGCCGGCGGGGATGTCGACGAATGCCGGCCACAGTGAGTGCTGGTCCTCGTCGTTGGTCAGGACCAGGAAACGGCCGTCGGGGTCGTCGAACGGGTTGCTCACGATCGCTCCTCGCAGGCTCCGAGCGACCGCACGCGGTCGCCCTGTTTTAATGATTCGCTCGCAAGCTCGCTCATGTGGGTGTTCCTCCTCAGCACGGCAACAAGGTCGTCGGCAAGGCGTTGTGCGGTGGCGCGGTCGTAGATGTCGGTGGCGTAGTGCAGGTAGCAGTGCACGGGGGCGTCTTGGGGTGGTTGGTAGACACTCAGGGTGAGCTCGGTGGTCGTGGTGGGGTTGGGTACCGCGGTGAGGCCGGTGCCGAGGTCGGCCTGCTCATGGTGGATCACCATCACCGGTGGCGTGGGCAGGCCGAGGTCGGCGAACGGTAGGTCCTGGTTGTCAAGCGCGGCAAGGGTTGTCTCGCGCACCCGGTGCAGCAGCTCGGTGAAGGTCGGGTCGCCTGAGGTGTCGGTGCGCAGGATCAGCGTGTTGAAGAAGCACCCGACGAGGTCGGCGAGCACCTCCTCGGTGCGCCCGGCGACCAGGGTGCCGATCGGTAGGTCGGAGCCGGGTAGCAGCGTGGCCAGCGCGGCGTGCACGATCATGAACAGGCTGGTGCCGGTCGTCGAGGCCAGGGCCTTGATCTCTTGGTGCAACCGGGTGTCCAGCTCGATGTGCACCAGATCGGCGGGATGCTCGGCGACGGGCTGGACCGGCAGGCCACGCAACGTCTCCCGCCAGTAGCGGAGCTGCCGCGCGTGCCGGCTCCGTGGATCATCGGGATCGCCGAGCAACTCGTGCGCCCAGCGCGCGTAGTCGCCATACGTGACGGGCAGCGGCGTCCACTCCGGCGCCCGGCCGTCGAGGCGCGCGCGGTAGGCGGTGTCAAGATCGCGGAACAACGGCACCACAGACCACTCGTCGACCGCGCTGTAGTGCATCCGCAGGCGTACCACCCCGTTCTCCCGCGGCTCAACCTGAAGCGACGGCTCGGCCCTGAGCGGCTCGTGGCGCTCGATCACGTCGGCGAGCGCGGCGGTGACCGCGTCGAGCTCAAGCCCGCGCAGCTCGAACGTGTGGTCATAACCCTTGCGGCCCCGCCAGGTGCGCTGCGCGGGGGCCGGCAGGTCAAGCCTCGGGCCGGGAGTGAGCGCCGGCCGGGTGCTGCTGGCGTCGCGGAGCTTTTCGGCGAGGCCGGCCACCGTTGGCGCGTCGAACACGTCCCGAATGGACAGATCAACGCCGAACGCGGAGCGGATCCGGCCGACGAGGCGCATCGACGCCATCGAGTGGCCGCCGAGGGCGAAGAAGTTGTCGTGCACGCCGATCTCGGGGAGCCCAAGGATCTCGGCGACGAGCTTGGCCATGGCCCGCTGCTCGGGTGTGGCCGGCCGCGCATCGCCGATCATGGTCGTCCAGTCTGGCGCAGGTAGGGCCCGGCGGTCCAGCTTTCCGTTGGGAGTCAACGGAAGCGGCCCATCCAGTGGGATGATGATGGCGGGCACCATGTACTCCGGCAGCAGGTCAGCGAGGTGTGACCGCAGCTCGGCCGGGTCGAGCTCACTCGGCGTGGCATAACCGATCAGCAGGGGCACGTCACCGTCCCGGTTCACCACCACCGCGGCCTGGCCCACGCCGGGGTGCCGGGCCAGCGCTGCCCCGACTTCACCCAACTCGATCCGGAAACCACGGATCTTGACCTGATCGTCAACCCTGCCAAGAAAATCCAGATTGCCGTCCACCCGCCACCGCGCCCGGTCGCCGGTGCGGTACATCCGCGCACCTGGCGGACCAAACGGGCAGGCCACGAACCGCTCCGCCGACAGTCCCGGCCGGCCAAGGTAGCCCCTCGCCAGCCCGCGTCCGGCCACATACAACTCCCCCACCACCCCCGGCGGCACCGGCCGAAGGCCCGCATCCAGCACATACACCGTGGTATTCGGATCCGGCACGCCAATCGGGACCGCGGTGTCCCAGCCGGGTTTCGCCTGCCACAACGTGGAGTTCACCGTCGCCTCGGTCAACCCGTACGCCGCCAGGAGATTGAGCCGGCCGGCCCAACGGTCGATCAGGTCGGGCGGCACCGTCTCGGTCCCCACCAAGATCGTCGCGCCCTCCGGCAGCTCACAGTCCGCCGGCAACGCCGACACCAACGACGGCGGCAAAATCAGGTGCGTGATCTCCTTGTCCCGCAAGAAATCCGTAAGCGCACGATCACCCACGCGCACTTCATCGGGGGCGATCACCAACTGCCCACCCACGCACAACGCCATGACCATCTCGAACACCGCCACGTCGAACCCAACCGACGCGAACTGCAGCACCCGACTGTCCCGCCTCACCCCCATCCGGTCGACAGCGGTGGCGACCAGACTGCTGATCCCCTCATGCGTAACCACAACCCCCTTAGGCCGCCCCGTCGACCCCGACGTATAGATCACATACGCGGCCGACTCCAGTCCAACCTCAGCGTTGAACTCTTCAGTGTTGAACTCTTCGACGGTCAATGGTTCATCAATGATGAGTTCAGCGCCGGAATCCTCAACCATGAAGCGAATCCGTTCGGCCGGGAGTGAGCGGTCAATCGGGAGGTAGGCGGCGCCGAGTTTGAGCACACCGAGGATCGTGGCGACCAGCTCGACGGAGCGCGGCAGGGTGATGCCGACTACCGTGTCCGGCCCGACCCCGCGGGTGGCGAGCAACCGCGCGATCCTGTTGGACTTGGCGTTCAGTTCGGCGTAGGTGAGGTTGTTGACGGCGAGGGAGTGGGGGGACTCGGCGGCACGGCGGGCGAACATGGCCGGGAGTGAGGCTTCTTCGACGATGCGGTCGGTGGCGTTGAAGCCCTCGACGACCAGTTTCCGTTCGTCGTCGGTGAGGAGGTCGATGCGGCTGATCGGCAGGTCGGGGTGGGCGAGGATCGCGTCGATCAACATCGTGAGGCGGGTGCTGAGGCGAACGATCGTTTCGCGGTCGAACAGGTCGGTGGCGTACTCGATTCGCCCGCTGTGGTCGGTGAAGGTGAAGACCAGGTCGAACTTGGCGGTGCCGGTCTGGAACGGAACCGGCTCCAGGTCGAGCTGAGCCAAGGCTGGCTGCTCGGACGGTTGCTCGTGGTAGCCGACCATGACTTGGAACAGCGGGTTGCGAGCGAGTGACCGCGCCGGGTTCAGGCGCTCGACGACCGACTCGAACGGCACGTCGGCGTGGGAGAACGCGGCGAGATCGAGTTCGCGGACGCGGTTCACCAGTTCGGCGAAGGTCGGGTCACCGGAGAGATCTGTCCGCAGTACCAACGTGTTCACGAAGAACCCGATCAGCTCGTCGAGTGCCTCGTCGGTCCGGCCGGCGATCGGCGCGCCGAGCGGGATGTCGTCGCCGGCCCCGAGCCGGTGCAGCAGGGTCGCCACGATCGCGTGCAGCACCATGAACATGCTGGCGTCACGGCGCCGGGCAACGGTGCGGAGCGCTTCCCAGGTGGCGGGCGCCAGGTCAAGGTCGACCTCGCCGCCTCGGAAGGTGGGCCGAGCGGGGCGCGACCGGTCAAACGGCAACTCCAGCTCGGCAGGCGCTCCGGCGAGCGTGCGCTCCCAGTAGTCGAGCTGAGGCGCCGCCCAACCATCCAGAAGTTGTTGCTGCCACAGGGAATAGTCGGCGTACCGCACGGGCAGCGGGGCCCACCGTGGAGCTTCGCCCTGAGTGCGCGCGGCGTAGGCGGTGGCGAGGTCGCGCAGGAACGGACCGTCGGACCACTCGTCGGTCGCGATGTGGTGCATGACCATCACGACGAGGTGCTCATGATCATCGACGCGGCCGATGGTCACTCGGAACGGCAACTCGGTGGTGAGGTCGAACGGGCGGCCGATCGCGGTCGCCACCAGGTCATCGGTCGCCGGCACCACCTCGACGACCGGACGGGTGTCGGTGACGTACTGGAACGGCTCGCCGTCCCGCTCGCCGATCAGCGTGCGCAGCACCTCGTGCCGCTCAGCCACGTCCCACACCGACCGTCGAAGTGCTTCGACGTCGAGTGGTCCACGGAGGCGAACCACCATGGGGAAGTTGTAGGCAGCCGAGGCCTCGTCGAACTGCTGGATCACCCAGAGTCGCCGCTGCGCGAACGAGAGCGACACCTCGGCCGGCCGTTCCGCCGGGATCAGTGCGGGCCGGCGGGTCGTGGTGCTGGCCCGGCTTGCCAACTCGGCGACCGTCGGCGCCTCGAACAGGTCGCGGATCGCCAACTCGGCACCGAGCGCGGTGCGCGCCCGGCTGATCAACCGGGTGGCCAGCAGCGAGTGCCCACCGAGGTCGAAGAAATTGTGGTCAACGCCAACCTCAGTAAGGCCAAGGACATCGGCGAACAGCGCGCACAGAACCTCTTCCTGCCGCGACGTTGGCGGCCGCGATGCCGCGGAAACCGCTACGGGCGTGGGAAGAGCGGCGACGTCGAGTTTTCCGTTGACCGTCAGCGGCAGCTGGTCGACCGGCATGATCGCGGCGGGCACCAGGTAGTCCGGCAGCCGGCTCTTGAGCCTGTCACGCAGTTCCGCCGGGTCGGCCGTGCCGGTGACGTAGGCGATGAGGCGCTTGGCGCTGTCGGCGATGACGGCCGCGTGCGTGACATCCGGGTGCTCGGTGAGCGCGGACTCGACCTCGCCCAGCTCCACCCGGTAGCCGCGGATCTTGACCTGACTGTCGGTGCGGCCGAGGAACTCCAGGTTGCCGTCCTGGCCGCGGCACACCAGGTCGCCGGTGCGGTACATCCGCTCCCCCTGCGCGCCAAAGGGATCGGCCACGAACCGGTCCGCGGTCAGCCCGGGACGGCGGTGGTAACCGCGAGCAAGGCCGATGCCGGCGAGGTAGAGCTCACCGGCGACGCCGGGCTGGGTCGGCCGCAGGTTTCCGTCCAGCACATAGGCTCGGGTGTTGAAGATCGCCTTGCCGACCGTCGACAGTGGACTGTCGGTGGTCGAGGCGCCGAGCGCGTTGATCGTGTATTCGGTTGGACCGTATAGGTTGTAGCCGTACGTGCCGTCGGTGTCGCGGAGTCGGGTCCACAGCGCGTCGGGTACGGCCTCCCCGCCGAGCAGTACCAGCGGCGGCCGGTGCCCGTCCAGCAGGCCTTGCTCGATCAGAAGCTGGGCGTAGGTCGGGGTGACGTTGACGACGTCGATGCGGTGCTCATCGCAGTACGCGGCGAGGGCTTCCGCGTCGCGGCGCAGCTCCTCGTCGCAGATGTGCACCTCGTGTCCCTCGACCAGCCAGAGGAGCTCCTCCCAGGACATGTCGAAGGCGAACGACACGGTGTGCGCGATCCGCAGGCGCCGCCCGTGGACCGAGTCGACGGCGGGGCCGAAGATCGCCTCTCGGTGGTTGAGCTGCATATTGGTCAGGCCGCGGTAGGGCGTGACGACGCCCTTCGGCCGCCCGGTCGAACCCGAGGTGTAGATCACATACGCCGGGTGTTCGAGGGAGAACGGAGGTCGCTCGTTCGGGCCGATCTCGTTGCCGGGGAACGGATCCAGGTCGGGTAGCTCACGCAGCACGCAGAGCGGCGAGGTGTCCTCGATCATCCAGTTCAGGCGCTCGGCGGGGTGGTCGAGCTCGAGCGGAAGGTATGCGGCACCCGTTCGCAGCACGGCGAACAGCGCGACCACCATGTCGATGGATCGAGGAAGGGCAAGCGCCACAACCCTTTCCGAGCCGGCGCCGCGGGCGATCAGGTATCGGGCCAGCCGGTTGATCCGGTCGTCCAGCTCGCCATAGGTCACCCGCCGCTCGCCGAACACCAGCGCGACGGTGTCCGGGGTGCGCTTTGCCTGGGCGGCAAGGAGGTCGGCGACGGTCTCGTCGATCACCGGCCGGCGGCTCGCCGCCCAGTCGGCGTCGAGGAGCAGATGTTCGCTGGGCAGCAACAGATCGAGCGTGCCGATGCGCGCGGACAGGTTGGACTGCAACCGGTCGAGGAGCGTCAGATACCTGGCCAGCATCGTCTCCGCGGTCGCGGAGTCGATCATGTCGGGGCGGTACTCCAGCTTGACCTTGAGCCGCTCCCCCGGCGTGACGACGAGGGTGAGCGGGTAGTGCGTGGCATCGACGCCGGACGCCTCGAGCACGCCGTGCCGCTGCTGGAACGCGGTCGATGCCTTCTCGTCGACGAAGTTCTGCAAGACGTAAAGCGTGTCGAAGAGCTGCGGGTGACCGGCAGCCCGCTGGATGTCGCCGAGGCCAAGGTATTCGTGCGGCATCAACGCCGAGCGCTCCGACTGGACGCGTCTGAGCAAATCGAGAACCGTCTCGTGTGGACGAATGCGGACACGTTGCGGAACGGTGTTGAGGAACATTCCGATCGCGGTCTCGACGTCGAGGATCTCCGGTGGACGGCCGGCGACGGTGGTGCCGAAGACAATGTCCTGCCGGCCGGTGGCGCTCGACAGCACGAGTGCCCAGGCCGCGCTGAGGATCGAGTTGATGGTCAGCCCGTGCTGGCGAGCCTGGGTGCGGAGCAGTTCGATCGGCAGTTCAACCGTGCGGCGGTCCGGGATGACCGGCGTTCTGCTCCCGGTACCGAGCAAGGTTGGCTCAGTCAGGCCGGCCAATGCGTCGCGCCACGCGGCAATCGCGGCGTCGGTGTCCTGCTTGTCCAGCCACGTCAGGTAATCGCGGTACGAACCGGGCTTGGGCAGTCCTCGGTCGTCGCCGCCGCGCTCGTAGAGGGTGAGCAGTTGCTCTTCGAAGAGTGCCTCGGACCAACCGTCCCAGAGAATGAGGTGATGCGTGATCACCAGCTGGTCTCCGCCGGGCCGCCGGATCAGCAGCACCCGGAACAGCGGCGGGTCGGCAAGGTCGAAGCGGCGCAACCGGTCCTCGGTGGCGAGCCGGTCCCCGTCACCGTCCACCACGGTCAACGGAATCCGCGGGTTGGCGGTGATGACCTGCACCGGCTTGCCGTCGTCGGCTGTGGTGAAGCCGGCGCGGAGGCTGGGATTTCTGGCCAGTAGCGTGGCGAGTGCGGCGGACAGCCGGCTGGGGTCGATGGTGTGTCCGAAGTCGACGGTCGCCTGCGCGGTGTAGACATCGAGCTCGTCCCGGGAGTAGCTGGCGTGGAAGAACAAGCCCTCCTGCAGGGGCGACAACGGCCAGGTTTCACCAGTGGTCACCAGCTTGCGGATGGCGTCGGTCCAGGCGGTGCTGAGCGCGTCGATGTCGTCTGCGGTGAACCAGTCGGCCGGCCAGGTCCAGGTCGCCTCCAGTCGCGGGCCGTCCGGGGTCTCAGCGCACACCGTGTCGAGCTGTAATAGATGCGACAGGCCGAGATCCGCGTCCGGAAACACGGCCAGCGCGTCGGATTCCTTGGCGGGAGCCCAATCCGTGGCCTCGTCGGCGGGAAACCGGCCGAAGTAGTTGAACAGGACCTGCGCCGGGGTGCTGGCGGCGAGGACCGGCGCGGTCTGGGCGTTGAGGTAGCGCAGCATGCCGTAGCCGATGCCGGCGTCGGGAGCGTCCGCGAGCGTGGCCGGCAACCGCACCGGTTGGACGTTGGTGAACCAGCCGACCGTGTGGGACACGTCAAGCCCGGCGCCGATGTCCTGGCGGCCGTGGCGTTCGACATCGACCAGGAGATCGCCGTCGTGTCGCCGCCAGCGGGTGGCGGCGGTGTGCAGTGCGGCGAGCAGGATCTCTGTGACGTCTCGGCTGAGCAAGGCGCGAGTGTCGGTTGTGGACAGCCGGATGGTGTGCCGGCGGGCGGTGCTGACGGTACCCCAGTCGGTGGCGCCGGGGACCAGCTCGGCACCGGGCGCGAGGACTTGGCTCCAGTAGGCCAGTTCGGTGAGCCGCTGCGGTGACTGGGCTTGCTCGCCAAGCGTGCGGGCGAAGCGTCGAAGCGAGGTGCGGACCGGTTCGAACCGTTGCGGCTGACCGGCGGTCACCGCCTCCCAGGCGGTGACCAGGTCGCCGAGGAGGATCCTCAGTGACACGCCGTCGACCGCCAGGTGATGGCCGACCAGGAGCAGCCGGCCGGGCCGCATGCCGGCGTCGAACCACACCGCCTGCAGCACGACTCCATCGGCAGGGCTCAGCCGACCGGCGGCGTCGTTGGACTCGGTCGCGATCACCTCGCGCAGGTCATCGAGGCCGGCCACATCCACCCTGTGCAGGCTCACGGTTCCGGTCGGCCTCGTCTCGAGCGACCACAGCATCGGGGCGATCCTGTTGAGACGGAGCCGAAGCGCGTCGTGGTGATCGACGAGTGCCTGGAGTACCGCGGTCAGGGCGGTTTCTGTGGCGGTGGCCGGGGTCTGAACCAGTACGGAGAGGTTGAACCGGTCGATCGGTCCGCCGCGCTCGCGGAGCTGATGCACCACCGGGAGCGGTGGGATGTCGCCAATGCCATCGGAATCCGGCGCGGGTGGGGGTTCCGGGGCGGAGGTGATCGCGGCGAGGGCCGCCGGGGTGCGGTGCTCGAACACATCCTGCGGGCTGATCTCCATGCCCAGCTTGCGCGCCCGGCTGGACACCGCGATGGAGAGGATGCTGTCGCCGCCCAGCTTGAAGAAGTCGTCGTCGGCACCAACGTCGGAGACACTGAGCACCTCGGCGAAGATCCCCGCGAGCTGTGCCCCACGCGGGCTCGTGGTCGTGCCGCGCACAGACGTGGTTGTCGGACTGGGAAGTGCCGCGCGGTCGACCTTGCCGTTGGGAGTGGTCGGCAGTTCGTCAAGCACCACGAAGTCGCTCGGGACCATGGGTTCCGGCAATGTCTCGGCGAGCGTCGTGCGAAGCGCTTCGACATCGAGGGTCGCCTCGGATACGAGGTAGGCGATCAGGCGCCGGTCACGGTGGATCACCGCGGCTTGCCGGACGCCGGGCACGGCGGCGATGTGGGACTCGATCTCTCCTAGCTCGACCCGGTTGCCACGGATCTTGACCTGGTCGTCGACCCGGCCGAGGTAGCTGAGCGCCCCGTTCTCATCGAGCCGCACGAGATCACCGGTGCGGTACATGCGTTCCCCTTGTGCGCCAAAGGGGTCGGCCACGAACCGTTCGGCGGTGAGGCCGGTGCGGTTGTGGTAGCCGATGGCGAGCTGGGCTCCGGCGATGTAGAGCTCGCCGGGTTCGCCGGGGGGTACCGGGCGGAGGTAGTGGTCGAGCACGTGGAGCCGGGTGTTGGCGACCGGTCGTCCAATGGGGACGGTTGCGGTCGGGGCGTCGGCTTGCCACCAGGTGACCTGAATGGTGGCCTCGGTGGGGCCGTAGACGTGGTAGACCGGCACGCCGGTGGCCGCCAGCCAACGTTCGGCGACCGGACCGGATAGTGCGTCGCCGCCGCTGAATACCCGGCGGAGGCTGGCCGTGCTCGCCAGATCTCCGGTGATCTCCACCGCGTCAAGGAAAGCGGCAAGCATGGAGGAGACGACCACCATTGTGGTGACGCCCTGGTCCCGGATGAGCCGGGCAAGGTAGCCGGGATCCCCCTGCCCGCCAGGCCTTGCCAGCACGACGGCGGCACCTTGGCTGAGTGGCCAGAAGATCTCCAGCGCGGACGGGTCGAAGCTGGTGGAGACCTGGTGCAGCACGCGGTCGTGGATGGTCAACCCGAACTGTCGTCGCAGCCACAGAAGCTGGTTCACCACGGCCCGATGCGGGACGACCACGCCCTTGGGCCGCCCGGTGGAGCCGGACGTGTACATGAGGTAGGCGGCAGTCGTCGCGGTGGTCGCGTTTCTTGTGTCACGCAGCATGAACTCGACACGCTCGGCCGGGTGATCGACATCGATCGGCAGGTAGGCGGCGCCCGACTTGAGGACAGCGAGCATGGTCACGATCGCCTCGATACCGCGTGGCATGGCGATGGGGACGATGTCTCCAGGCCTGGCGGCGAGTCGCTCGGCGAGTTGGGTGGCGCGCTGGTCGAGTTCGGCGTAGGTGAGTTGCTCGTCCTCGGCGATCAGCGCGGTGGCGTGCGGGGTCCGGGCGGCTTGGGTCTCGAACAGCTCGTGGATGGTCGCTTGTGGAGCGGCTTGGTGCGGCCCGATCAATGGCTTGGATGGCGCGATGTCGATGCGCCCGACCGGTTGATCTGGTTGAGTGGCTATGGATCGCAGGACCCGGGTGAGCCAATCGGCGATCGTCCGCACCCGCCCTGCGTCGAGGCGGTTGGCGTCATAGCTGAGCTGGAGGCTGAGGTTGTCGCCGGGCAGGACGATGACGGCGAGCGGGTAATGACCTTCGCCGAAGAACTCGACGCCGGTGACGGTGAGCGTGCCGGTGGGGTCGCGGAGCTCGCGATCGACCGGGTAGTTCTCGACGACCACGAGCGTGTCGAAGAGGTCGCCGAGGCCGGCCATGCGCTGAAGTTCGGCGAGCCCGAGATACTGGTGATCGAGCAGGGCCGACTGGGAGCCTTGCAGGTTGGCCAGGGCGGTGGTTATCGGATCTATTGGGCGCCAACGCATTCGGGTCGGGAGCGTGTTGGCGAAGAGGCCGACCATGGACTCGATGCCGGGGACGTCCGCACCGCGGCCGGAGACGGTGGTGCCGAAGATCACGTCGTCTCGGCCGGTGATCCGGCCCAGCAGCAGGCCCCAGGCGCCGTGGACGACTGTGCTCAGTGTGAGGTCACTTGCCCGCGCCGTGGCAAGGAGCCGCACTGTGTCCTCTTTGGATAGTTGGATCTCAATCCGCTCCGGGCGGGGGTGGCGGGTGGATCCGGTGGTGAGCCGGGTCGGCTCGTCAATGTTGGCTAGCTCGGTGCGCCAGGCTTCGCGTGCCGCTTCGCGGTTCCTGCTGGCGAGCCAGTCGGAGTAGTCGCGGTAAGGGGTGACCGCCGCGAGGCGTGGTTCCTCGCCGTACAGCTCGAGTAGCTCGCGGATCATGATCGGTACCGACCAGCCGTCGGCGACGATGTGGTGCAGCGTCAGTACAAGTGAGCTGCGGCCGTCGGTTTCGCGGACGAGCACGCACCGGAGCATTGGCGGGCTGGCGAGGTCGAACGGTGCGGATCTTTCTTGTGCGGCGACGATGTTCGCGTCCTGGTCGGTGACCCCACGGAAGGGCACGGTGAGCTGGTCGGCGATGATCTGGACGACGCGGCCGTCTTCCAGCTGCTGGAAGCCGGCTCGGAGCGGGGCGTGGCGGTCGACGAGGCGCTGCGCCGCGCGGCGCATGGCGCTGGGGTTG
>WUUC01132298.1_pt1 | contig 11677 bp, 10 predicted proteins | sample 6278441 | NCBI WGS metagenome assembly WUUC01 (sample SAMN13675441, study PRJNA597444) | soil metagenome | isolation source: soil | place: USA: Washington | collected 2017-10 | reverse complement strand
CCGCCGCGTCGATGGCCCTCGCCCGCCTCGACGTCCCCGGGCTGGTCCTCTACAACGGCACGATCTACCCGGGCACGTACAAGGGCCGTGACCTGACGGTGGTATCCGTGTTCGAGGCGGTGGGCGCGTACCGTGCCGGCAAGATCAGCCTCGAGGAGCTGTACGACATCGAGAGCGCGGCGTGTCCCGGGGCCGGGGCGTGCGGCGGCCAGTTCACCGCCAACACCATGTCGATGGCCATGGAGCTCCTCGGCCTCTCGCCCGCCGGGCTCAACGCGATCCCGGCAGAGGATCCAGCCAAGGACGACGCGGCGCGCCAGGCCGGTGAGCTGGCGATGACCCTCGTCCGGCACGATGTCCGGCCGTCCCACATCGTGACCCGCGCCGCGATCGAGAACGCGATCGCCGGCGTGGCCGCGACCGGCGGGTCCACGAACGGCGTCCTGCACCTCCTGGCGCTGGCCCACGAGATGGGCATCCCGCTGGAGATCGACGAGTTCGACACGATCGCCGCGCGGACGCCGATCGTCGCCGACATGGTCCCGGGCGGCCGCTACACCGCCGCCGACCTGTACGACGCCGGCGGCATGTCCCTGGTCACGCGGGAGCTGCTCAAGCGCGACCTCCTCCACGGCGAGGAGAAGAACGTCGATGGTCGAACGCTGGCGAAGATCGCCACGGCGGCGGAGGAGACCGCGGGCCAGAAGGTCGTCCGGTCGATCGACGACCCGGTCAAGCCGACCGGCGGGCTGGCGATCCTGCACGGCTCGCTCGCGCCGGACGGCTGCGTCGTCAAGCTCGCCGGGCACGAACGGCTTCACCATCGCGGCCCGGCCCGGGTGTTCGACTCCGAGACGGCGTGCTTCGAAGCGGTCAAGAACCGCGAGATCCACGAGGGCGACGTCGTCGTGATCCGGTACGAGGGCCCGGTCGGCGGCCCCGGGATGCAGGAGATGCTCTCGGTGACCGCCGCGCTGGTGGGCGAGGGCCTGGGTGGCTCCGTCGCGCTCCTCACGGACGGCCGCTTCTCCGGCGGCACGCATGGGCTCATGATCGGCCACGTGGCGCCCGAGGCGGCCCTCGGCGGGCCGATCGGCCTGGTCGCGGAGGGCGACGAGATCGTGATCGACGTCGAGGCCCGGCGGATGGACCTGAACGTCCCCGAGGACGTCCTCGCCGAACGGCGAGCACGATGGCATGCGCCCGCACCGCGCTACACGACCGGGGTCATGGCCAAGTACGCCGCGCTTGTCTCGTCGGCGAGCGAGGGCGCGGTCACGACCGGCCGGCGCCTCCAGGCAGCCACGATCCCCGCGACCGCCGGCGTCTCCGTCGTCCCGGAGCCCTCTCCGATCACCGGCGGCTGATGCTCGAGATCCTTCCCGCGACCACTGACGACGAGCTCGCGCACATCGCCCGGATCGCGGCCGTCGTCTGGCCGGCGAGCCCGATCAGCGTCGACGAGATGCGCTGGCAGGAGCAGAAGTACCCCGGCGGTCGCCGGTTCATCGCCTGGCTCGACGGCGAACCCGTGGGCGCGGGCGGTGCCGGCCGCGCCTACTCGTTTCCACCGGACTTCCCGGGGTTCTGGAGCAACCTGTCGGTCCTGCCGGAGCACCGGCGCCAGGGGATCGGCAGCGCCCTCCTGGCAGCCATCTCGGACGTGGCCCGGGACGCTGGCAAGACGATGCTGCTCGGCACGACGACGTCGGACCGGGCGGATTCGATCGACTTCCTCGAGCACCGCGGCTTCCGCGAGCACGAGCGGATGAAGGTCGTGAAGCTCGACCTCGCCGGCATCGTGCCGCCGGCGATCGAGCCGCCGCCGGGGGTGACGATCAGCTCGCTCGAAGCCCACCCGGACCTCGTCCCGTCCGTGTACGACGTCGCGCAGGAGGCGTTGCCGGACATCCCGGGCGACGGCCCCGAGGCTCCCGCGACGCTCGAGGAGTTCCGGACCCGCGACGTCGACCGCGCGATCATCCCCGCGGGCGGCTTCGTCATCGCCATCGACGACGCGACCGGCCGTGTCGCCGGCTACGCCAACCTGATGCTCGTGCCTGGCCGGGCAACCGTCGCCTGGCATGGGATGACGGCGGTGGCGCGGGCGTGGCGGGGACGCGGCCTCGCGAGGGCGTTGAAGGCTGGGACCATCGCCTGGGCGCTCGACAACGGCCTCGAGGCCCTCGAAGGGTCCAACGACATCGACAACGCGCCGATGCGCGCCGTGAACAAGCGCCTCGGGTACCAGCCAGAGCCCGACGAGATCCAGTTCCGGGGACCGCTCGCATGACGGAGGAGCGGCCCGGTGAGGCGGCGCCACAGCTGCCGGCCGACCCCGAGGCCTACGACTCGCCGCGTGGCGTCCAGGCCCGCGCGCGCGGGCTCGCCGCGCCGTACATCGCCGGTGGGACGGACCCCGAGCCCGAGACCGGCCGGCGTGAGGAACGCCGGTACCTGGTGCTCCTCCTCGTCATGGTCGTGGTGATCGTGCTGTCTGGGTTCGTGCTCGGCTACCTCGCGCAGCTCGTCGGCCTCCAGTGAGCACCGGCATGCCGTCCGCGCAGATTTCGACGGAGGGATGGTCGGCCGCCCACGAGCACGTGGTCGAGAGCCTGCGCGACCTGATCCGCATCCCGTCGATCAACCCGCCGGAACCATCCGGGGCAGAGCTCGAGGCCGCGCGCTACCTCGCCGGATCGCTCGACGAGGCCGGGGTCCCGGCGACCGTCCACGAGCCGGTGCCGGGACGCGGCTCCGTCACGGCGAGGCTGCGGGGCGACGGCACGGGTGGCGCGCCGCTCCTGCTGCTCTCGCACCTCGACGTGGTCCCGGCGCCGCCGGAGCTGTGGACGCACGGCCCATTCGACGGGGACGTCGCCGACGGCTACATCTATGGCCGCGGCGCGGTCGACATGAAGAACCTCGTGGCGATGGAGCTGGAGGTCATGCGGCTTCTTGCCGCCGAGGCTCGGGCCGCCGGCCGGGATCCGGCGAGCGACCCGGTGCCGGGGCTCTGCCGCGACGTCCTGTTTGCTTCGACGGCCGACGAGGAGGCGGGCGGGCTTGCCGGTGCGGCGTGGCTCGCGGTGGAGCATCCGGACACGCTCCGGGCGTCGGCGGCGATCAACGAGGCCGGCGGCGTGGCGGCCTACGTCGGTGAGCACCGCCTGTACCCCATCCAGGTGGCGGAGAAGGGCACGACCGTCTACCGGCTCACCATCCACGGGACGTGGGGCCACGGCTCGATGCCCCGTACGGACAACGCGGCGGTCCTGGCGGCCGAGGCGATCACGCGCCTGTCGGCGCCGTTCCCGATGCGACTCACGGACACGACACGCGACCTCCTCGACCGGGCGATCGACGCCACCGACGGCGACGCCCTTCGGCTGTTGCGCGCAGTTCGCGACGGCGCCGAACGCGCGACGGATCGGTTGCTCCCCGGCGTCTGCCTGCCGATCCACGCTCGCGCCCTCGACGCGACGCTCCGCGACACGCTGTCCGTGAACGTCGTCCGGGGCGGCGTGAAGTTCAACGTCATCCCCGGCGAGGCGATCCTCGAGATCGACTGCCGCCGGCTCCCGGGCACGGCCGAGCCGGAGATGGAGGCGGCGATCCGAAATCGGCTGGGGCCCGAGCTGGCGGCCATCACCGACATCGAGCTCGTCATCGAGTCCGACGCCGTCGTCGCCGACCACCGCGACCCGGCGGGGCTGTACCCGGTGCTCGAGGCGGTCATCCGGGCGCACGATCCCGACGGCGTTCCGCTGCCGGCCATGGCCCCCTACTCGACCGATGCCAAGCACCTCCTCGAGCTCGGCGTGTCGACCTTCGGGTTCTCGCCGATGCGCCAGCCCTCGGACGAGACGTACCTCGAACGCTGGCATGGCGTCGACGAGCGGGTGTCCCTCGACGGCCTGCGCTGGGGCCTGCCCGTCCTGTATGACGCCGTGCGCCGATTCTGCGGAGGCGGCTGAAACCTTTCGCGCCGGGCGTGCCTCAGGAAGGGCGAATCCCCTCATGCCCTGAAGCCCTGGAGGCAGAACCTTGCGCGGTGCCCGGCTGTTCTCGATCGTCGTCGCGCTTGGCGCGACCTTGCTGACCGGAGGCGTCGCCTCCGCCGCGGGCCACCTCGTCCGCATCACCTCGACGCTCGACCCGGCGACGATCACGATCGCGCCCGGCGATCGGATCACGTGGCGGAACGACGACGATGATCGGCATCGCATTCGCACCACCAGCGGGCCGAGGGAGTTCGACTCCGGGAACCTCGAGCCGGGCCAGGCCTTCAGCGTCCGCCTCACCGCGCCTGGCCGGTACGAGTACTACGACCACCGAAATGACGAGCTGACCCGCTACTACGGGACCGTGATCGTGCGGGATGGGGCGCCTTCCGACCCCGATGAACCTGGCCCCGAACCAGGCACGCCGGGCGCGGAATCGCCGTCGCGCGCGACGATCGCCATCGGTGATCGCGTGTTCCGGCCGAGGAACGTCACGATCGCCGCCGGCGGCAGCGTCACGTGGCGCAACGACGACGATCGCGAGCACACCGCAACGGCGTCCGGCGACGGCTTCGATACCGGCGTCCTCTCGCCGGGCGAATCGGCCCGCGAGTCGTTCCCGAACGCGGGGACGTTCTCGTTCCTGTGCGTGATCCATCCGGAGATGACCGGCACGGTGACCGTCACGGGCTCGGGCGGCGGCGGGCCGCCGCCCGCGACGCCGGCGCCCGAGCCGACCCCGAAGCCGGACGATCAGAAGCCGAATCCGGACGCGGGCGCGGACGACGTCGTCATCCGCGACTTCGAGTTCGCGCCGACGGAGCTGGCCGTGGATGTGGGCGCGAGCGTGACCTTCGCCAATCGGGGCTCGGCCGGACACACCGTTACGGCCGATGACGGCTCGTTCGATAGCGGACTGATCAATCCGGGCTCGTCGTGGGAGCACACGTTCGCGAGCTCCGGGACGTACGCCTTCATCTGCGCGTTCCATCCCCAGATGGCGGCCACGATCCGCGTCCGCGACCCGGGTGGGGCGCCACCCGCCGACGCGACGGCAAGCCCGTCCCCGCCGGAAACCCCGACCCCGTCGCCGTCACCGTCGGACCCCGCCTCGCAACCGTCCGGTGCCGCCTCGGCGGATCCCGCTGCGGGTGGGGCCGTCGCGGCAGAGGGCGACGCGAGCGCCGAGGTCGGTACGGCGGGCACATCGCGGGACATCGGCGCGGTGCTCCTCGGAATTGCGGCGGGCGGCGGCATGCTCCTGGTCGCCGGGGCTGGGTTCGCTGCCGTCCGCACGTCGCGGGATCCGGGCGCGCGCTGAAGCCGCCACGCGAGGGCCGCGCCGCTGCCGTACGATGCCGCCCGGAGGTTGCCCGGATGACGTTGCCCAGGCGGATCACGCGCGTGCTCGCAGCCCTCGCCGCGGTCGGTGCGATCGCGGTGTTCGCCGTCGGCTCGGCCGTCGCGGCAGACGAGACGGTCAACATCGTCGGCCTTCAGTTCGAGCCCGCCGACATCACCGTTTCCGTTGGGGACACGGTCACCTGGGAGGTCACCGAATCCATCGGTGCGGTGCACTCGGTGACGTCGGGCGAGCCCGGCGGCGCCGACATCGGCGCGGAGTTCGACTCCGGTGACGATGGCCTCGTGGAGGTGGGCGAGACGTTTGCGCACACCTTCGAGACCGCCGGGACGTTTGCCTACTACTGCACCGTCCACGGCGCGTCGATGAGCGGCCAGGTGGTCGTCCAGGACGCCGGCGCGAGCGAGCCGCCCGCTGCCAGCGAATCACCCGCGGAAAGTGAGCCCCCGGGCGCCAGCGAGCCGCCTTCGGCGAGCGCGGAGCCGGGCGCCAGCGAGCCGCCGGGAACGAGCGAACCTCCCCACGAACCGCGCGAGCCAATTCCGGCGGAGCGGAAGCTTCTCGCCGCGGGTGTCCTCGCGGCGACGATCGTGATCCTCTTCGGCGCCGCGGCGGTCTGGCGCAGGATGAACCCCGCCTGAGCGCCACGCGGCACACGAGCCGCTAGGGTCGACCCGCCCCCGGTCCCCGAATCAGGCGCCCACGGCGCGAGATGGCGTGGGTTGCGAGCGCCGCGACGCCCATGGCCACGAGGGCGCGCTCCGGCGTCGGCATCGGCCGGACCGCGGTGAGGAACTGGTCCGCACGGGCCCGGTCGACCGCCCGCAGGATCGCCTGCCCGCGCTGCGTGAGCGCGACCGATCGCTGGCGTCGATCCTCGGGGTCCTCGCGGCGCTCCACGAGGCGACGCCGCGCCAGGCCTTCGACGAGCCGGCTCGTGGCCGACGGCGACCGCCCGAGCGCATCCGCGAGCTCGCCGACGGTTGTCGTACTGCCGTCCGCGAGGACGTACAGCGCGGCGAGCTGCGTGAACCCGAGCCGGAGCTCGCCGAGCTGCGAGGCGATCCCGACGACCAGCTCGCGCCAGAGCGCCCGGCCCATCGCGACACGCTCGGAGATCTGGCGGACGTTCGGGACGCGTGGTCCAGCAGCCAGGATCGAGGCGCTCAGATCGGCCTCGAAGCGTCGGGCGATGGTGCGAACGGTCGTGGGCCGACCTGCCGGGCGAGGCATGCCCAGATCCTAGCCAACGAACGTGATCCGTGTGCAGAAACGCACACATTCCACGCTCACGGGCCTCCGACGGCGTCAACCTTGGTGAGCCCGCGGCGCTCGGCGCCTGCCGCGGCGCGTCCCCGAACGACAAGCGCCGACCCACACCGGAGCTCATGACCAACTTCGCCCTCGTCTTTCCCGGCCAGGGGTCGCAGACCGTGGGGATGGGCCGCGCCGTCGCGGCCGCCTCGCCCGGTGCCGCGACCGTCTACGCGACCGCCGACGAGGCGCTCGGCGAGCCCATCTCGAATCTCGCCTGGGATGGCCCCGAGGAGCAGCTCAACCGGACCGAGAACGCCCAGCCGGCCCTGCTCGCGACGTCGATCGCGTACCTCGCAGCCGTGCACGAGCGGGCGAGCGCGCGCGGGCTGACCTTGCCAAATCCGCGGTTCTACGCCGGCCACTCCATGGGCCAGTACTCCGCGATGGTCGCGTCGAGCGCGCTGAGTCTCCCGGACGGCATCCGCCTCGTCCGCGAGCGCGGGCGCCGGATGCAGGCGAGCGGCGCCGGGCGGGACGGGGCGATGGCGGCGATCCTCGGGCTGGACGACGCGCAGGTACCCGCCCTCGTGGACAGCGCGTCCAGGCACGGCGTGTTCGCCGTCGCGAACCGGAACTCGCCCGGCCAGATCGTCGTGTCCGGCGAGCGGGCGGCCATCGAGGCCGCCGCCGAGCTCGCGAAGGAGCTCGGGGCGAAGCGCGCCATCGTGCTGCCGGTATCCGTCGCGGCGCATTCGCCGCTGATGGCCGAGGCCGCCGAAGGCATGCGCCAGGTTCTCGCGAACGTCGAGTTCCGCGAGCCGACTGCCGCGCTGCTCGCGAACGCCGATGCCCGCCCGATCCTTGACGGTGGCGCAGCTCGCGACGAGCTCGTCGATCACCTGACCGCCGGCGTCGACTGGGTCGCGGCAATCGAGCACATGACCGCCGACGGCGTGACCACGTTCATCGAGGTCGGCCCGGGCAAGGTCCTGACCAACCTCATCAAGCGGATCGCACCTGACGCGACCGCGATCGCGCTCGATGACGTCCTGGCCACGGACAGCCTCGACCTGCCCGGCCTCGTGCCAACCGGTCCGGGCGCCTCCGACCAGCCCTCCCGGTCAGCCCCGTCCGCGCCATCCGCCCCATCCGACGAGCCCACGCAGCTCACCTGATTTCCAAGGAGCCCATCGTGCGCAGCCCCGATCACACCCGTCGCGTCGTCGTCACCGGCCTCGGCGTCGTCAGCCCCGTCGGCAACGACGTCCCGACCGCCTGGTCCAACCTCGTCGAGGGTCGCTCCGGGCTCGCCGAGCTGACCCGCTTCGACGTCTCCGGGTACGAGCACAAGGCCGGCGGCGAGGTCCGCGACTTCGACGCCGCGTCGTGGATGGACCCGAAGGCCGTCCGCCGGAGCGAGCGCGAGATGCATTACGGCGTCGCCGCCGCGAAGCAGGCGGTCGTCGACTCAGGCTTCGAGATCAGCGACAAGAACCGGACTGACGTCGGGGTCGTCTTCGGATCGGGCGCGGGTGGCCAGCAGCTGATGATCGACAACTTCACGACGCTGGTCGAGAAGGGCCCGAACCGCGTCCAGCCGACGTTCATCGCCAACGCCCTCGTCGACTCGACCTCCGGGATGATCTCGATCGAGACCGGGGCCATCGGCCACAACATCGCCATCGTCTCGGCGTGCTCCACGGGCACCCACAACGTCGCCGAGGGCGCGGAGGCCATCCGGCGGGGCGACTGCATCGCAGTGATCTCGGGCTCCACCGAGGCACCCCTCCTCGAGGTCGCGCACGCCGGCTTCTCGAACATGCGGGGCATGGGCCTGCCCCGGCCGGGCGAGCCGATCCAGACCGTCTCGCGCCCGTTCGATGCGACCCGCAACGGCTTCGTCCTGGGCGAGGGCGCGGGCTCGCTGTTCCTCGAGGATCTCGAGCTCGCGAAGCAGCGCGGCGCGAAGATCTACGCCGAAGTCGTCGGCTACGGCTCCGCCGCGGATGGCTGGGACATGATCCAGCCGATCGAGGGCGGCACGGGTTCGGCCCGGGCGATGAAGATGGCCGTCGACCGCCGTGGCGTCCCGGCCGACGAGGTTGACCTCATCAACCCCCACGGGACGTCGACGCCCGTCGGCGACGCCCGGGAGGCCGAGGCGATCTGGGCGGTGTTCGGCGACCGGTCGTCAGCGGCGCGGAAGTCGCTCGCGATCTGCGGCACCAAGTCGATGACCGGCCACATGATGGGCGCAGCCGGCGCCTTCGAAGCCTTCGCCACGGTCATGGCCGTCGCTGAGCAGACCGTCCCCGGCACGCTCAACTATCGCGACCACGACCCGGCGTGCGATGTCTGGGTCGTGGACGAGACGATCCAGATGCCGGTGCGCTACGCGCTCTCGAACAACATCGGGTTGGGCGGCCACAACGGCGCCGTGATTTTCAAGAGGTACGACGGCGATTGAGCGGCCCGTCCCGATCAGGCCGGCCGCCGGCCGCACCGGTCAGTTCGCCTCGATGATCGCTGTCGCGACGCCCACGCCCTTCGGCTTTCCGAGCAGGCTGATGACCATCACGAGGTCGTTGTCGAGCAGCGTCATGACGATCGTCTGGCCCTGCGCCTCCACGATCCGCACGGACTCGCCGGCGATCTCCCGGCTTTCGACCGTGCCGCCGCTCTGGGTTGCGCCCTGGGCGGCCGCATCGAGGAATGCCTTGCCCGCGATCGGGAGATCGGGGAAGCGCATGACGATGACGTACGCCGTCGAAGCGTCGCCCTCGACCGCCTCGCGGACACCGATCTGGAAGGCGTCCGCCATCTCGCCGAGGGACTGCTCCATGGCCGTGACGAAGATCGCGGCGAGCTGCTCGTCGAGCGGGCGGAAGCTGTACGGCGGGCCGATCTCCAGGTCATCGGCGGGATCGACCCCAGGATCCAGGGACGCCGGAGCATCCGTGGTCGCAGCCGTCGGCTCGGTCGTCGCGGGCTGGGTCGTCGTCGCCGTCGTCGGCGCAGGCGTGGTAACAGCGGCCGTCGACGGCGCCGGCGTGGTCGTGCCGCCGCCCCCGCAGGCGCTCAGGGCGAAAGCCCCGATGAGGAGTGCCACGCTGGCTTTCCGAAGCGCGCTCAGTGACGTCAAGTCGATGCCCTCCGATTGGGCACCGGGCGGCACCCGTCAGGGCGGCATCCTACTCGGCGCATACAATCCGCGCGATGCCCAGCCCTGACGCGACTCGCCGGGCGGTCGTGACCGGCATGGGCGCGGTCACCCCGATCGGCAACGACGCCGAGACGTTCCTCACGAACCTCTACGCCGGCACGCCCGGCGGCGGCCCCATCACGACGTTCGATACGACGGCCCACGATGTGAAGATCGCGGCCGAGGTCAAGGGCTTCGACTCGCTCGCGACGATGGACCGGAAGATGGCCCGGCGGATGAGCCGGTTCATCCACTTCGGCGTCGCGGCGGCCGTCGAGGCGGTCGAACGATCGGGCCTGTCCTTCGAGGGCTGGACCCCGGAGCAGCGCGACCGCGTCGCGGTCGTCATCAACACCGGCGGCGGCGGGATCGAGCAGGTCATCGACGGCGCCGACACGATGCGCGACAAGGGGCCGGGCCAGGTCAGCCCGTTCGCGATCCCGGCGCTGTCCGGCTCCATGGCCGCGGCCCAGGTGTCGATGAAGTTCGGGCTGACGGGCCCGGTGATCACGCAGGTCGCAGCCTGCGCCTCCGGCGTCATCGCCTACCAGGACGCGCTCCGGCTCATCGCGTCGGGCGAGTGCGACGTCGTCCTCGCCGGCGGCTCGGAGGCGCCGCTCCTGCCGATGGCTTTCGCCGCGCTCGCGAACATGACCGCGCTGTCGAAGCGGAACGACGACCCGCCCGGGGCATCACGGCCGTTCGACCGGACGCGCGACGGCTTCGTCTTCGCCGAGGGTGCGGGCGTGATGGTCGTCGAATCGGCGACCCACGCGCAGGCGCGTGGAGCGACGATCCTGGCCGAGATCGTGGGGGCATCGCTGACCTCCGACGCCTACCACATCTCCGCCCCCGAGCCGACCGGGCGCGGCGCGGCCAGGGCGATGACGCTGGCGATGGAGCAGGCCGGTGTCGCCCCGGACGAGATCGATCACATCGTCGCCCACGGGACCTCGACGCCGCTCAACGACGTGACCGAGACAAGGGCGATCAAGCGCGCCTTCGGCGAGCAGGCCTACAGGATCCCGATCTCGGCGCCCAAGTCGATGGTCGGCCACATGCTCGGCGCGGCCGGCGCCGCGGCGGCAATTGCCGCGGTCGGTTCGATCCGGGACGGCTGGATCGCACCGACGATCAACTACCGCGAGCCAGACCCGGACTGCGACCTCGACTACGTGCCGAACGTCAAGCGCCAGAAGCGCGTCGATACGGCCATGATCAACGGCTTCGGCTTCGGCGGCCAGAACGCAGTCGCGATCTTCCGCCGCTTCGAGGCCTAGCCGGCGAGCGTTCGGCCCTCGAAGCTCTCCATCGCGGCGCGCCACTCGTCGGGGACCGAGATCGGGCGATCCTGGGTGTAGTCGTATGAGACGAGCGTCGATTCGGCGACCGCGACGAGGCGCGCCCGGCCGTACCGGCCCTCGGGCGCGGTGATGCGATGGGCCATCGCGAAGCTCGACCGCCCAATTCGCTCGACTCGCGTCTCGACGGTCAGCGTCTCGCCGAAGAACGCCGGGCTGCGGTAGGTCATCCGGATCTCGGCGAGGATCATCCCGTCCACGGCGCCATGGGCGCCGATCGGCAGGTCGTCGCCGGTGACGCGCTCGTAGTACGCGACGCGCGCGATCTCGACGTAGGTCAGGTAGCGGGCGTTGTTGACGTGGCCCATCGCGTCGGTGTCGGACAGTCGAACCTCGACGTCGTGGCGATGGGCGAAGTCGCCCGATAGGTCGCGCGAATCGGTGGGGACGTCGATGCGGGAGCGGGGCTCGGCCATGGACCGGAATCTAGGGGAACCGGCGGCGATCAGAGGCGACGCAGCGACCGGCTTGCGGCGAATCCGCCGGCGAT
>WUUC01191097.1_pt1 | contig 11679 bp, 10 predicted proteins | sample 6278441 | NCBI WGS metagenome assembly WUUC01 (sample SAMN13675441, study PRJNA597444) | soil metagenome | isolation source: soil | place: USA: Washington | collected 2017-10 | reverse complement strand
TCGATTCCAAAGCGGTTGAGCGCCTGCGCGGTAGCCGCGATCTGGGCCCGAAGTTGCCGATAGTCGAGCGGCGCGCGACCCGGTGCGCCGATCGCGAGCGCCGTATCCGGTTGCTGGGAAAGGAGTTGAGGGATCGTTTCGTGCATGTTTTATTTCCGCGGGTGAACGAAACAATGATACATTTTCTTCAGCGCTTCGATTCGAAGCTCGCTAACCCCTTGGAGGACCGAATGAAGATAATTAGTCGCAGCGTCGCACTCCTGCTGTTCGCTTTCGCCAGCGCTCATGCCGCCTGGGAGCCTACGAAGCCCGTCGAATTCGTCGTCCCCGCCGGGACGGGAGGCGGCGCGGATCAGATGGCTCGCTTCATTCAGGGAATGATCGCGAAGCATAATCTGATGAAACAGCCGATCGTCGTCGTTAACAAAGCCGGCGGCGCGGGCGCCGAAGGCTTCCTCGACGTAAAAGCCGCGAAGGGCGAACCGCACAAGATCATCATCACGCTTTCCAATCTGTTCACGACGCCGCTTGCAACCGGTGTGCCGTTCAACTGGCGAGATCTCACTCCGGTTTCGATGCTTGCACTCGACGAATTCGTGCTGTGGGTGAACGCAGAATCTCCGTATAAGACTGCGAAGGACTACCTGGAAGCGGTAAGGGCAGGGAGCGACAACCAGTTCAAGATGGCGGGAACAGGCTCCAAGCAGGAAGACCAGATCATCACCGTCGCCGTTGAGAAAGCCGCTGGGAAGAAATTTACGTATGTTCCGTTCAAGGGCGGCGGCGACGTCGCCGTGCAGCTCGTCGGCGGCCACGTCAATTCCACGGTGAACAATCCCATCGAAGCTGTGGCGCACTGGCGCGGCGAAAAGGTTCGCCCGCTGTGCGTGTTCGATAGCCAGCCGCTACCGTACAAGGAAAAAGTCACCGCGACGGTGGCGTGGAGCGATATCCCCACATGTAAGCAATCCGGAATCAATGTCGAGTATCTGATGCTGCGCGGCATTTTCATGCCGCCGGGAGCCACCGAAGAACAGGTCAACTACTACGTCGATCTTTTCAAGAAGCTGCGCGAGCTTCCCGAATGGAAAGAGTTCATGGAGAAAGGCGCTTTCAACCAGAGCTTCATGGCAGGGAAGGAATACGTCGGTTGGCTCGAAAAAGCAGAAGCAACGCATAAAACATTGATGCAGGAAGCGGGCTTCCTCGCAAAGTGACCGCTGAAGATGAGCGGAAGCTCAGCGTTGAGCGGTCATCCCGGCGTAGGCCGGAATCTCGAAAACGATCGGCATCCTGAGCGAACGCGAAGGAACTGTGTTCATCGCGATAGCTCGGCGATCAGTCGCCATCCCGGCGACCATCATCCTGAGCGAACGCGAAGAATCTTTGTTGATGAGCGACAGCTCAGCGTTCAGCGGTCATCCTGAGGTACGCGAAGGATCTACTATTGCGAAACGGGGGAGCTGACGTTGCATGATCCCAGCCGAAAGCAAGGAGCCATGTGACGGGCTTGGTAGTCATCCTGAGCGTACGCGAAGGATCTGCTTTTCGTCGCCAACACCACCTCTCATTCCAACGAGGCTGCCGCAAAGCGCGTCCAAAATGCAGCCGAGATTGCTTCGCTCCGCTCGCGATGAGGTGAGCGGAGCTACGGAGAAGCTCACAAGACATGTCGATACGTACCGTAGAAATCGTCGTCGCGCTGATTCTTCTCATCGTCGCCGCGCTCGTTATCCAGGACAGCACCCGAATCGGCGCAAGCTGGGCGGCAGACGGGCCGCAAGCCGGTTATTTCCCGTTCTATGTCGCTGTCATCCTCGCGGTCGCAAGCGCGTGGGTCTTGATATTCAATTTACGTCGGGGAAGCGGCGAAGCGTTCGTCGCCGGGGAAGAGTTCAAACGTGTCATCGCGGTGCTGCTGCCTGCTGCCATTTACGTTGCCGCGATCTATGTAGTAGGCATCTACCTCGCTTCCGCTCTTTTTATCGCGTTCTTCATGCTTTGGCACGGACGATTCAGCGTGCGGTTGGCCGTGTTGGTGAGCGTGCTCATTCCCGTCGCGCTCTTCTTTCTCTTCGAAGTCTGGTTCCTCGTGCCGCTGCCGAAAGGGGCCGTGGAAAAACTGTTGGGTTACTAGCAGGCTGAGGATGAAGAGCCAAGCGGTCTTTCACCCTTTCTGCCTCAGTTCTCAGTTTTTCGGAAGCGTTTGCCTTCTATCTTCAGTCGCCGGCTTACCTGTCGGGGCAGACCCACTGTCCTAGGACATGGAAGAGCTGAGCAATCTTCTGCACGGCTTCGCTATCGCGCTCACCTGGCAGAATCTGGGCTTCATGCTCGTCGGCATTCTGCTCGGAGTGCTCATCGGCGTGCTGCCGGGTTTGGGCGGAGCGAACGGCGTCGCAATCCTGCTTCCGCTCACTTTTTCGATGCCGCACACGTCCGCGATCATCATGCTGTCGTGTATTTACTGGGGAGCGCTGTTCGGCGGAGCGATCACATCGATTTTGTTCAACATCCCGGGTGAACCGTGGTCGGTCGCAACGACTTTCGACGGGCACCCGATGGCGCGCCAAGGTCGCGCGGGTGAAGCGCTGACGGCAGCGTTTACCTCGTCTTTCGTCGGCGCGCTGATTGCAGTCGCTGTAATCACCTTCCTCGCGCCGCTCGTCGCGAGATTCGCTTTGCGTTTCGGCCCCGCCGAGTTTTTTGCGGTCCAATTGCTCACCTTCTGTAGCTTCGTGGGTTTGAGTCGCGGGCATCCGGCAAAAACGATCGCGGCGATGATGCTGGGTTTCGCGCTTGCATCGGTCGGGCTCGACACGGTGACCGGGCAGCTGCGGATGACATTCGGATCGACCGAGCTCTTGCGTGGATTCAACTTCCTGATTGCGGTGATCGGTCTTTTCGGCATCGGCGAAATCCTGCTCACGATGGAAGAAGGTCTGGCGTTCCGCGGTGTCGCAGCGAAAATGGACCCGCGTGTTGTCTTTCGCACATGGGCAAAGCTTGGTCGATATTGGATGACTGCGCTGCGCGGAACGGCGATCGGATGCTGGATGGGAATCACCCCAGGCGGCGCGACTCCGGCGTCGTTCATGAGCTACGGTGTCGCCAAACGTATGTCGCGCGATGGAAGCAAGTTCGGTACCGGGCAGATCGAAGGCGTCATAGCGCCCGAAACTGCGGCGCACGCTGCTGGAACGAGCGCGCTGCTTCCGATGCTGACATTGGGGATCCCGGGGTCGCCTACCGCAGCGGTGCTGCTCGGAGGGCTGCTCATCTGGGGATTGCAACCCGGGCCGCTGCTCTTCATCGAGCAGAAGGATTTTGTGTGGGGGCTGATCGCGAGCATGTACCTTGCGAACGTCGTCGGCCTCGTGATCGTGCTGACGACGGTACCGTTCTGGGCGGCTATCCTCAGAATTCCTTTTTCCATCATCGCGCCGGTGATCGTCGTCGTCTGCGCCGTTGGCGCATACACCGTTCACAATGCGCTTTTCGACGTCGTGCTCATGCTCGTGTTCGGCGTGGTCGGATATGCATTCAAGAAATTGGATTATCCGCTCGCGCCGCTGGTCCTTGCGCTCGTGCTCGGCGATATGGCGGAAAGCTCGTTTCGTCAAGCGATGCTCTTATCGCAAGGCTCTCTCGCGATTTTCTGGTCCAATGCATTGGTGGCAAGCATTGTTGCACTCGCGCTCCTCATGCTCGTCTGGCCGCTCTTGAGCGGTCTCGTTCGCGGAATCGGCGGCGGGAAAAAGATAGAAGAACAGCCCGTCGAGTAACGGGCGACGCGGTTACGCCGAAGGCGAATGTAGCGTCGACGTACCGTTCATGAACGTTGTTTATCGCGCCGGAAATCGCTACGCTTAACACACCGCATCACGTGGGGGTTTGTGAGATAGGTTTCGAATCCCCTACTTCGCATGGCTGAACCCTCCACCGTCCTGAATCTCAATGAAAATGACCTCCGCGCGCTGGCGCAGCGCGGGGTTACGCGCACTTTCCGCAAGAATACGATCGTTGTCAGCGAAGGGGATGCGACGGATTCGCTCTACATCATTCTGTCGGGCAAGGTGAAGGTGTATGTCGCTGACGAGAGCGGGAAAGAAGTGGTTCTCAATACGCAGGCGCAAGGAAGCTACTTTGGCGAAATGGTATTGGACGGCGGTCCGCGTTCGGCCTCAGTTATGACGCTTGAACCCTCGACGTTCTCGGTCGTGAGCCAAAGCGAATTCAGAAAATTTCTCACCGAGAATCCGCAGATCGCGGTCCACATCATCGAGAAACTCATCGCGAGAACACGAGCGCTGACCGACAATGTGAAAAGTCTGGCGCTGCTCGATGTCTATGGTCGAATCGCCCGGCTGCTGCTCGAGCTCGCTCAGGAAAAAGACGGGAAACTCACGATCGACGAAAAGCTGACCCAGCAGGACATCGCTAACCGCGTCGGCGCGTCGCGCGAAATGGTGAGCCGAATCCTGAACGACCTCTCGCGTGGCGGCTACATCGAAATCGCCGACAAAAAGATCACGATCAACAAGAAGCCACCCGCACGCTGGTAAGCGATCGTTGATCCGCCTCGCGATGTAGATCAAACGATCGGATGAGCGTCGCCGCCGTCGCGTATCGCGGGTTCGATAAGGAAGCCGAACAAGCGTTCGTCCGCGATGCGAAGCCGCCGGCTCAGTTCACGCGAGATGTTCATCTGGATGACCGCAAATTGCTCGATATCGGTTTCGTACACGCGATATAGGTCTGCGTTCGTGATGCGGATTGCCGAGCAGTCTTCAAGCGCGATGACCGATCCGCTGCGCGGAAAGAGATCGATCAGGGCCATTTCGCCAAAGCAATCGCCCGGCCCAAGATCGCCAAGAGGATAGTCGCCGCCCCTCCAGCTCTTGACGATACGCACACGGCCGCGTTCGAGGACAAACATGGCATCAGCGGCGTCGCCCTCACGGAAGAAAAAGTCACGTGCTGTGATGCGGACCACGGAAGCGTTTTCGAGAACGATTTCCATCGTGCGAGCACTGATCGCGCCGAAAATCGGCATGCGCTGGAGCAGGTCGATGCGGTAATCTCTCATTGCTTGACCTTAAGCGCCGAAATTTTGCGCAAAACCGCGGTCTCTATTGTGCATGCCATGGCATGCGTTCGGCGGACCGAGCGAACATGGATATGGAAATGAATGATAGCACCCGCAATACGGGACCCTTTGCTACGGTTCAAGGACGCGCGTCAATCGACCAGGCGCTACGCGCGGTGCAGCAGAATTTCACTCAGCTTTCGACTGCCGCGGACCACAAAGCCAACATCGTCATCGGCTCGACTCTCGTCATGCTGGGATTTTTGGTGGGGACAGTGCATAGCGGAACGGCGCCGCTCGCAGCTTACGTCATGGGCGGCTTTATCCTTCTGTCATGTCTGTTCGCACTCCTCGGCGTGTTGCCCCGTGTGAGCGGTGCGCAGCGTCAAGGGAGCCAAGGCGAAGTCGGCAATCCCTTCTTCTTCGGGAATTTCGATTCGATAGACGTCGACGGCTACCTCAAGGCTTTTGCTGAAGTAATCGCCGACGACAGGACGCTCTACCGAACGATCGCTCTCGACATCTATCAGCAGGGGCGCGTGCTGAAGCGGAAGTACCGCTATCTGCGCTTGAGCTATCTGATCCTGTTTGTCGGTCTCGTGGCGGGGAGCATCGCGCTCGCGACCGAATATCTTCTGCGATAAAGACCGCTCTGGTTCACGGATCGGACCGGTCTCGCGGCTGTCCGGAATGACGATGTGATCGTAGTCGCCATACCGGCGCAAGCCGGTATCCAGAAAGCTCGATGCTTCTTCGTCGCCATCATCATCAGCAGCGGCAATATCTCACACAGGTGTCATGCATTTGTTCGCAGAACGCGCCTATTCATGTCCCTAAAGTGGCGGGCACTGTTTCGCGTTACACGCCCTCGTGGAACAGGATGACCAACAGGGGCCAAAACTTAAGGAGATTGAAATGCTGCACAAATCGATCGCTATCACGGTCTTTGCATTGAGTACCGCAAATGCCTTCGCCGGCAACGAGCAGGCGCAACAAATGATTCTTGGCGGTAAAGTTCGCGGCGGAGCCGTGCTTTCCGCTCCGTCGACGTACAAACCTGAGGCTTCAGGGCTCGAGCAAGCGCGCGCGCTGCTTGCCCCCGAATTCGTCGTGGGTGCTTACGTTGGAGCGTCAACCACCGACGTCCTCGACGGTCATGAGCAAGCGCGGCGCATGATCGTAAAGTGAGGGAGAGCAGGCCGGATGGAATTGTTTCCATCTGCCCTGCTCAAGCTTCACGCTGACAGTTCGTTTTAAGACCGAGCGCTTGACTATGCGCGCTCGCACACCGTTTTCCACACAAAGCACTAAAGCATCCGCGGGGCAAGCATGCGTACGATCTCCGTCTTGCCATCGGCGCACTCCATTCTTTCACAATCAGGTGTCCATTCGTTCTTGGTAGTGCCTCAGCTTCGTTCTCGCACGATCAGGAAGGACTGATGTTGTGCGAAGCCGTCGCCTGAAATGGCAGCCGGCCGCATTTTGTGAATATTTCGCATTTTGACTGCGCAGTTCTCCGCAGAGCCGGAGTTTTCAGCTCGGTAAAGTGGTCGCCACTGTTTCGTAGTTCATGCCCTCGCGAACAGGAGCATCAAAAACATAGGGCCACTTAACTTTACGGAGGTTGAAATGTTCAATTTGAAATCTATGGTTCTTAGCGCGGCGACCCTCGCCGCGTTCGCGATCACTCCCGTCCAAGCCAGCGACTGGTTCGAACAACAAAGAAGCGTTTCCGATGGCGCTGCCCACTTCCCGCTCGACACAAGAGCTCAAGGGAAGGGTGGCGTTATTGTCGCCAAACTGGACCAGTGGCTCGAACAGCAATTGGCGATCAGCGATGGTTACTCGCCGCTGAACGAAGCGGCTGGAACTGTCTACGTCGGCGTCGCGTTATCGTTTGAGCCCCACGCAAGCTTCTTGGAACGCCAGCGTTCTATCAGCGACGGATCGATCGAGTAATGAGTCAGCACCGGGCAGCCACCGGCTGCCCGGCCTTACCTAAGCTCGGGTTCAGGTAAACAGAATTGTCGAGGTTCGCTAAAGGCGGGCGATTTACCGTTCGCTGAGGCGACAACTTTTTTGCTATCCGTAAGATTGCGGTAAGACGCTACAAGCCATACTGGCAGAACCGTTGATGGCGTCTTGCGACATGACGGACGGCTCATTCAGATTTATTGCCGCCCACGCGGCGATCGGTAGCGCCATATCGGCGCCGCCAGCGCGGTGGAGTGGAAGGACGGCCGACCGTCACGCTTGACTATACTCATAGCGTGCTCTGCGCGCCGTAAGGCGCCCTCGTCCTACCGCACGCTCTGCATGCTCCGCCTGGCGGTCCACTTCTTAAGTCAAAGGAGGAAACCATGAAAGTTTACAAATCACTACCGATCGTTCTGTGCGCCACCGTAATACTTGGTGGATGTGCGGCACAGACGCAAAAAGCTCCGGCACAAGCCGCTGCCCCACAAAAACCTCAAGTCACCGTCCTCTACGACGCCTTCGGCAAAGACCCAAAGATGACGAAAGATTGGGGGTTCTCGGCGCTGGTCGAAGCCGGGGGCAAACGCATTTTGTTCGACACGGGCAACAACTCGGAAATTTTTGCTGCGAACGCCAAGGCCAAGGGCGTTGATCTCAGCAAGCTCGACTTCGTCGTCATGTCGCATCGGCATGGCGACCACATGGGGGGCTTGAATCATCTCTTGAGCGTCAACCCCGGCGTGAAAATCTATGCGCCGAAGGAAGCGTTTGGCGTCTACGGCGCTGGCTTGCCCGGGACGTTTTACCGCAAGAACGAATCGCTACCGCCCGAGCAACGCTACTTCGACGGCAAGCCACCCGAGACGCTCAAGTTCGGCACGCCGTGGCCCAAAGGCAACTTCACCTATGTAGATAAGCCTACCGAAGTCGCGCCGGGAGTCCACGTGATCCCGCTGAAGGGCGAGTGGGGCGTTGATCTTCCAGTGATGGAGCTTTCAATGGCGATCGATACACCGGAAGGCATCGTCCTCGTCGTCGGCTGCAGCCATCCAACGATCGAGAAGATCGTTGAGGCGGCCAAGACCGCGATCAACAAACCGATTCATCTCGTCGTTGGGGGAACGCACCTCTTGCCGGCAAAGGATGACCAGATTCAACAGATCGCCGACTCGCTCAAGGGCAACGTGAAGTGGCTTGCAGCGGCGCACTGCACCGGAGAACCGGCTTTCGAGATTCTGCAAAAGACTTTCGGCGATCGCTATCTTTATGCTGGAGTGGGAACGGTGATTCCGCTAGGTCCCAACACCGGCGCTCGTTCGCTGCGGGGTGGAGCGGCATTACTCGCCGGCGACGACCTCACCCGCTATCGCGAGTTGGCCCGCTGGTCACATGACGCAATGGATGTGAAGCTGGCGGAGCTCGATCACGCGCACTGAGAGCCATCGATTTCGCTGAACCAGGGCGGACTCGCTCCGCCTTGGTTTTCTTGCACGGCGAGGGCTATAACAAACTATCGATGACGCAGCCAATGGAGGAGACAAATGGACACGAACCGGCGGAAATTCCTTAGTGGTTTGAGCGTCGCAACGACCGCCGCGGTACTCGGCTTGAAACCCAGGGCCGCCGCCGCCGAGCCACCTCCGGAGACGACCCGAATCCGCATTCAGGACGCTCCCATCGCCTGCTTTGCGCCGCTCTATGTGGCTGAAGAGCTCTTGACGAGCGAGGGATTCACCGACGTCCAGTACATCAAGACGCCGCTCGCGGAAGGGCCGAACGAGGCACTTGCCAAAGGCGTGATCGACATCGCGCAGAACGACAGCGCGGCTCATATGATGAGTCTCGACGCCGGCGCCCCAATCGTCGTCCTGGCGGGCGTCCATACCGGCTGTTGGGAACTCTTTGCACAGGAGTCCATCCGCTCACTGCGCGACCTGAAGGGGAAGACAGTGGCTGCGACCGAGAAAAGCAGCCGCCAGGCCTTCGTCGCCGCCCTGCTCGCCTCCGTCGGGCTCGATCCACGCAAGGATGTCATTTGGGTAAACCATGTCTCAAAGGAATCGCTGCGGCTCTTCGCGGACGGCAAGATCGATGCCTTCATGGGCTTCGTGCCCGAGCCGCAGGAATTGAGGGCAAAGAAGATCGGCCACGTGCTGATCAATTTTGGGACCGATCGTCCCTGGTCGCATTATTTTTGCTGTCTCACGGCGGCCAACCGAGAGTTCGCTCGCAAGAATCCAGTGGCGACCAAACGGGCGCTTCGCGCCATGTTGAAGGCCACCGACCTGTGCGTGAGCCAGCCGGAGCTGGCTGCCCGTTTAATGGTCGAAAGAGGTCTCGCCGACAACTACGAATACCTGCTGCAGGCGGTCAAAGAGATCGGCTACCCCAAGTGGCGGGAGTACGACCCGGAGGACACGATGCGGTTCTGGGGCCTGCGCCTCAAGGAGGTCGGCTTCGTCAAATCGAGCCCGAAAACGCTGCTTGCCAGTGGCACCGATTGGCGCTTCTTCAACGAGCTTAAGAGGGAGTTAAAGGCTTAGCAGCGTAATTAGGCGTTTGTCATACCGGCGAAGGCCGGTATCCAAAAGTGACGAGTGCCGGTTTTCTGGACTCCGGCATTCGCCGGAGTGACGATGACATTGGTGCAGCATCCTGCTTTCTTCACTAGGTACGGCAAACTATTGCTTGCAGTGGCTGCTGTGGGCTTTCTCGGCTTAAGCCATTTCGCCCGAGGAGCCGAAATCCTGCCAAAGATCGGTCCCGCTCCCGAATTCACGTTGACCACACAGGACGACGAACGGCTTTCGCTCGACGAACTTCGCGGCAAAGTCGTAGTGGTCACCTTCATCTTTGCGTCCTGCAAAGACACCTGCCCATTGCTGACAGCGAAGATGGTCTCGCTCCAGTCTCGTCTGGGCAGCGATCTTGGTCCGCACGTGTTCTTCGTCTCCGTAACTGTTGATCCCGAACGCGACACGCCTCAAGTTCTCAAACGTTATGCCGAAGCGCACGGCGCCAAGCTCGATGGCTGGGCATTCGTGACCGGGACGCGCGCTGAAATTCGCGATGTGACCAAGAATTACGCGGTGTTCAACAAGAAAAAACCCAGTGGCGATGTGGACCACACTTTTCTCACCTCACTGGTTGACCGCAGCGGATGGTTGCGCGTGCAGTACCTCGGCACTCGCTTCAATGCCGACGAAATGTTCAACGATATCCAATCTCTCGTGCAGGAAAGGGGCTGAGCATGGTGAGCTGGCTGTCCCGGCTGGTTGCGCGGGTACCGGCCACCGTTCACACCAAGCTCTCGACCGCGTTTCTAACGATCGTCGTGCTGCTCATCATTGTGGGCGCCGTCGCCCTTGCCGCGCTCAACGAGGGGAACCGCCGCGCTGAGGAACTGGCGCGACTGCAACGCAACATTGCCGCGTACCAGCAGCTTCAGCACGATTCCACCGCGCACCTTCACAGCATTACATCCGCGCTTCTAGTGCCCGAAGAGCGGACACTCGAGACGGCGCTGCGTCAGCTCAACCAGTTCGCGTACAACGTGGACAGGCTTCATGTCATTGCCAAGGACGATCTCGAATTGATACGGAGCGTACGCGAGGATTATGAGCAATTCGTCGACGTCGCAACCGAAGTCGTGGCCTTGATCCGCGCAGGTAAGGCGGACGAGGGTCGAGAGCTGCACCTCGCGAAAGCCGGCCCGCTCGCCGATCGCCTCGAGCGATCGATGAACGAACTGGTAAACAAAGCAGAGGCGGACATCGTGACGAGCGTTGAGGCGAGCCGGGAAGCGTATTCGGTTTCGCGCCGGACGGTCATCGCATTCGCAGTTGGCAGCGTCGCGCTCGCGCTCGTGCTGGGTTTCGCGATCTCATGGTCATTGATCGGACCTGTCAAGCAGATGAATGCGCGGTTCAGAGAGATTGCTGCAGGCGATTTTTCCAAGCGGGTAGAAGTTCACAACAGAGACGAATTTGGAGCGCTTGCGGTCAATCTAAATAACATGAACGATGAGCTCGGAAGACTCTACGAGCAGATCGAAACGCGCAACCGCGAACTCACTGCAGCCCTCGATCAGCAAACCGCGACAGGCGAGGTGCTGCAGGTAATCAGCTCATCGCCAACTGCATCCCAGCCGGTTTTTGAAACGATAGTCTCGAACGCCGCCCGCTTGTGCGAGGCAAACTTTGCCGTCGTCCTGCTCTACGACGGAGAACGGTTTTCCGTGGCGGCTCACACCGATATCTCTCGCGAATTTGCCGAGTATTTTGCACAGGGTTACCCGGTAGATCGCCAAACTGCAACCGGGCGCGCGGCCTTGGAGCGCAAGCCAGTGCAGATCGTCGACATCCTGGCCGATTCGGAATTCTGTGTTACTCCGGCCCACCGCAGCGAGCATGTGCGCACGGTGCTGGCTGCGCCGATGCTGCGAGACGAAGTGCTCGTGGGGGCGATCGCGATCTGGCGGCGCGAGGTGCGCGCTTTCACCGAGCAGCAGACCAAACTCTTGCAGACGTTTGCGGCGCAAGCTGTAATCGCCATCGACAACGTTCGTTTGTTCCAACAGTTGCAGGCGCGCACGCGCGAACTCGGCCGTTCCG